>Ga0335398_10004959_pt1 | contig 18028 bp, 12 predicted proteins | sample BON03_FD_205742 | JGI IMG/M metagenome (GOLD analysis project Ga0335398, IMG submission 205742) | Freshwater microbial communities from Lake Bonney liftoff mats and glacier meltwater in Antarctica - BON-03 (spades assembly) (version 2) | ecosystem: Environmental > Aquatic > Freshwater > Ice >... | reverse complement strand
CGCCCTGATTCCGCTTGCCTTGCTGGGGGCATGAGGTGATAAAGGATCGAAACCTAGGGCCTGGCTGACAAGTTCAAATCAAACTGAACTTGTGTCAAATAATAGCATTTGTCAGTAAAATGCTGACTAATATGTTATTCTGACATTATGCAAAATAACGAAGAGTTTCTAAAGGTTAAAGTCAGTACTCAACGTGAGATCCTGAGCGAAGTTGTTCGCCAGCTAAAGCTTGCGGTCCCGGCGGCATTCGAGCTCGAAATAGAAGCCGCTGAGCAGGGGTCCCTTAGCAGAGCTGATGCCCTGATGGACATGAGGTTTTTAGATAAATCGACATTGAGGTTTGCCGTGGAGGTCAAGACCACGATTGACAGATCCGGGCTACTCAGGGTGATAGAAACTGCCACCAGCGACAAAAATAACACGCTCTTTATCGCCGCTAGGTACATCTCAATGCCAGCTCAGCAGGAACTAAAGAAGTTGGGCGTCTCTTTCGCGGATGCGACAGGAAACATATTTATCGCTGCCCCGAAGATGGGTTTGCTAATTAGCAACCGCGGAATGGATATGGACCCTTGGAGAAAGCCTGGGCGACCCAAGGCCTCGCTCACGGGAATCTCGACCGAATTAGTTATTCGGGCATTGATAGATAACAGGGAGCCATATCTCACCTCTGAACTAGCTCGGGAATCTGGCACATCCAGAGGAAGTGCCTACTGGGTTTTAGACAAGCTTGAGGAAGGTAGCTTTATTACCCGCGATAAGAAACGCTCAATAGAAAAAGTGGAGTGGAAAGAGCTACTTACAGCCTGGGCAGCTGAAAGTGACTTCTTCAAAACAAACACCACCACAAGTTACATTGCCCCTCGCGGTCTGGAGCAACTGCTTGCGAATCTCAAGACAATCGATCAGGAGCTCTACTCAGCCACTGGCACGATTGCAGCGGTTGGTTATAAAAGCTCTGCTGGGTTATACACAGCCATGCTCTATTCAACCGACCCCGAAGCACTAGCCAATAAGTTGGGCCTTAGACAAACCGACCGGGGAGCAAACGTGTTGTTGGCCTATCCAAATTCAGATGGTCCGTTGCAAAGGACCACTGACTTTGAGGGTGTGAGAATCGTGAGCGCCCCACAGGCCTATCGTGACCTTATGAGCGGTCCAGGCAGGAATCCGGAAGAAGCAAAGAATTTGTTAGATTGGATGGTGCAAAGCGATGGAATTTGGCGCAAATAGCACCTATGTTGTTCCTAGGCCTGTGCTAATGGGAGCGCAGATCTCGGCCCTCATGTCCGAGATCTTCCAAGAATCACCGACGGACTGTCTGGTGCCGTGATTGATTCAACAATCACCCTGTCTTTGCCGCTAATACAGAAACAGTTGCCTAGAACTTGAGCTCTCTTGCAAGGTATGGGCCAAGAAGAAAACTGAAGGTTCCGGACATGTGGTTTGAGTCACGATATACCCTGATGCCACCAACAGACATCGGACACATTTCCTCTCTACAAAACAACGAAGTGAGATCAATAACGCCCAATCCGGCATCAGCCGCGGCAGCGGCTGAGTTATCAAAGGTTGCTTCTATTTGGCTCAGTGGAACGTCACACTTCGACATGTTGTCCGCATTTGCCACAACACAGCCCCAGGCGTCTTGAGAGATAAAAGGAGTGTCCTTCATAATCATTACTTCAGCACCGGTTGCAATCAAGGGAGCCCAAGCTTCTTGGTAACCGGCAACCGCAGCTGGTTGCTCAGCCCCGTAATCGCCAGCACCAGCAAACCTGGAACCTGAAAAGTTAGCAATGACAATGTGCTCAAGACCCGTTGTGGTTTCTGCCCACTGATCAAGCTGTTCCATCCAATCAAAGCAGCCGCGAACATGGTCGCCGGCTGCTTCCTTGGCAACAGCGTTGGCAGGGCAGCCCGCTCTTGCCAAGAAATGAAGCTCCCAACCCTCTGCTTCGGCAGCTCTAGAAAAAGCAGGAAGCCAATGGTATGCGTGAGAGTCGCCGATTAGCGCGACCTTCGTACCACCCCGCTTGCCAAACACGCACTCAATGAGGTCATAGCTATCCCCATAGGCAAGACAACCCTTTTCAGAGCCAATTCGTTCAAGCGGTTCAATATCGTTAGCGGTGTCTTCCTTTGTTCCAACCGCAGGAATGATTGTCTCCCACTCAAACCCAGCACAAGCCGCCTCAACGAAGAACGCCGGCCCCATGCATGAAATCTCGTCCCAAACCACTTCAGCATTACCGTCCCCGTCAAGAGGAGACTCCTCAGCACGGTCCAGAAGCTTCTGTGTGGTCTCAGCAGCCTGCTGCCTTGCTATTTCAAGCTGCTGAACAACTTGGGCACTAGCGACCTGGGTACTGGTGAATAACAGCACCATTGTCGTGGCGACACTAAAAAAGACCTTGTTTGGAGGAAGCTTCCTAGCAAAGTTGCCGAACCTAAGTGGGTTTTCAACGAATCGCATGCTGAGAGCCGACAACACAAGCGTTGCAACCAGGATCATCACCGCTACCCGCACTGGTATCACTGAGTAGCTAAAGCCCACCAAAACAATCAGCGGCCAGTGCCAAAGGTAGATGCTGTAACTGGCATCCCCAAGAAACTGCACTGGTCGCCAGTGCAAGAACCAGGCAGGCGACAGCCTGCTCTTTGGATCCCCTGCCCAAATAATCAACAAGGTTGCCAACACCGGCACAACCGCATACCAACCAGGGAACCCATCGGTTGCCTCAAACACAAACATGAACCCAACAAGTGACAACCACCCAACCCACGAAGCAACGTGAGACAAAACAGCCGGGGTCAAGCCAAATCTTGACAAATCAAACCGAACTGATCCAAGGCCTATAGACCCGGAACCAGAAGACTCAGAGGAAGAATTTGAATTAGATGTTCTAGGCCTCATAGCCAGAGCAAGTAGCGCCCCGGCACCGAACTCCCAGGCCCTAGAGAATGTAGAGAAGTAAGCAACCGGGTTGTTGTCATAAACCAACCAAGAGCTATAAGCAAAAGACAGAACGGTTATAGAGCCAAGAATCAAACCGAAAGCCTTGAAGCCGAACCTGGCACCAAAGAACAACCACCCAGCTAACAAAATCAGAGGCCAAGCGACATAGAGCTGCTCCTCGACTCCCAGCGACCAAAAGTGCTGCACAATCGAAGGCGAGTTATCAGCAGCTAAGTAATCAACCGAATCGGCAGCAAACACCCAGTTGGCAAAATAGAAAGTCGCGGCACCGATATCTCGGTAGAAACGCTCCTGCAGCGCAGCCGGAGCAAAATACCAGACACTCACCGCAGTGAAGAGTAAAACAACAAGGCTTGCGGGCAGCAAGCGCTTTGCACGCCTGGCCCAAAACTTCAAAACATTTAGCTTGCCAGTCTTTGCAAACTCAGCAAATAAATGCGCTGAGATCAAGAACCCGGAAAGAACAAAGAAGACATCTACACCAACAAAACCACCGGTTAAAGCAGAAGGCCTAAGGTGATAAACGAACACCGCCATCACGGCTAAGGCCCTTAGGGCCTGGATGTCTTTTCTTAGATTCATACTCTCTCTAGTTCAGCTAGTAACCAATGAAGCTTAACCTGTGAAAGAAGCTAACAGGTAATGGGAAACCCCCCACCTCCTAAAAGGTGAGGGGTTTCCGGTTCTAAGTTTTTAGTACCTAGGGTACGTAATTACTTAGTTGTGATTGTCATGCGCTCGACTTCAACAGTATCGATGTAAACAATGACGTTGGCTACATAGCCAGCACCGGTGTTTACGGTCAAAAGTGAGTAGCCGGCCTTGAGGTCCACAATTGGGTTACGGACGTGCCACTTGGATGCTAGACGAACAGAAAGCTTCTGTCCGGCGTAGCCCTTAGTGAACACAGCCACGTAGCCCTTGTAGGTACCAATGGTGACCTTCTGGTCTGCAGCAGCAGCTACAGCTCCGCCAACTGTAACAGCGTGAACAACAGTGATGTTCTTCGTGCTTACAGCCAATCCTGTTGGCTGGTAGGTAGCTGTAAGTGTTGCAGTTCCCTTGTCAGTTGCACCGGTCAGAACGTTTACAGAGAACTCTCCGTCAGCGTCAGTCTCGGTTGGCATGGTTCCGATAGCAATACCGGAGCCCTTGTATGCAACTGTGATTGTCGCGGAGCCTGAAGTGTCAACAGGGTTTCCGTTCATGTCGACAAGAGTTCCAGTGAGGGTAGCTGTCGCACCGCTTCCGATGTTTGAAGTGTCGAAGCTGATTGACTTACCTGAGCTATCAGCTGCCGGATCTACAACCAGTAGCGAAGTGGTCGATGTTGCACCAATTCCATAGGTGAGGGTGAACGTACCAGCGTGCTTAGAAGCAACCTGGAATGTGAATCCACCATCTGCAGCTGCTCTAACTGTAATTCCACCAGAAGTGGTTGCAGTAACAGCGGCAGAAGCACGGAACACAAGCGAATCAGCATCACCAGAGATAACTACCGATGAACCTGCATTCTTAGCAGTTCCGGTAATGGTCTCGTAGCTTACGGTGCTTGGGAAGTAGCTCACTGATGCAGATGTGCTTGCAATAGGTGAGGCACTCATGGCATCTGCAGTTGAAGTAACAGTTACTGTTACGTCAGTTCCGGCGGCACCTTCATTAAGCCAAGCGGCTAGATCGGTGTTCCACTTCTGGAGCTGTGTTGAAACTACAGCTGATCCAGTCTTTGCAACTGGAGTAGGAGTGAATGCAAATGTTGCAGCCGCTGATGCTACAGCCACGTTTGAAATAGTCTCCGCGTAAGCGAAGCCAGTTCCACCCTTGGTTGCTTTGATCTGGAAGAGTCCAGCAGAAGCTGCCACTTGCCACTGGTCTTCAATCGTAAAGCCAATGTTGACCGCAGTGCCAGGTGTTGTGGCGTAGAGGTTATAGTCGTTGGCGATTGAGTATGCAGGGGTGGTTGCAGTCAATGTGAGAGTTGAAGAAGCAACGTTGCCCGAGGTAGCGTCAACTGTCAGTGTGTTTCCACCTATGAATCCAGTTGTAGCAACTGTGAACGATCCGTAGCCATCAGCACCTGTAGTTACAGAAATGTCATCTGGATAAGCAGTCAAAGCTGCTCCCCCATTGACACTGATTTGCGTTGAGCCTGTTGCTAGAGCAGTTCCACCCAAGGCGACAGTCACGACCTGCCCACTAACGCTTACAGAACCTGTAAGAGCGTGAACACGAATTGTGTAGGTCTGGTTTGGACGAACGGCTGCAGCAATAGCTGACGATGCTGTTGAGTTGTCAGATGCTAGAACAGTAGCGTTCACCGCATCAACACCGGCGGCGCTCGCAGCTAGTGCTACAACTGAGCCGGCAAGCTGACCAGAGTAGATGTTAAGTGCGCTTCCAACGACATAACGAACAGCTCCACTTACTGACTGACTCGAGGAAATGCTGTTGACAGTAATCGAGGTGGACAGAACGCCACCCTTCAAAGCTAATGCAGATCCAGAGGTGGCATTTGTCGCAAGTACTGACGCCGCGCCACCTGAGTACAGAACGCTAGATGAAGACATCGCAAGGAAAAACGAACCCTTAACGTTGGCCAGGTTTACGCCGGTGATTGTCGACGAAACTGTAAGTACAGTGTCGTCCTCGAGTGGCTGGGTGACAGTCAAGGTAGCAGTTGGGTTTCCCAAGGTCACAGTGAATGTAGTGAAGAGCTCGTCTGAGTCAACAGCGTCATTCTTCGCTCCACCCTGATTATCAATCCAAGCTGTTACCAATAGGGTAACTGGAGACCAAGATGCTCTGGGTGAAGTGCTCGACGCCTTGAAGTTCAAGTGAGCAATTCCAGTACCACTGATGCTGGCACTGACGGTTCCAACTGTCGCGCCTGCAACAATGTACGGTGCGCTATCAACAATCTGAGATGCTGTGGTCTCAGCTGACATGTCGAGCACTGTTTGACTCACAGAAAAGGCAATGTCCATGTCGATTCCAGCTGTTTTTTCAACCTTGTAGACGACGTTTCCTGTGGTGAATAGCGTGGTGACACTGTTCTGCTTCAACTGTGTGTACACAGGGAAGTCAGAATCAAGTGCACCAGCAAATGTGGTTCCAGCTACCGGGTAAGCGCCGATGTCAGATCCGTCTGTAGCAGCTGAAGCAGCTGGAACAGTCGCGAACATTGAGACAATCAGAGCGAACGCAGCACCCAGAGCCAAACCTTTGCGGTTTGAGTTCGTTTGCATGTGTTTTTTCTTTCTCTTGGTTTCCCAACACTCATTGGAATGCCGGGTTTGAGAGCAGGCGACCACCAACCAAGCAGGAGATTACATACCCTCACGTAAGGTTAGCGTTCATAGAGGCAGATTGTTACGCACATACAGCAAAAAAATTACCAAATTTGTCTCTTAGATCTGGGAGTTGTTCGGCGCCAATCCAAAAGTCGATTCGAGTAGATTTCCGTCCTGGGAAATTTTCAGAGTGATGCTCAGCCCTAGGCGACTGACCTCAGAGTCTTCGACGGCCCTGAAATCATAGGAGCCCACTGTGTCACCAATCAACAGATCAGTTGCAACGTAATCCAAGACAAGCGTGCCATCAGGGAGAGTCGTCTGCTGGGCAAGCGACGACTTAGGGGAAGAAACGAAGCTGTCTCCGTTGACCTGAATTTCCAGCCATACAGCTTTTATTTCCTCGGAATTATAGATAACGAAAGCCTTAACGCCAGTCTCGGAGACTAGAGCAATCGAATTGGAGTTGCCCTGAGAGCCCTCCAGTGCGGCTGAGCTTCGCTTCTCGAACACAAGACTTTGGGCCGCTGCATTATCAAGGGACGCCCGCAACACAGCCAACGCCGGGTTTTCTTCTTCAGTCTTGGGGGCGACATCATCCTCTCGGATGGCCTCATTCAGGCTGGTGAGTTGAGGTTGGGTCAAATCCGACTCATTTGAAGCCCTCTCAATTTCGCCCGAGCCTAGTGGAACTGATTCATCCTCCGCCAACTGGCGCGAGCCAATTGAAGGACCAGAGCCCTCATCTGGAATGAGCTCTAATGAATTGATTCCTGGAGGTGTCGCGATTTGTGGTTGAGAAACAATTTCCTCAGAGGTTGTGGAAGCTAGGTTTGGAATCACACCGAAGGAAACAGCCAGAACCAAGAGAAATGCTCCGGCAACCGAAGCGATCTTGCCGCTGTCAGCTGCTGCCTTTCTGGCAGCCAAAGACAAGATTCCAGACATCGAAAGCCCTGCGGTCTCGGCTTCGCCAATAAGGGCTTTCTTGAAGGCCGCCCTGGAGCGGAATAGAAGCTGGCGGAAAGCGTTCTCGCTGAGACCCATTTGAGCTGAAACAACCTGCACACCCTTCTCTTCATAGAGGGTTGCGATAAGCGCCTCTCTATGACGAGGCTGCAACTTGGCTAACGCCAAGCTGACAATCGCTGCATCGTCTGCTCGCTCTAGGTCTTGGCTAATCTCTGGGATGTTTGCTTCAAACTCACCATGTTCATCTAAAGGAGCCAGGCTCACTCTGCTGTTTGCCCTAATGACATCGAGAGCCAAAAGCCTGGTCTTCCATTTCAGGAACCTCAAAACTCCTAATTCGGAGTCAAGGTCTGGAAGGGCTGTCATCAAATATAGAAAAGCATCTTGAACAACTTCTTCAACCTGAGAGGAGTTGTTCAAGAATCTTTTGGCATGGCGCTCTAGGTGAGGGCGAAAACGAACATAGATAGAGGCAAAGTCTTTTGCTGACCAGTCCTTCAATACTGCAGGTGTCAAAGAGTCAGCAAAATGTTCTTGAAATTTAGGTAGGCCAAACTCCTCGTCAGACTCTTCATCGAGAAGAGATTCCAACGAGTCCTCATAATTGAGGCCCTTGGGGTCAAAGAATTCTGCCATCTCTTCTAATATACGAGCCGTGTCAATAGTTGTTACGAATTTTTTGCAGTTCACTCCGGGGATCCAGCACCATCAAGACGTCTAGGAGTAGTTAGTCAGATTTTAAACGCAGACAATGTGCAACAGAAAAAGGTGCCAGTTTCTAGTCGTCGAGCCCCATAAGCTTCACGGCCTTTTCAAAGTCAGGCACTTTTTTTTGAAGCTCTTTGAATGTTCCTTCTGCAACAATGACGCCGTTGTTCAAGTAGATGATCTTGTCGGCATTTTTTACGGTTGAAAGTCTGTGAGCGATCAACACAACTGTCATTTGACCCCTCAAGCCGTCAAGCACCTCGTTGATTTCTGATTCTGTTTCGGCATCTAAGGCGCTGGTCGCTTCATCAAGGAACAGGATGCCCGGGTTTCGATAGAGCGCTCTGGCTAGGCCGAGCCTCTGGATCTCTCCACCAGAGAGCTGTCCTGAATCTGGTTGGATGTCCATCCCGAGTTTTTTAGTTGAGCTGAATGAGGAGAGCCCCGCAATCGATAGGCAAATGGCGACTTTGTCGAGATCAGTTTTTCCAATAGACGCCAAAGATACGTTTTCTGCAAGAGTGCCGGACACAAGGTGAGGTCGTTGGGGAACTATGCCAATGACTCCGTCGCCATGCTCCAGAAGCTCTCTGGGAGAAGCGTCGTCAAGAACAATGACCCCAGAAGTCGGCAAACGAAAACCCGTGGCGAGCTCGAAGATTGTAGTCTTCCCAGCCCCTGAAGGGCCAACTAGAGCGACTTTTTGACCCCCTTTGACGTCGAAGCTAATGTCCTTGACTACTGTCATGCCAGCGTCATAGCCGAATGAAACATTGTCGAAGTGCAAACCAAGTGTTCGACCAGTTCCGTTTTTAGTGGTGGTGATGCTGACTTGGTCATTTTTTCGATCAAAGATCACTTTGAGCCGCTCGAGAGCAAACTTTCCCTGGTTGGCTCCGTTGATCATGGTGTTAATAGCCGCCTGGAGCGGAAGCAGGGATGCCACGACCCTTAGTCCTCCTGCCATGAAAACTCCGATTGTTACCGCTTGAGAGGGGAGGTCGCTGAAGACCACAATCCCAGCGAGGAATCCGAATATTCCAAGAATCAAAGAGGTTTCTATTACGTACCGAGGAAGACTGTTGAGCGTGGAAATAATAGCTCCGCTAGATGCGGATTGTACTCTTCCCGCGGCGAACTTGGAAACCCAAGATTTTAGTTCGCCCGAGGCCCTCACTTCTCTCCGGACGCCAAATAGATCGCGACTGGATTGCAGAGAAGTCTTGGAGCCCTTCATTGCGTTCAATCCATTGCTTCGAATTCTCTTAGTGACAAATTGACTTAGAGCCCAAAGAACGGCACCCAAATAAAAAAACATTGCTGCTGCAGCAATGGGGTTGACAAAGAGAAAAGAGACAATCATGCCAATCAAGAGAGCTATTTCAGAGATTGCTGCAATCCGAGCATTTATGAACGCCGAAAGTGCCGATGCTGAGGCCATCGAAATGTTTTGAAACTCCGAGAGGCTGTCCGAAAAGCCTTGCTCCCCCTCACTGCCTCCCTTGAAATAGTCCTGGGCAAGTGTCTTTGAAAAGTCAGCTTCCAAAGAGGCGACAAAAAGAGCAGTCTTCAGGTTTAGAACAATAGAGAAAGCAGACTTCAACAAAAAGGTGCCGGCAATGGCCAAAGAGATGACAACGGCAGCTCGTTCGTTGATGATAACTGCGCCTATCGCTGGAATATCTAGTGGCGCGACCGAACCACCACTTGTGGCAAAGGCGCCAAATGAAGTTGCAAGCAGAGCAATTCCTGCCAGGCCGATGATGTCTAAGAGGTTCGCTGTAACCCGCGCAAATGCAAAACGATAGATTCTGAATTTTGCCTGCTTTGAAATTACGCCGCCAACAGCGCGAAGAGACATAGAATCTTTATTGGCTTTCATTCAAGATAGCTTATGGGCAGATATCGATACAGTTAAGTAGTTCTGAGGGAAGGGTCTGGATAAATCATGTCTATTGCAGTGGTGATTCCTTCTTTTCGCGTTACCGACCACATTCTTGAAGTGTTGAAAAACATAGGCCCCGAAGTTGAGCGCATTTACGTCATAGACGATGCTTGCCCAGATAAGTCCGGGGAATTTGTAAAGAAGCACTCAAAAGACAAGCGAGTGCAAGTCTTATTCCACGAAATCAACCAGGGTGTTGGTGGTGCTGTTGTCACCGGCTATAAGGCAGCGCTTCAAGACAACATAGATGTAGTCGTCAAAGTTGACGGCGACGGGCAAATGGACCCAGGACTGATTTTGACAATCGCCAAACCAGTGCTTGAGGGCAATGCTGACTATTCAAAGGGCAACCGGTTTGACTCACTGGAGAATCTATTCTTAATGCCAAAGACCAGGATTTTTGGAAATGCTGTTTTATCACTTTGGTCAAAACTTTCTTCTGGATACTGGAACATCACGGACCCAACAAATGGCTTCACTGCCATTCACCGTCAAGCACTGGAAGCAATCCAACTTGACAAACTTCGCAAAACCTACTTCTTTGAATCTGACCTCTTATTTCGCTTGAGCATCGTGAATGCAGTAGTTATGGACGTGCCGATGGTTTCGGTGTACGGAAACGAGAAGAGCAACCTTAAAATCCGCAAGGTCATCTTCGAGTTTCCATGGAGGCACACCGTCAACCTCCACAAGCGGCTTTTTTATAAGTACTACCTGCGGGAATGGTCGGTTGCCAGCTTTGAGCTTCCAGCCGGTATTGGGTTGACAATCTTCGGTGCTTGGTTTGGTTTGGCTAGGTATTTTGAGGCCTCTGATGCAGGGCAGGCAACTACCGCGGGTCAGGTGACCCTCTCAGCACTTGCATTGATTCTTGGGGTTCAGCTGCTACTTTCGTTCTTGGCATACGACGTTCAATCGGAACCAAGGGTTCCAAGACAAAAGAGATAACCGGGGTTTGACATGAAAGCAATTTCCAAGTTTTTCAAGGACTGGCGAAGTTACACGCTCATTGGAAGCCTGTTGGCAGTTGCTGGTTGGGTCTTTTCCCGTGTCAGTGCAGTAAACCCTGCAATCCTTGGCGATGAATACCTGTATTCGATCAACGCTCGTCATGCGGCCCCATGGGATCCATCTCCTGCTGGAGATTTCTCGAACTACCTTTTCAACCTTGTCTATAGCTCAACGAATCTTTGCGGTGAAGCTTTTTACACCTGCGGCAAAATACTGAACCTAATCTTTTTTGTTGGATTTTTAACTGTTGTTTTCATAATCGCGGTTAGGTTTTTGAATTACTGGGTTGCACTTGCCTTCACGGTAGCTGCTGGCCTCTCGCCGATCTCTGTCTACACATCCATGTTCTTGCCAGAGTCAATGTATTTCTTCATGATCAGCCTTGTCTTCTTGGCTGTCCTGAAAGCGGCAGAGTCATACGCCTGGAAAGACTGGGCTTTGGTTGGAGCTCTTATCGGTGTCGCATCTCTTGTGAAGCCGCACGCTTGGCTATCAGCGATTGCCATCGGTATCTTCCTGGTGGTGCTTGGCCTAACCCAGGCAAAACACAGATTCAAGCCTTTATTCAAGGCAGTTGGCGCAATTTCAGCTGGAGCTATTCTCGGTCGCATCGTGATCGGGTTCCTTGTTGCTGGTCCTAGAGCGCTCGATTTCTTTGGTATTTACCTTGGGGCAGACGTGTTGGCAGATGTTGCGGAAGGTGTCACACCGACTGCCGAAGGTGCGGTTGATGTCGCACTAACCTCACCCATTAATGGAGTCATAGCCCTCTTTGGGACGCAACTGAACGTGCACGTGTTGACGGTAGTTGCACTGATGGGTATCGCTGTGATTGGTCTGATTGCTGGAATCGTTGAACTGATCCGCACTCGACAACTGACTGCACGAACTTCAATTGCTCTGTTCTTATTCATCTGGCTAGTGAGCATGGTTATTGAGATTGTCATTTTCACGGGTTGGGTAACCGGCACTGGCGATGACCACACGACAAGAATTTTGTCTAGGTATTACGACTTCCTATATGTCTTTGTTCCGCTGGCAGGGTTGATTGCACTAAGTGGCAATGCCGATTCAAAGACTCCAGTCTTTATTCGGTTGCCGCTGGCTGGCTTGTTTTTAGTGCTCCTGACCCCGGCATTCACCGGCTTCTTTGGCACACTAACGATTCAGATTGCTGACGCTCCTAACCTCGCTGGGCTTGTTGTAAATGCTGATGTGTTCAACGGCGTTGCGATGGTGGGGTTCGTCTCGCTATTGGTTTTCAGTTTTCAACCGCGTTTTGCCCCTTGGACTTTCGCAGCGATCCTGCCGTTAACGATGATTGCCACCGGTGTGGTGGCCCAAGACCAGTACCGGGACTTCAGAGGAACCGTCAATGCACAGGACCTAGCTGGTAAGTACCTAAACCAAAACTTGACTGCAGCTGAAATTGACGCCACTTGGATCATTGCAACCTCAAGGTTTGAGGCCACAAACGTTGCCATGTGGGCAGACTCTCCAACTGTAAAATATGACCTGTTTGCACCAGGTGGCGTGCTAGATGAGTCGCTTGTTCCCGAAGGCAGTCAGTACATCCTTGCAACTGGAAACCTTTCTTACGCAGGAGAAGCAACCGAGACCATCACCGGTGATGGTTACATCCTCTACAAACTCAAGTAGGAGCACGCCTTGAGGATTCTGTTTTTGCATGAGGTGAACTACCTCAAGAAGCCTATTTTTGAAATGCACGAATTCCCAGAGCATCTGGCCGCCCTTGGCCACACTGTTGGTTTCATCCAGTTTCCTGAGGGCGAGAGTAGTGGTTCGCTGGCCAAGACTCCATTCAAGCAGAAGGTTCAAGGACGAGTGCTAACTAGCCAGAGCCTCACCCTCTTCTCACCTAAAACATCATCAGGCAGTTTCCTGGGCCGACTGCTGACGGTATTGACTTTCAAAGGAAGCTTCAAAAGGGTCGTCCACGATTTTGAACCAGATGTTGTTGTGAGCTTTTCAGTTCCAACATCTGGATGGCAAGCGGTTCAGGTTTGCAAAAAACTAGGTATTCCTTTGATGTTTAGGGCACTTGATGTGAGTCACAAGATTAGAAAATCAGCATTGTCTCCGTTGATCAAGACGGCTGAAAAATACATCTACAAAAACGCTGGTTGGGTGTCTGCAAATAACCCTGCGATGCTCGAGTACTCCTTGTCATTGGGGGCTCAAAAGCCAAAAGGGTCTGTAGAGCTTCCGCCGCTAGATGTCAGTCACTTCAGAAGCTCTGAGGAGGACACAGCCAAATTGCAAGCCCAGCTTGAGATTCCAAGCTCCGCCAATGTCTGTCTCTATATGGGCAGTTTCTTCTACTTCTCTGGCTTGCCGGAGCTAATTACTGCCTTTGCCAAGAATCGCCAGGAACATGAATATTTGATTCTGGTTGGAGGCGGTGAGCAGGCAGCCGAGCTTCGAAATCTCACTGCCCAACTCGAAATTGATGCCTGGGTTAGGTTTGCCGGCTTTGTCTCATTTGAAGATCTTCCTCGGTATCTAAGTCTGGCAACAGTTGCGGTAAACCCCATGCACCGATCAATTGTTTCAAATGCTGCTTTCCCAAATAAAGTCATTCAATACATGGCAGCGAAGCTGCCAGTAGTTTCAACAAGGCTTGATGGGCTAGTGCAGACATTTGGTGAGGACTCTAGCCTTGTTTATGCTGACAGCAGCGAAGGTGTCTTCGCTGCGGCACAGAAGCTTTATGCAAGCCCTGGACTCGGAAAGATCGGAGAGAGCAACTTGAAGATAGTGAAACAGAAGTTCTCGATCGACAATGCCGTGAAAGCCATGGAGCTCAGATTAGAACAGCTGATTGGGGCCTCAAGGTGACCCGGGTGCTAGTGCTCGGCGGCACAGGCATGCTGGGTTCTGCAGTCGAACAGGTTCTAAGAGAATCTCACGTTGAAGTAATAACTGCGTCAAGGACTCAAGGAGTCCGGTTCGATGCCGAAGACCTCGGCTCGGAGGCGCTAATTACAGCAACTGGCCTAAGCGCAGATGATTACATAGTCAATTGTGTTGGTATTACAAAAGCAAGGATTGACGAGTCAAGTCGCAGCAGCAGAGAATTGGCTGTGAATCTAAACATTGAGTTCCCATCAAACCTCGCGGAAGCGGCAGAGCAAAGCGGCGTAAGGGTTATTCAAGTTGGTACGGACTGTGTGTTCAACGGAACAGCTGGAAACTATTCCGAAAGCTCTTCTCATGATGCATTAGATGTTTACGGCAAAACAAAGAGCCTCGGTGAAGTCCCCTCTGAAAACTTAATGCACTTACGTTGTTCTTTAGTCGGGCCAGAAATTGGAAGAAGTTCGCTGTTTTTCGAATGGGTAAGAAACCAGCCCCAAGGAGCCAAAGTATCTGGCTACACGAACCATATTTGGAACGGCCTTAGTTCCAGAGCATTCGGCAAGGTTGTCACAGGAATTATTCAAAAAGATCTTTTCAGTGCTGGAGTGCAGCACCTAGTTCCCGCGAATCGGGTGACAAAGGATGAGTTGGTTCGGATGGAACTAGCGGCGTTAGGCAGGGGCGACGTATTGGTTCAGTCTGTGACGGCAGACATAGCTGTGAACCGGACTCTAAGGACAGAAAACAGCAAGCAAAATAGTGAGCTTTTCCTAGCGGCAGGCTATTCAGAAATACCAACAATTGACCAAATGGTTCTGGAAGCCTGTGAAAATCTGCCAAACTAGGGCCGACTAAGGAGTTACATGGCTAAGAAAATTAGTGGTTCTACAGTGGTTATAACCGGTGGCACCGGATCATTCGGTTCAACCATGGCAAAGCACCTGCTTGGCAGAGATGTTGGCGAAATAAGAATCTTCAGCCGCGACGAGGCGAAGCAAGATGCCATGCGTCACTCAATCAACGACAGCAGAGTCCGTTTCTTCATTGGCGACACCAGAGATGCAGATTCGGTAAACGGCGTAGTCCACGGCGCTGACCTCATTTTTCATGCTGCCGCTCTAAAGCAGGTTCCCTCAGCAGAGTTTTTTCCACTAGAAGCAGTAAAGACCAACATAAACGGCTCTGCCAACGTGCTTAGGGCCGCCATTGCCAACGAAGTGAAGGGTGTTGTTTGCCTTAGCACTGACAAGGCCGTCTACCCAATTAACTCAATGGGCATGACCAAGGCACTAATGGAGAAAACCGCCCAAGCTTTTGCTCGCGACAGCATTGAATCTGCAACAACAATCTCTGTCACCCGCTATGGAAACGTGATGTATTCTCGAGGCTCTGTGATTCCGCTGTTTATTTCCCAGATTAGGTCTGGCAACCCGATTACCATTACTGATCCCACAATGACCAGGTTTCTCATGTCATTGGCGGAGTCTGTGGACCTGGTGGAATACGCCTTTGAAAATGCCGAGACCGGAGACCTTTTTGTTCGAAAGGCCCCAGCATCAACAATTGAAGTTCTGGCAAACGCCCTAACTGAGATGTTTGGTGGCAGCGAGAACCAAATTAAGACCATTGGCTTTCGACATGGAGAAAAGTTGTTTGAATCTCTCCTGAGCACCGAAGAGCGAGCTAAGGCCGAAGACCTAGGCGACTACTTTCGGGTTCCGCTCGACACAAGAGACCTCAATTACTCCGAGTATTTCGAAGAGGGCGAGCAAAGAAAACCAGACCTAGATGCTTACACCTCTCACAACACAGAGCGTTTGGATGTTGAGGGCGTAAAGAAGCTGCTGATGACAATCCCAGAAATAAGGCAGGAACTAGGACTGTGAAAAAACTCAAAGTAGTGACAATTGTTGGCACTAGGCCAGAGATCATTCGGCTTTCAAGACTTATTCCAAAGCTCGATGAACACACCGACCACATCTTTGTCCACACCGGCCAGAACAGCGATCCAAAGCTGAACGAAGTGTTTTTTGAAGATCTAGAACTCAGGGCTCCCGACTACTACCTCAACGTTGACACTTCATCCATGGGAACCGTCATGGGAGACGTCATCAAGAAGTCCGAAGAAGTTTTCCTCAAAGAGAAGCCAGATGCAGTGATGATCCTGGGAGATACCAACTCCGCCATTGCCGCAATCGTTGCAGAGAGACTCCACATTCCCGTCTATCACATGGAGGCTGGCAACCGATCCTTTGATAACAACGTTCCTGAAGAACTAAATCGCAAGATGGTTGACCATGTTGCGAGCTTCAACCTGCCATACAACGACTATTCAATGAGAAACCTTCTGGCTGAGGGAATCCACCCCAGGTTTATTCAAAAAACCGGGTCTCCAATCAGGGAAATCTACGAGCACTACAAAGACAAAATTGCGGCCTCCAAAGCAGTTGAGGACCTAGGCCTAACTGCAAATGGCTACTTCCTGGTTTCTGTTCATCGACAAGAAAACGTTGATTTGCCTGAACGGCTTGAAAAAGTACTTGACTGCCTAGTTGCAGTCCATGAGGAGTGGGGCTTGCCAGTAATGGTGTCGACCCACCCAAGAACCAGGGTTCGTCTCGAGAATCTTGCAAGAAAAAACCTTAAAGGCATCACTTTTCATGAACCATTCGGCTACCTCGACTACAACAAGCTTCAGCTGGAATCAAAATGCGTGATTTCGGACTCAGGAACGATCAGCGAGGAATCCTCCATATTAGGCTTTCCTGCAGTAACCCTCAGGGACTCGATGGAAAGGCCAGAGGCCCTTGAGACCGGTTCCATAATGATGACTGGATTAAAACCAGAAAGTCTAGTGCGCTGCATAGCCCTTAACACTGAGCTTGTTTCCGCACCCTACCCCCCAGAGGGATACGACTCTTACGAGTTTTCTTCTAAGGTCCTAAAGTATCTTTTTTCGACTTACAGCTCTGCAAAGAAATGGCAAGGAAAATTTGAATAAAGTTGTCTTCATTCGCTCGCTACAACTGTGGAAGGCAATTAAACGATTAAAAAGGGTTTTACTGAGACCGCCGTCGAGATCTGACGTTGTGATCTTCGATTTGCAAGACGACATAATGGCATTGCTGGTAGATGTGCCCGCAGAAGTCTTCGACCCCAGATACGAGACAATTTATTTACCTACCCTCGTAAGAGGGACATTCCGATGGATTCGCAGTGGACTTGCGTTCACTTTAACTCACCATTATTTCCTCAGCTTCCTAGCGTCGACTCGACCTAAAATCGTTCTAACTATCATTGACAACAACAGGGCCCTCTACACCGCACGCATGGCTAGCGCCGACGAGGCGGCTCGTTTTGTTATATTTCAGAATGGAAATAGACTCCTCTCTGAACTTCCGAGTAAAAAGTCCCTTCTGCCTGGAGACGTGTTCTTTTGTTTAACCGATGCGTATGTGGAGCCGCTAAAAGGATCTGTGGCTGGTGATGCCCTTATAGTTCCAAGCGGCAGCCTAGCTTCTAAGTTGGACAAGCTCCATGACCTCCCGATTTCGCAAAGCAATACAGCAGGCTACATCTCCAATTGGCGTCAGGGGTCTATGCTAGAGGGCGAGCTGTGGGTTACCGACAATCATGGCGCCGCTGTCCCCCATTGCAAGTTCTATAAACCTGAGATTGACCTACTGCAGCCGTTGTTGCAGTCGATTCAATCTCTCGGCATGACACTCGAGATAATTGGGGCCTCTTCCGATAACAGGTCCGAAGAATATTTTTTCTATGAGTCAATTCTAGGGAAAGAAGGTTGGTCCTTTTCCCCCAGAATCGGCAAAGAGAGAAGTTACAGTAAAATTCGCCTCTACCCGATTCTATTTTGCGTAGATTCCACCCTCGGATACGAGGCTCTGTCAGGGCTGAAGCGAGTAATATTCCTAGATGCGTCGTCTGGAGGGGAAAACCGTGCTCCATTTGGATATCCGTCTAACTTGGAATTGGCTAATTCCCCATTACACCTGAGGAACGAGGCTTTGAGGTCGTGGAAATCTCAGATAGCCCAGGTCGTCTCCATGAACGACCCTGACTTTACAGTGCTAGCGGATTCAATTGTCGGGCAAGCAGCTATTTCAATTCGCTTGGTTGATTTATCACAGATTGTGCGCGCAATATTGCGCCCCGGGTTTAATGGAGGTTCTTGATCACCTGAAAGGTTGAGAACCAAATGCCAACATTGAAGAAGTATCCGAA
>Ga0335398_10004947_pt1 | contig 18055 bp, 9 predicted proteins | sample BON03_FD_205742 | JGI IMG/M metagenome (GOLD analysis project Ga0335398, IMG submission 205742) | Freshwater microbial communities from Lake Bonney liftoff mats and glacier meltwater in Antarctica - BON-03 (spades assembly) (version 2) | ecosystem: Environmental > Aquatic > Freshwater > Ice >... | reverse complement strand
GGGCCGGGGCCGGGGGCGGGGGCGGGCGGGGGCGAGAAAGACAGCCGCCGGCCGCTTCCGCCGCCGCCGCCCGCCGTCGTGTCGCCCTCCCTCTCCCGGCTCCCCTCTCACTTCCCCGCTAGAACCGACAGCAACGACAACACGACACAAAACAAGAGATCGCGATGTAAGACGGCAGGTTTGAAAAGCATATGGCCAAAAACAGTGATTTATTCTCCACTCTCGCCGCCGTTGGCGGCGGCGGCGCGGGCGCGCCCCCCTCGGCTTGTTGCTGCTGCTGCCGGCTGCCGCTGCTGCTGCCCCCGCTGCTGCTGCTGCTGCCGCCGCCGGACGAACGCGTCGAGCCACGCCGTGGCCGGGCGGTACCGCCACAGCTCGAGCGTGCGCTCCAGAGCGTCGAGGCCGCGCGGGGGCATGCGCGCCAGCCGCGGGAAGAGGGCCTCGAGCAGCTGCGGCGCAGAGGGCGGCGGAAGGACCGTCGCCGCCGCCGCCGCCGCCGCCGCCGCCGTCGTCGCCCCCCCGCCGACCCGCCGCCGCTCCGCCTCGTCGCTCGCGAGGGCGGCGGCGGCAGCTAGGTCGGCCGGGCGCGGCGCGGGCCGCCCGGCGGCGGAGGAGGCAGACGCGCCGCCCGTGCCTGGGGTCGCGTAAGGCGGCTCTTGCGGCCGCTGCGGCTGCTCTGGCGGCCCGTCCTCGGTCCCGTCCTCCGTCCGGCCGTCCTCGTCGCCGTCGCCGTCGCCGTCGCTGCTGCTCGTCGCCGGGCCGCCGCCGCCGCCGCCCGACGAGGGGCCGCCGCCGCGCCAGGGGCGGTGCCCCAGGCGCGCGAGCGCGAGCAAGGCCTCGGCCACCGCCCCGGGGCACGGCCACGACGCGCCTTGGGTCGCGACGAGCGCCGCGTACGCGTGGAGCGTCTGCGCGGGCAGGGCCGGACGAGGAGGGGCGGGGGGGGCCGGCGGGCCCCCGGACGCCGCCGCTGCCTCTCCGCCGCCGCCGCCGCTGCCGGTCGCCGTCACCACCGCCGCCTCGCTCTCGCGCGCCGCTCTCTCGGCCCTGTGTGTCGCCTCCACGGCGCGTAGGACGGCCAGGACGTGCACGTTGCGGACAGGCGGGCGGGGCGGCGGCACGCCGCGGCGCCGCTCGAGCGGCGAAGAAGGCGACGGCGAGGAGGAGGCGGAGGGGGAAAAGCCGGCCGAGGCGGCGGCGGCGGCGTCGGCGGCGAGCGCCGCCGCCGCCGCGTCTGTGCGCGCCTGCGCTGCCGCCGCGCCGACCGCGGCCGCCCTCAGGAGCAGCAGGTGCGCCGCGTCCTCGCACAGCCGCCGCGCCTCCGCCCGCGCGCGCGGGTCGTCCGCCGGGGGGGCGGCGGCGGCGCCGGCGGCCAGCCGCCCGGCGGCCCAGGCCATGCAGGCGAGCTCCTGCGGGGAGGCCAAGGCCAGCACGGCCGGCCGGCGCGCCGACGCGAGCGCGAGCGCCGCCCAAGAAGGCGGGGGAGAGGGGGACGGGGGGGACCGGGAGCAAGAGGGGGGCGTGGGGGAGGGCGGGCCGCCCGCGCGCGCGACGCCCCACAAGAGATTGGACATCTCGCGCGCGGAGAAGGACGGCGCAGCGCCTGCCGACGTCGACAGGACGGCCGCGCTCCCCGCGCACAGGGCCCCGAGCAACGGGGCCGCCGCCGCCGCCTGTGCTGCCGCCGCCGCCGCCGCCTCCGCCGCCGCCGCCGCCGCCGCCGCCGCCGCCGCTCGGCGCTGCTGCTGCGGCTGCGGCTGCTGCGGCTGCTGCGCCCGCGGCGCCCCCGCGTCCCCTCCTTCATGCTCCCCCGCCAGCCCGGCAACGTCGTCGCCGTCGCCCGCCGCAAGGGGCGCCGCCAGCCTGCCCAGCGCCCACGCCACGGCGGCCATCTCGCAGAGGTTGGCCGCCGCGCGCGCCGGTGGCCGCTGGTCGAGCAGTGGCCGCCGCCCTCCCTTGCGCTGCTGATGCTGCCGCTGCTGCTGCTGCGGCGGCTGCGGCTGCTGCTGCGGCTGCGGCTGCTGCGGCTCGTCGGGAGCGGGCAGCAAGAGCGGGCCAAGCGCCGAGCCCCAGAGGCGCAGCCAGCTCGGGCTCGCGACGTCGGCCACGGCGGCCCAGACGTCAAAGCCGGCGTCAAAAGAGGAGCGAGCAGAGGCCGCCGGCGCCGGCGGCGCGCCCGCAAGCCGCGGCGCCCGCCGCCGCCGCCGCCGCCCGTCCGCCGCCGCCAGCCAGAGAAGGCCCCTGAGTTCCGCCACCGCCCAGATCGCGTTGGCCGCCTCCTGGGGCCCTAGGGCTGGCTGCCGACCCTGGGACGCCGGCGCGCCCGCGGCGACGAGGTGCGCCCGCAGCGCGGCCAGCAGCAGCAGGACGGCGGGCGGGGGCGTCGACGCGCCTGCGACAGCGCCGCCGCCGCCGCCGCCGCCCCCGCCGGTGCCGCCGCCGTCGCCGCCGTCGTCGCCGCCGCGCAGAGGCAAGAGGACGTCTCGCCGGAGGCCGCGCGGCAGCCGCGAGAGGGCGTGCAGCGCGTTGCACACCTGCCTGGGGCCGAGAGTATGCTGCTGCTGCCGCTGCCGCTGTTGCTGCTGCTGCCGTAGCTGCTGCTGCCGCTGCTGCTGCCGCTGCCGCCCGCGGCTGGCGGGCGAGGCGCCGCCGCCGCCGGCCTCCGCCGCCGCCGCCGCCGCGAGGAGGGCCAGCAGACGCCGGCCGAGCGGCGCCGCCTCGCGCGCCTCGGCCGCGCCTCCACCTTGACGCGCCAGCTCTGAGTAGCGCACGAGGGCGCAGGCGATGCTGATCGCGTCCAGGGGAGGAGGCGCGGGGGCCGGGCGGGCGGCCGACTTGCTGCTGCTGCTGCTGCCGTCGGCCGCCGCCGCCGCCGCCGTCGCTGCTGCCGCCGTCTCTGCCGCCGCCGCCGCCGCCCCGCCCTGCTGCCCCTGCCTCTGCGCGCCGTCCAGCAGCACCTCGAGCTCGCGCAGGGACGGGGCGCCGCGGAGTCTACGCGTCAGCAACGCCTGCGCGGCCCTCCAAGAGTCGAGGGCGGCGGGCGCGTTGCCGCCGCCGCCGCCGTCGGTCGCTGCTGCCGCTGCGCCTCCCGCCGCCCTCGTCGCCGGCGCCCGCTGCCGCCGCTGCCGCTGCTGCTGCTGCTGCTGTCGCCGCCGCTCTCGCGTCTGCTGCTGCTCGTCGCCTTTGCTTTCCTTTATTGCGGCCTGGTGCTGGTGGCGATGGTCCTGGCCCTGCTCGAGAACGCGCAGCGCGCCGCCCCCGTCCGCCGCCAGCGCCGCGGAGAGTTGCTTGGCAAAGGAAGGCAAAGCGGGAAAGCGGGCGCCGTCCGCGTCTGCCGCCGCTGCCGTGGCCGCTGCCGCCGTCGTCAACGACGCCGACGCCGCCGACGCGACGCCCCCTGGCCGAGGAGAGAGGGCGCCGCTGCCGGGCGACCCTGCGGCGACGGTCCATCGCCCGGCGCTGTGTCGGCGCAATCGCGCCTCCACGGGCGGCTGGACAGACCTGGGAGATGAGGACGAGGGTGCGGGGGGGAGCGGGGGAACGACGCCCTGCCTCCTGCGCCCTCGTGCGCTGAATGCGCCTATCCTCCTGGCCCGCCCGCCGAGCAGCAGGTGCATCGCTGCTGCACAAGTGCCGCAGGCTTCTCAAATCGCTCTCATCGGGGCATTGCGGGGGGGGGAGGGTTGGGAAGCGCTTCTCCGACGATCGACGGCGACCGCGCGGGAGCGTCGTTGGATGGCTACTATGCGATGCAGTCGATGCGGGACATGGTTACGGTCATGCAGTCAAATCTTGCTGTCGGCAAATTGGAGCGGGCGACGCAAACTGTGTTGAGGGCACGACTGGTGCATGGGACGGAGCGTTCTTGAGACGCCCGCGCGGCCATTGCCGCCGCCGCCGACGCCGACGCTTGCCGACGCTCGCTCGGCCCCTCCTCCTTCTTTCCCGTCGGCGGCGGCAGGAGCCCGAACGCACGCATCCCAATCTGCAACCACCCCTTTTGTTCTCGCGATTCATTGCCCGTTGCCCCTTTGCGCAATCAACAGCAGCGCCCCCTCAACGCCTCTTTCCCACGGATTGACAGTTGCACACAGAGAGAGGAAACAGCAGACGCCCCAAACGCGGCCCTCCAGGTGCGCCGCTAGCCGTCCCTTGTTCGCCCAGACGATCGGCCTGAGCAAGAACTCGCGATCGCGCGTCCGTCCGGCGCTTTTTGGGGATCGAACGCCGCGCGCGTCGGCCCTAAAATCGACGGCCAAGCGCCCACCGGTAACCGCCCCCCACCCTCTCCTTCTTTCTCTCTCTCTTCACTCTCCTTTGCTCGCCGCGCCCCCCACCCTCCTGTGTCGATCGAACCAAACCCAAGGTACTTGGCCCACAGATGGCGCGCTACCTCGTGTCTCTGGCGCTCGTCGCCGCGGTGGCCGTCGGGCCCGCCGGTGAGTGTTTTGCTTTTTGTGTTTTGGACGCGGCGAGCGGTGGTTCGGGCGCGCCCGCCGGCGCTGGCCCGCCTCGCCCCCCGCTCGGCAGCCGCCGCGCGCGCGCCCGGCCTCTCTTGCAGCTTCCCTTGTTCTTCCCTGGCCTTCTCCTCCGTCTCGCCCGCATCTTGCCAGCCCCAGCACGCAACCTCGACGACAACAAATCAAACACGCAACACGCAATCCCCGCGCCCTTTTCTCCCAACCAACAAACACCCACCACCACGCAAAACGCGCGCACGCACACAAAAAACCATTTCGCGCGCAGCGAGCGCCGCGGCCGCCGCCAGCAGCGGCAGCAGGCGGCACCAGCGCGCGCTCAGGCAGTACGGCGGCATGGGCATGGGCGACGGCGGCTACATGGAGGCGGCCCCCACCGGGCCCTCGGCCGCCGCGGGCGGGTACGGCGCCGCCGCCGGCTCGGGCGGCATGGGCCCCAACGGCGTCCAGGGGCGCGGAGGGGGGTCGCAGGGGCGCACGCCCGAGGAGACGTTCGGCGCCGACGCGGGCCCGCTCGGGGGCTTTGGCATGAGCGTGGAGGCGGACCCGGGCACGGGCGGGGGCATGGGCGCCATGGGGGGCATGGGCGGCATGGGGGCCATGGGCGGCATGGGCGCGGGCGCGGGCCTGGGCCTGCCGGGCGCCGCCGGCCCCGCCGCCGCCGGCGTGCTGCCGCCCGGCGTGGCCCCCCCGCCCGGCACCTACGTGGTCGACCCGCGCAAGGGCCGCCCCGTCTACATCGAGCAGGGCCAGACGTTCAGGATGACCTGGACCACCGCCCCCCCTCACCCCGACGTGGTCATGTGCTGCGGCGGCGCGCTGCAGCTCACCTGGTCCCCCATGGACGGAGGCGTCGACCGCTCGGTGACGCTCAACGCCGACAGCACGTGCGCCTCTGAGATCCAAAACCGCGAGTTTGTCACAAACATCGTCCAGGCGGCGCCGCGCGGCGTCGCCCTGCTGAATTTCGACCAGAACGGCGACTACTACATCTCGTCGAGCGTGGGAACGCACTGCTCGCGCGGGGGGATGCAGTTTCTGCTGGCCGTGCGGGGCTGCGAGCGCGACAGCGCCACCTATGGCCCGGCGACTCCCCTGAACGTGGATTGCACGAAAAAGCAGCGCGAGGCGGCGGCCGCGCTCGCGGCGCAGAACGCGACGGCGGCGGCGCAGCAGGCGGCCCTGCTGCAGGCGCAGCAGGCGGCCCTGCCGGCGCCCAAGCCGTCGCTGGGCCTTGGGGCGACGGCGTCGGGGGCGGGGGCGGCGGGGGCGCGGGGCGGCAGCGCGGCGGCGGTCGTGGCGGCGCTGGCGGCGGCGGCGGCGGCGGCCGTGCTGGCGCTGTAGAGGTATGGTTTCTATTTTCGAACCGTCACTACGCCCTGGAACAACACACACCAGGGGCACCACCGTCTCTCTCTCGCCGCTCTCTCACTAGGTGTACATACATATCTAATCTATTTGGCTCTGTTTCCCGTGTCGTCCGTCGCCGGGAGTGCCAGGCGTCGAGCGGTTTTGTCGGGTCGCCGTCGCCAGAGGCGGCGCGGCACACCACCGCCGCCGCCCCCATTTCTCCGAGTAGTTCAATGCAGCGCTATCGTCCTGAAGATGTCTCTGAACGCGGTGCCTGTCAAGCGAATAAAGAGCCCGCACGCAAGCGGTCTGTTATTTCAAATGCCCCGCCGCCGCGAGAGCGAGCGACGTCCGTTTCTCTCTTTTTCGCGGCGGCGGCTGCGCCCTCTTGCCTCCAGACGACGCCGGCCCTCCGCTATCGCCGATCGCCACCAAGATTCGGGCAGAATTCACCTCACACGAGCCCATTGAGGCGCCCATCATCGGACGACAGAAACGAAAAAGAAAAAGAGGGAGGGGCTCGTCATATCGTCCCCCGCGGCGCCTCCCCCCCTCCCCCCCGAAAGCTCCCCGATCGCGCGCTTTAATCCAGGAAAGAGGGGAGACCAGCGGAGCGGCGTCATGGTGCAGCCCGCCGGGGCAGCGGCGGCGGTGACGGCTGGAGCAACAGACGCAGCCGCCGCCGACGAGGACGCGCCGCCGCCGCCGCCCCAATCGACGGCGGCGGCGACGCTCGCAGACAAAGCCCCCTCCGCCGCCGCCGCAACCAACGGCGTCGTCGACGCGCCCACCGGCCCCCCGGATCCACCTTCCATCCAAGGCCGCGCCCGCGCCCTCCTGCGCGCCCTGCTCAAGACCCTGCACGCCCAGTGGTTCCTGGTCGCCCTGCTGCTGTCGGTCGCCTTTGCCGCGGCCGCGCCGCGCCTCGGCGCCACCGGGGGGTGGCTGCGCGCCGAGAGCTCGGTGCGGGTGCCGGCCATCGTCCTGATCTTCTTGATCAGCGGCAGCGGCCTGAAGACGGCCGTGCTCGCGCGCGCGGCGGCCAACCTCCCCGCGCACGCGCTCGTGCAGGGCGTTTCCTTGGGACTGCAGCCGCTGGTCGGGTGGGCTGTGGGCGGCGCGCTGAGGCGGTCGGGCGTGCTGCCGCGCCCGCTTGCGGACGGCGTCGTGGTGATGGCCTGCATGCCGACGACCATCTCGACAAACGTGGTGTACACGGACATCGTTGAGTGTTGTTTGTGTTGTGTGGTGGTGTTCGTGGGACATCGCTGTGTTGTGTTGTTGCCGGGCGCGCCCTCTTTTGTTTCGCTTGGGAAGAACCAAACAAACGACAAAAACTTACCGCCGCCCCCCGCGCAAACAAACAAAACAACAACCAAAACAGGCCGGCGGCAACGAGTCGATCGCCCTCGTCAACGCCGTGCTCGGCAACCTCATCGGCATCTTCGTCTCGCCCGCCTGGATCACCGCCCTCGTGCCCGTCACGGCCGCCGCCGCCGCCCCACCAAGCAGCAGCAACGACAGCGCCGGCGGCGGCCCTCTGTCTGCTCTGCCGCCGCCGTTGATCCCCGCCGCCGCCGCCGCCGCCCGCCCCGCAACCCCCTCCCCCTCCTGCCCCTCCTCCTCGGTCCCCTACGCGTCCGTCCTCGGCGAGCTCGGATACCTCGTGCTCGCCCCGCTCGTCCTGGGCCAGCTGCTGCAGTTCTTCTGCCCGCGCGCCGTGGCCTGGGTCAGGTCAAAGGCCAACCTGTCGCACGTGTCCTCTTTCTGTATTGTTCTGATCGTGTGGGTCTCCTTTTGCAACACGTTTGCCGCCGCGCGCGCAGGCAAAGGCACGCCGGCGACGGCGGCCGACGCGGCGGCGGCCTTTTTCCTGTGCGCGGCGCTCCTGGCCGTGTTTGCGGCGATGGCGGTCGGGGCGTCGCGCCTGCCCGTGCCGGCGTGGGGGGGCGGCGGGGGGGCGGCGGAGGCGGCGGAGGCGGCGGCTGCGGAGGGAGGAGCAGGAGGGACGCGGGAGCAGGCGGACGGAAAAGCGGCGGCGGCGGCGACGACGGGCGCCCCTGCCGCCGCCGCCGCCGCCGCCGCCGCCGCCGCCGAGGAGGGGCGCGCCGACGCAGACGCAGACGCGGACGCAACCCCCCTTCCTCCCGCCCTCCCCGCCGCCGCCTCCCCCCCGCGCGCCCCCGCCCCCACCCCCGTCCCCTGCGCCTGCCCCTGGCGACCCCTCCCGCGCGCCGACGCCGTCGCCGTCATCGTCTGCGGCGCCACAAAGACTCTCGCGCTGGGGGCGCCGCTCATTTCCGTCATTTACGGGCGGTCGGACGACGCGGGCCTGGTGGCGCTGCCGCTGGTGGTGTACCACGCGCTGCAGTGCGTGGTGGGGGCGCCGCTGCTGGGGCCGCTGGGGAGGTGGCGGCGCGCGGAGGCGCGGTGGTGGCTGCCTCCGGGGGCGAGGAGGCGGCGGGCCAGGGGGGGCGGCGGCAGGGGGGCGGCGGCGGGAGGCTCAGACGGCGGGGAGGGGGCCGCGCCGCGCTGAATATAGAAACGCAGAACGCAGGTCGAACTCAACCAACTTGACGAAAACTGGCTAGAACACCAGCAGTCTCTGCTCAGTCATCGTGCTTTACAACACGTGTCGAATCGAACGCATTCACACACACGCCGCCCGCCCGCCCGCCCGCCCGCCCTCACGCGTCGGCGGCCCCCCTGAAAAGGCCGCCAGCAGCCGCGCCGCCTCGCGCCTCCCCGACTCCATCGCGCCGTGGACCGTGCCCATGTGCTGGCGGCTCGTGTGCTCGCCCGCGAAGCAAACGACGGGGCGGGCACCGTGGAAGTTTTCGTTGGAGGCTGCCGTCGTGGCCGTCGCCACCGTCGCCGCCGCCGCCGCCGTCGTCGCCGCCCCGTGCAGCGGCGGCGGCGGCGGCCGCAGCATCAACGGCGCCGCCAGCGCCTCTGCCTCCTCGCCGCCCGCGCCCGGGCCCGGGTAGCTGTAGCTGCCGTAGAAGCGCGGGTCGGTGCCCCAGCGCGACCGCACGACCGCCGTCGGGGGCGCCGCGTGCTCCTCCTCCCCGCCGCCGCGCCCCGCTCCTCCTCCTCCTGCCCGAAGCCGCCGCCGCCGCCGCCGCCGCCGCCGCCGCCGCCGCCGCCGGCAGAGCGCGGGGGGAAGAGGCCGCGCACAGCAAAGGCCACAGCCCTTTGCCCGCGTCCAGCAGCTCGGCGTCGGTCAGCGTCTCGCTGTGCAGCGCGGCGGCCGACGTGGCCCAGACGACGCACGCGGCGCAGCGAGCGCGCGCGCGGGCGACGGCGGCGTGGGCGGCGGCAGCGGCGCCCGGCTGTGCGTCGCCGCCTCCTCCTCCGCCCCCGCCCCCTCCTTCTCCCCCCCCGCCCTGCCGGTGAGGGGAGGGGCGGATCCACTCTGGCCCGTCGCTGAAGCGGAGCGAGTGGAGGCCGCGCAGCCACCGGTCGCCCGCCGCGTCCCGCTCGAGGCCCCCGCGCGACCGTACACGGCCTCGTCGGCGTCCATCCAGCGGCGCGCGAGGTCCCGGGCGGCGGCGCGGCGCGCATTGGCGTCGGCGTCGGCGTCGGCGCCTGCGCTCGCGGCCGCCGCCGCTGCCGCCGCCGCCGCGCGTTCGACGGCCGCGCCCACGCTGAAGGGCGGGCGCTCCGAGGGGGCGGGCCTGCCCGCGGCGCCCCACCGGCGGGCCGCGGCCAGACCGTCGTCGTCGGGCCCTTCTCCCGCCCCTGCGTCGACGACGGGCCAGAGGAAGCACCAGCTCGTGGCGGCGGCGGCGGCGGCGGCGGAAGAAGAAAAAGAAGCGGGGGCGGCGGCGGCGGAGGCAGAGGCGGCGGGGGCAGCGGGGGGCGCCTTGCGCGGGCCGACGGTGTCGCGGTCCGCCTGGTCCTGGCCGCCGCCGTCGTGTTCGTTGTCGCCTCCGTCATCGTCGTGATCGTGGCAAACCATGGGAAAGGGCTGCGGCTGCGTGTCGTGGTCGTCGCCGCCGTCGTCGCCAGCAGCCGCGAGCCCTGCCGCCGCCGCCCCGGCCGCAGCCGCTGCTGCCGCACTGCGTTCGTGCCCGCCGTCGCCCTCCTCCTCCTCCTCCTCCCCATCCTCGGACGAGGAGGCCCACTCGAGGAAGATCTTGTCGATCACGCCGATGCGCATGCGGCGCAGGGCCCGCTGCTTGCGCTCCGGCAAGGGCGGCGAGAAGAGCGGGCGGGCAAAAGGCGGCACAGGCGGAGGGGCGGCAGCCTCGGCTGCTGCCGCTGTTGCGCCTGCGCCTGCCCCCTGCTCCTCCTCCTCTGTCGCGTCGACCATCGCGCGCGCCTGCAGCACGCCCAGAGAGACTGTCACGACCACGGCGTCCGCGTCAATCGCCTCGTCGTCGGCGGTTTCCTCGGCGCCCGCCAGAGGCGCGAGGACGACGCGCGCCGCCCGCCGCCGCCGCTGCTCGCCGCCGACGCCGTCCCGCGCCTGCCTACCCTGCTCGCGCCCCCACTCGATCCGCTCGACCGCGCGCCCGAGCCGCACGCTAAAGCCGACCGATGGCGCGGCGGCGGCAGCGGGCCCCTGCCCTCCCATTCCCCCCGCCGCCGCCCCCTCCTCCGGCGCCGCCGCCACCGCCGCTTCGCGCTCGGCCGCTCGCAGCAGCCGGCGCGCCATGGCCTGATATCCGCCGGGAACGGGCACGTGCTCGCCCCCGAGCTCGCGGTAGTCGGCCGCAAAGGCGGCGCCCGCGTCGTCGCTGCTGCGGAAGCCGTCGTACGCGCGGTGCAGGCGCTCGCGGCACGCCCAGGCCTCCTCGGCGAGGAGGAGGGGGGGGAGGGGGGGCGGCAGCGGCGCGGGCGGCGGCGACGGCGTTGGCGGCGGCTGCCGCTGTGGCTGCTGCTCCTGCTGCTCCTGCTTCTGCTCCTGCTTTCGCTGGTGCTGCTCATGCTGCTCGTCCTGATTCTGCTGCTGCTGCTCCTGCGCCTGCTCCCGCGCCTGAAGCGCCGCCGCCGCCAGCCGCGCGTCAAAGCGCCGCCGGAGCGCGTCGCCGATGGTGGCGTCGCCCGCCTCGTCCTCGGCCGGCGGTCGGTCGGCGGCCGCGTCGATCTCCTCCCCGAAGGCGGCCATGGCGGCCGTGGCCGCGGCGCGCTCGGCCCCGGCCAGGGGCCCCGGCGCGCCCGGACGCAGGAGCTCCATCCGCCAGCGCTGACGGGGCGGGGGGGGCAAGGGGGCGGCGGGGGGCGGCACAGGCGATCGCTGTGCCTGTGCATGCTGCTGCTGCTGCTGCTGCTGCTCTCGTTCTTGCTGCTCCCGCGCCGTCTCCTCCTCGAGAAAGGCGAACGCGGCGTTCTCCGGCACGGCGCCGTGCAGCCAGGTCGCGCCGAGCTCGACATGCCCCGTTCGGGGGAGCAGCGGCCCGACGCCGCCGTTTGCCGCCGCCGCCGCCGGCGCCGCTTGGTCTCCGCCTCTCGCGCGGCCCCCGACGTCGGTGTTTGCCTCGACAATCACGATCTCGAGGCTAGCGGAGGACGGGTCGCTCCTTGCGGACCACCCGCGCGCGAGCTCGCGGGCGCACGTGAGGCCGGCGAACCCGGCGCCCACGATCACGACGATCGTCGCCGGTTCCAAGTCCGCGGGGGGCGCCATCGCTGGGGATGGGGATCTCCGGTTCAATGGCGACTAGGGAAGGCACGAAGGCCCTTGCCTTTGCACGCCGGAGGGCTTTCAAACGTACGACAGCAGGGGGCGCGGGGCGAATTGGTCGAGCCGAGGCGACGGCGGCGACGGCGGCGGCGGCGGCGGTGGCGGCGGGCGCAAACGGCGGCGCCGGGGGCTCCTCCTCTTTTGCGCGCGCGGGCAGGCGACGGCGATCAAGCACACAGCACGTCGTTGTCGTTGTCGGAACCGTTTTGCCCAAGTTGGAACCCTTCGTTGCCCGCCCCCCCGGACGGAAGAAACAGACGAAGCAAATTACGAATTCAAAATCCAGAACAACGACAGGTGTTGATTCTCTCCGTTCGTACAACCAGCAATCGCACGTCCACAGAGCGCCTACGTTCATCATCGGGCGACCCCTTACATCGCACCTGGCGGCGGCGGCGCCCCGCGAAGAACAACAACGCGACGTGACGTGGAGAGAGACGAAGCGTTGTTGAGCCTTCCTTCCCTTGGAGTCTCTCGCCCGCAACCCCCCACCAAACGAGTGAGCCAACCGACCGAGCGACACAGAACAACGAGTCACGATGTTCTACTCCACCCAGATCCTCGCCAAGCGCGGCCCCTTGGGCCTCGTCTGGCTCGCCGCCCACCTCGACGAGCACGGCGCCCGCTCGGCGCTGCGCCGAGGGCAGGTGGCCGCCGCCAGCATCCCCGCCTCTGTGGACGCGCTGCTGCGCCCTGACGTGCCGCTGGCCCTGCGGCTGTCGGGCCACCTGCTCCTGGGCCTGGCGCGCCTGTACGCGCGCAAGGTGGGCTTCCTGGCGCAGGACGCGGCGGACGCGCTCGCGCGCCTGAGGGCCGCGCTGCGGGCGGCAGCCGCGCACGGCGCGGTCGACCTGCCCGCCGACGGCGCCGACGGCGCGGGCGGCGGGGGCCTGCTCGGGGCCGAGGACAACTTTGGGCTGGCCGAGGCGACGGCGGCGGCGGCCGCGGCGTGCGCGCGCGCCGCGGGCCTGTCCGGCGGCCTGAGCGCGTCGCAGCTCGAGACGCAGACGCAGGCGCTGCTGCTCTCGGGCGGCGGCAGCGGCTTTGGCGGGGGCGGCGGCTTTGGCGGCGCTGCCGCCGAGGCGCTGCGCGCGTTCCAGGAAGGCGGCGGATGGCACGGGGGAGACGCGCACGGCGACGAGCGCTCGCTCCTGCTCGAGGCCGCGGCCGCGGCCGCGGCCACGGCGGCCATGGCCGCGGACGGGGGCGGCGCCGGCGCCGGCGCCGGGCCCAGCGGCGCGGCGGCGGCCGAGCTGCTGGCGCTGCTGCCCTCCGGCAGCGGCGCGGCAACCGGCAGCGGCTGCCAGCAGCAGCAGCAGCAGCAGCGCCTGCTCGCGTCGGCGCTCAACGGCGCGCCGAGCCGCCGCCAGTCGCTCGAGGGATCCCTCGCACTGTCCCTCGGCGGCGGCGGCGGCGACACGGGCGCGGGCGAGGACGGCGCGGGCGGCGGCGGCGCCGGCGCCGGCGGCCTCTTCTTCGCGGGCAAGCTCCGCTCCCGCCGCGCCCTCGAGCGCCTGCGCCGCCGTGAGGCCCGGCGCCAGGCGGGCGGCGGCGGCGACGACGCGACCGAGGACGGCGACCAGAGCCGCGGCGGAGAGACGACGGACGGCGGCGAGGCCACCGACAACGGGGGGGGCAGCGCCCACTGGGGGGACGACGAGGACGGCAACGGCTTCTACGGCGCCGGCGGCGGCCTGTCCATGCTGCCGGACGACGTCTTTGTCGTGGCCGGAGGGGACGCTGCCGCCGCCGCCGCCGCCGCCGCCGCCGCCGCCGCTGCCGCCGAGGGCGCGCTCGAGCAGGCCGAGGCCGCGCCCTGGGACCTCGACGAGATCGAGGTGGAGCGGCTGCGCGCGGCAGCGCCGCCGACGACGGGCTCGGCGGGAGGGGTTGCGCGGAGCGGCGGGGCGATGGCGGGTTTGACGCCGCTGAGCACGGCGGGCAAGCAGCAGCAGGGGGCGCTCGCCGCGCGGCCCCCACTGGGGCTGATGAGCGGGTCGCCGCCCGACACGGGCGCCGGCGGCGGCGGCGGCACCAACGGCGGCGCAAACGGCGGCGGCGGCGCGCTGTCGGACCAGGGGGCCGTGGCGTCGCCCGTGCCGATGCAGGCGCTCGGCGGGGCGGCGGCGGCGGCGGCGGCGGGCCAGATGGAGGCCGAGGACGAGGACGACGGCGCCGCGCTGGACGCGCTTCTGCCGGACGTAGACGACGCGGCGGGGGGCGGGCAGGAGGAGGGCGGGCGGCAACAAGCAGGGGGGGGCGGGCGCGAGGAGGAGGGCGCCCTCGCCGCCGCTGCTGTGCCCGCCGAGCTCGACGCGGCCGCCGCCTTCGAGGCCGTGACGGCCGCGGCCGACGCGGAGGAGGCGGCGCGCGCCGAGGAGGAGGAGGAGGCCCGGCGCGCGGCGCGCGCGGCGGCCCGGCGCGCGCGCGCGGCCGCCGCCGCCGCCGCCTCGGGCGCGGGCGGTGGCGGCACGGGCGGCGGCGGGGCGGCCGGGCGCGGCGGCCGCCGGGCGGGCGGCGGCGGCGGCGGCGCGGACCAGCAACAGCTGTCGCTCCTGACGATCGACGCTGACGCCTCGGCCACCACGTTGCGCGGCGACCTCATCCGCGCGCTGATCGCCGACCGCGCGCCGCTGATCGACCTGGAGCGCGGGCTGCGGCGGGCGGCGGCGGCGTCGTCGGCGGCGTCGGCCGGGGCGGGGGCGAGGGCGAGGGGCAGCAGGGCTCCTCCTGCGGCGGGCGGCAGGGGGGCGAAGGCCGCGGCCGCCGCTTCGGCCGCCGCCGCAAACGCCGCCAACGCCGCGGCCGTCGGCCTCGGCCTCGGGCCCGCCCCCACGGAGGAGCAGCTCGCGGCCGCCGCCGCCGCCGTCCAGGGCGCCGGGCCCGCCGCCGACGAGGAGCAGGGGGACGACGACGACGCGCCGGACGGCGCGCACTTTGGGGCCGCGGCCGCCCGCGCGGCCGCCGCCGCCCGGCGCGCCGCCGCGGGCCCGAGCTTTGCCGCGGCCGCCGCGCTGGCCGACCCGGCGCTGGCCGCGCTGGTGGCGGCGGCGACAGGCGCGACGGGCGGCGGCGGCGGCGGCGGCGCGGCCCTGCTGCTGCCGCCGCGGGCGGCGGGAGGTGGGGGGCCGCTGCTGCGCGTGAGCTCGCCGGCGTCGGCCGCGCGCGCCGCCGCGGCCGCGGCGCGCGGGGAGGAGGAGCGGGAGGAGGAGGAGGACCTGGCGGGCGGGTGGGAGGACGAGGAGGAGGAGCGGCTGCGGCGGCAGGAACAGGAGCAAGGAGGAGGAGCGGGCGGCGACGGGGACGCTGCGTTTGGCGGCGGCGCGTTTGGCGCCGACGACGGCTGGCCCAGCGCCGGCGCCAGAGCCGACGCCGGGCTGCCGGCGTCCCCCTGGGCCCGCCAGCCCACGCCCGGCGCGCTCGCCCGCTCGGGCTCGGGCGAGGAGCAGCAGCAGCAGGCCCAGGCCGCCGCCCGCTTCCGCGCCGCCCTTGCAGAGGTGGCGTCGTGGGGGCGGGCGGCGGCGGCGGCCGGCGGGGACGGGGCGACATCGGCGGCGGCCGCCGCCGCCGCCGCCGCTGCTCCCTCGCCCAAGCGCGCGCGCTGCGGCGCGCCCGCCGCCGCCCCTTCCTCGCCCGCCGCCGCCCTGGTACCCGGGGGGGGCGACCCCGTGCCCCTGGCGCGCGTGGTCGAGGCGATGGCTGGCTTGCTGTCGGCCGGGAGGGGCCCTATTGGAGGCGGCGGCGGCGGCGGCATTGGCGGCGCGGCATTGGGGGCGGCGGCGTCTGCGTCGGGCGGCGGGGGCGGGGGCGGGCACGCGCCGCCGCGCCGGCTCGACGCGGCGCGCGCGTTCTACGAGGCGCTGGCGATGCACGCGCGCGGGGCCTTGGTCGTGGCGCAGGACGGCGCCGACATGGTGACCCTTTTGGGGCCGGGCGCGGCGGCCCGCGACTGACGATTCGACAGTTTCCGAGTTTCGACGACAAACACGACAAAACGCTCGCCCGCCGGGGTGTTGCCCTCTTTTTTTTGAGCGTCTTTTGTTTCTTGACCTTCTTGACCTTTTCGACGCCTGCTGATGAAAAAACACTCGTGATAATGACCGGCGGGACGACGTTCTGTGACGCAGGTGCTCGGGGCGGCCATCGCGCATCGGGTGCGGTCGTTGGCTCCAGTGTGAGAGAAAGTTGGGTTCCCGCCGCCCTTCCGGCCGCCGCGCGCTTCCCCGCCCGCTTCCGGCCCCAAAAAAAAGTGAGGGCGTCACCGCGGGGTTTATTTAACACGGCTCGGGGCGTCCCTCCGTCCTCACGCTCCCCAGGCGATCACAGACGATCAAAGTCCGGCCAACCGATAGAGGAGGACCCCCATCTTCACTCGGGCGTGTCGACAAGAAACACGCTCCCCCTCTACGTTTCACAGAGACGGATTTTTTATTCATCCCTCCTCTCCTCTCCTCACCCGCCTATCCTTCTAATTCCTCGGGGCATATCTCCCGGACCGAGAGCGGCCATGATGCCTCGCCTATCCCGCGCCAGTGCGCTGCACCTCGTGGTGCTCGCCCTCTGCCTGCTCGCGCTGGCCGCCGCCTCCGTGCCCGCAGCCGCCGCCGCCGCTGTCGCCCGCCGCCCGGCGTCCCGGCGGTCTCTGCGGCAGCAAGACACTGCCGCCCCTGCTACTGCCGCTGCCCCTGCCGCCGCCGCCGTCCCAGTCAACAACGACGCCAGCAGCGCCCCCGCCGCCGGCGCCGACCCCGCCCCCGGCTACAACCTCGCCCCAGGGCCCGACCAGGACCCACGCCGCCTGGACGTCGAGTTTGCGCACACCGCCGTCGACCCGTCCGCCCTGACGGCCAGAGCGGGCCGCGCGCAGGCGGTCGCGAGCGCCGGGGGCAGGAACGACCGGGGCGCGGGCCGGCGCGGGCTGCTTGGCGCCGCCTAAAGGTTCTTGGCCCCCTCTTGGGGTTTATTATCTCGCAGCCTTTGAGGGACAGTGTGGTTTGACGACTTGGGCGCCAGTTCTTCCGGCAACGACCGACGCCTCAACTTGTTTTTCTCGTCACGCGCGCTCGGCCGCCGGCGACGTTCAAGCCGAGCGCCGGCAAGTCGACCCTCTTCAACGCCCTGACCGACCCCCAGCGCCCGGCCGAGGAGGCCAAGGAGGGCGCCTTCCCCTTCACGACGATCGAGCCAAACACGGGCCGCGGCTTTGCGCTCGTGCCCGACCCCGCGCTGGCGGCAGGGCTGCGGCCAGAAGCGTGCCGCCCCGCGCACGGGCACGCGCGCGGCTTTGACCTCGCGGCGCTCGAGCGCGCGTCGCTGCCGCTGACGGTGAAGATCGCGGCCCCGTTTCCGCGCACGCCCTGGGTCCCTTGCGCGCCTTGCTGAACGCCACGGGTTGGCAATCAAGCTCAAGAGCCCTCGGGGGGGTTTCTCAAAGGCCGCCGGCGACGTTCAATGCCCCCCCTGTACGAATTGGCCCCCCCTTTCATTTGGTCTCCTTGATCCTCGCACGACGCTACGACTTGTCTCTCCCCTCCTACTTATGCGCGGATTCATCTGCACTGTAAAAAGCGCGAATTGCAATTGATTGTGGAATTTTCTTTTCGGTCGTGACCCCGCCACAAAGCGCCCGTTTTATTCCAAATGGGGCAGTGTGATTCTTTCAGAACATTCAGTACGCCACGGAAAGGACGAGTGGACGGTTTCGTGTGTGTGTCCGGGATATGCGCATTCAGTCATGCGCGCTCCAAGTCCAAAAGGAAAAGTAGAAAAAGGACACAACAAGGCGGCGGCGCGAGCGCGACGACCGCAAAAAACAAACAAGAGGTTTTTTCCGAAACGCATAGGTCGTTATCGTCGTGGTTCGCTCACGGAGCAGCCTTGGCGGCCGCCGGGGCGGCCGCGGCGGCAGGAGCGGCGAGCGCCTTGGCAGGCGCGGCCGGCGCCTTGGCAGACGCCGCCCCCTCCCCGGCCCCCACCTCCGCGGCCGCCATCATCTCGTCCAGCGCCGCGCCCGCCTCGTTGGCCTGCCACTCGGTCTGCCCGGCCAGCAGCGTGGTCAGCGCGGGCGAGTAGTCCGCGTTGAAGGTGCTGATCATAGGGAAATTTTTTAAATCCGGCTCGATCCCGCTCCTCGCCTGCGCCTTGTTGGTCTTGTCGTCCCGGCGGGCGCCGGCGAGCGCCTCGCGCGTGTCGCTCGGCAGCGCTTTCTCAAAGTCGGCGCAAGGCATGTTGAAGAACCACAAGAGGTCGACGTCGTACCCCCCAGAGACGCCCTGCCACGCGTTTGGGAGCACCTCGGTCTTGAGGCGGTAGGTGGCGGGCGCGCCCCGCGCCACGGCCTCCTCGAGCGCGCGGTACATCTTCTCGTAGCCGGCGCGCGGGAAGACCTGGTTGGTGTTTTGTTTGTTGTTGTTTTTGTTGTTTGGGTTTTTTTTTGGGGGGGGGGGGGGGGGGGTTGTGTTTTTGTTTGCCCGTACAGTGTCTCACACCCCCCATTCGCGCCTTTTGTGTCGGCAGAGGCCGTTGCGGCGGCGGCGGC
>Ga0335398_10004945_pt1 | contig 18057 bp, 13 predicted proteins | sample BON03_FD_205742 | JGI IMG/M metagenome (GOLD analysis project Ga0335398, IMG submission 205742) | Freshwater microbial communities from Lake Bonney liftoff mats and glacier meltwater in Antarctica - BON-03 (spades assembly) (version 2) | ecosystem: Environmental > Aquatic > Freshwater > Ice >... | reverse complement strand
TCTCATATTTAGTAACCTTTGTGGTCGGTTGAACCTGAATCAGTACTAAAATAACTACTTTCCTATCTCCTTTGTGATGCAAAATACCCAATTCTGGTCGAAATAAGTTTTTATAAGAAAGCCCTGCATAGCGTACTTAATACGGCCTTTGATGGGTTGGCTAACCGGAGCCACTACCAAGCCGAAATAGCCCCCATGTTCTGGGATTTGCAGGCCAGAAGTCTGGAAAAACAGGCGCTCTTACCCATAAAAACCCTTGAAGAAATGTGGGGCCACAACTTTCACGAAGCAGATATACTAAATGAAGTCATACTCAGGATCAGGAAAATACTCAGGTATAGTCGACTATTTGCGGCCGCTTTCATGGAGATCGAAAATCCAGTAACCGAAAAGAATGTAGGCAAAGCCCTTGCAGCCTACGAGCGAACCCTCATTGCGAATAATTCCCGCTTTGACCAATTCATACGCAGTGATAAAAACGCAATCTCCCTAAGCGAAAAAGACGAGATAATGCTATTTCTAAAAACGGGCTGTGCCAGATGCCATTCAGGGCCAATGTTCTCCGACTTTAAGCTGCATGTCTTAGGAGTACCCGACTCAAGAAATCGCCAGGAATCTGACGCAGGTATCAACTATGATTACGCCTTCCCCCACTGCGCAATTTACGCTACACAGCTCCGTATATGCATAGTGGCAGGTTCATTAGAACAGGTAGTACAACTCTACGAAGATATTTCGGGCGGTAAAGTTCCCAACCCGAACGTCAGCCCGGCCCAAGTAGATACACTCGCAACGCAGATGAATGTAAATTTTCGGGATATTTCCCGCATCGTAGAATTCCTAAATACCCTCAACGACAACTGTTTCGATAAGACAGTCCCCAAACGTATACCTAGTGGGCTGAAGGTTGGCGGGAATTTAGATTAACCGAATACAGTTAAGAGTATGTAGTTGTGGAGTCAGGTCTTTCGACCTGGCGTTGAGGCAAATCGGCTGATAGAATGCATTGGCTACTGTCGGCTGAACTAACCAAGACAGTACAACAAATGCACAATAAGAGAGAAGGTTGGTTTTAGAGGCACGTTTTGTCGCAATCCGGGAAGTATTCAGTAATTATGTCGAAGAAATGTCGACAAGAACAGTTTAAACTTGATTGATCACGAATGGATAGCTTATACACCACTTTTCTTGAATTTTTAGTAGTGCACTCGCCGTATTGTTCATGATTTTTCATCAATCGCAAATTAGGCTATTAAATCAACGTAAATTTATAGCAAATAAACTAATTAATGTTTAGGCACGCAGGGAGAAGCAGAACATATATTCATAATTTAAGGTTAGCCTCTATTCTTTCCTTAGTAGCGGGTATTGTAAACATTACGGGTGTTTTATCGGTAAAAGTTCTCACTACTAATGTAACGGGACATTTTGCATTTTTCACAGAAGACCTATCGGATAAAAACTATGGAATAGCCATTGGCTATTTATTTTTTATTCTATCTTTTTTACTTGGTGCTTTTGCGTCAAATACTTTGATAGAAATAGCTTCAAGAGTAAAACGTGGCGTTTCCTACACCTCCCCAATTGTAATCGAAATCATTATTTTATGTCTCGTCGGCGTATTTGGGAATAGTTCATTACTATCTAATTTCAATAGTCAAGTAATTGCTTGTTCTTTACTATTTGCGATGGGGTTGCAAAATGCATTAGTCACAAAAGTATCTCAATCCGTTGTCAGGACTACGCATTTAACGGGCCTGTTTACTGACCTAGGAATTGAACTTTCACAATTATTTTTTTATCGTAAAACATCTGAGTTTAGACAACTATCCAAAAGTATCTATTTGAAACTAGCAATCATTAGCTGCTTCTTTTTTGGTTGCATTATGGGGGGACTAATCTATCGAAGTTTTAAATTAAGTACCCTACATATTGCGTCCATTTTTTTAATCGTCGCTTTATTTTACGACAATCTTCGCTTTCACTATTACAATTTAAAACGAAAAGTACAGTATCGGTAGAATCTTTTAGCCGTTTTATTGTTGCAACTATCAGCAACAGCCTTCTTCTTTACGTATTACTTCTCTCTACTATTTATAATTAGTCTCTTTCTCAATATCAAAGTACATTTCAACAACTTGTACAAACAAAATGATAATATAACTCAAAACTATTATCTATAATAACACTGAGTTCTAATGCAGAATTAGTTTGTATTATTAATTTAATAAAATCCATGGCTACTATTTTCTAGATCAAATACTTACAAAAAGTTAATGGCCGGTCGGCGTTCCGCTACAAGCTAATAGCTATCAATTACTTAGCATACATTATTTCTATTTATTTTAAAATAATACTATTTATTCTTACTAAAATCACCGTGTCGATCGTTACTTTTGAGGTAAAAATATAGTCACAAATAAAAATAATATCTAGTCCCGAAAGTAAAGAATTAAACTCAATAATTTATTTGTGTATTCTTGAAACATATTTGTTTCCTAAAAATATAATCAAATGACCGGATTCCTGCGGAATAAATTAATTTATTTTTTCAATTATAACTCCCATCTCCTAAACAATAACGGCTTATTACTTGTTTTTTATTCGTACATTTTATAGACATTTAGTCTTTGAGGTATTCCCCTACACTTTATTGAAACCTACATTATTTAGGATTTCTGGGTAATAAAGAATGAGTTAGGATGTTTGATATACCTAATGAATAGCAGCTCATAATAAGTTCTTTTGGCAAGTATACATTAGCAGTACTATTGAAGATGAATCAACAAATTACGACTATTTCTTTTTTTAAGTTTTCTACTTTAAGCACTAAGGCTTGGGGTTTTAAAATGATGCAGTTTGCACACAAGGATCTAGCTAAGGTAAGCGGCATAACGTTTTATCGACTTTTGGGCAGTGGAAAAGGCAGAGGGTTTAATCCTTTACCAGATTGGTCTATTTACAGCTTGCTGCAAGTGTGGGAGTCAGAAGAAGCCGCCCATACTTTTTTCGCTTCTTCCTATTTAATGAAACAATACGCTGCCCGTACGGAGGAGCTGTTTACACTTTATATGAAAAACATTTCGGCCGGGGGCACATGGGAGGGAAATAACCCTTTTGAGAAAGGAGCAAATTTGGAGCCTCATCAACCGATAGCCATCATTACCAGGGCCACTATCAAGTGGAATTGGCTCCTCCGATTTTGGAAATATGTGCCTACTTCGGAGGAAGCATTAAATGGAAATGAAGGGCTAATTTATACCAAAGGGGTTGGAGAAACGCCTATATTTCAAATGGCTACCTTTAGCCTATGGAAAGATTTTGAATCAGTAAAACAGTTTGCCTACAAAAGTAAGCAACATCAAAATGCCATTAAAAAAACTCGCGAGAATAAATGGTATAAAGAAGAGCTGTTTGCGCGTTTTCAACCCTATAAATCAACGGGGACTTGGGAAGGCAAAGATCTTATGGCTTTTTGAAAATAGCTATACTGGCGTCGCAATTACAGTCATGATACCAAGAGACGAACTTTTCTCCATCCATTTTTTTGGCATAAACAGGGCCATTCCAAGCAGGAAGTTCCAAAACTCATCTTCCATATTTTTATCCCACTGAATACCTTTTTGCTCCATCTCACTCATCCAATAAAGCAAATAAGGATCCATGGTACCATAGGTAAGTAGTCTATTAACTTTCCAACCGCTATTTTGCAACAGCAGCGTTACATTGTGAGGCGAGAACAATGAAATATGACGAGGAGTATGCCAACCCGCCCAATTCTTACCATATTTTTTTCTGCTCGATGAGTCAAAATTGGGAATTTCTATAACGAGTGTGGTTGATGGTTTCGCAATAGATTTTAAGTAACGGAGGTTTTCCAACGGAGTGTAATCATGCTCTAAATAGTGCCACATGGTAATAACATCAGGCCGCAGACTGCTTGGCAGGTCTTTAATTTCGGCTACTTGTAAATCTATTCTTTCAAAATTTGCGAGTTCATCTTTCCACCCTTCGTCACTAAAATCAATACCTAAAGTTTGACAATTTAATACTTGCTGACAAGCCTTCAGGAAGCTTGGCTGCCCACAGCCAACATCCAAAATTAAAGAGGAGGAAGATAGAGGATGTGCCTCCTTTACTCGTTTTACTCGTTTTAAATCTAATTTCCGTTGGCTGTTCTCGACCAATTGCTCAAATTTACCCCAAGCTTTTGCACCTCTGTAAGGCAGATAATGAGCAGTATAATAGTTTTTTAGTGCATCTAACGGTACACGAGGGTTAAGGAAAACCAGTTTGCATTCAGCACATTGGTCAAAATTGAACAACTCTTTACTCACGTGCATCTGAGCCGTTGTTTCAATAAAAAAACCGATAGAACTAGCATTGCAAATAGGGCAATGGGTCTGTGGATGCATGGGACTAAAATAGGTATTTTACTGTACGGTTAGCAGTAACGTCAGGTATGTACACTTGACGTTACAGGAAGTCGTAAGGTACAACGCTCAGCCGACTATTGAATGTAAATACCCGACATACTACTTATTAACCTCAGAAATAAGCCAAAACGACAGGAAAAATACTTTCAAGGCACGATTTATAGAAGAAAGCACTACTAGAAAGGAATTCATCTTCGGCCTAACCACTAGGCTCCAATCCCACTAAGTACTAAGGCAGAATTAGTTTGTATTATTAATTTAGTCAAATCAATGGCTAATATTCTCTATATCAAATATTTATAAAAATATAACAGCTACAAGCTATCAGCTACTTACTTAAGAGTATACATACTTATAAACTGTTCTGTAGGCTGTATCCCACGGTCCTTTTTTATTCCTAAATTTGATTTATTAGAACGTCAATTTCGGGACTGTAAAACAGCGCCCACGGTGATACATTTAACCAGGGCTTTCTTATAAAAACTTATTTCGACCAGAATTGGGTATTTTGCATCACAAAGGAGATAGGAAAGTAGTTATTTTAGTACTGATTCAGGTTCAACCGACCACAAAGGTTACTAAATACGAGACTTTTTTCTAAACTTTTACCATATTTTATATAACTATAAGAGTATTGATTTTTATAAGAAAACCCTGCTGATTTATACTATTGCAACAAGTCTATTATACATACGTCCTCTGGAAACTGTATGAAATGTATATTATCGCTTCCCATGGGGCCATTTAATAATCGTCATCAGAATAGTGGTTGTTCAGAACAAAATCCGAAGGCCTAGGCAAATATCACGTATCAGACTTCGCCATTTCTTTCATTTTCCAGGATAAAGCAATAAACAAAAGTTGTACCGGTAAGCGAACGTACGCCGCTGTCTTGCTACCTATGGCTGGAGCATCTATCAATACATCCATGATGTGAAGAGGTAAAAATGCCAGCATCAGAAGTAAAATTCCCCAAGCACCCGTAGTACGGAATTGGGGAATAAAATAAGCTGCCCCAAAAACGATTTCAAAAATACCCGATACATAAACAATTGGTCTGGCGTAGGGCAAAAAGTCAGGTACAAAAGGTAGGTAAAAATCGGGCTTTAAAAAATGATTCACGCCTCCATAAATAATAAAGGAAGCGAATAGAAAACCTAAAATCTGAAATAGTTTTTTCATTTGATTAGAAAGTTGTAGTGAGGTGAAGTGCTTCTGCTTGGCGTTTTGGGAAATCGGTAGGTACAATATCTTGGCTACTGTCGGGCAGGAAAACTCGACAACACAGCAACCTAAATAGCATGATCAGTGGGAATATCCACACCTTTCCACACTTTCTTCGCGGTCCAGTCGGCGGCCGGATTGGCCCAGAATGCATTAGTGGCAGGTAGCCCCCTAAGGACAGGAGCACCGTTGCGCAGAGGTGTAGACTTCCCGTAGAAATGTATCCCTCACCTAGCGAAGGTTGATGTCCGTGCAGGCCGATCGTTAGCCAACCCTTGGCGTCAAAAGTTTCTGGGCTCTCGGTAGTACGTTGTATCACCGCCGTCAGGGCCGGGCGTACATGAGCGGGATTGATTTCTTTGGGGAGTTTACCGAGGTAGGCGATATTAGCCAGGTTCTGAAAGGCCCCGGCCCGGTAGCAGATAGATCGACCAATAACCGGAAAGGTACCCTCCGGCAAGATGAGTCGTTCCTGAATGGCCGCGAAACGAACCGCCCGTTTCGTCACGTTTTCGAGCATGTCTTTATATACTTTCTCTTTCGGGGTAATCGTTTCCAAAATATCCACCAGAAAAGGCTGTATGACGTATCTATTGTAGTAGTCCCAATGGAAATTGGGACCGTCTCCGTACATCCCGTCGCCGAGGTACCACTGCTCATGTTGACGCAGGGCGTAGTCGAGCCGCATTTTATCGTACTCGTAGCCAAACCTCGCAAAAAAAGCTTCGACCATAGCACTAAAAAGCAGCCAGTTATTAAAGTGGAGGCGTATTTCCCGACTGCTTCTGAATGCCATGGCGACGTTATTTTTTACTTTTTCCGACAGCCCCTCCCAAACCTTGGGAGCCCGGATCAGGCCGTGCGCCAAAAACGCGGCATCCACCACGGGTTGGGCACCTTTGTCGAAATTCATAAAATCTTTGGCGTTGGGATTCGTAGAATTATCGAGGGCTTTCAGGGTAAGGGAGAAGTACTTGGTACGCATCGTCTCCTCCGATTTATCCGAAAACTCCGTGAGGTTCAACCAAGGACCAATGCCGGCAAGTAAGCGACCAAAGGCTTCGAGATGCGTGTACTCGGGGCGATCTTTGGTTTTGCCTTCCACTGGCATATTCGCTTTGAGCGTATCGTTAGCCAGATTGGCAAGTACCGGATTCGCGATTTTTCCCAGGTAGGCCAGCCACACGTTACGGTCAGACGGCGGCGCGGGCGTAAAGCTCGCCAAAGTACCAGCGCCGGTGACGCCCAGCATTTTTAGAAACAGACGACGAATCATGGTTTTATACATTTCTTGAAGAGAGGTAATTGGGTAGTATCCTATTTATCTTTCTTGTACAGACAGGTGGGATAAAAATTCACCCAGCTACCATACCCTATCCAAGTTTTGATAGTCTTTTTCAAAACGTCACTTTAGGTCAGACTTGCCAATCATCAACTATTCAACACGCTTTTGCTTGTAGTGATCGTCCCATTCTTTCACTTTGGGCGGATGCAGTTTCCCTAAACTCTTCCCTACCAGAATGGCAACCGTGGCATCACTCGTTACGTTCACCACCGTACGCAGCATATCCAAAGGCCGGTCGATGGCAAAAATCAAAGCTATTCCGGCGGGATTTACCCCAATAGATTCCAGTACGATCACGAGCATCAGGATACCTGCGCCCGGAACGGCAGCTGAACCAATAGAAGCGAGTAGCGCTGTGAGTACAATAGTTAGCTGCTCACCAATCGTGACGTCATCCCCAAAAGCTTGGGATATAAATACCGCCGCTACGGCTTGGTATAGGCTGGTGCCGTCCATGTTGATGGTAGCTCCAACCGGACAAACAAACGACACTACATCTTTGTCAACACCAATGTGCTCCTCTACCCGCTCCATGGTAACCGGCAACGTGGCAGCACTGGAACTGGTAGAAAAAGCCAGTAATTGGGCCGGAGCCATTCCTCGGAAAAAGTCACCGTAGGAAATACCAGTAAAAATCTTGATAATGGTAGGGTAAAAGGCAAATATTAATAATGCCAACCCAAACACCACCGTAAGCGCATAGGCCCCCAAGGCCTTAAATACATCGGGTGAAGGAGACTCCACTACCAAAGCAGCCAACAAAGCGAATACCCCGAAAGGAGCCGCCAACATAATCAGGTCAATCATTTTAAGAATTACTTCATTTACGCCATCAAAAAAGCGTTTGACCGGTTCTGATTTCTCGGGCTCGATCAGGATCAGACCGATGCCGAAGAATACAATGAAAAAAATGACCTGTAACATGTTTCCGTTGGAAGAAGCCGCTGCGATAAGGTTATCGGGCACCACATCCACGAGAGAGCTCAGTGGACCTCGGCCCTTATTTTCTCCCGCCTGGCTCACGTTCTGATCGGCACTAGCTCCAAAGCTTGCCATCAGCTCCGTACGGGTCGACTCTTCGATAAAACTACCCGGATTGACTAGGTTAACGATTAAAAGTCCCAACGAAATGGCTACTACGGTGCTCAGAATGTACAAACCTAAGGTGCGGGTACCGAGGCGCGAAAGCTGCCGGATATCGTCCAGATCAGATACTCCTTTGATGAGGGAGGCCACGATCAACGGAATGGCAATAAGCTTTAATAAATTGATGAAGATCGTACCCCAGGGCTTGATCCAGTCTACCACAAAATCTCTACCCCACGGTACTTCTGCAAATACATATCCGGCGAGAATACCCGCCACCATTCCGATCAGAATTTGCCAATGTAGAGCTAATCTTTTCATACAATAATGAGATAGAAAATTTGTGATTGTAAAGACTTACAGATTGTATTGATTTCTAAACATACTAAAAAAAAAGCACACTGAGGTTGGTGAACGAAGGCACTTGGCGGAAGTATGCATTAAAATAGCCACCTCCTACCCTCCGAAAATCAATTTTCTGCCAAGTATAAACCCTGACTAATTTGGCATTAAAAATTAACCCAACCCCGTTACAAAATCATGAGCCTTGGGAATTACCTCAACGCCTAGTTTGATCATAATTGGGGTATAAGGTGCGATGACTAACAATATGGCCATGAACACCACCCGGGTGGTTTCGCCGAAGTGTCTCGAACGCAGCTAAAAAGGCACTATTCCAAATAGAGAAGTACGAATAAACCCTTTTTCCGTTTGTTTTTTCTATTTGCCTTTTATCCGATAAAGCGGGTTATTTATCCGGATACCCGTTGGATCAGGTGGTATTCTTTCGCAACTTTAAGTCGTTTCTTTTGAAAACCAGATACATCATTTATCCCACGACAGTTTCAACCACTAAGTAATCCTGCTATGAACATACTCGAAACTCACCACATTATAAAAGACTACGCTGATCACCGCGCATTGGATGATGTGAGTGTGAACATTCCGAAGGGTAGTATTTTTGGACTTTTGGGGCCCAACGGGGCCGGAAAGACTTCCTTGATCCGGATAATTAACCAAATTACGGGACCGGACAAAGGAACTATTTTGTTTGACGGCGTTCCGCTCAACGAAAATCATATTCGTCGTATCGGGTACTTACCCGAAGAGCGCGGATTGTACAAAAAAATGAAGGTAGGCGAGCAACTCTTGTACCTTGCTCAGCTAAAAGGCCTCTCAAAAAGGGATGCTATGGACAAGTTGAAGGTATGGTTTACTAAGTTTGACATCAAAACTTGGTGGGACAAAAACGTAGCCGACCTGTCGAAGGGTATGCAACAGAAAGTCCAGTTCGTATCTACGGTGCTTCACCAGCCCGACCTGATTATCCTAGACGAACCTTTTTCGGGTTTTGACCCCATTAACGCTAATCTAATTCGAGATGAGATTCTGGAATTACGCAAAAAGGGCAGTACCATCATTTTCTCGACCCACCGAATGGAAACCGTCGAGGAGTTGTGTGATCATATCGCACTGATTCACAAATCTAAAAAAGTACTTGACGGCCCAAAATCGCAGATCAAGGAGCAGTTTAAAACCAATACTTTCTTTGTGGAGTACCGCGGTGCCCTCAATGGACTGGAAAATCACTTTCAGGTTAGTAATACCCGTCAACTCGAATCGGGACTAACCAAGTCTGACATTAAGCTTCCCGTGGGCCATACGGCTAACCAGCTTTTACAAGAGCTGTTGCCCCATATTGAGATCTACTCATTCGGCGAAAATGTACCTACCATGAGTGATATTTTCATGAAGGCCGTGAACGAAGTACCCGAGAGTTGATCATTAGTTTCTACTTAACTATCCATGACCCCCTGATTTATGAAAAATATACTACTTATTTTAAGACGTGAGTACCTGGTAAGAGTAAAAAAGAAGTCATTTATTATCATGACTTTCCTGGCCCCTCTGCTGCTGGTTGGCTTTTATGCAGCCGTCATCTGGATCGCCATTGGCTCTACCGAAATGAAAACCGTTCAGGTTTTAGATAAAAGCGGTCTTTTTGCTACGCAGTTTAAAGATACTGATGAGTTGAAATTTAAATTCATTACGAACTCGCTGGATTCGGCCAAGGCACAATTCAAAAGTGGCGAAGACAACGCCTTAGTCTACATTCCTGAGAATGTACTGGAAGATTCAGAGGGGGTACTCATTTATGCTCCTAAGAATGTAAGCCTCGACCTAAAAAGCAATATCGAAAAGACCATTGAGCGGCAGATTGAAGATATTAAACTAACCGAAGCCGGTATTACCCGTAAGGTACTCGAAGACTCCCGCGTTGACGTAAAATCTCAAACCATAAGCCTCAGTGACGGAGGTGAAAAAAGTAGCAGCTCGGGAGCTGCAACTGCCATCGGAGGTATTTGCGGTTTTCTGATTTACATCTCTGTATTTGTGTACGGCACCATGGTCATGAGGGGCGTCACCGAAGAAAAAACCAGCCGGATCGTGGAGGTTATTATTTCCTCGGTTAAGCCTTATCAACTTATGTTGGGCAAAATTATTGGGGTAGCCATGGTGGGTCTTACCCAATTTGTTTTGTGGATATTACTAACGGTAATTCTGGCGTCTGGTGCGGGCTACATCTTCAAGGATCAGTTGGGGAATGACCCTCAAAAAATGCAGGCCCAAATGGAGCAGGTGCAAAAGGGAATGCCGGGTGGAGCCATGAATCCGGCCGTCAATGCCGCCTCGGGCAACGATCCCGCCAACGCGGTTGCCGATATTTTGGCTGCCGTTGGTAGTCTCAATCTCCCCTACATTATTGGCTGTTTCTTGTTCTACTACCTAGGTGGCTATCTACTGTATAGTGCCCTGTTCGGAGCGGTAGGTGCGGCCGTCGACAACGAGGCCGATACCCAACAATTTATGTTGCCGATCACCTTACCCATTGTGTTCTCGTTTGTTTTTGCCCAAATGGCCCTCCGCGATCCCGATGGTAGTCTGGCTTTCTGGACTTCCATCATACCCTTCACCTCCCCAATCGTGATGATGGTCCGAATTCCGTTCGGGGTTCCGGCCTGGGAACTAGCCCTGTCGATGGTGCTGCTGGTGCTGGGCTTTATCGGTACTACCTGGCTGGCCGCCCGAATTTACCGAATTGGTATTTTGATGTACGGCAAAAAAGTAAACTACAAAGAACTCGCCAAGTGGATTTTTTACAAAGGATGATAACTGTTACCCAACTTAATCACGCTGGATTGTAGCTAGCAGAACCCGCAGAATACGACCGATCCTCCGGCGTTGTCATCTGACAATTCCCGGAGGATTTTTCCTGCTAAATTACCCGCTCTGTTTTTCTCAGCATCGCCCTCCCAAAAGCTTTAACACTTTTTAAGACGCCCAAAAACTTGCCGTTGGGGTTATTTTACTAATTTTGACAGCGTGATTATAATTCTGATCTAACCGATACACGTACTGCCAATAATTTACAATCCATCATATACCAAATAAAAACCAACAAATGACCCGTTTCAACCGCTTCAACAACCTCATCGGTTGGATTGTATTTGCGATTGCTTTCCTTACCTACGCACTTACCGTCGAACGCACGGCCAGTTTCTGGGACTGCGGAGAGTTCATCGCCTGTGCCTTCAAGCTGCAAGTACCTCACCCTCCCGGCGCTCCTTTCTTTCTTCTAATCGGACGCCTTTTTTCGATGCTTGCCCTTGGTGACGTCACCCAGGTGGCCTATTGGGTCAATATGCTATCGGTACTGAGTAGCGCCTTTACTATCCTCTTTTTGTTCTGGACCATCACATTGCTTGGTTTGAAACTGATCAACAAATCAGAAGAAAACCTTACAACCGGCGATATGATCCTGCTAACCGGCGCCGGCATCGTGGGCGCGTTGGCCTACACCTGGTCTGACTCTTTCTGGTTTTCAGCCGTGGAGGCCGAGGTGTACGGTATGTCCTCGTTCTTCACAGCCATCATAATCTGGGCGGTATTCAAGTGGGAGCGTATTGAAGATCCCGCCGCCGAAAATCGCTGGTTGATCTTCATTGCCTACCTGGTCGGTCTATCCATTGGCGTCCACTTGCTTAACCTCGTCACTATTCCGGGTCTGGCGTTGGTATACTACTACAAAAAGTACGACAAGATCACTCTGTGGGGTGGTATTCTGGCGTTTCTGGCCGGTGGAGTCATACTGGTCATTATTAACTCCGGTATTATTCCCGGTCTACCTAGTGTAGCCGGAAAATTTGAGATATTCTTCGTGAATACCCTGGGGCTACCCTTTGCCAGTGGGGTAGTATTCTTTATCATTATTTTCCTCGGAAGCCTGGTATACGGTATTCGTTACTCCGAAGTCAAACAAAAAACAACCCTCAACACCGCTCTGCTTTCGTTAGCTTTCATTTTGGTAGGGTACTCGTGTTACCTTCTGGTATTGGTTCGGGCCAACTATAACCCACCCATCAACGAAAACAATCCTGATAGTATCCTGAGCTTCGTTTCCTACCTCAAACGAGAGCAATACGGTAGCCGTCCCTTGCTGTATGGTCCAACCTTCATTTCTCGTCCAATCAGCCAGAAACGTGGTGAGCCCATGTACCGCAAGCAGAATGGCAAGTATGTGATCTACGATTACCGCCCCGAGTACGAATACGAGAAAAGCGCCAACATGCTGCTTCCGCGTATGTATAGTACGCAGAGTAACCACCCGCAGCTTTACCGTCAGATGACCGGCCTGGCCGAAGGCCAGAAACCAACCATGGGTGATAACCTCAGCTACATGTTCTCCTACCAGATCGGGCATATGTACTGGCGGTACTTTATGTGGAACTTTGTGGGTCGCGAAAGTGGCGAAGAAGGAGCAGGTAACCTGTTGCCTTTTGATACTAAGGACTCGTTTCCTTCTTCTGTAACGGCCAACAAGGCGCACGATAATTTTTACATGCTACCCTTTATACTAGGTCTGATCGGAATCGTGATTCAGTACTTCCGTCGTAAACGTGACTTATTGGTACTAGGACTACTGTTCTTTCTGACGGGAGTTGCCCTCGTGGTTTACCTCAATTCCCCACCCACCGAACCCCGCGAACGGGATTATATCTACGTGGGTTCGTTTTATATTTTCTGTATCTGGATTGGGTTTGGTGTCATTGCTCTTGCGGACGGACTAGCCAGTGTGATTAAAAATGCTACCGCCCGAGCTAGTGTTGCCACGGCTCTTGGCTTGGTAGTACCCGCCTTGATGGGCTTCAAAGGCTGGGATAACCACGACCGCAGCAACCGCTACCACTCGGTTGATTTTGCCAAAAACCTGTTAAACTCCTGTGCTCCCAATGCCATTCTGTTTACGGGTGGTGATAACGATACATTCCCTCTGTGGTACGTTCAGGAAGTAGAAGGTTTCCGCACCGACGTTCGGGTCTGTAACCTGAGTTTATTGGGTACCGACTGGTATATTGATCAGATGAAACGGAAGACCTACGAATCGGCAGCACTACCTATATCACTGACCCACGAGAACTATATTTTCGGAAAAAACGACATCGTTCCTTTCTACGAAATTCCAGGGGTAAAGAATGGTATCAACCTCAAAGAGTACATGGGGCTGGTAAAAACCGAAAACCGGGCCATTCAGGTGCCACTTACCAGTGGCGATATGACCTCCATATTACCTTCTTCAATATTGTTCCTACCCGTCAATGTTGATAGTGTTCGTAAATTGAATATCCTGAAACCTGATGTCGCGCCTTTTCTGCGCGACTCCATCAGCTGGACCATCGGTAAGAACGATCTCTACAAGTCTGATCTGATTATGCTGGACATCATCGCCAGCAATAATTGGAAGCGTCCAATATATTTCTCATCAACGCTGGCGGGATCAAACTATCTCAACCTCAAACAATACATGCAGCTGGAAGGCTACGCGTATCGTCTGTTGCCGGTATTTGTACCGAGCGCTACGGATGGCTACGTGAACTCAGATATCATGTACGACAACCTGATGAATAAGATGGCGTGGCGGGAGCTGGATAATGCAAGCTCCTACTATGACAACACGTATCTTGGCTCCCCTATCTTTACCGCTAGAATTGCTTTCCTACGCCTCGTAGGTCAGCTTATGTCAGAAAACAAAAACGATATGGCCAAGAAAGCCCTTGACCGGATACTAACCGTAATGCCCGACAAAAGCATTCCGTACGATCAGCTGTCGGCTAACTATATTCGTCCGCTCTTCCAGTTGGGAGAAGATAAAAAAGCCATGGAAATTGCCGAGACCATGATCAAGCGTTCGGACGAAAGTCTAAGCTTTGCCAAACAAAACGGGACCGGAAACGGTCGTGATAATAACATTGATCTATACATCCTTCAAACCATTGTCAGCGCCTGCCGCGAATCAGGTAAGGAAGAAGCAGCCAAGAAATTTGAAGCGGTTTTCCAAAAGCATATCGCAGGTTTTAACGTGATGCAGCAGTGAGGTTAATCATAAGTGAATGATAGAAAAACACTCTATCGTTCACTTATGATTTTGAGATAGTTAAGTAATTCAATGAATAATAAAAAGCCCTTCCGGTAGATTTGCCGGAAGGGCTTTTTATTATTCTATAATTGAATAGGTTAGTTCAAAAATGGAGAAATAATCATTGACGATCCATTCTATCATTCACTCATTCCGACATTAGTTTCAATGAAAAAAATCTTTCATTTGATCGAAGAAACCTTTTTCGTTTTTACCAGGCTTCGGTTGGAAATTAGCCGAGGTCCGAAAGGACTCTAACGTAGCTCTTTCTTCGGTGGATAACTGTTGCGGGGTCCAGACATTGACGTGTACCAACTGGTCTCCTCGGCCGTATCCGTTAAGATCTTTAATTCCCTTGCCTTTCAAGCGGAGAATTTTACCAGCCTGGGTTCCAGGCTCAATAGTGATACGAGCTTTACCATCGATAGTCGGTATTTCAACGGAAGTACCCAAAGCCACATCCACAAAGCTGAGATGCATATCGAACACTACGTTATTACCGTCACGCTTCAATTGGTCGTCTTCTTCCTCTTCAATGACGATGAGCAGATCACCGGCTACACCGCCCCGTTGAGGTACATTACCTTTCCCTGACATGGAGAGTTGCATACCATCACCTACTCCACCCGGAATATTGAGGGTAATCAGATCGTCTTGCATCAGGCGTCCTTCTCCGGCGCAGGCATCACAACGGTCAGATATGATCTTACCGTCGCCGTTACAGGTAGGACAAGTACTGCTTGATACCATTTGGCCCAACATCGTGTTAACCACTTTCCTTACCTGACCGTTTCCGCTACAGGTAGAACAGGTATTCAGAGAGGTTCCATTCTTCGCTCCGTTGCCGCCGCAGGTAGAGCAACTCACGTGACGTTTTACTTTAATTTTCTTCTCAACGCCGTTGGCCAGTTCATTCAAATCAAGTTTAAGCTTGATTCTAAGATCCGAGCCACGACGCATACGACGACCACCACCGGCGCGGCCACCACCACCAAACATGTCACCAAAAGGACTGCTTTCGCCAAAAATATCGCCAAATTGTGAGAAGATATCTTCCATAGAGAAGCCACCACCAAAACCACCAGCTCCGGCACCGGCTCCGCCATTTCCAACTCCCGCATGCCCAAACTGATCATACCGACGACGCTTTTCTTCGTCGCTCAATATAGAATATGCTTCGGCTGCTTCTTTAAACTTATCTTCCGAAGTAGGATCGTCCGGGTTTTTGTCGGGGTGAAACTTAATGGCTAGTTTACGGTACGCCTTCTTGATCTCGTCGGCCGCCGATTTTCGATCAACTCCCAATACTTCGTAATAATCTCTTTTTTGTGCCATATTTAAGGGTATATACAGTCTTTCTGTTCTCAATTATTTTTAAACTCCTACAACAACCTTTGCGTAACGAATTACCTTATCATTCAATAGATAACCTTTCTCCACCTCGTCTACGATCTTTCCTTTCATTTCCTCACTTTCGGCCGGGAATTGGGCAATTGACTCGTGCAATTCGGCATCAAATGTTGTCCCCTTCGACTCCATAGGCTTTAAACCCTTGGATTCCAGCGCCTTGTATAATTTGTGATAAATAAGGGATACTCCTTCTTTCAGAGGTTCTACTTCGGTAGTTACATCAAAAGACTGCATGGCGCGTTCAAAGTCGTCCACGATTGGTAAAATCGTCCTCAGCATTTCTGCATTAGCCGTGCCTAATAGTTCGAGCCTTTCCTTAGCCGTGCGGCGACGAAAGTTTTCAAAATCAGCGTACAGTCGGATATATTTATCTTTCAGCTCTCCTACCTCTAATTGTAATTTTTCTTCGGTGCTCATTTCTGGCACGTCAGGGGTTGGTGCTCCTTGTTCCATATCCAGGTTGTCAGAATGCTCGGTAGGCTCCTGCGTCAATTCTTCCTGTGATTCAGTATTTTCTGTCATAAGTCAGTAGTATGCAATAATTAACAGTTGGTATTTTAATAATAAATAATGATAGAAAAACTATAACTAATTAATTATCAATCAAATAAACTATATCAAGTAGTATAAAATGGTATTTAATAGTTTACCCATAAAATAAACTTGCCAGATGAAGATTTCTGACATATTGACACACCACTTCGATAGAAATCATGCGCTTACTCCAAAATAGTACTATATCGTTGCAACATCAACCTTCAACCGAGGTATATTGTTGGTAGTGAATAAAACAATAACATTCCCTCTACCCATAGTTTATTGGATAAAACCGATATTTGCTTCTATGACAACCGAAGATATCATTCGCCAAAAGCGATCTTTAGCTATTAAAAACAGAGCTTCCGAACTGGGATTTGATTTTTGTGGAGTTTCACGCGCGGAATTCCTTGAAAACGAAGCGCCGCGACTCGACGAATGGCTCAGCCGAAACTACCAGGGACAAATGGCCTGGATGGCCAACCACTTTGACATGCGACTTGACCCCCGCAAACTCATGGAAGGGGCAAAATCGGTGATATCGGTACTTCTCAACTACTACCCCGAAGAACGCATGCCCGAAGGCCCCGACGACTATAAGCTTTCAAAATATGCGTACGGGAAAGATTACCACTTTGTGTTAAAGGATAAACTGAAAGACCTGCTGGCTTTCATCCAAACCGAAATCGGGGAAGTTCAGGGTCGCGCCTTTGTGGATTCCGCACCCGTAATGGATAAGGTTTGGGCCGCAAAAAGTGGACTCGGATGGGTTGGCAAACACTCCAACCTACTGAATCGGGACATGGGGAGCTTTTTCTTTATCGGCGAACTTATACTTGACCTCGACCTGGCACCCGACGGCCCCATCACCGACTACTGCGGCACCTGCACCCGCTGCGTGGATGCCTGCCCTACCGATGCCATCACCGAACCCTACGTGGTAGATGGCAGTAAGTGCATCAGCTACTTTACCATCGAGTTGAAAGAATCTATTCCCAATGACGTAAAGGGAAAGTTCAAAAACTGGGTATTCGGCTGCGACATCTGCCAGGATGTATGCCCTTGGAATCGCTTCTCCCGGCCCCACAAAACCCCGGAGTTTAACCTGCCTCCCGAACTAAAATCATTCACCAAAAATGACTGGGAGGAAATAACTGAGGAAGTATTCAAAGAAGTATTCCGCCGTTCCCCCTTGAAGCGGACGAAGTTGGATGGATTGAAACGGAACCTGGGTTTTTTGCGGGAAGAGTGAGGTGCTTGAAAGATCTAAATGGAGAATTGATATTCCTTCAATTTACCACTTAATAACTTTTTGATAGAACCTTTGGTGTAAAACAATTTTATTAGGAAATTGAGAGATGTTGATGCTATTCTTCCTGTAAAAAAGGAACAGCTCGATACTAAAACTCCATTTAAAGCAGGGCAAACGCATGAGAATTCTGTCAATTGAAAGAATGTTTATCTTTGCAGTACATGACAAAGATAAACGAGTATTTTCTAACTATATCAGACTGGCGAGAGCAGCATAAAGTACAACACAAATT
>Ga0335398_10004942_pt1 | contig 18061 bp, 15 predicted proteins | sample BON03_FD_205742 | JGI IMG/M metagenome (GOLD analysis project Ga0335398, IMG submission 205742) | Freshwater microbial communities from Lake Bonney liftoff mats and glacier meltwater in Antarctica - BON-03 (spades assembly) (version 2) | ecosystem: Environmental > Aquatic > Freshwater > Ice >... | reverse complement strand
AACGTCTATCGCCCTTTTGCTTCTCTTCGCCATGGCAGGCTAAGCAGTACTGTCCGAGAAACGAATGTGGGTCGGTGATCAACTCAGCGTGGGTTGTATCGGTTTCGATAGCCCGAGCCGCCGCCGCTCCGGCAGCGATGATGAAAAAGAAAAGAGCGCTTCGCATAGATTGATGCATCGCCAATTTATCCATAATAAAAATCCTCAACCACGCTTTATGAGAAATTGTCCAGCGTCCCCGAACTTGTGCCGAACTGATCGATTTCCAGACCAAATCGCTGAAGCATCGAGAGGTACAAATTACACGCAGGAGTTTTTATATTCTTTTCATTCGAATACACCTTGTGTTCGCCATGCTTGAAACCGCCACCTGCCAGTAGCAAGGGTAGTTTGGAATTAGAATGGGAACTCGCGTTCCCCATTCCAGCACCGGAAAGGACCATGGTTTTGTCCAACAACGTCTGCCCGCCTTCTATTTCGATCTCACCCAGTGAGCGGATGAAATTGGCTTGGGATTGCAGGAGGAAATCTTCGACTTTGCCGAGCTGGTACAAGCGAGTTTCATCTCTGCCATGGTGCGTGAGTGTATGATAGCCCTGGTTGACCTCGCTGATCCCGGAAGGGCCATCCCATTCGGACACGGCATAGGAGATCACTCTCGTTGAGTCGGTCTGCAGCGCCAATTTCATCATGTCATAGTACAAGGGGACTTTTTCGACAAAATACATCGGTAGTGGCTGGGGGAGTTTGTAATCGACAACCGGCTTCGCTTTTTGAATCCACTCCTCCGACATGTTGAGCCGCTTCTCCACTTCTCTAATTGAGGTTAAATATTCATCCAACTTGTCTAAATCATTGGAACTCAGGCGTTTTTTGAGCAAGGTAGCCTGCGTTTGCACGACATCGAGAATACTGCTGTTAAGCTTGTAAGAACCCGCCAATCGTTTCTTTTGGCTTTCGCTTGTTTCTTGGAACAGACCGTTGAAGACGTCATGCAGATTAGTTATGGGAGGGGCGGGAACGCCATTTTGCGTCCAAGACAGGCGAGTCCACGCTTTGACCGAATTGCTTCCACCAATGTCCAATTGCAATGATGGATAACGGGTCTGACCTCCAACAAAGTCCGCGGCCATCTGATCAACCGAGACGTTTTTTCCGGGCCGGTCTTTCGCCTCCTTCGCCAAGATCCCCGAAAGCAGGGTATGAACCGCATAGTGACCGCCTTTCACCCCGGGATGCTCCAAGTTAGAGAAGACCGTAAACTGATCCCTCATGTCTTCCAGGGGTTTAAGATAGCGCGGCATGGCATAGTTTTTCCCGGCCGTTTCCGGGAAAAATGACTCAGGATGGATACCGTAATTATAGCCTATGCAGACCATTCTCATTTGCGAAGCCGGGGGACCTCCAGTGCTCGCGTGGACTAACGGACTCGCAATAGACTCGAGGAAAGGGAGGGCGATGGCGGCTCCGGTCCCGCGTAGGAAGGTTCGGCGGTCAAAGTTCATGGTGGGTGCAAGAGTGGGGAGTTAAGGGCCTAATTTTCGCGGCGGGAATCACGGGAATCGAAAGGTAACTCCCGCTGACGCCGGAAACTTAGCTTGGCAATTGGGTATTTTCTTGGGAATGGCCTCGCGCTTTCAAGGACATTGAAGGTTAACTGTAAACCGCCTCTGCGGAGAGGAGCGTTGAATTTATGTGTCCATGAGCGAATCAAGTAAACCCAGGCCTTCGATTTCAATGATCGCCCGCGAGCTCGGGGTGTCCAAAACGACGGTGTCCTTGGCTTTGCGGGGCAACCCGCGAATTTCGCTCAAGACTAAGCAGAAGGTGGAAAGCGTCGCCCGAGACCAAGGCTACACCGTCGACCCGCATCTCACCCGGGCGTTTTCAATCATTCGGAAAGGTCGAAGTTCTACCCATAATGTCATCGGTTATCTGGATACCAGCCAGCGGACCAGAGACTTCGGTAACCCCTTTGCCGATCAGGTGAAACGGAACTTGATCGAGAGTGCGAAAAACAAGGGTTTTTCGATCTCCTCGTTTGTCGTGGATGAACAGAAAATGCCGTTGCTGCGATTGAAACAGATCATCGAATCGCGCAACATAAAGTATCTGCTGGTTCCGGCACCTGCGCTCATCGATGACCTGCCGTTGGATTGGGAGAATCTTTCCACCATCGTGCTGAGTACTCGACCGCTGAAGCATCGATTCAATCGGGTTACCACCTCCAACTACCAAGCTATGTCGCTTATGATGAAGAGCTTAAAGCATAAGGGGTATGGCCGGCCGGGTTTTATCGTCCGAAAGGATATTGATGCGATTCAAGATAATGAATGTTCGATCGCCTTTCTTGGTCTCCGGAAGTTTCTAGAACTAAACGAAAGAGTACCTATTCTGTTCACCGATAAAACGACTTCCGTTGCGAACTACGAGGATTGGTATCGGAAGCACCGGCCTGATGTAGTTATTCAAAATGATCGGACTGGGATCACGGAAAATGGACCGTTGGATTACAGCCAAATTTTTAGTCAATTCAGTAAATCCCTTGAGGAAGGGTTGGGTCGATGTTCGCTCAACGCGGATCCTTCCCAGGAAACCGTTTCGGGCATCATCCGTAACGAGCAAGAGATCGGGTTTTCCGCGATTGAATTGATGCTGTCGATGATTGAGCGCAATGTCATGGGACTGCTCAACCACCCTAAGATTATCACCATCCTGAGTAGTTGGTATGAAGGCAGCACGCTGCCGCGGAAATCATAGCGTCCTGCGGTTCGGGTTCGGAGGCGCTATGCGCTCATCCTGTAACGAGCCCCGAGAGAGGGTTTCCGTTTGTTTTAGGGACGGTGTCCGGCCTCGCGAGGCCGGTTTAATCCGAAATCCGAAACCGTAAATTCTAAAGCCAATCACTCACACTCGCCGTCCACGCTCACTGGCTCCAATTCCTTATTCCCACCTGCCTCCCGGAGCGCTATCGTGGAGTGGGGGAGAGAGTCTCAACCACGGGATAGCCCGTCCTCATCGCCAATCGTTGAACGCCATGAACCGGGCAATTTACCGCGACGCCAAGTCCAATTAAATCGGTTGACCGCCAGAGTTTAAACCCAGTCGATTTCAGCCGTCGCGGCTCATGAGAACAACTGGGCCAATGGTGATCACTCACTCAGGCGGCGGACCCGCTCTGCCCAGGTGTGAGTTGGGTTGATCCGGGTCAGTAGATCCCACTCATCGGCCGTGAAACCGGCGGCCGCGAAACGGTTTCTGCCAGAGGTGGCCCCCGAGGAGCCGGTGTTCGTTACGATATTGAGATCCGCTTGGAGGGTGATTGATCGCAAGAGGTCGGGGGGCGGGGCTCAACCACGACGCAGTCGCATCTAAAAGGGGGTTAACCGGTGGAGGTTTCAGTCTACGAAGCGCAGGTCGAGTGGCCGTTAAGACTGCCGGCCCGGGGTAACGGGTTGGTTGCGGAGGGGCCGCGCCAAAGATTGAAAAAGTGTTCATGGGTGAGGTGAGTTCCCCTCTGATCCGTCGGCAAAGGTCCGGTTACGGTCATGTTGGAGGGCCCGGTCGGAACGTCGTCAGCTGGCCCGGGCGGACGGAAACCAAAACCCGGCAACAAACCGGCCCATGGCCAGCAGTGGGGGCCGAATTATGACGAAGTAATGCGGTCGCTTCCGCGGAAGCAAATTTACCCCGACGGCTTTTAGCGTATCGGGTGCTAGGCGAGGCGTTTGGCGGCGTCTTTGATGCCGCGGCGAATACTCAAATAGGTTCCGCAACGGCAGAGGTTACCCGTCATGGCGGCATCAATGTCGTCATCGGTAGGGCGGGCGTTTTGGGCGATCAGGGCGGTGGCCGACATGATTTGACCCGATTGGCAGTAGCCGCATTGAGGCACATCGGCGGCAATCCACGCTTCGCGAATGGCCGTGGCGGCTTTACCTTCGTTGCCCTCGATGGTGGTGATCGCGGCATCGTTAAGTTGGTCGTGAGGCAGTTGGCAGGAGCGCACGGGGATGCCGTTCAAGTGCACCGTGCAGGCACCGCATTGGCCGACGCCGCAACCATACTTGGTGCCGGTCATCTTGAGGTGGTCGCGGAGCACCCAGAGCAACGGGGTGCCTTCCGCTGCATCGACCGAGATATTCTTACCGTTAATTTTGAGAGTGGTCGCCATGATATTGATCAGTTGCGGTTAAGGATTAACTGAGATTCAGGGTTGACCCGGTTGGGCCGAGAATAGGGAGAGAGCGGATACGTTTGCCGGTGGCGGCAAAGATCGCATTGGCGAGGGCCGGGGCCGCCGTCGGGGTGGCGGGTTCGCCTAAGCCGCCCGGTCGCGCGGTGGAGTCGATGATTTTTACCTCGAAAGCCTGAGGGGCCTCGGACATCCGCATCAGTCGCCAGTCGGGGAAATTCGCCTGCTCTACCGCCCCATCTTTGACCGTGATTTCGCCGTAAAGCGCGTTGGAAAGGCCGAAAATTGTGCCCCCCTCCATTTGCGCGACCGCGTGACGGGTGTTGACCACGGTGCCCGCATCGACCGCGAGCCAGATGCCGGGAATGGTCAGAGAACCGTTGGGCGAGACTTTCACTTCCACCACGGTGGCGACGTAACTGACGAATGATCGGTGGACCGCGATGCCCAGACCGTGTCCCGGCGGAAGCTTGCGTCCCCAGCCTGCCATGCGGGCAACCGTTTCCGCGACGTGGGAGAGCCGGCCGGTGTCGATGGGATAATCTTCGAGGGAAGCATCATAGTTGGCGTAATCGGCCCCTTCGGTGTTGGGGTCGATGAGGCGCGGCGCCCCGATCAACTCGAGCAGGTAGTCCTTGGGGTCGCGCCCCGCGGCATGAGCCATTTCGGCGGCGAAACTCTGGAGCGCGAAAACTTGCTGGATGTTGGTGACTGATCGCAGCCAACCGATGCGCACGTGTGCCTTCGCCTCGCCCACTTCAGTTCTGAGGTGGGGGGTTTGAAAGGGAATGTCGGATGCCCCCAATGCGAGCTCCCAGTTGACGGGCATATTAACCTCGGCGCTGAAGGTGGACCCGATGGAGGGATAGACGACGCGGTTCAGCAGGGCGGTGCAGTCGCCGTTTTTCGCGAGGGCAGCTTCGAAGCGCTGGACACTCACCGCGTGGTAGTAGCCGTGTTGCAGATCATCTTCCCGGGTCCAAGTGACTTTCACTGGTCGGCCGACCTCGCGGGCGATGAACGCGGCCTCGACGGCGAAGTCGGGCTTTGACTTACGGCCGAATGCGCCGCCGAGCCAAGTGGCGTTGACCTTGATGTTATCTGGTGAAATCTCGAAAAAGCCCGCCAACACGCCGCGCGTGCTTTGGGGGTCCTGCACGCAGGCCCAGACTTCAAGCTGGTCGCCCGTCCACTCAGCGGTGGCATTTACGGGCTCAATATGGGAGTGCGAGAGATTGGGCACATAATACTCGGCACTGAGGGTGCGATCGCTGTTGGCGATAGCTTCCAGGGCGTCGCCGCGGTTGCGCTCGACTTTGCCGGGTTGGCGCGCGGTGGCTTCGAGCTGCTTACGATAGGTGTCGGAGTTGTAGACCGCGTTGGGACCTTTAATCCATGTGATGGAGAGTTTCTTACGACCGGAGATTGCCGCCCAAGTGTCCGTCGCGACGACGGCAATCCCGCCCAGCGGTTGAAACAGCGCGGGGGCGGACGGCTTGGGTAGCCTCACGGTTTGCAGCACGCCTTTGACCTCCTTCGCCTGACGGTCGTCGACGGTGTCGACCTCGCCAAAGACTTGCGGCGGGCGGGCAATGACGGCGTGCACCATGTTGGGCCGATCCACGTCGATACCGAACGTGCCTTGGCCGCGCACGATGAGTGGCACCGTGAGGGAAGGAATCGGTTTGCCGATGTAGCGCCATTGGTCCCGCGATTTGAGGGTGATCTCGTTTTCGGCCGGAACGGCGAGTTTGTTGGCGGCGGCGGCGAGGTCGCCGTAGCCCCGCCGATCTCTCGAATTGGCCCGGGTGACGTAGCCAAGCTCGGCGTGGCAATCGTCGACCGATATACCCCATTCGAGGGCGGCGGCGCTGGCCAACATGGAGCGCATAGCGGCTCCGGCCACGCGTAGCCGATGAAAATTGTAGCGGACCGAACGGGAACCGTCGGTATTTTGGTCGCCGTATTTCGGATGCCCGAGAGCCTGCACAATTGTGACGTCTTTCCAATCGGCGTCCAATTCGTCGGCCACGATCTGGGCCATGGCAGTCCAAACCTGTTGGCCCATTTCTGAGCGGTGGCAGGTGATTTTAACGGTGCCGTCCGGGTTGATGGAAATCCACAGCGAAGGGGTGGCGTCACCACCGGCGATATCGGTCAGGGCGCTGCCGGCGGCCCGGTCTTGAGCTTTCAGGCGGCCGACCAGAGAAACCGCGAGAACGAATGCGCCGGATGTCTTCATGAAGCCCCGACGACTTAGAGGACTGGAGCGGGCAAGGGCTGGCGAAACCGCGGGGGAGGGGGAGAATTGTTTTAGGAACATGGGAAAAGTGTCCTTTGACGGGGGAATGGAGCAGGCGAACAGGATTCTTGGCCACAATGAGCGACGTAAGATTTTGTCACAACGATAGAATGGTCCCCAAACCCAGTCATCTTGCAAATCCGAGGGAGAATTTCGTTTCCTCCCAGCGGAGCGGTCGGCTGATTTGGGGCCTGAAGTTGCGCTCAAACTCCTGATTGCCTGCTCCTTTTTTGGGCCGGAGGGCAGCAAATGGGTAGATCCGGAATGGCACGGAGATAGTCCAACTCATTTGGCCGCTTTTCATGGGCTTTTCCGTTCCACCAACAAGCGCTCCTACCGATTCAAGCCCGGGGTTTAGATCTGCTTCTTTTCCCGTTCTTCCCTCCTTGAGTTAACAGTAAACCGTCAACCCGCTTGAGGGAAATCAATCCTTCAGATCGATTCAGGCCGCACCGCTCTTTAGCCCTGGAGCGGTTCAACCCCTTCATCACCATCACCTCGATTTGAATAGAGCGGCTAACCCGACCGCTTCGCTGTCTTAGATCCTAATGTTATCTCGGTTCTTTTAGACGACCTATTGTTCGGATCCCACGTAGCATTGTTAACAATTAACGTTATTTTCCTCTCCCCGACTCACCCTTAAAGATCCAAATGACAACTCACTATCCCGCGAGGTATACGCTCACAATCATCCATTCATTCCTAACGTTCCTGTGTATATTGCTCGGCGTTTCCCTCGCATCCGCGCAAGAGCAACCAGCGACACCGGAAGACGAAGACGCGATTGTCCTCAGTCCTTTCGTCGTGAGCCAAGATACCGGTTACGTGGCACAGCGAACAATTTACGGCACCCGGCTTAACTCTGAGTTGAAGGACGTTGCCCAGCAAGTATCCGTTTTTACGGAAGACTTTTTGGCGGATATCGACGCTCTCTCGCCAGCGGACGCGATGCTTTACTCGGTGAATGTTGAGAACAACATGGAGTTTTCCGACCCAATTTCAGGAAGCGGTAATTTCAATGTAGGAGTGGCCTTCAATGATTTCTCAGGCCGCGTGAGAGGGATCGATTCGGCGGGTCGCATGCGGGATTTCTTCAACACTAATCTGGAGTCCGACAATTACAATTTGGGGGGAGGCATCTCGGTTTCAAGTGGCCCGAATGCCGTGGTTTTTGGTTTGGGCGGAACGGGTGGCGTCATCAGCACCGGTTACAAAAAGGCGACCACGAGTCGGGATGCCTACGCGGTTGATTTCCGCACGGACTCAGAGGGCTCATTCCGCGTCGTTGGCGACGTGAATAAAGTGCTCGTGAAAGACAAGCTGGCATTCCGCGTCGTCGCGTTGGACGATGACTTTGAAACTTATCGACACGGAAGCGAAGGGAAACAAGAGCGCTACTTCTTTTCTGTCACCGCGAATCCTTGGAGCGGCAGCTCAGTGACCGCCTATTACGAAAATGTAGATATCCATAAGGGTCTGCCTCGTAACGTGGTCGCCTATGACGGCGGTGTCACCGCCTACTTGGAGCACGTGGCCAATGGAGGGGCTCTTTATTATGATAATTCCCGATCGAACCAGATCCAGCCCGGTTGGGAGAATCTCGTGGAGAGAGTCGGTCAAAATAGGGACTTTTGGTACCACTTGCCGGATGGCACTCAGACCTACGTTGGACGTTCGAACCAAGGCACCGCTCGGAACACGGTCCAAACCATCGATCCCAGCACGCGGGATACCGATCCGCTGAATCGTTATTCCTGGAGCATTCCCGAAGGTAGTCCGTTAGTAAGTGTGGCGCACAACCTGCACGGTCTCACGACCAATCGCCGCATGATGGGCGATGTTTATGGAGTGATATTCACCCAAAAAATATTGGAGAACCTGCATGTCGAACTCGGGTATAACTTCGAGACTGGCGATACGCATTACGCCAGTATGGCCGCCCCAGGGTCGGCGGTTATCCGAGTCGATACCAATTTGTACATGCCCGATAAAGTCACCGACAACCCCTACAAAGGGATGTACTACGTGGATCATTGGGGACAAAGCACCTCGGACTTCAACGAATTGGAGAGCTACCGCGCCACCGTCAGTTGGGATCTCGATTTTACGGACCGCAATAAATGGCTTGGACGCCATCAGGTCATGGGGCTCTACACGAAGGATCAGAACGATCGCATGTGGAGCTGGATGCGAACTAAGACGGTTCAGGCCCAAAACGTCGACTCCTACGTCTACAATGCGGGATCTGGCCGCGACCAAGGGCAGACCTACTACCGCTGGTACTTGGATGAAAATTTCGAAATGGTAAATCCTTGGGACCCCTACGAAGGCGGAGCGCAACCCGACGGTTCTTTCGTCTATGCCAGAGGCAATGCCCCTGCGTCCGGTTTCACGTGGTCTCAACTAAAGAGCGAAGAGGGTGCCACTGCCGCGATCCAAAGCTTCTGGATGGATAGTCGCTTCGTGACTACCCTAGGATATCGCCAAGGTTGGTTCGCGGACGGTGCGGCCACTGTTCAACAATCCAGTAATCCTGAGGTCCAATGGGGATGGCAGAATATCGACGATGTCGATCGCTCTTTGGACACCTATAGCCCGGAGTATGATGAGTCTGCGGTGAACTACGGCGCCGTCTACCATGTGACGGGTTCAGAGAACAAGTTGGGGCAAATCAGCCTCTTCTATAATTTCGCCGACATCTTTACGAGCCCGACACCGGCGCGCTATCCGGATAACACGAGAACACCGAGCCCCACCGGCGAAAGCTTCGATTTCGGTCTTATGTATGTGGCCCCGAGCGGTAAGTTCGGCGGACGGCTCAACTACTACAAAACGGAGAGCAAGAGCCTGAGAAGCACCGCTTGGCAGAATTCGATTAAGAACCCGGTTCGCAATCTCGAGAATAGAATCGGTTTCCCGGGCGAAGGTAATCCTGAAGACGAAAACGCTTACGCCGTCCGGATTGCCGCTGGTGAAATCGTGGACGCCAATGGAACGGTGGTGACCCTCGCGGACATCGCGGCGAATCCGCTACAGGCTTTTGATACCGGGGGGTTTGATATCACGACTCCGAATTCCATCCATGGCATGACCGCGGACAGAGAGTCCACGGGTTGGGAGCTCGAGGGCTGGGCTAACCCGACCGAAAATATAACGCTCAGACTCACCGCCGCGAAAAACACCGCGACCGACCAAGGTTTGATGAAAGGTTGGGATACTTGGATCGAAAAACGGGCTAACTACTGGCAGGCATGGGCAGAGTGGGAGCAAAACCACTATGTAGAACTCCCGACTAACGAGCCCCTCGCCGACGGTGGAGGTTCAGTCACGTCGAGATTTGCCGAAATCTCTCCAGGATATACGACCCTGACTTCGATCGACGGAATTCAGGTCAACCAAAACGTCGGACTTCGATTGAATCTGACGGCTCGGTATTCCTTCACGCAGGGATTTATGAAAGGCCTCGATGTCGGTGCGAGCTACCGCTACCGGGAAGCTCCGGTGATTGGTTATCTCGCTGCGCCAGCGGAAAACTTCTTCCCGAATTTTCCCACCCCTGACGGTGCCGCGACCGACTTCACCGCTTCGAATTTGGATAGCCCAGTATATGCAGCTGATCAAAATGATATCGATATGTTCCTCAGCTATCGAGGCAGACTGGAAAACGGCACAAGGTATAACATACGTTTCAACGTAAAGAACGTATTCGATAACACTGATGCCATTGAGCAAAGAGCGGATTCTAGAGGTGATACCGTCATCTACTCCTTCAAACCGCCAAGGACTTACAGCCTTTCCTTGGGGCTTGATTTCTAAAACCTAGTCATACCTCTCTATTGAAATCGAAGGATGGTCGTGCCATAACAGCCCGACCATCCTTTTGGCTTTTGAAATAGCCTCTTTCATCTCCGATTGCCGCAAGTTTTTACGCGGTGCGGGTGCCACGATTGCCCGGCCTTTTTTGGAATCAACGGGTCACCCCATCCGGTGCGCCGCCCCATTCCTGACTTCCGCCGCGAATACGCAATATTTTCGAATCTCGACTATGGCCGCGTCGCCGCCGGCCACGCCGGCTGACACGCGCTGCTCTCCGGGGTCGATTCAAATATGCTAAAGCCCACCCAAGTGGTCACATGAGCATGGATCAAATTGCCTCCAAACATATCGGAAACGCTGTGACGTATCCATCGATCCAATATGACATTGGTGGCGAAAAATCGATCCACTCTTGCGCTCGCCCCGCTGAGACGCGCAACGGCATTGCGATCCCCCGGTCATTAATCTCCGGAAGATTTTCGACGCCCTGTTTCTAGAAACCATGGTCGGTAATTTGCGACTCGCCATGTAGCACCGATTCGGCGTTGAACGGGATCCATTCGGCGAGAGTGACGGTTCCCTTTCCGAGCTCATTTATAACTCACGGCAATGATTCTCCTTTCATCCAAACGAGTTTGCGGTGCGGCTACTATCATCGTGCTCGGATCGCTCTCCTGCGCCGCAGACCCACTCCATGACGCTTCAACTGCGTTCGTTACCGATTTCGCCGAGCAGCACTGCGTAAAGTGCCCTGGACCGGATAAGCAAAAATCCGATGTTCGGCTAGGCTCCTTGGCCCCCGACTTTCAAGACGAGGAGGTCGCATGGCAATGGACGGACGCGGTCGCCCTGCTCACGATCGGAGGAATGCCGCCGCGTGCGGCCGAATCACCGCCCGGCGTGGTCAACAAAGGCAAACAGCCAATCAGTGCCCCAGTGAAGACGCGAAGCCCCGTCTACGTCGTACGAATTGCCAGGAATACCACGACACCATTCGCGAGCTCCCGGGCATCAACATCCGCCCCATCGCGCCTGATACCCGCGGCGACACGACAATGCGGGAAAGACTGATAAAGCATCAAAACGTCGCAACCTGTGCGGTATGCCATCCCAGAACCTTTCCTCCGGGATTTGCCTTGGAGGCCCTTAATCCCGTTGGGGAGTTCAGAATTTTTTACCGAGACGACACGGGTGGAGACACGCTCGCGATCGAGACTCGCGTCACGCTCCACAGTGGAGAAAGCGTGCAGGATTTACGTGAGTGACGAACCAACCTGCGGGAAATCCGCAAAGATCAATTCGTATTGGGCTTGAGTCGAAAAGTGCTCACTTACGCCTTGGCGCGGGAACTTTTGCTTAGCGACCGTCCTTCCCTTGACCACATCGCAAACGAGACCATCCGGGCCGGTTACGGTTTTCAGGATTTGTTGCTGGAAATCGTCAGCAGTGACGCCTTCCTTCAAAAATTGACGTCGCAGATTGCCGCAAAATCCGGAAGCAAACCCTGATACATTTTTCGGGCCCATTCTGGTGCAGCCAGCACCGTCGATTGCCGCGGTCCGGGGGGCAGGAGAGGATGAAGTCGCGCCTCATCGGAGGGCATTAGATTTTGTGCGTTGGGGGCGGTTGGAGGCGACGCAGCAGGTCTTTATCCGGTTGGCGGATCCACCCACTTACGCGGCGGCTCACTTCATGCAGACTCCCCATGTTCAAGGTGGCGCCCAACCACCGATTTGAAACCGTAGTTTGCTGCTTCATCACCGCCGCGATGGCTAATTTCCAATCAGCCGATTTAGGAGCGTCAACCAGATCCCGCGGAGAGCGTTTCAATCGGCGCAATAATTTCTTCGACAAAGTCTGCCATGCGGCTTCTTGGGCTGATTGAAGTCCGCTGGCTTTATCGACCCGGGATTTTCGATCCCCCGCTTTGTGCTCAAGCAGTTTCCTTTTGTATTTCGCGGTGCCCAAGACCCAGCCCTTAGACATCTCGGAAAATTTCAACTCCCGCTGGGCCGCCTCATTCTCGTTGAGCCAATCGAGATATCGCCAGTAACGGCGATGCCCCGCTGGCGTATCGTCGATCTGACCGGCATGATGAAGGGCCGCCGACGGAGTTGCCCACGGTTTGCGTTGCGACTTACGCGATATCTCGCGGCAGCTGCTCCAAGGCCACTGCTTGAGCTCAACCACGGAGCAGATCCCTGCTCGCACCGGGTTGAGGTGGATGTACTGGCAAAGGGAGCCGAGACTGCTGGGATCGACCAACAGGCTTTTGTAGCGCCCTTGAAAAATAGGTCCACGTTCTTGGCGCATGCGGTTAAACCGCAGGGCGAAAGTGGCCTGCCAATGTTTCATCCCCTCCACCAGATTTCCTCGCGGAGTTTGCAGCGCGACATGGAAGTGATTGGACATGACGACCCAGGCATGAATCCGCCAACCCAGCTTCGTGGCGGTTTCGTCCAGGGAGGTGAGCAGAGCATCCTTAGCGCCCTCGGCGGCAAATACGTTGGAGCGATGCTTACCCCGATTGATGACGTGATAAATTCCACCCTTAAATTCGATTCTTAATGGTCGAGGCATAGTAGCGAGCAAAGGAAAAGGCAGTTCGTTTACAACCCCAAACTACAAAGCCTGACCCACATGTCATCTTTGGGTGGCTTCTGCTGGTGGCTGGAACTGCGAGAGGCCTCAGCTGGTCGCTTCGTGCCCGTCGCCATGATCGCACGACCTGAGGTCGATTACGGTTTTGTGGATACCAGCGAGACCGATCTTACCGGTCGGGTTCGCCGAGCGCGCACCACGCCGCGCGCCTTTGAGATGCCGCGGATTGATTTTGTTAACCAGCCCATAATTGAGGCAGACCTCGAACCACTTTTTGAGGCCGCGGATTTCGATTATGGAAGGTGATTCGGCGATTCAGGACGGGAATAGCAAGCGCGGCACGGCACCTCAGGCATTTCCCGCAGCTGCGATCCTCGAAGCCGTCCATCGCAGCCAGACTGCCGGGCCGGTGCGACTATCCCGGTCGAGGATCTCTAAAGGGTTTCCCCTGTCCCTAGACCATCTGTTCGCTAGGTTCCCGGTTTATCCCGTTGCTGATTTGTTGGTGACCCCGGTTAGGAAATCCGTTGCTCCGCGGATAGGTCTGTGCCAACATTCGATCTTCAAATTCAACCGAAACGCATCCTCGTTTTACCAAGCCCCATGGTCCGACCTCTTTATCTCCCGATTCTTTCCGCATTATTCCTGCTGGTCTTCGTGGGTTGTGGGGTTCCTTACAAAGCAGTGGGGAGCAGTGGAGGTCACTCGACGGTCCCGATCGGTAATGACCAATTTGAGGTCACCTACCTGTCGAACCGATCTGGCGGGGAACCCTCCAACCGAATGCGGGAATTGACCCTGTTGCGGGCGGCCGAAGTTACGCTGAAATATGGATTTAGCCACTTCGTCGTGGAGAAGGAAATCGAGGATGCTCAGACCAAGTGGCAAATGAAATCCACGTCTAGCCGCATTGGGGGGATGTCACCGTCCGGGGGGTTGAGCGGTTCGCCAGGCAGTGGGATTTCGATCGGTTCGCCAGGTGGTGGGTCAACCGGTGGGATTACAACTGGTGGTTCATCCGGTGGAATTGGCTCTTCCCGCACGGGAACGGTGACTTCGTCGGCGCCGGTTCTCGTTTCCATTCCGGAACTGACCTTGCGCATCCGTTGCCATAACGGGGTTCCTTCGACCGCCGACCAAGGCCAGATGTATGATGCGGCCCGGCTACGCGATATCCTCGCGACGCAATACAACATCGATGTTGACGTGGGGAATCCACCCGCGAAAGCACCGCGGACCTTCGAAGTGATCGAGTAGCTCTTGCGGTTATTCGAAAGTCCGAATAGCCCGCGGCTTTAAGCGTCTTGGGGTTTCCTTTCGCTCCGCCCCGCCAGGGATCGGGCGGGGTAACTCAGAAGGGCAGGAGGGAGTCGAGGTCATGTTGTCAACTCCTCAACAAATAGCAGAGGAGTGGGACGGAGAATTTCGGAGCGTTGAGCTGTTTTTCTGGGGTCGAAGTAATTTTGGAAATAATTGAAAAAAAACCGAATATCCGATTTGAGAAGGTAAAAACGCAGGGGAACAGGAGACAAAGGGACGATCTGACCCCCACGGGGTCTTTCCTCGGATTCTCTGGGCCGCGAAACTCGTGATCGTCGCGAAAAACCGGTGGTGACGGCAAACTGCAGTTGCCTCACCGTCAGTTCTCCGCGGTTTTTTTAAATATGTCCTTTTGGCTCCGCGCCAACTTCGCATGGTAAGGTGGTCACTCATGAAGATAGGTCAGTCGAAATATATACGTTGGGCTCTCGGGGCCGCTCTGGGGCTATGCCTTACCGGTTGTTCGGTGAAGAATTTCGCGATCAAGGAGATCGCCTCGTCTTTGGCGCAAGGCTCTGGGAGTGCGTTTGCGCAGGAGGCGGACATCGAATTCGCGGGGAAGGCGATTCCGTTTAGCCTCAAGCTGGTGGAGTCGCTTTTGGCGGCCCAGCCGGACAACCCGGACCTGTTATTGGCCGCCTCCGCCGGATTTACGCAATACGCCAAGGCTTGGGTGGAACAGCCGGCCGACTTTGTGGCGGAGGATGATTTTTTCGCAGCCCAGATTCAGTATAAACGGGCGGTAGCGTTTTACTTGCGGGCTTTTGAATATGGCTTGAGCGGCCTTGAGGCGACTCATCCAGGATTCCGGGCTGGGTTTCGTTCGGCCCCGCTCGCCACCGTGAATCAGTTGGGTATCGAGGATGTCGAATTGGCCTATTGGACGGCAGCGGCACTCGGGTCGGCGATCTCGCGCAGTCGCACTGATCCGGAAATGCTGGCGCAGTTGCCGGCGGTGAATGCATTGGCGGATCGCGCATTGTCGTTGGCGCCTGACTGGAGCTGGGGCGCAATTCATGAGTTGATGATTACGCTCAAGGCGTCCGGAACGGGTGATCCCGATTTAATCCGTGACGCGGTGAATGGGCATTTTCATGAAGCGGTGCGGATCTCGGGGGGGGCGAGCGCCAGTGCCTACGTGAGTCTGGCGGAAGCGGTCAGTATTCAGGATCAGGACCGGGCGGGGTATGAACGTTTGCTCGGGCAGGCATTGGCGGTCGATGCGGATGCGCATCCCGAGAACCGCCTGGCGATCTTGATCGCCCAGCAACGGGCGGAGTGGTTGATCGGACGGGTTGACGATCTCTTTCTGGAATGATGGCAGTAGAAGGTAGCTAATGATAAACCGATCTGTAATCCGTCGAGTGGTAGGAATGCTGGTGATCGCCGGGGTGGTGAGTGCCTGGCCGCTTTCGGCCCGTGAGACTCGCGTCAAGCTCGCGACGTTGGCGCCGAAGGGCACCTCATTCCACTTGATCCTACAGGAAATGGGGCAGGCTTGGCGCGAAGCCCCGGATGGCGGTATCCGGCTCACAATTTTTACCGATGGCACCATGGGCGGTGAGGCTGATGTCGTGCGTCGGATTGGTCTCGGGCAGCTCCAGGCCGGATTACTGACGATTTCAGGTTTGACCGAAATCGATCTCAGCGTGGGCGGACTCCAGAATATACCGATGGCCTACCAGTCGTATGAGGAAGTCGAATACGTTCGGGACCGACTAGGGCCGAAATACGAAAAAATATTCGCGGACAAAGGTTATGTGATCTTGGGCTGGTTCGACACGGGCTGGGTTAAAATCTTTTCCAAGGAACCGTTTGAGCGACCGGAAGACATGCGCGGAGGGAAGGTCTTTGTGGTGCCAGGGAGTCCGGGGGCGCTGGAGGTTGCACGTTCGATCGGCACGCAGCCGGTGGAGCTGGAACCGACGGACGTGTTGGTGAGTTTACAGACTGGTCTGGTGAATATTGCGCCCGCCCCGCCGATTTATGCGCTCGCGGCGCAGTTCTATGAGCCAGCGCCTTACATGCTGGATGTGAATTGGCTGCCGCTTTCGGGTGCGATCGTGATGAGTCAAAAGAGCTGGGATCGCCTGACCGCAGGCCAGCGCGAAGTCGTCAAAACCAGTGCGACCGCCGCGGGTCGAAAACTGACCGATCGGGCTCGCGTGGAGATGCAGGAGTCGATCGACGCGATGGTGAAGCGGGGCCTGCAAGTGCAATCGATTGAGGGGGAACTGCAGGAAACGTGGACCAAGTTTGGCGTGGGATTGCATCCGCAGATCCGGGGCGGCGTCGTGCCGGAGGCGGAGTTCGACGAGATCATGCGCTTGCTCCAATCATACCGAGAATCGAATGGTGGCTGATTCGGATTCCGCGACCGACGGAGAGATTCCTGCGCCGACCGAGACGGTAGGCGTAAGCGAGAACAAGTTTTGGCGGATGGTTCATAGCGGGGAAGATCTCCTGCTGGCCGTTGCCCTGACTGGGATCTTGGTGGTGCCGTTGCTCGAGATGGTGCTGCGGTCGTTTTTTGAATCCGGATTGGTGGGCGGCAATGCCCTTACGCAGCACTTCACGTTGTTTGTCAGTATGTTGGGCGGCGCGGTGGCGGCGCGACAAGCGCGTTTGCTGACGTTGTCCCAAGGCTTTGCGTGGCTGCCATCGCCCTGGGGGAAAATTTGCGAAGTGTGGCGGGTGGGGATTGCGACGGGGGTATGCGTGCTGCTGGCGTGGGCGAGTTGGCGGTTCCTGTTGTTTGAAAAGGAAGGAGGGAAAGTGATCGCTTATGGCGTGCCGGTTTGGGTGGCGCTGATCGCGCTGGCCGGGGGCTTCGCCATCGTGGCATTACGGTTGGTGCGGCACGTCGGAACCGACTGGTGGATGAGGGCGGCGGCAGTGGCAGTGGCGGCCGCGATTGGTTGGTATGTGCTGCACTATTCGGTGGAGCCCGATACTTGGACACCGGCGATCGTATTGTTGGTGGCGGTGTTGATCAGTGGAGTGCTCGGGGCCCCGATCTTTACGCTATTGGGCGGTGCGGCGGTGTTTTTGTTTTGGGGGTCGTGGAACCCGTTGGAGTCCGTGGCGCTTTCGCATTACAGTCTGTCGACCAACCCGACGATTCCCGCTCTGCCGCTGTTTACGTTGGCGGGTTATTTTTTAGCAGAAGGTGGCACATCTGAGCGGATGGTTCGGCTCCTCAATGCGCTGACCGGAGACATGCGGGCGGGGCCGGCGATCGTCACGGTGATGGCGTGTGCATTCTTCACGTCGCTTACCGGGGCCTCGGGCGTGACGATTTTGGCCCTCGGCGGACTCATTGTGCCGTTTCTGACCGCGGCGCGTTATAGCGAGCGAGCATCCATCGGATTGCTCACGGGGTCGGGCTCAATCGGCATGCTGTTCGCGCCGTGTTTGCCCCTGATCCTTTACGCGATCGTGGCGCAGGTTGAGATCAAGACCATGTTCCTAGCGGGAATCGGTCCGGGCCTCTTGTTGGCTGGTGCGACCGTAGCATGGGCAACCTATTCGCGGCCGAAGGCGAAGGAGGTCGGTCCGCGGTGGACCTTTGACGGCAAGGAAGCGTGGACGGCCTTTTGGGCCGCGAAGTGGGAGCTGTTGATTCCGGTAGTGAGTTTGGGCGGAATTTTCAGCGGCCTCGCGACTCCGGTGGAAGCGGCCGCGCTCACGGCGCTCTATGCACTGGTCACTCAGACATTGATTTATCGCGATCTGAAGTGGGGGAAATTGATGGCGGTTCTGCGAGAGTGTGGCCTCTTGATCGGAGGCGTGTTACTGATTCTGGGCGTCGCGCAGGGTCTCACCAA
>Ga0335398_10004936_pt1 | contig 18073 bp, 17 predicted proteins | sample BON03_FD_205742 | JGI IMG/M metagenome (GOLD analysis project Ga0335398, IMG submission 205742) | Freshwater microbial communities from Lake Bonney liftoff mats and glacier meltwater in Antarctica - BON-03 (spades assembly) (version 2) | ecosystem: Environmental > Aquatic > Freshwater > Ice >... | reverse complement strand
CCGCAAATGGACCATGCCCATTCATGACTGGAAAGCTGCACTGAACCGCTTCACGATTCAATTCGACGATCGCATGCCGCCGCTTTAAACTGAAAACCCGTTTACACAAAATCCGGTACACCGCCGAGAAATACCGCATTGGCAGCCGCCGCATCGCCATTTCGACTCCGCCGCACCGAGATTTATGCTCACAGCAGTTCTTAACTACAGAAAATCAGAGCTTCCTTAAGCATTAATTACTTGCCCAAAAACTTCGCGATCCTGCGAACCCCTTCCTCCAACACCGCCACCGGCCGCGTATAAGCAAACCTCACATGCGCCGCCGCCTCATGCGCGCCAAAATCCACCCCCGGCGCTATCGCCACCCCCGCCTCTTCCAGCAGATCGCGCGCAAACTTGAAACTGTCGTCGGTAAATCGCGAACAGTTGGCATAAATGTAAAACGCACCCTGCGGTTGTTGCGGCACACCGAATCCCAGTTCACGCAATGCCGGCAGCAGAAAATCACGCCGCGCGCGGAATTCGTCACGCCGCGCATCGAGCAGCGCCAGCGTTGCCGGATCGAAGGCCGCGAGTGCTGCGTACTGCGCCGGCGTCGGTGCTGCGAGAAAAAAATTCTGTGCCAGACGGTCGATGACTTCGACATAACGCGCCGGCGCCACCATCCAGCCCAGGCGCCAGCCAGTCATGTTGAAATATTTGGAGAAACTGTTGATGACGAACACGTCATCACGCAACGCCAGTGCCGTCTGCGTTTCTTCTGAATAAACCAACCCGTGGTAAATCTCGTCGACGATCAGCACGCCGCCACGCTGCGCGACGAATCGCGCCATTGCATCGAGTTCGTCCGGCGCCAGCAGCGTACCTGTGGGATTCGACGGCGTGGCCACCAGCGCAGCCACCGTACGGCTGCTCCAGTGCTGTTCCAGATGCGCGCACTGCAGCTGGTAGTTGCTGTCGGGCCCGACGGCAACCGCCACCGGCGTGCCGTCCATCAGCCGCACAAAATGGCGGTTGGCCGGGTAACCGGGATCGGCGAGCAGCACTTCGTCGCCGGGATTAACCAGCGCCGCCATCGCCAGCAGCAGCGCACCCGAAGCCCCGGGCGTGACTATGATGCGTTCGGGTGCGACCTCGACGCCATGGCGCGTGCGATAAAAACCGGCAATCGCCCGTCGCAGCGCCGGCATGCCCAGCGCCGGTGTATAAAAAATCTTCCCCTGTTCGATGGCACGCGCACCGGCTGCACGCACCGGCTCGGGCGTGGCGAAATCGGGCTCGCCGATTTCCATGTGGATGATGCTGCGACCCGCGGCCTCGAGTTCATGCGCCCGCGCCAGCAGCACCATGACATGAAAGGGTTCGATGGCCGCGACACGACGCGCCAGCGGCCAGGCGCCGCGCCCCGACCCGGTACCGGCCGTCATCGCGCAGCGCTCACGCAGTCACGTGCACGGTCCGCCACAATCATGGCGCCGAAATCAGCTCTGGTCCGGCGCACTATTTCAGCAAACCTTCTGCCTGCAGCGCCGCCTGCACCTTGGGCCGCGCGCCGACGCGTGCCATGAACGCCTGAATATTGGGCCACTGGGCAAGGTCTATCTTGTGGATGCGCGTCCAGTTGATGACGGTAAACAGATAGGCGTCGGCCACGCTGAATGCATCACCCATCAGGTACTGCTTGCCCGTCATCATTTTTTCCAGTGCATTGAGCCGGCGTTCGATGACACCCAGCTGCACCACCTTCATTTCCGGCGTCATTTTCGGATTGAACAGCGCACCTATGGACTTGTGCACCTCGGTGGCGACAAAATTAAGCCATTCCATCAGCTGGTAACGCGCCATGGTGCCCGCAGCCGGCGCCAGGCCCGCTGCCGGTTTTTGATCAGCCAGGTACTGGCAGATCACGCCGACTTCACTGAGCACAGTACCGTCGTCGAGCTGCAGCGCCGGTACATAACCCTTGGGATTGATTTTCCAGTAGTCGCCGCCGGATGCGGTTTTTTTGTTTGGAATGTCGACTTTCTCCAGATCGACGGCATAACCGGCTTCGTGCAGCACGATATGAGGTGCCAGCGAACAGGCGCCGGGGGAATAATAAAGTTTCATCTTGGTCTCCAATGTCGTCGAACGGTGAAGCTGACCATCCTGCCGCAACCGAATACGCCTTGCAAATCAGCGTTCAAGCGCCCATACTGCGCGCCGGCGGTTGGAATCAGTCTATGCTCGCGTCCATTATGGATGCCTCTGTTTGGTCTTCTCCATACGTCACTGATGTCGCATCCAATTCCGGGCGCGAATCAGGCAATCCTGGAGATTTAGTATGGCAACCACCGGCACCGTTAAATTTTTCAATGCAACCAAGGGCTTCGGCTTCATTCAGCCCCAGGACGGATCCAAGGACGTGTTCGTGCACATTTCGGCAGTAGAAAAAGCCGGCATGAATACCCTGGCTGAAAACCAGCAGGTTTCGTTCGACGTTGAGCAAGGTTCAGACGGCCGTGCATCAGCCGTTAACCTGAAGGCAGTTTGATCAGCTTGCGCAGCAATACCGCACAGCGACCGGTTAACCGGTCGCTGACGGTCATGGCTCAGAGCTGCAGTGACGCCCGCCTCAACCCACCACAAGGAGTGTCTTGATGGCCAAGGAAGAGATGGTCGAATTCGAAGGTGTCATCGAAGAGGTGCTGCCCAATACCATGTTTCGCGTAACCCTGGAAAACGGGCATTCCGTTACGGCTTATGCGTCCGGGAAAATGCGCAAGCACCGCATTCGCATCCTCGCCGGTGACAAAGTCACCATCGAAATTTCGCCCTACGACATGGGCAAGGGGCGCATCAGCTTCCGCCACAAGGATGAGCGCTCTGGTCCGCCGCCGGGCGCACGTCCGGCCTACATGAACAAGAAGCGTTAACGCTTCCGCGTTTCAGGTCGGGCGCAACAGGCCGCCACAAATCAGGTTGCAGCTTTCCGGCGCGCTGCAACCGGCTGCGGCAACGGCAATGCCGTCTTGTATTTGACCTGTTTCAGCGCAAAACTCGATTTCAGGTTGCCGACGCCTGGAATCTTCGCCAGAAAATCAACAATAAAGCGCTCCAGCGCCTGCACGTCGGCCACCATCACCCGCAACATGTAATCGGAATCCCCGGTCATCAGGTAACACTCCATGACTTCGGGCCGCGCGGCGATCGCACGCTCAAAGAGTTCCAGCGCCTTTTCGACCTGCCGTTCCAGCCGCACCTGGATGAACACCGATACCGTCAGCCCCAGCGCCAGCGCGTCGAGCAGCGTCACATAACGGCTGATCATGCCCCCCTCTTCCAGCCGCCGCACCCGTGCCAGACAGGGTGACGGCGACAGATTGACCGCGCGCGCCAGTTCCACATTGGACAGGCGCGCATCGTCCTGCAGCCGCGCCAGGATTTTCCAGTCTGTTGCATCAAGCTCTATTTTTGGCATTTTATGCTATAAATATTAATATCTACAGCATTATATGCTGCAATAGACCTTTAAATCAACAAGATACGAAACCATGTTCTGCACGATACCGCGTAGCATCCGGACATGCGTGCAACCCGCGCGAGATATCCAGCGCCGGAACCGGCGCGCCGAGGAGCCCTGCCATGACCGACCTGTCCGCTAATTTGTCCGATTTGGCCGCCGCCTTCTGGCGGGTAATGCCCGCCGATCCTGATCCGACCGAGACGCGGGAATGGCTGGATGCGTTCAACTCGTTGATCGAATCCCAGGGCCGCGAACGCGCGACCTATCTGCTGCGCAAGTTGCTGGATGAAGCCCGGGCGCAACGCGTACCCATGCCGCCGGTGCTGAACACGCCTTATTGCAATTCCATTGCCCTCGCCGAGCAGCCGCAGTTCCCGGGCAACCTCGACATCGAAGCGCGGGTGTCGGCGCTGGTGCGCTGGAACGCGCTGGCCATGGTCCTGCGCGCCAATCGGGGCGCCGCCGAACTCGGCGGCCACATCGCCACCTACACCTCCATTGCCGATCTGTTCGAGGTCGGCTTCAATCATTTCTTCCGCGCCGGCCAGGATGGCGACGCGGTGTTTTTCCAGCCCCACGCCTCGCCCGGCATCTACGCCCGCGCCTGGCTCGAAGGCCGGCTGAGCGAAGATCAGTTGAACAACTACCGTCGCGAAACCGCCGGCCCGGGTACCGGACTGTCGTCGTACTGCCATCCGTACCTGATGCCGGACTTCTGGCAGTTCCCGAATGCGTCGATGGGACTCGGACCGGTCAATGCCATCTATCAGGCGCGCTTCATGCGTTACCTCGAACACCGCGGCATCCGGAAAACCGCGGGTCGCAAAGTGTGGGCCTTTGTCGGTGACGGTGAAATGGACGAGCCTGAATCGCTGGCCGGACTGTCGATCGCCGCACGTGAGGGCCTAGACAACCTGATCTTCGTCATCAACTGCAATCTGCAGCGGCTCGACGGACCGGTGCGCGGCAACGGCTCGCTGATCCAGGAACTCGAAGGCCTGTTCTCCGGTGCCGGCTGGCATGTCATCAAACTGCTATGGGGCTCGGAGTGGGACCCGCTGTTCGCCCGCGACACCGACAACCTCATCCTCAAGCGGCTCCACGAAACCGTGGACGGCGAACTGCAGAAGTACGCCGCCACCGACGGCCCGTTCAACCGCGAACATTTTTTCAACAAGGATCCGGAACTGCAGGCACTGGTCTCGCACCTGTCGGATGACGACATCGACCGGCTGCGCCGCGGCGGCCATGACCCGATGAAAATTTTCGCCGCTTACCATCAGGCGACAAACCACAAGGGCAGGCCCACCGTCATCCTCGCCCAGACCAAGAAGGGTTACGGCATGGGCCAGTGGGTGCAGGGCAAGATGGGCGCACACCAGCAGAAAAAACTCGAAGACGACGCACTGCTCGCATTCCGCGATCGTTTCGCGTTGCCGATTACGGATGCCGACGTCAAGGCGCTCAAATTCTGGAAACCCGCGGACGACAGTCCGGAGATGCGCTATATGCATGCGCGCCGCGCGGCTCTCGACGGTTACCTGCCGGCGCGGGTGACCACCGCGCCGCGACTCACGATGCCGGCGCTGACCAGTTATGCGCGCATTACCGAAGGCTCCAGCGGGCGCGAAGAATCGACGACCATGAGTTTCGTCAAGATGCTCGCGCAGATGCTGAAAGATCCCACGATCGGCAAACACATCGTACCCATCGTCGCCGATGAGGCACGCACTTTCGGCATGCAGTCGCTGTTCCGCCAGGTCGCCATTTATTCGCCGTTCGGCCAGCTCTACGAACCCGAAGACCGCGACGAACTGCTGTATTACAAAGAGGCGCAGGACGGGCAGATCCTTGAAGAAGGCATCAACGAGGCCGGCGCGATTTCATCCTGGATCGCCGCCGCCACCAGCTACAGTGTGCACGGCACGCCGATGCTGCCGTTCTATGTTTTTTATTCGATCTTCGGTTTCCAGCGCGTCGGCGACCTGATCTGGCAGGCGGGCGACTGCCGCTCACGCGGCTTCCTGATTGGCGCCACCGCCGGCCGCACCACCTTGTCCGGCGAAGGCCTGCAGCACCAGGATGGTTCATCACAACTGATTGCCTCCACCGTGCCCAACTGCCGCGCCTGGGATCCCGCATACGGTTATGAACTCGCCACCATCGTGCAGGACGGTGCGCGGCGCATGCTCGATGAACAGGAAGACGTGTTTTATTACATCACGGTGATGAACGAGAACTACGCGCAGCCGGCGATGCCCGCAGGTGCACGTAAAGATGAGGTAAAAGTCGGCATTCTCCGCGGCATGTACCTGTTGCAGTCGCAGCCCGACGCGAAGGTGCAGCTGCTGGGCAGCGGCACGATATTGCGCGAGGCCATCGCCGCAGCGGAATTGCTGAAAAAAGATTTCAACATCGCCGCCAATGTGTGGAGCGTCACCAGCTGGAGCGAACTGCGGCGCGACGGCATGGCCTGCGCCCGCCACAATCGGCTGAATCCGGCGGCGGCTCCGCGCAAGAGTCATGTCGAAACTTCACTGACTCAACACTCGGGACCGATCATCGCTGCCTCCGACCATGTCGCCACCGTGCCCGACCTGATCCGCGCCTATGTGCCGCAACGCTATGTCACGCTGGGCACCGACGGTTACGGGCGCAGCGACACGCGCGAAAACCTGCGCCGTTTTTTTGAAATGGACCGCCACCACATCGCCATTGCCGCACTCACCGCACTGGCTGATGATGGGCTGATCAAACGCGACCAGGTGGCCGCGGCACTGAAGCGTTACGGCATTACTGCAACAGCAGCGCCACCCTGGGAATCCTGACCGCCGGGCCAGTCAGGCGCTGCGCCGGCGCACAGCCACCGCAGGCGACGGCTTGCGCCGCGGCGTCTTGCTCACCCGCTTTGCGGGTTTCGCCGCCTTGCGAACCGGCGTATGCCGGATGCCTTCCAGAAACACGTCGATGATGTATTCAGCGCTGTGTGCTACCGGCATGACCTCAAGGTCCATGACCCATTTGCTGATCAGGCCATTGAGCAAGGCATGCAAACCGATCGCAGCACGATGTGCGTCCAGGTCACGTGGCAACTGCCCGCAGGCCACAGCCTCTGCCAAACCCTGCTCCAGTCGTTCCAGGCAACCGGACTGCATCTCGCGAAAGCGCTGCCACACCGCTTGCATTTCATCGACGTATTCACATTTGTTGAACACGATATGGAACACGCGGCGCGCCTGCGCATCACAAGAGGTGCGCTGCAGTATGCCCACCAGCATCGCACGCACCCCGGACAGAGGATCGGCGGCATTGCGGTGATCCATCTGGCAGGGGGCGTCTTCCATCGGCATGGTCACGCGCGCGACCATTTCGCAGAACAGGTCGGCCTTGTCCTTGAAATGCCAATAAATCGCACCGCGAGTGACTGATGCGGCCTCGGCAATGTCTGCCAGCGAAGTCCGCGACACGCCGCGCTCGCTGAATACCCGTTCCGCCGCATCGAGAATTTGATTGCGGGTCTCTACCGCCTCGTCTTTGGTCCGTCTGGCCATGTTCCTCCGCCATTTCCCGGTTGTTTCCGGACGTTGTCATAAAACCGCACTTTACATACATTCATAGTTGTATGTAAACTCCCGAACTTGGATCAGGCAACATAAACAGCAAATACTGGTCTTTATTTAATGCTGATAACACCGCTGCACGGCATCCCCGGCAGCACTCAGGGATACGACAACATGAGCGTTCACAACCCCTTCCAACTGCACCGCGCAGCCGTCGCGGCGTCGCTGTTGCTGATTGCCGCCTGCGGCCCCGCGGGCGGACCTCCCGGTGGCGGCTATCCGCCCGCGGCAGTCAGCGTCATTACCACCGCAACGCGCGATGTGCCGGTCACACTCGAATACACCGGACAGACTGCCGGCTACCGCGAAACGGAAATCCGCGCCCGGGTCAGCGGCATTTTGCTCAAACGCAATTACCGTGAAGGCAGCACGGTGCGTCAGGGTGAGTCCCTGTTCACCATCGACCCCGCGCCCTATCAACTGGTTCAGGCCCGCGCCGCCGCCGACCTGGGCGTGGTCGAAGCACGGCTGCAGCAGGCACAGCGTGAACTGGCCCGACTGAAACCGGTATACGAGGCCAAGGCCGTCAGCCAGAAGGAATTTGACGACGCCACTTCCAACGAGCGCATCGCCCGCGCCGAAGTCGAAAGCGCGCGTGCCCGGCTCAATGAAGCCCGCCTCAATCTGGAATGGACCCGTGTCGAATCACCGATTACCGGTATCGCCAGCCGCGCGGCAGTATCCGAGGGATCACTGGTTTCGGGCCCCAGCGTACTGCTGACCACCGTCACGCAGACCAATCCCATGTACGTGATATTCGGCGTATCCGACCGCGACACGCTGGCATTACGCAATGACTTTGATGCCGGGCGACTTAAACTGCCGGCCGATGGGAAGCTTCAGGCCACCATCAAGCTGTCGGATGGCACCACGTATTCGCACAAGGGCGCGGTCAATTTTGTCGAGGTACGCATCAATACAGCAACCGGCAGCAGCGAATCGCGCGCGGAGTTTCCCAATCCCGGCAACCTGCTGCGGGCCGGCGAGTTTGTGCGCGTCATGCTCTCGGGTGCAATCCGTCCGGCTGCCATCGTCGTGCCGCAGCGCGCTGTGCTGGAAGGACCGACCGGCAAGTTTGTGTATACCGTCAACGCTGAATCCAAGGCCGAGCCGCATCCTGTCGAAGTTGGCGCGTGGACCGAAGACGGCTGGATCCTGCATTCAGGCATCAAGGCTGGCGACCGCATCATTGTCGACGGAGTGATGAAAATCGGGCCCGGTGCTCCGGTCAATGTCACCGACCCTGCCGGTCAGGGTGCGCCACAGGCCCCGGGTAAACCGGCGGACAAGCCCGCCGCAAAACCGGCGAATAAACCTAAAACGCAGTCCTGAACAGAACGGACTGAGCCATGATTTCACGCTTCTTCATCGACCGGCCGATATTCGCAGCCGTACTGTCGATATTCATCATCATCGCCGGCCTGGCATCGATACGCACCCTGCCGATCGCCCAGTATCCGGAAATTGCCCCACCGGTGGTCACGGTGCGCGCAGTCTATCCCGGCGCTTCGGCCCAGGTGATTGAGCAGACCGTCGCCGCGCCGCTGGAAAATCAGATTACCGGCGTTGAAAAAATGCTCTTCATGAGCTCGACGTCCACGGCACAGGGTGTGGTTGAAATCCAGGTCACCTTCGACATCGGCACCGACGTCGATACCGCGGCCCTCAACGTCAACAACCGCGTCAAGCAGGTCGAGCCGCGACTGCCTGCGGAAGTGCGGCGCCAGGGCGTATCGGTCGAGAAAGGCTCTTCATCGTTCCTGCAGGTGATTGCCTTCACTTCTCCCGACGGCAGCCACGACGACCTGTTCATCTCGAATTACGTCACGCTGAATGTGCTGGACGCCATCAAACGCATCCCGGGCACGACCAACGTGCAGATTTTCGGTGCCAAGGATTATGCGATGCGCATCTGGACGCGCCCTGACCGCATGGCCCAGTTGAAAGTGACGCCCGGCGATCTGCTGCGCGCGCTGAATGAACAGAATGCGCAGTTTGCCGTAGGTAAAATCGGCCAGGCCCCGACCGGCGGCCCGCAGGAACTGGTGTATTCGATCACCACCAAGGGCCGGCTCTCCGAACCTGAGGAATTCGAAAATATCATCATCCGCGCCGAACCCAACGGCTCTTTGCTGCGCCTGAAAGACGTGGCACGTGTCGAACTGGGCGCCAAGGACCATGAATTCATGGGCCGGGTCAATGGCAAATCAGCAACACTGATCGGTATTTTCCTGCAACCGGGAGCCAACGCCCTGGCCACTGCCGATCTCGTCACTGCCGAAATGAATCGGCTTAAAGAACGCTTTCCGCAAGGCCTGGCGCATGCCGCGGTGTACGACACCACCCGTTTCGTCGCCGTGTCGATCCGTGAGGTGGCAAAAACGCTGGCCGAAGCCATGGTGCTGGTATTCCTGGTGGTGTTCATGTTCCTCCAGAACTGGCGTGCCACGCTGATTCCGTTCGCCGCCGTGCCGGTATCGCTGATCGGCACCTTCGCCGGCCTGCAGTTGCTCGGTTATTCAATCAATACACTGACGCTGTTCGGCATGGTGCTCGCCATCGGCATCGTGGTCGACGACGCAATCGTGGTACTCGAAAACGTCGAGCGCATCATGCGCGAGGAAAAACGCGATGCGCGCGAAGCGGCAATCAAGGCCATGCGCGAAGTCACCGGGCCGGTGATCGCCATTGTGCTGACACTCACGGCCGTGTTCATTCCGATTGCCTTCCTCGGCGGGCTGACCGGTGAACTGTACCGCCAGTTTGCGGTAACCATCTCGATTGCAGTGGTCATATCGGGACTGGTCGCGCTGACGCTGACGCCGTCACTGTGCGTGCTGATTCTCAAGCAGCAACACCATGAGCCGGGCTGGTTTTTCCAATGGTTCAATCGCATGTTCCTGCGCATGACCGGACGTTATGTCGACGGTGTGACATGGATGCTGCGCCGTGGCGCAGTCGCACTGCTGCTGTTTATCGGCATGGTCGCCATTACTGCGGGATTGTGGCGTGCAATACCGGGCTCGCTGGTGCCGGATGAAGACCAGGGTTATTACATTGCTGCGGTGCTGCTGCCCGACGGCGCCACACTGCAACGCACCGACAAGGTGGTCAGCGAAGTCGTTGCCGCGATCAAATCCAATCCGGCCAACGACTATGCCATCGCCTTCACCGGCATGGACTTTCTCGGCGGCGGATTCCGCAATAACGCGGCAACGATATTCGTCACCCAGAAACACTGGGACGAGCGTACGGTGTCGACACCGCAACTGGTAGGCGAGTTCTTCATGAAGACCGCCCACATCAAGGAAGCGCTGGTGCTGGGCTTCAACCCGCCGCCGATCTTCGGCCTGGGCAACGCCGGCGGCTTCGAGTTCTACCTGCAGAATCGCGGCGATGGCGGCCCCAAACGGCTGGCCGAGGTGTCGCAGCAGTTCCTCGGCGCAGTCGCCGCGGATCCCATGTTCAAGAACCAGCAGGTCAACACGCTGTGGCGTGCCAATGTGCCGCAACTGTATGTTGAAACCAACCGCGAAAAAGCGAAGTCACTCGGGGTGTCGCTCGACGAAATCTACACCTCGCTGGCCGCAACGCTGGGCACTTATTACGTGAACGACTTCAACAAGTTCGGCCGCACCTGGCAGGTGCTGATGTCAGCCGAGCCTGCCTATCGCAAACACCCGGACGATGTCGGCGCAGTCTATGTGCGTTCCGACCGCGGCGCGATGGTACCGCTGTCATCCCTCGCCAACGTGCAGTATTCATCCGGACCGGACACGCTCAACCGCTTCAACAACCTGCCCGCGGTGAAGATATTCGGTGCTGCGGCCCCTGGCTTCAGCTCCGGCCAGGCGATTGCGCGCATGGAAAAAATCGCCAATGAAAACCTGCCGCCGGAATTCAGTTACGACTGGGGCGGCGCCTCCTATCAGGAAAAACGCTCAGGCGGTACCGCGATAATCGCGCTGGGATTGGCCGTGGTGATGGTGTTTCTGATCCTCGCCGCACAGTACGACAAATGGTCGCTGCCGCTGTCCGTGCTGCTGGCCCTGCCTTTCGGCACCTTCGGCGCACTTATGGCAGTGTGGTTGCGCGGCTTTACCAATGACGTGTATTTCCAGATCGGGCTGGTGACGCTGCTCGGCCTCGCCGCCAAAAACGCGATTCTGATCGTCGAGTATGCGGTGCTGAAAAAGCAGGAAGGCTACTCCACGTCCGCAGCGGCCATCGAAGCCGCCCGACTGCGCTTCCGGCCGATTCTGATGACCTCGCTCGCCTTCATCCTCGGCGTATTGCCCCTGGCGCTATCCACCGGCGCAGGCGCCGGAGCGCGGCACTCGGCAGGCACCGGGGTTGTCGGTGGCATGCTTGCAGCCACTTTCCTCGCCATATTTTTCATCCCGTGGTTCTACAAAATGATTGTCGACCGCAAACTGTCCGACACACGCTCTACCGCGGATATTGAACACGAAGTCGAACATCATCGCGAGCAAACGCTGCGCACAGTGCACGCACCGCACCACGCGCCGACTGCAAAAGGACGCAGCGATGAATAACAAATTTTTGTTCTTAAATGTATTTTTAACCGTTCTGCTCGGCGGCTGCGCAACCGGCCCTGCGTATGAACGGCCGGCTACGGAGCTGCCGGATGCATGGCAGGCTGCCCCCGCGCAGGGACAGGTCATACCCGGCGAACGCTGGTGGACGCTGTACGGCGATGCCACGCTGGACCGCCTGGTGACTGAAGCGCTGGATCACAACCAGGATCTGGCGCTGGCCACTGCACGTCTCGACGAAGCCCGCGCGCTGGCACGCGTGGCTGACGCCCAGCAGATGCCGTCGGTGGATGCAGGCTTCCAGCGCGACCGCACGCGTATCTCCGGCGCCTCGGCAACACCGCTGCCGGCCGGCACGCCGCTGGAACGCAACAATTACCGCGGGCAACTCAACGTCGCCTACGAACTCGACTTGTGGGGCCGGTTGAGCAGCACGGCCAAGGCAGCACATGCCGAACTGCTGGCCACTACAGCGGCACGTGAAACCGTGCGTATCGCCCTGACCACGGATGTGGCGCAATCGTATTACGCGCTGATCGCGCTTGATGCGCAGGTCGCCGCGACACGAAAATCCCTGGCGCTGCGCACAGACAACCTGCGCCTGCAGCGTGTCCGCGCCGATGCCGGATTGATCAACGACTTTGCACTGCGTCAACTGGAGGCTGAAGTCGCCGCGGCACAGGCACAACTGCCGGCACTGGAACGCCGCCGTACCAGCGAAGAACTGTCCCTGGGCGTGCTGCTGGGCCGCAGTCCACGCGCACTGATCAATGACGCGGTCGTCCGCGATGCCGAACGGGGCGCCCTGGCCACACCGGTGGTGCCGGCAGACCTGCCTTCGACGTTGCTGCTGCGCCGACCCGATGTTGCTGCGGCAGAGCAGCGCCTGATTGCCGCCAACGCCCGCATCAGCGCCGCACGTGCCGCACTGTTCCCGCGCATCGGACTGAGCGGCTTTCTGGGCAGTGAAAGCGCCGAACTGGCCAACCTGTTTTCCGGTCCGGCGCGTATCTGGCAACTGGGATTTGCGCTGGCGCAACCGATATTCCAGGGTGGCCGCCTGTTCGGCGAAATCGAAGCCGTGAAGGCGCGCGAGCGTCAGGCGCTGGCCCAGTATCAGAAAACGCTGCAAACGGCATTCCGCGAAACCCACGACTCGCTGGTCGCGCAAGCCAAGGCGCGGGAAATATTCGACGCCGAAAACACGCGTGCGCGGGCATTGGTCGAATCACTGCGCCTCGCCCGCATTCGTTATGAAAACGGCCTGACCAGCCAGCTGGAAGTGCTGGATGCCGAACGCAATCTGCTCAGCGCGGAACTGAACCGCAGCGATGCGCTGCGCGCCCAACGCGCAGCGATTGCCGATGTGGTGAAAGCTGTAGGGGGCGGCTGGGAAGGATTTTCCAGCGCCGCATCCCCCGCCGCAAAACGCTGACGGCTGCGGCTGTTTCATTGCACACCGGCCGACAGCCTGGAGTATCATTTCGCCTGTTACTCACAGCGACACTACCCACTGGAGTTTCCCGGTGAAAATAGACCGTATCCATCATCACAATCTGCGCTGCACGCCAGACGACCTGCCCGCAATCGAAAAATTCTACGACGAAGTTCTCGGTCTGAAAAAAGGTCCGCGTCCGAATTTTCCCAACCCCGGTATCTGGCTGTATCTTGACGGGCATCCGCTGGTGCACGTCAGCGCGCGCTGCGCCGAAGGTTTCCTGCAGGAAAAACACCACAGCAGCGTGGATCACATCGCCTTCGATTCACACGGCGCGGCGGAATTCCAGGCAAAGCTGGACGGCATGAAAATCAAGTACGAACAGCAGAATGTTGCTGACGCCGGTTACCAGTTTTTCCTGCGCGACCCGATAGGCACGGTATTGGAATTCAATTTCCCCAACAGCGAAGCCCCGGATGCAGTGGCCTCCGGCACGCTCTCAAAACGCCAGACTGCCACCGCTGCCTGACGCTCTCAGGCCAGGGGCTGTCCCCAGCTGCTGCCGTAGAAACGTTCGACAACGGGTTTGCGCGCCCGCGCCTTGAGTTCCTTGGCCTTGGTCTCCTCGTCGAGCACATCAGGCTCGGCCTGGTAGCCCACGGCAACCATCGCCATCGGCGTGAATTCTTCAGGAATGGCAAATGCAGCGCGCGCCTTGTCCATGCTGAATCCGCCCATTTGATGCGCGGCAAGTCCCTGCGCCACCGCCTCCAGCGTAAGTGCCAACGCCGCCATGCCGGTATCGTATTGCGCCCAGCGATTGGGATTGCCATTGTTCAATGTGGATCCTGCACAGGCCAGAAACAGCAGCGGCACGTTCTTGACCCATTTCTTGTTGTTGTCCGACAGGCAGTCAAACGCCTGCTGCCAGCCCTTTTCATCGTGCGCGCGATCCCAGACCAGGATGCGCCACGGCTCTTCGCCAAAACATGAGGGTGCCCAGCGCGTCGCTTCAATCAACGCGGTCAGCTGTTCTGGTTTTACGCCCCGCTGTGCATCAAAGGCGCGCGGGCTCCAGCGGCGTGCGGCCAGTTCGTTGATGGGCACACTGGTAATGGCCTTGCGGTCCTGCATGATGATCTCCGGTGGAATTGCAAAAAAATACTTATAACACGTCGCCCGCGGCATTGACCGTTGGCCCGGTGCGCGTCTGGCGGACGAAGAAACCGGAGCTTGCGGACCAATCATCGCGTGCCAGCGTCAAACAAAGTCACCGTACCACCGTCTGCGATCCACGCCTCCAGCCCGCCCTCGAGCGGACGCACGCGGCGGAACCCGCGGTCCATCAGGATGCGGGCGACACGCGCCGCGCTGGCTTCATTGGGTCAACTGCAATACACCACCACGTCGCGGTCCGGCGGTAACTCCTGCAGGGCCAGTGCCGCATCTTCGAGATTCACCGCGATGGCGCCGGGAATGCGGCGCGGGTCGAGCTGGCGCACCACAGTCGAACGCACGTCGATGACCACCGGCGGCAGCTCGCCCTGCAGCAGTTCGCGCAGCTCCGCCACGCTCATCCGTGCCGCGCGCAGCATGCGCAGGAACAGGTAACGCTGCGTCAGCTTGATGCTGGCATAAGCGATGATCACCATAACAATCATCAACAGTGCCCCTGATCCGAGTTCGGACAGCCGTTGCAGCGCCCATTCGACTTCGGCACTGAAAATAGCGCCCAACATGACCGGGATCGCCACCCACAGCAACGCACCGAGCGCGCTGAACAGCAGGAATGCGCGAAATCCCACCTGCATCGCTCCCGCCAGCGGCGGCGCCACAGTCGCGAACCCCGGCACAAATTTGGCCACAGTCAGCGCCGGTGCACCCCACCGTTCGTAGATGGATTCAGTCTGCTTGACGCAGGAATCAGGCTCGATTGCGATCCGGCACAGCGTACGCAGTATGCGATGGCCATAACGGCGACCGGCAAAATACCAGGGTATGTCTCCGGCCAGCGCTGCCGCCACTGCAGTCAGCAGCAGCGCGGTGTAACCAAATTCACCTTGGGCCGCCAGCGCACCCGCCACCACCAGCATGGGTATTGCCGGCACCGGTATACCCGCCTGCGTCAGCAACACATTGGCAAACACCAGCAGTAATCCGTGCTGCGCCAGCAATTCCGTCAGTTCGCGCATTCCTGCTCCGTCGTATTTGTGCCCGTATTTTCCCGGCCTGTAGCCCGCAAGCTTACCCCATGGTCATCAGGACCTGCGCTCAGTCAAATCGCCAGACGTCCATGCCCAGTACGCCATAGGTGTATCCGGCGTGCAGACGCTGCGGCGGCACCTCCGGAGTCCCCGCGCCCAGCGCAACAAACAACGGCAACAGGTGTTCTGCGGTCGGATGATTGTGCGCGGCATGGGGTGCGCGCTGCCGATAGTCGAGCAGCTCCGCCGTATGCCCAGCGACCAGCGCAGCGGCCACCCAGTCGTTGAATTCACTGACCCAGGCTGGCGGTGACGCCGCGTAGTCATGCCGCCCCACTTCGCGCAGGTTGTGGGTGATGCTGCCCGAGCCGATGATCAGCACACCTTCGTCGCGCAAGGGCCGCAATGCCTCGCCCAGGCGCCGATGGTGTTCAGGACCGAGATGGCTCTGTATGGCCAGCTGGGTCACCGGTATGTTCGCCTCCGGATACATCAGCAGCAACGGCACCCACGCGCCATGATCCAGCCCGCGATCAGGCACGGCAGCAGCAGCCAAGCCAGCCGCACCCAGCAACTGCCGCGCCCGCTGCGCCAGTTCCGGCGCACCCGGCGCGGCATAACGCATCTGGTACAGCGCCTCCGGAAAGCCGCGGAAATCATGGATGGTTGCCGGTTGCACAGCAATGCTTGCTGCAGGCGCCTCTGTTTCCCAGTGCGCCGATATCATCAGTATGGCTTGGGGCCGCTCCAGCCTGGCACCGAGCTCGGCAAGAAAACCGCGCGTGGGCCCCGGCTCCAGCGGCAGCGTAGGTGCACCATGCGAAACGAATAATGCAGGCTGGCGGTTCATGAATACGTCATCCTTGCCATTGCAATGAAATTAACCGCAGGCTACACCGTGAACACTGCTTCAAGCCAACTGGCGCGTAACACCACGCACACGGCTCGGCGCTGACAACGCATACGCGCCGTCACCGAGCAAAGCCTGCACCACGGCTGCCAGCGCAAGGAATACCGGATACTCCCAGCCCCCGCCCTGTGCACTGAACACCCAGCCGTTGGGCAGATACACTCACGCCGCACCCAGCAGGATCGGCACCGTGGCCAGCGCGACCCAGCGGGTGGCTATACCGGTCAGCAGTAACACGCCGGCACCCAGTTCAGCGGCAATCGTGACATACGCAAAAAACCCCGGGAAACCCACAGATTCGAAGAACTGCACAGTTCCCGGAATGGTGAACACCACTACCTTGAGCAGGCCATGAGCGATGAACATCACGCCCAGCGACAGCCGCAGCAGGAGTGCGGCATAAGGGGTTGTATTTTTCTGAATCATGATTGATCTCTCTTTCTATCAATGATAGTTGGTCGTCATTACCCGGCTTACGCAGCGAGAGCGTCGATATGCGTTACGGCAGCGTGCTTTTTCACCCACGCTACGTAACGGTCCATCCAAGCCTGCAGGAATTCGCGACTGTCCGGGCCGATGTTGTCATCCGCGTCGAACAATCCTTCCTTCGCCTGCAGGAACACTTCGGGCTGGCCGAGCGTCGGTACGTCGAGATAGGCGAGGATGTTGCGCAGGTGCTGCTGCGCCAAAGCCGTGCCGATGGCGCCTACCGACACGCCCAGCACGCCCGCGGGCTTGCCGCCCCACACGCTTTGGCCATAGGGCCGCGAGGCATGATCGATCACGTTCTTGAGCACTCCCGGAATCGAACGGTTGTACTCGGGCGTCAGGAACAGCAGGCCGCGTGCCGACGCAATCTGCTTTTTCAGGCGTGTCACGGACACGACGGACTTGCCATCGTCATCCTGGTTGTAGAGCGGCAGGTCGTCGATGCGCACCGACTCGAAAGAAAACTCCGCCGGAGCGAGTTTCGCCAGTGCAATGGCGAGTTTGCTGTTGATGGAATCCTTGCGCAGGCTGCCGACAATCACGGCAATGGGATACTGGTTCATGATGTTTCCTTTCAAAAGATAAAATTTTAAATTACGACGAATTACGGTGATCAAGGCAGGTCGAACACCAGCACTTCGGCCGTCCGTCCTTTTTCCAACGTGAGTATTCCGTCTCCGGTTTTTATGGCGTCACCCGCACCCAGCACCCGGCCGTTTACCGTGATGCTGCCGCGCGCGACATGGACATAAGCCCTGCGTCCCGCAGCGATCTCAAGTTCGTCACGTTCAGCTCCGTCAAACAGACCGGCATACAGCAGCGCATCCTGGTTCATGCTCACCGAACCGTCGCGCCCGTCGGGCGAAACAATAAGGCGCAGCCGTCCGCGTTTGTCTTCGGCAGAAAAATGCTTTTGCTCGTACGACGGTTTGATGCCGGTGAACTTCGGCTCTATCCAGATCTGCAGAAAATGCGTCACGCCGGACTTGTTGTGATTGAACTCGGAATGACGCACCCCCGTACCGGCACTCATACGCTGCACATCGCCGGGCACGATGGTTGAACCGTTGCCCATGGAATCCTCATGACCCAACCCGCCTTTCAGCACATAGCTGATGATTTCCATGTCGTGATGCCCGTGCGTGCCGAAACCTGAACCGGCGCTCACGCGGTCTTTGTTGATCACGCGCAGCGGGCCATAACCCATGTGCTCGGGGTCCTGGTAACGAGGATGTCCCGCCCGTAGTTGAAGGTTGAGTTGGTGGTTGAAGCAGTCGTGGGCCCAGAATGCGGGTTCTCGACATCCTCAACCTGAACCGAAGAAAGCTCAACCACCATGAAGAAGTCTACT
>Ga0335398_10004932_pt1 | contig 18078 bp, 17 predicted proteins | sample BON03_FD_205742 | JGI IMG/M metagenome (GOLD analysis project Ga0335398, IMG submission 205742) | Freshwater microbial communities from Lake Bonney liftoff mats and glacier meltwater in Antarctica - BON-03 (spades assembly) (version 2) | ecosystem: Environmental > Aquatic > Freshwater > Ice >... | reverse complement strand
GTTACAGATTGCCTCGCAGCATCACATCACAGGGTGGCCGGATGCTCCGGAATCAGTGGCCGGATAAAATCGGAATGGGTGGCCGGATACTTTCGGAATCACTGGCCGGATGACCCCGGAATACGCAGCCCGTTCGAGATCGCGCAGGAACCGACGCGCGTTGGCTGCTGTCTTGGACCTGTAAATGCGGATGAAGACCCACCGTGTGGCGCGATCAATAGCTACGAACAGGTAGCGCCGTGAGGTTTCGTCAGCCATCCATTGCCCGGCAGGGCATTGCGCAGCAATGGCCCGAGAGGGTGAGGCAGATACTTCACATCAACATGTAAATATCCGGGTTCATAAGCCTTGAAGGCTGCGTGTTTAACCCGTGGCTCTTTCGTCGTCAGGGCACGCAGATTGCCCACTCCATGCCGCCGCAGACAGCGGTCCAGCCCAGAGCGAGAGACGTTCGGGTTTAGGAACTCCCGGACCACAGCAAGTAGGTCATCGAGGGATACCAAAAGCGTCTTGCGAAGGATGACCGCGACAGCCTCCTGCGCCGGAGTGAGAGTGGTCTGCAATCGGTGCGGAGTATGGCTGCGATCCTGAACGCTGTCTCTGTGCCTCCATTTATACACCGTCTGTTCGGTCGTGCCAAACCGTTCGGCCAAAACCGACGCAGCCTCATTGCTGGATTGGATCGCGGCTCGAACTTTCGGCGTCGTCGTTGCTTGCTTGTGAAGCTGGATCAGCATGGTCGCCCTCCGTTCCGGTTGGCGGGAAAACAGTCCCCCGGATTGTTTTCTGATCCGCTGCACTCCCTCAAAACCGATCTTGCCATAAAAAAAGCAGATCGCCGAGGGTCTATGTGATCATCCGGGATGGAACACTTAGGTAGCGATCTGGCTATTCGCAGTTCGAGCTCACTACGGGGATCTCGGGATAGAACACCAGTCTCCCAGCCGCTAAATTCTTCGGTTGGACCAGAAACCATGCAAAGGCGCGCTCTTGCCTTTCTGATTGCATATCATCTGATGCGTCATTGCGCAGTGGGATGGAATGTTGTTCACAATTCCGAAAAGCAAAAGGGCTAGCATTTGTTCTCGCAACGATCAGCCTAAGCATTCGGAAGAACATGCCCGTCCTCCGGCCGCCAGTAGACGAACAATTCTTGGCCGTTGTTGATTGGCAGAGCAGCCAGTTCGTCGTAACCGCTTTGCACCCGAAGTTCTGAACCGTCCGAAGTTTCCAGATAGATTTTGGCCATCGCTCCGGTAAATTCCTCACCAACAACCTTGGCCCGGACCCAGTCAAATTCCGGCCCCGGCTCAACCGCGCTCAGATAAGACCGCGTATCGAGGACGACGAGCGTCGCCGCAGACTTTGGTGCGGCCCCTGACATCGCGCGCGGCAGACGATGCTGCCCGGTTGCAGCATCGAGCATTCCTGTTGGCGTAACCGTGCCCGCAAAAATATTCGAGGAGCCCAGAAATTCCGCAACGAAGCGGGTCCGGGGTGCGCGGTAGATTTCCTGCGCTGACCCCACTTGCTCCACCACGCCCTTGCTCATGATCACCACCCGGTCGGCCATGGCGAAGGCTTCGGACTGGCTGTGGGTCACATAGACAAAGGTAATGCCAAGCTCACGCTGCAGGTTTTGCAACACTGACTGCATCCGCACCTTAAGATGGGCATCAAGGGCCGACAGCGGTTCGTCCAGCAGCAAAATCTCGGGCTCCACCACCAAGGACCGCGCAAGTGCGACCCGCTGCCGCTGCCCACCGGAAAGCTGCGAGATGTTGCGTTCGGCGAATTCCGAAATCTGCATCCGCTCCAGCCAGTTTCCGGCGCGCTTGCGACGCTCGGTAGCACCGACACCACGCATTTTAAGCGCGAATTCAACATTCTCGATCACGTTCAGAAACGGAAACAGCGCAAGGCTTTGCCAGACCATCGGCGTGTCACGCTTCCACGTTGGCAAATCGTTGATCGGCTTGCCGCCCAATCGAATTTCGCCCTCAGTGGGTGCGTCTAAACCCGCCAGCATCCGCAAGGTTGTGGTTTTGCCGCAGCCACTAGACCCCATGATGGCCAGAAATTCGCCCTTATGAATTTCAAGGTCCAGCTTTTGCACGGCAACGAAACCGCCAAACCGCTTGATAACCCCGTCGAATGTGACAAGTGCGTTGCTTTGCATCGAAAGTCTCTCCTAGTCGTTCGACGCGGACTGCGCATCTTTGGCGCCGCCGGTCAGAAGCAGTTGCGCGAAAATTACCAACGTCATCGAAATAACGAATACAAAGGTGCCAATCGCGTTGATACGCGGGCTAACTTGCCCTTGCAGGAACCCAAGAACCTTGACAGGCAAGGTTTCGTTCAGGCCCGACACGAACCAGGCGACGGCAAATTCGTCAAAAGAAACCGCCATGGTGATGAACAGCGCGCCAAAGATCGCGGGGGCAGCAAAGGGCACGATGACATAGCGCATCGCCGCCCATTCAGAGGCCCCAAGGTTCCAGGCAGCAGCCTCAAGATCGGGGTCCATCTGCGACAGCCGCAACCGGGTGATTGCCATCGCAAAGGGCGAGCAAATCACAATATGCGCGATGATCACCGAGATGGATTGCCCCGACAGATTGATGCGCGACAAAAATGCCAGCATGGCCAGACCAAGGATGACCACAGGAATGGTCGGCGGCAGTAGGGCCAGCGCGAGGTAAGCTGATTTGCCGAAAAACCGATAGCGAAAGTCGGTGTAGGCCGCGCCAAACCCCAGCGCGGTTGAAATCACCGCCACGATCAGCCCAACAAACAGCGTGTTGCGCAGGCCCGCCCAGACCAGCGGGTCGGATGCAACGGCGACATACCACTCGGTTGAGAACGACCCAAGCGGGATTGATGGAAAGCGGTCAGAGTTGAACGAGAACACAAAGCTGGCGGCAATCGGGGCGAAGACAAAGAGAAAGCTGAGGAAGATGTAGAACCGCAGCCCAAACTCGACAAACCTGTTGCGATTGAAGTCATTCATTTCGTGCGCCCCTTATAGGCAAATCCCACAGCAGCAAAGGCCACTGCCAGCAAGGTTGCAATCATGGTCAAAGCGATCACGGCGGCGCGTGGCCATTGCTGACCCGATTTGGTGGTGTCGGTGATCAGGATTGACAGCGTGGTGGGGTCACCGCCGCCCAGATAAAGCGGGCTGACGAAATCGCCAAAGCTGAGGATGAAACAAAACAGCGCGGCAATCACCAGACCAACCCGCGCCGAGGGAATAACCACGGCAAACACTGTGCGGATACGCCCACAGCGCAGGTTATGCGCGGCCTCGATCAGGGTGCGGTCGATGAACATCAGGCTGAACAATTGCAGCAACACGACCAGTGGAAAGGTCAGCGTCAGATAGCCGATCATCGTGGCGAAGACGGTGTTCAACATCGGAAAAGGCCCCATGCCGACCGCGCCCAACACTCCGTTGATGATGCCATTGTCAGACAAGAATATCTGCCAAGAATAGACCCGCACCAGATAGCTGGTGAAAAACGGTATCACCATCATGAAGATCGCCAACTGCTGTTGCCGTGCCGATAGCTTGAAGGCAATGGCGTAAGAGCATGGAAAGGCCAAAATACTGGTAATCACACAGGCGGCGGTCGCTAAGGCAAGGGTCAGCCCATAGGACTGCCAAAACACCCAGCGGCCATACATCGTGACCCAGTTGATTGTGTCGAAATCTGCCTCCATCCTGAAATTTTTGACCGTCCAGAAACTGAGGGCAATCAGGAAAACCAGCGGAGCGACAAAGAACAGAAGCTGCCAGATGAGCATCGGCAGAGAGAACGTAAGGCCGTAAAGTGAGACTGATCTCCGCATCGTCCGTTTGCTCCGTTGTTTGGTTGGGGGATAAGGCAGATCAATCGAGGGTCAATTGGCGGCGGCGTGCCAGCCGCCGCCAATCAAAGGTTACGAGCCTTTGTATTCCGACCAGAAGTCGTTCCAAGTTCCCAGATCCTGCTGGATCGGCCATTCGCGATACTTGATGCGGCCTGCGCGGATCATATCCATCGCGTTGCCGGCATCCTTCGTCATGCCTTGGCGCTTGGCCTCGTCGGGGTTCTCGGCCTGCAGGACGTCCCAGCCCTTCTGGTTCGGGATCAGCGCCGGATAGGCCGCCATCTGCGCCGACTTCGCCTGACCCTTGGCCGAAGTGATGTACTGGATCCACTTCTTTGCAAGCTCTGCCTTGGCCGAGCCCTTGCCGATCGAGAAGCACTCCGACCACTGCAACCCGCCCTGCTCGGGGATAACCGAGTCCACTTTTGCGCCGTTCTTTCGCAGAACGCCGGTGATCCAGTCTCCGATACCACAGAACGCCAGCATCTGACCGTCGTTCAGGGACGAGAAGGTTCCACCATAGTCAAAGAAGCCACCGATCTGCGGCCGCAGTGTCATGGTCTTTTCCTTCAGCGCGCCCCAGGCCGCTTCGTCGATGTCATAGGGGTTCACGTTGCCGTTGAGCAGGCTCAACTGGCCAAGGTTCGGCAGGTGCCAGTCGAAGTGTCCGACCTTGCCGGTCAGTTTCGGGTCCCAGAACACGTTGTAATTGGCGGCTTCTGCAGCGGTCAGGGCGTCGGTGTTATAGGCAACACCGAGGAAACCGAACCGCGTAATCATCGAGAACAGTTTGCCATCCTGCCAGTTGCCCGGGAAGTTCTGGAATTCCGGGAAATAATCATCCAGCGCATAGTCGGCCGGGTCCAACTCTTCGACATAGCCCGCCGCGTTCAACGCCTGAACATATTCGGCGTCCGACAGGATCAAATCGAAAGTGCCGGGGGGCGACTGTGAGATCAGACCCATCATGTTGTCGCCGCCGGTATAGTATTTCGGCACGAACTTGACGTTGTTTTCGGCCTCGAACTCGGCAACCATATCCGGCTCGGCATGGCCGTACCAAGCCAGCATGGTCAGCTCGGTGGTCTGTGCATTGGCGCGGCGGCCAAGCATCGGCATCGCCAGCGCGGCAGCGCCGGTTGCCAGCAAGGTGCGGCGTGTGAAACCTGCACTTGGTCGGATCATTCCAGTCATCAGTCTCTCCAATGTTGTCGCACCTTGGTGGTGACGTGTCCGCTGACGCTAGGTGAGGGCGTTGGATTTGCAAAATCGGTTTTTGAAATCCTGCGATTTGCTTGACAAATACCAAGCCAGGACTATGCGAGCTTTGACTGGGTTTCGGCACTGATGCTGTCCAGATTGGCCACCAATTCGCTGATCAGTTTGATCCCCGCCTCGGTCTGGCGCGGGTGCTTGTAAAACAAGCCGACCCGCAGCGGCTCCAGTGGCGGCATCCCATCCGATTGGTCAAGAATACGCATGCCTTTCAACAATGTAGGGCGCGTCAGCGCGCTGACACCAAGCCCGTTCACCACGGCATTCTGCAGCCCCGATATGCCCGGACCGGTATAGACAAACCGCCAGCGCCGACCTGCGGCTTCCAGTGATTGGATCATCCGGGCGCGGTAGTCACAGCCCTCTGGGTGCGCCACAAGCGGGATCGGACGATCAGGGTCAATAACAAAGGAATCTGCTGCCACCCAGATCGGATGCTCAATCCAGGAGCGCGATAGATACGGCATGCGCGGCGAAGGCATCATCGCAACGATGATATCCAACTCATCCGCACTCAGCTGGCGCAGGATTTCGCGACTCAGGTCGCAGTGAACCTCAAGATTGACCTCGGGATGATTGCGGGTGAAATCAGTCAGGGCGTTTTGCAAGAACGCCACCGCATAGTCGCTCGGCAACCCTATGCGCAGCACGCCCGTCATCACCCGCCGCCTGAAATAACTCATCGCTTCATCGTTGATCCGCACCACCTCGCGGGCGTAGGCCAGCAGCACCTCGCCGTCTGCGGTGGGCTGTATCACCCTGCCCTTCTTGACCAGCAGCGGCGCCCCAACCAACTCTTCCAATCGCCCCAACTGCAATGAGATCGCGGGCTGGCTGCGCCCCAGCATTGCCCCGGCCTTGGAGTGGCCGCCAAGCTCCACCACAGACACAAAGGTGCGCAGCAGGTCGGTCTGAAGATTGGTGATTCCGGCCATGTATTTGCTCCGCAAATTTTAGCATCAGAATAATATATTTTCCTTATACACACTTGGCAATCTACTTTTGGGGCAGCCCGGTGTTCTGCCGGATCCCACAAAAGGCGAGCCCATCATGCCCCCAAAGTCTGCCTTTGCCTCAGAACTGACTTGGCCAGTCTATGATGCAGCCGTTCGACCCGGCACCACGCCCATTCTGATTCCTCTGGGGTCAATGGAGCAACACGGCCATCACATGCCGATGCATGTCGATGTTCTGTTGCCCACAGAATTTGCGCGCCGCGCAGCCCTTGAGATCGGCGGTCTAGTGGCACCTGCCTTCACCTATGGCTACAAGTCGCACCAGAAATCTGGCGGCGGCAATCACATGCCCGGGACCGCCAGCCTTGATGGCGCAACCCTGGTCGCGGCGTTGCGCGATGTCATCAAGGAATTTGTCCGCCATGGCGCGCGGCAAATCTGTCTGGTGAACGGGCATTTTGAAAACTCGTGGTTCATCATTGAGGCGATCGATCTTGCCTTGCGCGAATTGCGGTGGGATCGGATCGAAGACGTCAAGATCGTGGTTCTGTCTTATTGGGATTTTGTCGATCAGGGCACGATTGACCGACTGTATCCAACGGGGTTTCCGGGCTGGGACAAGGAACATGGCGGCGTGCTTGAAACCTCGCTCATGCTCTCGCTGTTTCCCGACCTTGTCACCATGGATTGCGCCGTGCACCACGCCCCCGCGACCTTTCCGCCCTATGACGTCTATCCGGTCAAACCAGAGTGGACGCCAGCCAGTGGCACGCTGTCGTCGCCCAAAGAGGCCTCGGCTGAAAAAGGTGAAATTTTGCTGCAGGTGTGCAGTGCAGGCATCAAGGCGGCACTGCAGCGTGAATTCAGCAGCGTGGCAACACCGCCTGCGCCATGATTGAGACTGGATAAAAGCATATGGGCCGGATCACCGGCCCATATGCTTTTTCAGTCGCACCTTCTCTCGATCCATGTGCTCGCCAATGATGTTGTCACCGGCCCCAGCGAAAAATCCGTGATATGTTCTGCACCGGTCGCAGTGACAATCATCATATCGGTGTCGCGGTAGCCTCCCGCGCCCGGCGTGCCATCGGGCACCATCAGCGCCGGGTCGATGGAAACAACCATTCCGGGCCGCAATTCGGCAAAGCAATCTTCGCGTATTGCCACGTCCTGGTCAGCGCCGGGGCTGTTTGATTGCAGGCCAATCGACTGGCCATAGCCCCCAGACCGAAATTGCAGCAGATCACATTGCCGGTCCAGATCGCAAAGCTCGCGGGCAATGTCGCGGCACAGCACACCTGGCCGTATCAGGTCCAGCGCGCGCCGATGCACCGTCAGGTTTTTCTCCCAGATGACAAGGCTGGCATCATCGGCATGCTCGCAAAATAACGTCCGTTGCAACAGGCTTGCATAGCCAAAAAGCATGGGGGCGCATGTCAGTGACAGTACATCGCCTGACTGTATTCGCTTGTCAGTGATTGGGTTGAGCGCGCCATCCGTGTGAATGCCTGATTGGAAAAGAACATCGCATCCCATCATGCCCGCCCCGGGAAAGGTCGCAGCAACGCCCCGATGCATCGCGGCCAGACCAGCGATTGCAACTTCATATTCCAAAGCGCCCGGAACGATCAGGCCCAGCGCCGCCGTCGCCGACTGCACAGCAATCCGGGCCGCTGCGCGCAGCATGTCGTGTTCCTCGGCAGATTTTATGGACCGCATCCCCATCGACGCCTGCCCGATGTCAACGAACTCCACCCCCGGAAGCGCAGACTCCAGCTGGCGCAGGAATTTCACGGTGACATGGTCCAATTCGACCGCCAACCGTCCCACCCTTGGGGTCAACTGCCGCAGCGCATAAAAGAAGTTGTCGCGCCGCCAGTCCGTGTAACTGATGTTGTCGTGAAAACTCTGCCGCCACGGCTGCCCACCCTCGACGGCCGGTGAAATCGTCGTGGCAGCAATGGGGCTTACGACCATTCCGCACTTCTGCCCAATGCCGCTGTAGAACCAGCCCGAATAATACGCGACGCTCTGGCTTGAGGTGAACAAAGCGGCATCGACATCATTTGCGGCCATCCATTGGCGCACAGCATCCTGCCGCCGTCTCATCTCTTGTTCCGAGAAGGGAAACCGTGGCTTCTCGCCATTGTGCCATTCCATGACATGCAGCATGTCATGGGTCATTTGGCCGCTGCTTTTGCTATATCTAACATGGCATCAAAGATAGGCGGGTTAACGCGACAGGGGAAATTTGATGAACCAATGATGCAATTTGCGCTGATTATGGGGGTGGGTATCCCACAGACGTCAAACCTTATAGGTTTCCGTTGCGTTGATCCCAGATATCGGTTGGCCCTGCGCGCGGCGCCAGACCTCTGGTGTCGTGCGATGCCGGGATTTGAAGACCCGGATCAGGTGCGAGACGTCGACGAAACCACAGTCTTGCGCCACCTGCGTCACCGTCCGCTCACTGCGCGACAGCAAAAGTTCGGCATGCGCGATGCGGATGGCCATGCCCGCCTGCGACGGCGTCATCTTAAGTGCATCAGCAAAGTGGCGTTCCAACTTGCGGCGGCTGGTTTTGAGATAGTCGGCCAAGGCTGCGACGGTCAACGGCGTCTCCAACCGCTGCTGAATGGTCAGCAAGGCCTTTCTGACCAGCGGATCGGCGGTGGACAGCTCCAGCGGCAGGCCGGGTTGCGGACGCTCTGCCGCCATCGCCTCGTCGATCATCATGATGGACAGGCTTTTCTTTGATGCCGCCCGCCCGATGTGGCGATCCACCAGAAACGCAGCCAAATGGGCCGAACTGGTGCCCCCGGAACACGTCAGTCGATCACGGTCCACTACGAAGATTTGATCCGAGACCGGGGTAATGCCTTCGAACTGTTCCAGAAAATCATTATGATGAAACCAGCTTACACAGCAGCGATAGCCCTGCATCAAACCCGCACGATGCAGAACGAACGCGCCCGTACAGACCCCAACCAATGGTACCCCGGCCTGTGCTGCCCGGTTCAGGAAGCTGGCATGGTCGGGGTCGAGGTATTCAAGTTCCTGCATCAGCCCCCCCACGACAACAATGTAGTCAAAGCGCGCGGGATCACCCAACCGTTCCTCGGGCTGAACCGCGATACCGCTGCTTGAAACCAACGGCTCGGTCGTGGTGGAAAGGACACGCCAGCCGCACAGAATGGGGCGCGACCGATCCCCCTCATCCGCCGCAAGACGCAGCACATCGACAAAATTTGCAAAGGCGCACAGCGTAAATCGCCGGGTCAGGATGAATCCAACCCGAAGACGTGGTGCCGAGGGGGCCGTGATGGGTGCGTGCATACCAGAATTCCCAAAAACATGGCGCAATTATAACGTCTTTTTGACGCATCCATACAGTGAAAAATCGCCCCATCTGCCATCATGTTTCATCTTTGTGAAATCACCCCTGCGAAAGGCCCCGCGATGACCCATTTCTCTGCCATATCGCTGCTCAAAAACGCCTTGACCGGCAACAAAAACTGGACCGAGCAGTGGCCCGATGCCCAGCCGAAAAAGGAATACGATGTGATCATCGTGGGCGCAGGCGGGCATGGATTGGGGGCGGCCTATTATCTGGCAAAGGAACACGGCATTACCAATGTCGCGGTAATTGAAAAAGGCTGGCTTGGTGGCGGCAACACCGGGCGCAACACAACGATCATCCGTTCCAACTACCTCTATGACGAAAGCGCGAAACTTTACGATCACGCGCTGGATTTGTGGGATAATCTGTCGACCGAGCTGAATTATAACGTCATGTTCTCCAAGCGCGGCGTGATGATGCTGGCGCATAACGTGCATGATGTGCAGTCGTTCCAGCGCCATATCCATTCCAACCGCCTGAATGGCGTTGATAACCGCTGGCTGACCACGGCCGAGGCCAAGGCGTTCTGCCCGCCCCTAAACGATTCTCCCAATGCGCGTTACCCGGTCATGGGCGCAGCTTTGCAGATGCGGGCAGGCACCGCGCGCCATGATGCGGTCGCTTGGGGCTATGCCCGGGCGGCGGCCAAGCGGGGCGTCGATATCATCCAGAACTGCCCGGTGATTTCCATTCGCCGTGGGGCTGATGGGTCGGTTGAAGGGGTGGAGACCGCCAAGGGCTTCATCCGTGCCAAAAAAGTCGCGGTATCGGCGGCGGGCCATACGAGCGTGATCATGCAATCGGCGGGCGTGAAGATGCCGCTGGAAAGCTATCCTTTGCAGGCGCTGGTGTCTGAACCGATCAAGCCGATCTTCCCTTGTGTCGTGATGTCGAACACGGTGCACGCCTATATCAGCCAGTCCGACAAGGGCGAGTTGGTGATCGGGTCCGGCACCGACCAATATGTCAGCTATTCGCAGCGTGGCGGCCTGCCGCTGATCGAACACACGGTCGCGGCGATCTGCGAGGTGTTCCCGATCTTCAATCGTATGCGGATGCTGCGCAAATGGGGCGGCATTGTCGATGTGACTCCGGACCGTTCGGCCATTCTGGGCAAGACCCCGGTCAAGGGCCTGTATGTTAACTGCGGCTGGGGCACAGGCGGGTTCAAGGCCACACCAGGGGCCGCACATCTGCTGGCCTGGACCGTGGCCAAGGATGAGCCGCACAAGCTGAACGCGCCGTTTACGTTAGAGCGTTTTACCACGGGCCGCCTGATCGACGAGGCTGCCGCCGCAGCCGTCGCACATTAAGGATATAGACATGCTTTTGATCCATTGCCCCTATTGCGACGATACCCTGCCGGAATTGGAATTCGCTTATGCCGGTGAGGCGCATATCGCCCGCCCCGCCGATCCCAGCAAACTCAGCGATGAAGAATGGCGCGATTTCCTGTTCATCCGCTCCAACCCGCGCGGGATCCATGCGGAACGCTGGCGCCATATCAACGGCTGCGGGCGGTTCTTCAACGCGCTGCGCGACACCGTTTCCGACCAGTTCGTAACCACCTATCCCGCCGGACACCCCCGCCCCGATATGGGCCAACAGGAGGCCGCAGAATGAGCGACTATCGCATCAAGGGCCGGGGCCGTATCAAGGCCGACCGTCCGGTTCGTTTTACCTTTGACGGGGAAAGTTTTGTGGGGCGTGAAGGCGACACCGTTGCCTCGGCGCTGCTGGCAAATGGCGTGCATCTGATGGGGCGCGGGTTCAAATACCACCGCCCGCGCGGTGTGGTGACAGCCGGGTCCGAAGAACCCAACGCCCTGATCGGCACCACCCGCGGCCCGGGGCAATTTGAGCCGAACACCCGCGCCACGATGCAAGAAATCTATGGCGGGCTGACGACGGAAAGCCAAAACAAATGGCCGAGCCTGAAGTTCGATGTGGGCGCGATCAACGACCGTTTGTATATGCTGTTCTCGGCGGGCTTTTACTACAAAACCTTCATGTGGCCAAAGTCGTTCTGGGACAAGGTCTATGAGCCCTTTATCCGCCGCGCCGCAGGCCTTGGCCGCGCCCCGACCGAGCTTGACCCCGACCATTACGCCAGTCGCTATTTGCACTGCGATGTGCTGATCGTCGGCTCCGGCCCTGCGGGTTTGGCGGCGGCGCTGACCGCTGGTCGTGGTGGCGCGTCGGTTGTGGTGGTGGATGAACATTCCGAACTGGGCGGCACGCTGCTGTCTGAACCCGCCGTGGATATTGACGGCGATAGCGCTTGGGGCTGGCTGGAGGCCACGCTGGCTGAATTGGCCGCGATGCCCAATGTGCGGCTGATGCACCGCACAACGGCGATTGGCTATTACCATCAGAACATGGTGGGTCTGTGCCAAAAGCTGACCGATCATCTGTCGATTGTGCCAAGTGACGCGCCGCGCGAACGCCTGTGGCGGGTGCGTGCGGGGCAAGTTATTCTGGCGCAAGGTGCAATTGAACGCCCCCTCGTGTTTGATGGCAACGACCGGCCCGGCGTGATGATGGCGGGGGCGGCGCAGACCTTCCTGAACCGGTTTGGCGTCAAGGTCGGCGACCGCCCGGTCGTTCTGACCAGCCATGATAGCGCCTGGTACACCGCCTTTGATCTGCATGATGCGGGCTGCAAACTGGTGATCGTGGACACCCGCACCAACATTCCGCCCGCCCTGATGCAGCAGGCGATGGCGCGGCAAATCGAAACGCTGACCGGATACACCGCCACCGCAACCGGGGGCCGCCTGCGCGTCACCTCAATCCGGGTCAATCCGGTGCGCGGTGGCACTGTGGGTGCGGCGCGCACCTTGCCCTGTGATGCCGTGTTGATGTGTGGCGGTTGGACGCCGTCTTTGCATTTGTTCAGCCACACCAAAGGCTCGCTTGACTGGGACGCCACGGCAAAAGCCTACCTTCCCGGCCACAAAACCGAGGCCGTGCATATCGCTGGCGCGGGCCGTGGGTTGTGGGGCATTGCGGCCGTGTTGGCGGATGGGGCCAAGGCGGGCGCGGATGCGCTGCGCGATCTGGGTCGCAAGGCCGGGGCCGCCACCTATGCCGTGACCGCGGACCGTGCTGGCACCGGCATCACGCAAAAGGAACTGCCAACCGACCGCAGCCCCGGCAGCGCCAAAGCCTTTGTCGACTTCCAGAACGACGTAACGGCCAAGGATATCCGGCTGGCGGTGCGCGAAGGCATGCGCTCTATCGAGCATGTCAAACGCTATACCACCAATGGCATGGCCACCGATCAGGGCAAGCTGTCCAACATGAACGGATTGACCATCGCGTCCGATGCGCTGGGTAAGGACATCCCGCAAGTCGGCCTCACCACCTTCCGCCCGCCCTATACGCCCACCACCTTTGGTGCGCTGGCAGGCTATCACAAGGGCAGCCATTTCGAGGTGACACGCAAAACGCCGATTGACGCTTGGGCCGACGAACATGGCGCCGCGTTTGAACCTGTCGCCCTGTGGCGCCGTGCGTGGTATTTCCCAAAGGCCGGTGAGGATATGCACAAGGCCGTGGCGCGCGAATGCAAGACCACGCGCGAGGTTGTGGGTATTTTTGATGCCTCCACCTTGGGCAAGATCGAGGTAGCGGGACCCGATGCGGTGGAGTTTATGAACCGCATGTACACCAACCCTTGGGCGAAACTCGCGCCCGGCAAGTGCCGCTATGGCCTGCTTCTGGGTGAGGATGGGTTTATCCGCGATGATGGCGTGATTGGCCGGATGCGCGACGATCTGTTCCATGTGACCACCACCACGGGCGGTGCCGCGCGGGTGCTGAACATGATGGAGGATTATCTGCAAACCGAATGGCCGGACCTCAAGGTCTGGCTCACCTCGACCACCGAGGAATGGGCGACCATCGCCATCAACGGCCCGCATGCGCGCAAATTGCTGGCCCCCTTGGTCGAAGGGCAAGATATGTCCGACGCCGCTTTCCCGCATATGTCGGTGGCGACCTGCACGGTGGCGGGCTTCCCGTCGCGCCTGTTCCGCATCAGTTTTACCGGCGAGTTGGGGTTTGAGGTGAACGTCCCCGCCCGCCACGGCCGTGCTTTGTGGGAAAAGCTGATGGAAGCGGGCAAGCCGCTGGGCATTACGCCTTATGGCACTGAAACCATGCACGTTTTGCGCGCGGAAAAGGGCTATATCATCATCGGGCAGGATACCGATGGCACCGTGACGCCCGAAGATGCGGGCATCGGCTGGGCGATTGGCAAGGCGAAACCCGATTTTGTTGGCAAGCGGTCCCTTGCGCGGCCCGACATCGTGGCCAAAGGGCGCAAACAGTTGATTGGCCTTTTGACCGACGATCCTAAGGAAGTTTTGGTCGAAGGCGCGCAGATCGTCACCAACCCGAACCAACCCAAACCGATGAAGATGATCGGCCATGTCACCAGCTCCTATTGGTCCGAGGCGCTGGGGCGGTCGATTGCCATGGCCGTGGTCGAAGGCGGCTTTGACCGGATGGGCGACACGCTGCACATCCCCACAGCCAGCGGCGGGTCCGTCGCGGCAAAAGTCACCGGCTCGGTGTTTTACGACCCCGCTGGTGACCGGTTGAAAGTTGAATGAGGAGGATGCCAGAATGAACGCCCAAGTAAAGATGCCCCACGCTGTTTCCATCGCCGTCCTGCCCCCCGTCGCGCGTTTCAACCTGCGCATCGCCCTGCGGGATCTGGATGGTGCGTCCAAGGCCTTTGGCGTGGCCTTGCCTGCAAAGGTCGGACAGGGCGCGGCGCGCAAGGACCGCGCCGCTTGGTGCCTTGGCCCCGATGATTGGCTGTTGCATGCGCCGGAGGTCGAGCAAACCGCCATCTGCGCCAATTTTGACACCCTGCGCGCCACCACCCCGCACAGCCTGACGGTGCTTTCAGACCGCGAGTTCACGATCCAGATCAGCGGCCCTGATGTGCTGGAGCTGCTGTCCTGCGGCAGCCCGCTCGATCTGTCGCGCATGGGCATCGGCTGCGCCAAACGCACCTTGTTTGACACAGCCCAAATTGTGCTGATCCGCGATGCCGAGGACACCTTCCGCATTGAGGTGTGGCGGTCGTTCTTCCCCCATGTCCACGATCTGTTGCTGATCGCCCAGCGAGAGCTTGCCAGCGGCTTCTGAGCATTCCGCCCTTCCTTTAATAATCAACCGCGCCCGCACGGCGCGACTGGATTTCCTTTGCCTGAAAGGCCCCAAGCCATGACACATCACGCCGCCCCCCAGATCACCGACACCGCGATTGCCGAGGCTATTGGCCTTGAGCTGGACCGCCAGATGAACCAGATCGAGCTGATCGCATCCGAGAATATCGTCAGCCTTGATGTGCTGCGCGCGCAAGGGTCGGTTCTGACCAACAAATACGCCGAAGGCTACCCCGGTAAGCGCTATTACGGCGGGTGCGAGCATGTGGATGTGGTCGAACAAATCGCCATCGACCGGGCGAAAAAACTCTTTGGCGCGGGGTTTGTCAACGTGCAGCCGCATTCCGGCGCGCAGGCCAATCAGGCCGTGTTTTTGGCGCTGTTGCAGCCGGGTGACCGGATTTTGGGGCTGAACCTTGCGCATGGCGGGCATTTGACCCACGGCTCGCCCGTCACCATGTCCGGCAAATGGTTTGATGCCGTCAGCTATGAGGTGCGCGAGGATAACCATCTGATCGACATGGACAATGTTCGCAAGGTGGCACTGGAAACCAAGCCCAAGATGATCATTGCAGGCGCATCCGCCTATCCGCGCCATATGGATTTCGCCGTCTTCCGCGCGATTGCCGATGAGGTGGGGGCCTATCTGCTGGTCGATATGGCGCATTATGCGGGTCTCATTGCGGCGGGGGAATACCCCGACCCGATGCCCCATGCCCATGTCGTAACCACGACCACCCACAAAACCCTGCGCGGCCCGCGTGGCGGCATGATCCTGACCAATGATGAGGGGTTGGGCAAAAAATTCAATTCGGCGGTGTTCCCCGGCAACCAAGGCGGGCCGTTGATGCATGTCATCGCCGCCAAAGCGGTTGCCTTTGGTGAGGCGCTGGACCCGTCGTTCAAGGACTACGCAAAGGCAGTCATCGCCAATGCGCGCGCCCTGTCCGAGGTGTTGATCGCAGGCGGTTTGGGCGTTGTATCGGGCGGGACGGATTGCCATATGGTGCTGGTCGATCTGCGTCCCAAGGGCGTGACCGGCAAGGCTGCCGAAGCCGCACTGGAACGTGCGGGCCTAACCTGCAACAAAAACGCCATTCCCTTTGACCCGGAAAAACCCTTTGTGACGTCGGGCGTGCGGCTTGGAACCTCGGCGGGAACCACGCGTGGCTTTGGCACTGATGATTTCCGTAAAGTGGGCGAAATGGCCCTGCGCGTGATTGACGCGCTCGCCGCAAACCCCGAAGGCGATGCCGCAGTTGAGGCTCAGGTCCTGACCGAAGTGCGCGCGCTTTGTGCCGCGCATCCGATCTACAGCACTGGCGTCTGAACCCATGTTCCTGTCGGTTTTCGATATCTTCAAGCTGGGCGTCGGCCCCTCATCATCGCATACGATGGGGCCGATGACTGCCGCCGCGCGGTTTCTGGATGATCTGCGCGGCGGGGCCGAAAAGATCCCCGGCGCCGGGCGCCTGGCGCGTCTTGGCGCAAGCCTGCATGGCAGCCTTGCCTTTACCGGCAAGGGCCACGCCACAGACCGCGCCGTGGTGCTGGGCCTGCTGGGGTTCCGCCCCGACACGCTGGACCCCGACGCCGCCGAGGCGCTGGAGGCCGAAGTGCGCCGCACCGGCCGTATTGCACCGCCCGGCCTGGGCGATCTTGCGTTTGATCCAGACCGTGATCTGGTGTTCGACTATGGTCCCGCCTTGCCCGGCCATGCCAACGGCTTGATCCTGAAGGCGTTTGACGAACGCGGTGTGCCGTACCTGACGCAGACCTACTATTCCGTCGGTGGCGGTTTTGTGGTCACCGCGGCAGAGTTGGAGGCCACGAAATCCGGCAACCTGCACGCCGACAAGGCCGCCAAAGGCTATCCTCATCCGTTTGGCAACGCAGTGGAAATGCTGGCTATGGGCAAGGCTTCGGGTCAATCCATCGCCCAGATGAAGCGCACGAACGAGACGGTCCATTCCGGTCCCGGCCTTGATGACCGGCTGGACACCTTGTGGCAGGCCATGGATGCCTGCATCACGCGCGGATTGCGCAAGGACGGGATCCTGCCCGGTGGCCTGAAGGTCAAACGCCGCGCCAAAGCGATCCACGAACAGCTCTTGGCCGAACGTGGGTTTAACCAAACCCAGCCGCACGTCGCCAACGACTGGCTGTCGGTTTACGCCATGGCGGTGAACGAAGAAAACGCGGCAGGAGGCAGGGTTGTCACCTCGCCCACCAATGGGGCGGCGGGCGTTGTGCCATCCGTGATCCGCTACTATCGCGACCATTGCGTCGGGGCCACACATGGGGGCATCCACACCTTTCTTCTGACGGCAGCAGCCATTGGCGGGCTGATCAAGCACAACGCCTCAATCTCGGGGGCTGAAGTTGGTTGCCAGGGTGAAGTTGGCAGCGCCTCGGCGATGGCGGCTGCGGGGCTTTGCGCGGCCCTTGGAGGCAGCAATGAGCAGATCGAGAACGCCGCCGAAATCGCCTTGGAACATCACCTTGGCATGACCTGCGACCCGGCTGCGGGTCTGGTTCAGGTTCCCTGCATCGAACGCAACGGGATGGGCGCCATCAAGGCCGTGTCTGCAGCCAGTCTGGCCCTGCGCGGCGACGGCACGCACTTTATGCCGCTAGACAACTGCATCGAAACGATGCGCCAGACCGGGCTGGATATGAACCTGAAATACAAGGAAACCTCGACCGGTGGCCTTGCCGTAAACCTGCCGGAGTGCTGAAGCCCTGCACCGGTGCGGACATCGTTTGTCATTAAAAAAAGCGCCTGCTGCCCAGTTGGCAGAGCGCCTTATCAGGTCTTACGAAGTTTTGCGCCCCGGCCCTGAAAAGGCCGGGGCGCAAGTCGATTATCGCATCAATTCTTGACGATCAAATGATCCGGACCATAGGCAAAGCCGGTGATATTGGTGTTGCCCTTGTTGTTTTCCTTGGTGATCACCAGAATGTCGTGTTCGCGATAGCCGCCTGCCCCCGGCAGGTGGTTTGGCACGGTGATCATCGGCTCCATCGACACGACCATGCCTTCTTCCAAAACCGTGTCGCAATCTTCGCGCAGCTCCAGCCCTGCTTCGCGACCATAGTAGTGGCACAGCACGCCGAAGGAATGGCCATAGCCAAAGCTGCGGTATTGCAGCAGGTTTTCAGCCGCATACATCTCGTTCAATTCCTTGGCGATGTCAGAGCAACGCGCACCCGGCACCAGCAATTCCTTACCACGATCATGCACGGCGCAGTTGATGTTCCACAGGGCGTTGTTGCGCAACTCACGCTTAAGGCGTGACGCCCCCTTGCCCCATTGAGTTCATGCCACACGGACGATCTCGGCAGTGCCGAGTGCATTGAAGCGGTTGATGAGGGCGACGCGGATCTGGAT
>Ga0335398_10004928_pt1 | contig 18087 bp, 17 predicted proteins | sample BON03_FD_205742 | JGI IMG/M metagenome (GOLD analysis project Ga0335398, IMG submission 205742) | Freshwater microbial communities from Lake Bonney liftoff mats and glacier meltwater in Antarctica - BON-03 (spades assembly) (version 2) | ecosystem: Environmental > Aquatic > Freshwater > Ice >... | reverse complement strand
ACGATTTACTTGCGGTTGACGTGGTCGAGGTCTGTCTCGACAACGGTATCCGTGTTCCCGAAGACGTGGCGGTGATGGGTGCGGGAAATATCGAGATCGCCTGCGATTGCTCGCCCGTTTCGATCTCCAGCATCGATCTCAATTTTGGCGAAGTCGCTTACCGTGCTGCTGAGTTGTTGGATGGACTCATGGCCGGCCGTTCTCTGCCGCATCAGCCGATAATCGTTCCGATCGGTGGCGTCATTTTGCGGAGCAGCACCGATACCATCGCCGTGACTCACGAGGGCTTGGTGAACGCGATAGAGATGATCGCAAAGAATTTCCGCCATAACATCGGAGTGGCGGAAATCGCGCAGGCAGCAGGAATCTCACGGAGGGCACTGCATTACCTTTTTATGAAAGAACTTCGCCGCTCGCCAGCCCGGCACCTCCTCCAAGTGCGGCTAGATCATGCTAGGCGGATGCTAAGGGAGACGGATGAGAAAATTGGCACCATTGCGCTCGATTGCGGATTCACGACTAACCGGAATCTGCATCGGTGCCTAGTTCGTGAGAAAGGAATGGCTCCGCAGCAGTGGCGCGAGTCGAACCGGCACTTCCCTTCCCCGTAAAATCGTCCTGCGCCCACCAATATCGGATGAATCGGTCGATTCACGTGCTCCTAGATCCTGCTCAATTCATCAAGGACTTCGATTTCCTTGAAACAGCGTAGGCAGGCCGGAAAATGATTTGGCACATTTTTGTCCTGAACAAAGGGAGCTGCATGGCGCAGAGTCGGGTTGCATAAGAACAACCTCAAAAAGGGAGCCTGTCCCTTCCCAGCGCCATGCCACCGATATTTTTGCCTGGAATGCCCGACGGCGCAATCCGAATCAACCCCGCCGTAAGCCAACTCTCCAAGGAAGGCCGCGTCACCTGGTTTGTCGGTGACGACAACTACCTTCCCACCCAGCTGACGACTCCGCCGGGCACCAACTCGCGCTGGCCACCCTCATGGACAACGGCCATGCGCGACCCTGTCAGATCACCGCCGAGGGCAAAGCCAAGGCAGAACTCGAAGCCGAGGAAGTAGCCTGACAGACAGCACCCCTACCGCTCCACCGGAGCAAAGCCGGGGAGATGAGTTTAGGACTCTTACGATCAAATAGTTAAAAAGGCAGAATAAGAGATTTGTTACAATTGACGGTGGAAAAAACTCAAACAAGAAACCGCTTCACCGACTCCCGCTTGAGCCGGAGTTCACGCCACTCGTTGACTAGGCGGCTGGCCTCGATAATTCCACAACCGGCAGGAAGGGAAATTTGTTTCCCTTCCCACCATAGCCCCCGGATCGCGACGACCGCTTCGAACGTGCCATCGTCCCAGACACCGAAAGGCGCACCGAACTCGGCCGGACACGCGAGACGCTCGCGCCAATCCGCTAGCATCGCCATCGTCTGGTCGGTTCGTGGTAGAGGCCCCAGAGCGGGGGTCGGGTGAAGCCTCCTAAGCAAGCTCCTTGGCTCCTGCTTTGCTTCCAGATCGACGGTGATTCCTGTTAAAAAATGGACGATGGACCCGAGCCGTAGCACCTCACGCTCCTGCCGACACAGACTGCCTAGATCCAGTAGCTTCGCGACAAGTGTCTGGGCAACGTATTCGTGCTCGCGGATCTCCTTTTCATCCACTCCGAAAACTTCCTCATCCTCCTGTCTCGCAGTTCCCGCGAGGGCCATGGTCGCGAGGTGAAGCCCTTGCATCGAGATGAGCAATTCGGGGGTCGCTCCTGAGAAACCTGAATCGCCCGAAACCCAGCCGTAGGAGTGAAGTGGCGCCGCCTGAGCAGCCATCGCGGCGACAATGAACTGACCAGGGGGAACCTTGGAAACACCCCGTTCAGTAACCACAGGAACAGTCTTCTCAATCAGGCCCTGCCCGATGCTTGTCATGATTTCTTGAAAAACTTGGGAGAAAGGTATCGCGTCAGGCGTCTCCCAAGCGATCCGTAGAGGATTTTTGCCCGCGAACCTTTTGCTGAAATCCAGCGCTGGAAGACGCTCGAAACGTTCGGGAATCTGCCACGGCATTTCCCCCCGGTCGCTGAAGCTCCGTTTGAAAAACGCCACTCCGGAATCCGGAGGCGAATTTGCCTCACGAAAGGGACCGCGCCCTAGCACCACGGTCCCGTCTCTCCGTGCCAGCCATGCAAATGATTCGGCCATGATTCAAGCACTCGCGCCGGTCGTATCCGCCTTGCGGACCTTGGGCACGTTCGGCTTTTTCGCCGGAATAATCATTTCAATCGATTCCACCGGCACCCAACCCCGTGTTTTGGTGGCAAACCCGACATAGGCCCAGCGACCGCTCATTTGAATCACCTCGGCGAGCGAACCAACTGGCGCATCGATAACCTCCGGTGAGGTCCGCGCGGCATCCGTGTGGAGCACAACTTTTTCACCGACGATAACCGCTTGGCTCGCGATGGGGGCGAACTCGGCATCATTGGGAAAGTGATACCAGCCCAACCCGCCGAGGGAAACCAGGATTGGCCCGAGGATAAATCCGACCACCGCCGCAACCCGCAACCGCGAGCCATAGCGGGTCGCAGGAAAAACCAGCAGCCCAACTACTAAAATCCAAGCCCCAGTCCACATCCCGGCTTTCCACACTCCCAGGGGGGCCTCGGCAATTGCGTATTGATACGAAGGTCGGTCGACGGTGACGGAACCGTATTTTCTCTCGATGAACCGTAAATTCTGGCGGGCTTCCTGGTGGCTTCCCTCACGTGCCAATGCCCTGCGGTAATATAAAGCAGCTTCGCCAGGGGCACCCATCCGGTATGCGGCGTTGCCGATGTTGTAGAGCGTATCTGCCGAAAGACTCTCAAAAGATCCCGCCTCTAGCCAAAGGCTCGCCGCCTCCTCATATTTCGCGGAGTCAAAGGCTTCCTTCGCTTTCTTCGCGACATCCTGGGCATTAGCTGAGGAAACCGACAGGCCCGCGAAAGCCAGGAACAAAACTCCAAAGGCAGCCCGCCGCAGCGTGCGGAGAATCTGCTCACGACGATTCGCAGGAAGATCCGCATCCTGTTTGGCAGCTCGGAAACAAAGCTCGTCGCGTTCCTCAATGATCCGCCCGAGTTCCGCGTTATCGACCGGAGAAAGCCATTTTTCGACAAATCCTCCAGCTATCCGCAGGAAACCAATTCCATCTCGCCCCTTAGCCGTAAGAACCTCTTGAAATTCTTTTTTCATTCTGGCCTTCCGCTCATCCTTTTCAAGCAGATGGCTGTAACGCATCCAGAGTGCCTTGGCGATGAGACCCAGCGCGAGCAACCCGGCGAGAACATGAAAAATCCACCATGGAATGAGCCCTCCTCGGCTTCTAAGTAGCTTTCCATCGCCTATCACACCGAGAATATCTGTCATCCGCTCGATCGGCAGCGACAGTGCCGGCGGCGGACCTGAGGCTTCGAAGTTGCGGCCCAGCGCGGCTGGTGACATCTCGATGGCAATCGGTTCGGTCGTGATCGTTTTGTATTCTTCAGTCGTGGGATCGAAGTAAACCATTCTGAAAGGAGGCACCGCAGTCTTCATTTCCAATGGCCGGATGAATTGACTGAAAACCACAGTCCCCGAAAGCTCACGACGCTCTTCGCCTCGCTGGTTTGGGGTCGCGTCATAGACCTTCCAGCCCTCCGGATCGATCAATTCCGGTGAGCGGATATTGTCGAGGTTTCCACTTCCGCTGACGATCACATCCACCGCCATCGGCTCGCCTTCGGTGACCTTGGTCTGCTTGATCGCGGTGCCGACTGTGAAATCACCCACCGCATTATCAAATCCATCAGGCGCGCCCTCAGGCAGTGGAGTGATTTCAAAACTGTATTCCGCCACGTCCAAAGTCGCCTCCACATCCACACGCTGCGCGAAACGATCAAAAACCATTTTCACATACGTCAGCCGCACAGTCGCGGGACCGATGGTTACCGTTCCGGGCTTGAGTGCCGTCATTGTGCTGGAGTAAGAAATGGCGATATACGACTGGCCTAGAAGATTGATCTCACCGCGTCCGTCGGTGGCTTCGAAACGCCAGGCGGCCAATCCCTCACGGTCGAATTCAGGCACCCCCCAGTCCGCCATTGTGCGGGCAAGATCGCGCGGCACGTAGATCTTGATCTCAGTTTCTATGGTCTGGTTTTCGTAAACCTTCTTCTTAGGAACCTTGATAATGCTCGCGTATTTGACCGTTTCTCCGCTGGACTCCGGCTTGGAGACCGCCTCACCCCAGGTCAGATCATCGGGATTGAAAACCTCGATACCGATCGGCTCAGTGATGGAGCGAACACCCCCCGCGATCACTTCGATCGATGGAATCGTGTGAACCCCGATCTCATAGCTTGAAACAACATACTGGAAGCTATACTCAATACGCCTTCCCGGCATCATGGTCGGTGGGCCGTATCCCAGCGGCTCGATCAAAAGATCCTTTACTTCAGGGATTACCGGCATCCCATCTGGCTCAGTTCCTTGTATACGAATTTCCAAGAGGGTCTTCTCACCACGGGCTAGAAAAGCCGAAGAAATCCTGCTCTTTACGTCTGCTCCTTGAGCCAAGGCTATGGTCAGGGACCACAGCAAAAAAATATTTTTGATCCATGTGTTCATATCTTACCAATCTTTCTCTGGGTTACTAAAATCTCGCCGACCTTGGGCCGGTCGGCCTTTCTCCAAATCCGAGTTCTCTCTCAATTTATCCCGAGCACGGTCCTCCGGCGACTTGTTGGGGTCTTCGCCCTCGCCTTCTTCCTCACCGGAGTCCCCTTCGTCCGCTTTATCATCAGGTTTGTCGCCTTTTCCTTCGCGATCGTTCTCGTTTTCTCCACCCGGCCCGTTTTCCCCGGATCCATCTCCACCGCTACCCTCACCATCCTCTGATTCACCATCACCTTCACCCTCCTGAGGCTCCCCCTCACCCTGGCCTTGCTGCGGCTGGCCTTGCGCTTCCAGCTGCTCGATCTCCTGCTCGGCATTTTCTTTTTCCTCCTCCAGTAACTCCGCAATGCGGTTCAGATACTTCATAGAAAGCTCCTCATTGCGACGTGGACCTTGGTCGTCGGGATTCATGACCATGGCCGACCGATAATGCCTGACCGCATCCGCCCAGTTCAGAATAATCGAATCGATACGGATAAATTCGTTGGTCTCCCCCGTTTCCGGGACCTCTGCTTGACTCATGCGCTCGAGTTGCTCGCGAACCATTTCATCGAACTGTTCCATATCTGGAAAATCCCCATCAGTCGGATAGCGGCTTCCGGAAAGTCCCATCCAACCAAGTTGAAAAAGCGTATTTCCCATGCCCTCGTGAGCCTCACCGACCACTTTATCCTCCTCGGAAAGGAGCGCGCCGCTGTAGGCCTGCCTTGCGCCGCGGTAGTCCTGTGCCTCATACGCAGCAAGCCCCTCAGCAACCCGGTAACGCGCCGTGTTGTTGCCTTGCTTTTCCTCTGCAAGTGATCGGTAAGCATCCCTCGCTTGATCAAACCGCTCTTTGGAAAACGCCTCTTTCGCATCGTCCAGCCGATCAGCTTGCGCAGAATCCGGAATCATCATCAGGAAAATCACCGCAGCCGTTCCAGATAAGGCACGCCAGCGGGTTCCCGAAATAATTGATGCCATCAGAAAAAGTATTCCAGGTAGCAAGGCCCATTGGAAAAATTCGATAACGATACGCGTCTTGCCACCCTCCATCTCGAACTCATCCATTCCCTCGATCGCCACGTCCACCATCGCCGGAATATCGGCGCCCTTCCCTGCAATCACATATCTCCCCCCCGTCTGGTTCGCCAGCTGACGCATCACAGCGGGCTGAAGGCGGCTGAGCACTTTACTCCCCGACCGATCGACCAAAAAACCTCCGGGGAAATCCGCATGCGGGACGAAGCCGCCGTCCACTGTCCCGACCCCGATCGCAAAAATTGTCACGCCCGCACGTTCCGCATCTGCGACGATCGTATCCAGATCTCCCTCGTGCTCCTCGCCGTCGCTGATCACGATCAAGGCATTGTTCTTCTGGCCGGTCTCTTTGAGTGTTTCCGTAGCCAGCCGGATCGCGGAAGCGATGTCCGAACCACCTACCGAGACCCATTCCTCATCGATCTGTTCCACAGTTTCCCTCACGGCGGCATGATCGATGGTGAGCGGTGCCGAAAGGAACGAGGATCCAGCGAACCCAATGACACCCACCCGGTCACTTTCAAGCGTCTCCAGCAGCTCGTAGATCAGGATCTTGGCCTGCGCGAGCCTGTCGGGTTTTACATCCTGCGTCCGCATACTACGCGAAAGATCGAGCGCGATCATCACATTGCGTCCCTTTGACGTTTCAATCTTGACCCCCGCATCCCCTTGCGGCCTCGCCAACGCGAAAACCAATGCACAGATCCCGGCAAGAATCATCCCGAACGCCAACCACCGCGGCAACGGGTGATCACGCCTGACTAGTTTCCCCCTCAGACGCTCAGCGGCAAATTCATCCGACGGACGACGCGTGAAGCGCCCCAACAATACCGCGCCAACAGCGAGGATCGGCACCGCGATCCACATCAGAAGCCATTCGGGTATTGCCAGATTCATATTCAGATTGTCGTTCTGTTCAAAGAGATGTAACCCGCAGCCCCCAAGGCCGCCAGTAATGAAATGCCCAAAAACCACATATAAAGTTCGCGGTCATCGGTCACCGTCAGGCTCCGAGACTCAGTCTTTTCTAGGTTATCGATGGTTTGAAAATTCTTTTCCAAGTCCTCAAGGCTCTGCGCCCAGAAATGTTCAGCTCCCGTCTCTCTGGCAATCGTGCGCAACGTCGGCAAATCGAATTCCTGGCGAGGAAACCGCTGGATACTCCCGGAAACACGACCTTCCTTGGTCCCGATCGCTACGGTGTAGGTTTTGATGCCCAAGGTCTTGATATGCTTCGCTGCATCCAGCGGAGAAATTTTTCCTGAGTTGCTCGCTCCGTCCGTGATCAGAACGATGATTTTGCTTTTCGCCTCTCGGTTATCGAGACGCGTCGCGGCCGTCGCCAAGGCCGAACCGATCGCCGTGCCCTGTTCCTCAACGGTCCCAGGAAATCCCCTGTCGGGACGATGAAGCTGCAATCCGTCGAGCCCGCCGCGCAGCCAATCGTGATCGAGCGTAATCGGACTGACCGAAACCGGCCTTCCGGCAAAGCCCACAAGGCCCATTCTATCATCAGGTCGCCGGGAGATGAAGGCGTCGACCACCCGTTTCGCGGCGTCGATCCTCCTCATTGGGCTACCGCTCATCCGAAAATCATCGATATCCATCGATAACGAAACATCGAAGGCGATCATAATGTCGATCCCGCTGGCGACCCTGCTCTGATATTCATTACGCCACACCGGCCGCGCCATTCCCAGAATCGAAAACACCAAAGACGTGAACGCAAGTGGCAGACCAATGTTCCATGCGAGGCGGTTGACTTTTTTCCCGAGGCTGAGGAGGACTCCGAGATTAGGAAAAACAACAGCGCCCCTCGCACCACGCCCACGTCGCAGGACCAAGAGAAGCAGACAAGGAATCAGCAACAGCAACCAAGCCGGTTGGGCAAAGCGGAAATGGACGATGAAATTTTCGATCATGCTGCGTGAATCCTTTCCAATAGCACTCTTCCGCGCTCTTTCAAATTTCCTGAAACTTCATTACCCGGTTTTTCAGGCCCGTATTTCAATGCCGCAAGCTCCGCGAAAAAGTCTGCGGTGGCTTCCTTCGTATCATCCGATAATTCCGCGAGTGCGTCATGGCGCCCAATGAATTCCTCGTGTGTCTCATACAGCGAAGGCTCACCGAGACTCTCGGCGAGGTATGCCCTTAGAATAACCGAGACACGCACCGCCACATCACGCCCGGCACCGTTTGCCTCAATGCCTCCGAATGCTTCGATACTTTTGCGATATGCCTCACGCTTGGCCCGACTCGGATCGGATCGAACTTTTTTTCTCCTTAAAAACCTAATCAGCACAACAAGCAATAGCACCGCACCCGCCGCGACGAGCAACCACCACCAATGGAGCTCCCACGTTGGCACGAGCTCGATCGCTTCCCGGTTCTCAACCAGTTCGAAACTATTCTCATCGTTCTCCATCGTTTCTATTTGCGTTTTCTACCACGCCGCTTCAGCAGTTCGTGCAGCGCCGGGAGCGTGTCAATGTCGGTCGATAAGTTTGCGGCATCAATCCCGTGCTTCTTAAATACCGATGTAACTCCCTCGGATTGTCTTTTCATCAGCTTCGAATAGCCCATGCGCAGATTGGGATTGTTGGTATTGACCATCGTCTCGAACCCCGTCTCGGGATCGACCAAAACGACCCGTCCTGCCTTGGGAAGTCGCTCTTCGAGCGGATCGTTCACACGCAGCCCCACCATCTCATGCTTTCTCGCGAGCTTACCAAGCGACTTATCAAGAGCATCTGCTTGGAAATCCGAAATCATGAATACCAGCGCCTTCCGCTTCAAAGACTTGATCAGGAAGTCGCAGGCTAGATTGATCGAGGTCCCCTGCTTCTCCGGTTTTGCCATCAGAATCTCGCGAATCATCCTCAGCAGATGGCGGGTGCCCTTACCCGGCGGAATGAACATTACAGGCTCGCCCGCAAAAACCAACAGCCCCACCTTATCTCCATTTTGCAGTGCGCTGAAACCGAGAACCGCCGCGATCTCGGCCGAGACCTCGCGTTTACTCAAATGCTTACTCCCAAAATCTGCCGAACCCGAAACATCAACCGCCATAACCACGCAGAGCTCCCGCTCTTCACGAAATTTTCTAACAAACGGCTGGTTCATCCGCGCAGTGACATTCCAGTCGATGAACCGGACTTCATCGCCATGCTGATACTCCCGAAAATCGTCGAAATCCAAACCTTGCCCTCGAAACGAAGAAAGATACTCGCCCGAGAAGGACTCCCGCACCAAGCGCCTTGCTTTCAGCTCAAGCTTGCGCACCCGGGCCATCATTTCATCGATCTGCTCTTCTTCGGACATCGCGTGATGATACAGTTAAGGGACGACGACTTTGGCAAGTATCCGGCTGATAATCGTATCCGTTGTGATTTCCTCAGCCTCCGCCTCGTAGGTGAGGAGTATCCGGTGGCGCAGGACATCCAGTGCCATGTCCTTGACGTCCTGCGGAGTCACGAAAGCCCGACCGCTCATGAACGCGCGGGCCCTGGCCGCGAGCGCCAAATTGATCGTGCCACGCGGCGAAGCACCTGCACGGACCCAGTTTTTCAACTGAGGATCGACTTTTACGGGAAACCGCGTGCAGTAGATCAGCTCGACGATGTATTTCCGAATCGCATCATCAATGTAGACTTCGTTGACAAGCTCACGTGATGCGCCCACTTGCTCCGGCGTTGCCACATTCTTGGTTTCGTATACCGGTGAGGAGGTCGCCATCCGGTTTAGAATTTCAAGCTCCTCGTCCTTCGTCGGATAGCCGACATTCACTTTAAGAAGAAAGCGGTCTAGCTGCGCCTCGGGCAGTTGGTAGGTCCCTTCCTGATCGATTGGGTTCTGCGTGGCCAAAACCAAAAACGGCTTCGGCAACGGATATGAACGGTCGCCGAGCGTCACCTGCTTCTCCTGCATCGCCTCAAGCAATGCCGACTGCACCTTGGCAGGCGCACGGTTGATCTCATCCGCAAGAATGAGGTTATTGAAAATCGGCCCCAGCTTCGGCTCGAACCTCGCGTCCTGTGGATGGTAAATCATCGTCCCGACCAGATCTGCCGGGAGTAAGTCGGGGGTAAACTGGAATCGCGCGAACGATGCCGATAGCGATCCCGAAAGCGCCTTGACGGCCAGCGTCTTTGCAAGCCCGGGAACTCCCTCCAGTAGAATGTGTCCGTTACACAACAAACCCACCAGCAAGCGGTCTACCAAACTATCCTGACCGACGAGGACTTTCGCCATCTCGTTTTTCACGTCGCCGATCCATCCGCTGCTTTCTTCGATCTCTGCCTGTAATTCTTCAGTGGTCATATCTTTCGGGCACAGCTTGCCACCCCCGTCGCACAGCGCAACTGACAATCCCTGGGAAATCGAAATTATCTACTGGGCTGCCTTGTAATCCTCTAACGGTGTCTCTTCCTGACTTCCATTACGGTCGGCTCACCGCAGTATGGACACCTGAAACTGTCTTTAAATAGAATCGATAGGGCAGTAATGATTCGGTGGCTCCCGAATAGCGTCCGCGCATTCCGGTGCTTCGCACATCCTTTATTCTGAAGCGGCTGGACCATACACAGAGGACATCTCAACCGGCTTGTCATCACTTGGCAAATGATGATGATCACAACCCAAAAAATCATACACCCCACTGCCGCCAACAGCCATTCAGACTTCATAAAAACCAGCCCGCATATCAAGAGCGCGAAGGCACAGGGCAAGCTTGCCCATGTCAAAACGACGAGCAAAGAGGCGACACGAAATCTTCTTAAGACGGATTCGGAGGGGAGACGGTGCACGATAAATAACTTACAAACAAATTTCGGCAACCCGAAAGGGGGGGGGGGGACTCTAAATCGCAGACTCTAATTTTTCAAAGCTAAATCATCTGCCCTGGCAGATTTTTAGGCTCTCCTGACTTTTAATGGGTTGTGTTCACCGGTACAGGGATTTCTAGGCCTCCGGCGATCCAGTAGGCGATTGCTTGGAAATTCCCGAAATTCCGGTAACCTCGTGCACGGCTGTGAGCCAGTTGCAAGAGTCCGTTGATCGCCTCGATCGCTGCTGAGGTGGTGTAGTTTTTAAAGTATCCGAGGATACCTTCCATATGCGCCTTTGGGTAGCCCGCCTGACTGCTGGCTCACCTCCTTGCGGACTGCGTCAACGGCTTTTCCACAGAGTTTCATGACGTGGAAACGCTCGAAGCAGAGGCTCGCATCCGGGAAGTGTTCGCCCGCTCCTGCGATAAACGCCCGGGACATATCCATGGCGACTTCCTCGATCTGGGATTGTTCGATACCGCGGTTTTTCAGCTCGCCGCAAAACTCCACAAAGGTCGCCTTGTCCTTGCCGGGTGTGAAGAAAAGCAAGCGTGCGACCTTGGATCCGCCTTGTCCCCGTTGGGTTTCCTCCCCGTCGATTTCAAGAAAAGCGGTGCCATACCGACGGCCTTTCCGGGTGGATGTCTCATCCACCCCGAGACGCTTGACGGAACTCCAGTCAGTCTTTTCCCAAGCCTCCTTCACCCGGCTGCGGATGAGATGCCAGATGCGGTCTTGGCTGACTTTGCTTTGCTTGCTGACCTCTGTGACAGGTAAAACCTCTGCCAGCATGAGGAGGTAAGCCTACATGAGAAGGGTGAATCCGCTGCTGGGCCTCGCCCATGGAAGGCTAACGTTTTTGACTGCCCCGCCAGGTGTTTTGATGCGTGGCACCCTGGCGCGCAATGTGGTGCTGTGCTCGAAGAAATGGAGATGCTGCCAAGTGCGCTGGACGGTATCGTGAACAGGGCAGAGATCGGTGGAGTCCGAGTCAGGATCGGGGAAGCGGCTGCCGGCTTCAAAATCGAGGACAAGCTCGAGTGATTTACCCTCGAGATCAAAGTTTGCGGAAACGACTTTCCAAGGTGCTGCGAGTCCGAGCGCTTCGGTGAAGAGATGTTCAGTGGTCATGGCAGGGGTTTTACCATTGCAGCCGGAGAGTTGCCCACAAGAACCCGCCGCTCCGACGAGTTTCAAATCCCATTCTCACGGCGGAACCTTGTGGGCGACTCTCCTGCGAACTGGTGTTCGCCTGAATCGCTACCCACTAAAATCTCTGATGTGCCAGAAAATCTGAGCCACTCGGCAAACGTCCACGGCAATACAAATGGGTATCGAATTTCTCGTGGAGGATCGTTTATGGGTTCTTCATCAAGCAACGCTTTCAAGCTATACTATCAGCGAAGCACCGACAAAGCCTACTTCTCGTCTTCTACGTATAGCTTCCAACCTACTGGATTCCGTGTGATTCGGCGCGAAAGCTAACTCTCTCTTTCCATCGCTGCCAAATTCCGATGAAATCCCTGCTCAAACTCTGCGCTCTAGCCATCCTCGGGATCCCCCCGCGATGTCTGACAGCCTTCCATTCGCGGAGTCGAGCGCGTTCACATTTAACGCATACACCTTTGTCACCGACACAGATCAAGACGGAATGCCCGATGCCTGGGAAACCGCAAACGGCCTCAACCGTCTCCTCAACGACGCTTCAGCAAACCCGGATGGCGACGCCTTCACCAATATCCAGGGATACAACGCGGGAACCGATCCCCAAGTAGCAGACAACGCGGATGAAGCCTTCAGCCGTTCCCCAAAATTCACCTATGACGGGGTTGACTCCGCTCAGGACTCAAATTCCAACGGCCTTCCGGACTTGTGGGAGGAAAAATACGGTTTGCTCGCCACTGTCAATGACTCCAGCGGCAATCCCGATGACGATTCTTTCTCCAACCTCAGCGAATACCGAAAAGGCCTGCACCCCCCCAATCCGATTTCATCTTCGTCATCAACGGCGACGGAAATTTTTTCCTCCTTGATACCGGCGGCAAATGGATGGACTCCGATCTCCGAGCACAGATAGTCGCCTTAAAATCGTTCAACGACCCGGTATTTCGCATAGAAAGCACAGGACTTCGTTCTCCTACTTGATTTTTTGCACTTCGCTTGGTATATCCCAGATATGACAACAACCGTTTTTTTCAACGGCCGCTCGCAAGCCGTCCGTATCCCAAAGGAACTCCGCTTCGATTCCAAAGAAGTTTCCATCCGAAGACTCGGAGACGGAGTAATCCTTGAACCAGTGAAATCCTCGAAATAGCCGGAGGGATTCTTCGACGATATTCATATTTCAGATCCCGCTTTCGAACGTCCGGAGCAAGGCAAGACTCCTCCGATTGCAGATCTCTTCGGATGAGATTTCTGCTCGATACGAACGCCTGCATCCGCCTGATGAGACGTGACAAGGTAGTTGGCGGACACATCGCTGAAACAGCACCCGACGATTGCGCGATCTCAATGGTTACAGTCTATGAGCTGTTCACAGGAATCGAGAAATGCTCCGACCCGGCCAGGGAAAAAATTAAAGTCAGGCGCTTGCTCGACGTCTTTCACCTTGTCCCCTTCGATTGGGATTCCGCGCTGCATACAGCTCGAATCCGAGTTCACTTGGAAAAAATCGGACAAATCATAGGGCCTTACGATCTCCAACTCGCTGGTCAGGCGCGCGCACTCGATCTAACTCTCGTTACCCACAACACCCGCGAATTTTACAGAGTTCCCGACCTCGCCATTGTGGATTGGGGACAGACTGCCTGAGACTCCTCCCCTTCTTCCTTGAGGTTTAAAGTTTAAAATTTAAACTTTAAACCATGAACTACCGACGCTGCGGCGACTCCGGCCTCCTCCTCCCAGAAATTTCCCTCGGCTGCTGGCACAACTTCGGCCAAATCGATAATTTCCAAGAGTCCCGTGCAATCATGCGCCGTGCTTTCGAGCGCGGAATCACCCATTTCGACCTCGCCAACAACTACGGCCCCCCCGCCGGGTCCGCCGAGGAAAACGTCGGGCGCATCCTTTCTGAAGACTTCGTCTGCCACCGCGATGAACTAATCATCACCACCAAGGCAGGCCACTTCATGTGGGACGGCCCCTACGGCGAATGGGGTTCTCGCAAGCATATGCTCTCCTCCCTCGACCAATCCCTCAGACGTCTTCGCCTAGATTACGTCGATATCTTCTACTCCCATCGCCCCGATCCCGAAACCCGTCTCGAGGAAACCATGTCAGCCTTGGCCACGGCGGTGAACTCCGGCAAAGCCCTCTACGTCGGCCTCTCCAAATACCCGCTCAAAAAGCTCAAAAAAGCAGTCAAGATCCTCAAGGACATGGGTATCCGCTGCGTCGTTTACCAACCACCCTACTCCATCCTCAACCGCTGGCCGGAAGCACAGGGAATCTTCGAATACCTTTGTGAGGAAAAAATCGGATGCGTTGTTTTCTCTCCTCTCGCCCAAGGTATGCTCACGCCGAAATACTTCGATGGCATCCCAGCCGACTCCCGAGCCGGCCGCGAGGAAGGTTTCCTCAAGGAACAACAGGTCCTCGATCATCAGGATCAAATCCGCTCCCTCGGAGAACTCGCCGCCGAACTGGATATGAGCCTCAACCACATGGCTATCAATTTCACTTTGAAGCAAAAAGCCGTCACCTCCACAATCATTGGAGCCCGCACCGTTGCGCAACTCGACGACTCGATTGACGCCCTTGAAGCGCCGGAGATTAACGATTCCATGCTCGAAGCCATCGACAAGATTGCCCCGATGAAAAAGCAAAAGAAGGCGGAAAACTGATTTCTTCAATAAGGAGCCGCGTTCTCCAGAACGCGAGCCCTGCTAAGAAAGACGACATTCGCGTTCTGGAGAACGCGGCTCCTACCCTAAATCCCGCTCCCCCATGGGTTATGGCCACCCGGAATCGGGTGGCCATTTGGATTGATTTCCCTGCGGAGATTCAGTTACCGAGCACACTAGGAGCTTCCTTGTCCCCTTCGAATCCAGGCTTACGGCGGTCAGCCTTTCCTCCGCGTCGCTGCGGTTTGCCTGGACGATCCATCATTTCCTTACGCATCTCGGCCTTTTCCTCTTCGTTGAGTTCGCCGTCGCCGTCTTTGTCGAACTTCTCCAGCATGCGGGCCTTCATCGCTTCACGCATGGCCTTCTTTTCCTCTTCGTTGAGCTCGCCATCGCCGTCTTTATCGAACTTCTCCAGCATCTCCGCTTTGCGGGCCTTCATCATTTCCTTGCGTGCCGCCTTTGCAGCCTGACGCTCTTCTTCGTTGAGCTTCCCGTCGCCGTCTTTGTCGAACTTCTTGATCCCCTCGGCTGGGATCACACGATGTGGCCGATCTTTTTTTGGTTCCTTCGCAGACGCATATCCGATCAGGCCAAAAGCGGCCGCTGCGATAATTAGTGATTTGGTTTTCATGATGTTTTTTGGTGTTTTGGTTTAATGAGTTATGACTCTCTCACGCACCATACCAACCCTCTTGATCCGCGAAAGTTGCGTCAGTGGTCTCTATAATTTTTCGGGAAAAGTTTGCCACCACTCGCCACACGGTCTTGCATCCTCACAGCACGTGGAAATAGAACCTCAAAAAAACGCCCCCAGCAAATCCGCCGTTTTCCTCCGCAGGGGATTCAGTACCCTCCTACTATGGGGTATTGTAACCGCTATTTTTGTAAGCATGGTCCCCGCCGCTTACTTGGCTCTGGTTGGCGTCCTGATCATGATCTCCACCATGGAGTATTTCAAAATGCTGCGCGCCGCCGAAGTGAAATGCTTCCCGCGCTTCGGAATGCTGCTTGCCCTCTCATACTGCTCGTTCGCGTATTGGCACTTTCTACAGGGTGGAAAAGACATACCTCACACCCTCGATACCTTCGCCATCTTCATCGCGATCATCGGCGCCTTCACCCTCCAGCTCCGCGACTCGATCAAAGGCATCGAAGCCCTCCTTTCCGTCGCTGCAAACCTCCTCGGATTTATCTACGTCGCCTTCCTTTTTAACTTCGCCGCAAGAATCTGTTTCGGACTGCCCGGCGATGGCGCGGTCCCCGGAGCATTCGTCTTAATCTGGCTGCTCGCGGTCACCAAATTCACCGATATGGGTGCATACATCACCGGCTCCCTGATCGGGAAACACAAGATGATCCCACACGTCTCCCCTGGAAAAACCTGGGAAGGCTTCGGCGGTGCGATCTTCTTCGCCCAACTCGCCGCTTGCGGTCTCTACTGGCTTCTCCCCTCTCAGCTCTCAGCTCTCAGCTCATGGCCGCACGTCATCGCCCTTGGCTTCCTCCTCGCCATCCTCGCAGTCATCGGAGACCTCGCAGAAAGCGTCGTCAAACGCTCCCTCAACGCCAAAGACTCCGGAAACATGCTACCCGGTATTGGCGGCGGTCTCGACCTCATCGACAGCATCTGCTTCACCGCTCCCGCGCTCTGGTTCTACCTCGTGTGGGTGATCCCCAACGCCTCATGAACTCGCGGAAAAAACGCCGGGTCGTGGTCCTCGGTTCCACAGGTTCGGTCGGACTCTCAACCCTCCGTGTCGCCGCCACCCTACCCGATGAAATCGAAATCGTCGGCCTAGCCGCTTGTTCAAGCGTCGAGAAACTCGCCGAACAAGCCATTGCCAACGGAGTCCGCAACGTCGCGATTTATGACCACTCGAAGGAAAAACTACTCCGCAAACTCCTACCATCCAACGTCACCATCCACTGTGGACCCGAAGGCCTCAACTCAATCTCCCAACTCGATGAAGCCGATATCATCCTAGTCTCCATCGTCGGCACCGCCGGACTCCATCCCGCCCTCGCCGCCATCGATGCCGGCAAAGACCTCGCCGTCGCGTCCAAGGAAATCCTAGTCATGGCCGGTGAGATCATCACCGCACGTGCTCAGGAAAAAGGCGTCCGCATCCTACCCGTCGATTCGGAACACAACGCGATCTTCCAATGCCTCGAAGCCCACCGCGGCCCAAACTCCGAAGTCTCACGTCTCATCCTGACCGCCTCTGGCGGACCGTTCCGCGAAACCCCCGCCGAACAACTCCGCGATGTCACCCCGCAAATGGCCCTCAAACATCCCACCTGGGAAATGGGCCCGAAAATCTCCATAGACTCCGCCACACTCTTCAACAAAGGCCTCGAAATGATTGAAGCACGCTGGCTGTTTGGTATCGGCATGGACCGCATTGAAGCGATCATCCACCCACAGTCCATCATCCACTCGATGGTCGAATTCACCGACGGCTCGGTCCTCGCCCAGCTCTCCCAAACTGATATGGGCTTCCCCATCCAGTACGCCCTCACTTACCCGAACCGCATCGCCGGCTCCCTCAAGCCCCTCGACTTCGCTGAAATCGCCAAACTCGAATTTTCCGCCCCCCGCCTCGAAGATTTCCCCGCTCTCAACCTCGCCCGCAAAGCCGGCCTGACAGGCGGTACACTCCCCGCCGTCTTCAACGCCGCCAACGAAATCGCCGTCGATGCTTTCCGCTCAGGGAAAATCAACTTCCCCGCAATCTGGGAAACCGTCGCAGCCACCATGGCCACCCACCAAACCACCCAGCAGCCGACGCTTCAGCAAATCCTAGCCGCCGATTCGGACGCCCGCAAAACCGCCCAATCCCTCATCGGTGAGTAGGCTTCAGCCTACCAGGGACCGCAGACTTTAGTCCGCATTCTTCCTCAAAACCGCCGCCGTTCCCCAAAGTACCGCCGGCACTCCCAGCGAGAACGCAAGCCCCCATCCGGGATATTCAATCCCAACCGTTCCGATCCACGCAAACAGGAACCCCATCGGCACAGACCCGCAGGCCAAGGCTAGCAAGAAACTCCCAAATCGCATCCGCACCAGTCCCGCCATACACGCCAGCACCTCTGGCAAAATCGGCAGCGCCCGGCTGATCGCGACCACCCACGGACCGCTCTTTGAAAACAGCTTGTGACCCTTTTCAAAATCCTTCTCCCCCAGCCATTTCTTCGCGGTTCTTTCGTCAAAGAACCGCCCAACCCCGTATCCGAAAATTCCTGCCAACATCGAACCGACCGCCGCAACTAATCCTCCCAGCCAAAACCCATAAACCGCCCCCAGCGCCGACATCACAATCGTCCCGGGAATCGGCAAAAGCAGATCCGCCAACAGCAAACCGATGCCCGCCAGCCACGCCCAGCTCTTCGCTTCCTCGAATCGACCCGCCAGCCGTTCCACATCCCAAGCTTCCTCCAACGCCTGTCCGAAAAGCAACCAGCCCAGCAGAAAAAACACCGCCAGCCCCAACATCAGCAACCAAAGTCTCATCTTGGTTTTCCCTAAGTGACAATCTCCACCGGCGCATCCGGCAATGCCTTCATGAACGCACTGCCATATCGTTTGGTGAGAATTCTATTGTCCAGAATCGTCACCCAGCCCGTATCCTTCGTTGTCCGGATCAATCTCCCGACTCCCTGCCTCAGCTTCAGAATCGCCTCCGGAACCGAGTATTCCAT
>Ga0335398_10004919_pt1 | contig 18104 bp, 18 predicted proteins | sample BON03_FD_205742 | JGI IMG/M metagenome (GOLD analysis project Ga0335398, IMG submission 205742) | Freshwater microbial communities from Lake Bonney liftoff mats and glacier meltwater in Antarctica - BON-03 (spades assembly) (version 2) | ecosystem: Environmental > Aquatic > Freshwater > Ice >... | reverse complement strand
GAACACTTGCAAGCAAACCGCCAGCGGTCTGCGGATCGAACAACAACGGGTAACGCGCGTGATTCACGAACCGTTCCTGATCGCGCAGTGCCCGGCGCAATCGCACATTGGCCGATTGCAAGGAGCTGACGATGCCTTGCGCCACACATTCCTGCGCACCGTCGAGCAGCGGCAAGGCGGACAAGGAAATCTGTGCATCGACGCCGGACGGCCGCGTCATCTCGACCAGGTGACCGAGCAGTCCGAAGCCGGTCAGGTCGGTGCAGGCGGTTGCGCCATGCGCCATCAGCACCTGGGCGCCGGCCTGATTGGACTGGCGCATACTGTCCAACGCCGCCTGCACCCAGCGTCCGCGCGCGAGCATGCGGGCATGGGCTGCGAGCAAGGTGCCAGTGCCAATTGGTTTGATCAGGATCAGCACATCGCCCGGGCACATGCCGTCCTTGCGCATCACGCCGGTCAGCGATGCATCGACCAGGCCGTTGACGGCAAACCCCAGCGCCAGCTCGCTGCCCTCCCCCGTGTGGCCACCGACCAGTGCGCAACCGGCCGCATTGAGCACCTCGACTGCGCCCGCCATCATCTGCGTCAGCAGATCCTCGACCTTGTCGTCGAGCCCCGGCGGTATCGTGGCGATCGCCGTCGCACTCTGTGGCTGTGCTCCCATCGCAAAGATATCTCCCAGCGCATGATTGGCTGCGATCTGCCCGAACACATACGGATCGTCGATGAAGGCGCGGAAAAAATCCACCGTGTGCACCATCGCCATGCCGGGCGGCACCGACACGATGGCCGCGTCGTCCGGTGCGTGCAGGCCGATCAGCACGTCATCACGCCGCACCGGCGCCAGGGCAGACAGCGCGCGCGACAGCACCGTGGCACCGACCTTGGCGCCACAACCGCCGCAGCGCATCGCGATGGCCGATATGGCCTGCAGCGACTCCTGCTCGGTCAGCGGCAAAGTGGGCGCTGCGGGTGCGGTCGCCGCACGCGATGCCATGGGTGCAAACTCGGAAAAGCGGCGCATGAAACGGCGGTCGATCCAGTCCTTCCAGCGCCAGACCCAGGCGCCGGCAAACGACAGCGGTCCGCGCGACGCCACGGCATATTTGTCGCCGGTGCTGATCAGCGCCAGCCAGTGACGTTGTGGCCGATACGGGACCAAGGGTCGTTCGGCCAGTGCCAGCCGCAGATTGCGCGCCAGCGGTCGCGCCATGCGCACGGCAAACACCCCCGCCTTCTCCAGCCGATGGTGTTCCATGCTGGCCACGTCGCCAACGGCAAAAACGCGGGGATCGGTGATCGACTGCAAGGCGTCGTTGACACGGATGAAGCCGCGATCGTCGAGCACCAGACCCGTCGCGCCCAGCCACGTGGCACCACCGGCCTGGGTGACCCAGACGATCTCGTCGGCATCGAATGTGCTGCCGTCGGCGGTGTGCAGGCGCCCGGCCTGCACCTGCCGCACCGCGGCGTTTTCGTGCACCTGCACGCCACGCTGGCGCAGCACGTCCGCATAACGGCCTTGCACGTTGCGGTTGTGGGTGGGCAGGATCGTCGGGTCGGCCGTAAACAGGTGAAACACCAGCTGGCCCGGGTCGCGCCCGAGCTCGCGCATGAGTTGGCGCAGACGAAATTCCATCGCCAGTGTCAACTCGACACCACCGGCTCCGCCACCAACGATCGCAATGGTCATGCCGTTCGGATGTTCGCGCACGCGCTCGAGCAACGCCAACCAGCGCTGGTTGAAACGGTGGATCGGCTTGACCGCCACCACATGCGATTGTGCCCCCGGCACCATGTCCATCTGCGGCCTGGAGCCGATGTTGATCGACACCAGGTCATATGGCATCGGCGGGCGGTCGCGCAGCAGCAGACGCCGCTGCGCGCGATCGATGCCGGTGACCTCGGCGCGGATGAAGCGCGCACCAGCGAACACGGAAAGTCGGCTCAGATCGATATGCACGTCATCGTAGTCGTAGTGCCCCGCCACATAGCCGGGCAACATGCCCGAATACGGGGTGTGGGCGTCGGTGCAAACCAGGGTGATGCGCACACCCGGAACCGGCCGCATCGCAAAGTCGCGCAACACGCCGACATGGCTGTGGCCGCCGCCGACCAGCACGATATCGCGCAGCACGGGCTGGTGGGCGTGCACTACGGCCTGGTGCCTGCGCCGGACAGACGCTCCTGTGCCTGCCACAATTCGCGCAGCCGAACCAGCTCTTCGTCGAAGCGCGCGTTGATGCGCTGGCGCTCGCCTTCCTGCGCCTGGATGAACCGGTTCTGCGACTCCAGGTTCTGGCGCACGTGCTCGATCTGGCGGCGCAACACAGGTGGCGCCTTGTTGATGTCGCCCTGGTAGAACTCCAGTTCGGCGGTGTTCTTCTTGCGCTCGGCCTGCAATTCCTCGATCCGCTTACGCGCTGCCTCCACCACATCGGCGACCTGCGCCAAGGCCTGGGCCCGCTCCTTGTCGTGCACATCGCGCGACGGATAACGCATCAGCAACGCACGTTCGCGTCTGCGCTCGTCGAGCGCGGACGCCTTTTCTTCTTCCTCGGCCCGGCGCTTCGCTTCCACTTCAGCGCGCTCCTGCGCCGTCATCGTCGGGCCGACGCGAGCACGCACTGTGCCACTGGGGTTGAGCACGGTCTGCTCCCGGTCGTTGCACTGAGGGATCGGGCGGTCGGAACGCAGCTTGCGACCATGGGCGTCGGTGCAGGAATAGATGCCATTGATCGGTTGCTGGCCCGGCTGGGCCAGCGCATGACCCGTCGTCAGCAAACCCAGCGCCACGCAAGCGCCGGTCAACAGCCACCCCGGCAGCAGGCCGCGGCCCACGGCCTTCATGACGCCACCACCTCGTCATTGACGCCGTAGCGTTCCCGGTAGGCCATCACCCGCGCATGGTCGGCCGCCAGCCCTTCGCCGCTGTGCTGCGCCAGGTATTGCAGCAGATCGGACAGGCGGGCCACGCTGCACACCTGCAGCCCGAGCTGGTCGCGGACATATTGCACAGCACTGTGCGGGCTGTCATTTCCGTTCTCGGTGGCCATTTCCTGGCGATCGAGCGCAATCGCCACCGCATGTGCGGTGGCTCCGGCGGCACGAATGATGGCGATAGACTCGCGCACCGCCGTGCCGGCCGACATCACATCGTCGACGATCAACACGCGACCCTTGAGCGGCGCGCCGACCAGACTGCCGCCTTCGCCGTGGTCTTTTGCCTCCTTGCGGTTGTAGGCAAAAGGCACGTTGCGCCCGAGCCGCGCCAGCTCGATCGCCAAGGCAGCGCCCAGCGGTATGCCCTTGTAGGCCGGGCCGAACACCATGTCGAACTCGATGCCGCTGACCAGCAGACTACGGGCATAGAATTGCGCCAGAAGCCCGAGCTTGGCGCCGTCGTCGAACAGCCCCGCATTGAAAAAATAGGGACTCATGCGCCCGGCCTTGGTCTTGAACTCGCCAAAGCGCAACACGCCAGCCTGGACTGCGAACTGGACAAACTCCAGCGCCAGCGGGTCGCGGCCGGGCAAGGCCTGCGTGCGCTGACTATCGCTTGTGCCCACAACTTCCGACATGGAGTCCCCTTTGTTCCAATTGACCAGCCTGAACCTCAATGGCATCCGTTCAGCCACCAGCAAGGGACTAGAACCCTGGCTGGCAAAGACCAAGCCCGATTGTATTTGCGTGCAGGAAGTCAAGGCGCAAGCCGCCGACATATCTGGTAAGTTTGAACAACTCGCCGGCCTGACCGGCCACTTCCAGTTTGCCGGGAAAAAGGGTTATTCGGGCGTGGGCGTCTACACCCGCCAAGAACCCAGCGATGTCGTGGTCGGATTCGATGCCCCGGAGTTTGACGCCGAAGGCCGATATGTCGAATTGCGTTTCGACACGCCGACGCGCAAGCTGTCGATCATCAGCAGCTATTTCCCCAGCGGATCGTCCGGTGAGGAGCGCCAACAAGCCAAGTTCCGCTTCCTGGATCTGATGTACCCCCACCTGACCAAGCTGAAAAGGAAACGCGAGTTTGTCCTGTGCGGCGACGTCAACATCGCGCACAAGGAAATCGATCTGAAGAATTGGAGAAGCAACCAGAAGAACTCCGGGTTTACACCCGAGGAGCGCGCCTGGATGACCCAATTCCTGGACCAGACCAAGATGGTCGACGTCTACCGCCGGCTGCATCCCGATGCGACCGATGCGGCCTACACCTGGTGGAGTAATCGCGGCCAGGCATATGCGAACAATGTGGGGTGGCGGCTGGACTATCACCTGGCGACCGATGGCCTCGCGTCCACGGCCCGGACTGCTTCAATTTACAAGGCCGAGAAGTTCTCTGACCATGCGCCGCTGACGATCGGGTACGACTTCAAGCTGTAAAGCATCATTGCACCAGCTAGATCGCGAACCTGCCGAGGCTTCGACGAAACAGCAGCATTAACATACACTCATCCGACGAACACAGAGACGACGCATGAGCATTATTGGCACCGGCGTATACCCACTCCGCCAAGCCGCAAGGCTGGTGGATGCGGAGCCGCGTGCTATCCGTCGGTGGCTGCAGGGGTATTCGCGCAAGTACAAGGGTGAAATCGTTCGTTCTGAGCCATTGTGGAGAACGCAACTCAGAGATGAGGACCTTCCGGATGAGGTTATTGGTTTTCGCGACCTGCTTGAACTCCGCATGGTGGCGGCCTTCGTACGTCACGGCGTCGATTTCAAAATTATTCGAGAAACCGTTGACGCGGCGGCACGTAACTTTGGACAAGACTATCCACTCACGAACCGCAACTTCTTGACGGACGGGAAGCGCATCTTCCTTGACGCCGTGGAGCAAGCTACAGGCGAAGCCCGGCTGATTGACGTGCTTCGCAAGCAGTATGTTTTTTCGGACATCATCAAGCCGTCTCTGTACGCCGGCATTGAGTATGGGCAGGACGGTGCGCAACGATGGTTCCCCGTCAACCGGCGCAAAACTATCGTGCTGGACCCGGCCTTGCAATTTGGCACGCCTGTACTGGCTGAGGCTGGCATCCCTACCGACACTATCCACGCATCATTCCTAGCCGAAGGGCGCGACCGTGCAATGGTTGCGCGAGTTTTTGATATATCTACAGAAATGGTGACGGCAGCCGTGGAGTTTGAAGAAAGACTTGCAGCTTGAAGTTCTTCTTCGACAACAACCTGTCTCGGCATTTGGCTCATGGCATTCGAGAGTTGTCGGCCATTACGAAAGGCGTGGATGAAGTCATCCATCTCACGGATCGCTTCACAAAAGATGCTACTGATATCGAATGGATTAGCGACCTGACTCAGGACGGCCCCTGGTACATCGTGTCCATCGATCGCTTTAGAAAGCAGCATGGCGCCGAGCGGGAAGCGATCCGCCGAGCTGGGCACACAGTTTTCGTTCTCGACAGCCAATGGTCAAAGCACGGTTTCTGGATGCAAACAGAACGCTTGGTTAGGTGGTGGCCTCAGATAGTTGACTACTCTGATCGCGTAAGCGGAGGTGCATACCGAGTGCCTTGGCAACACGCATCCAGGGCCAAATTGCAGGCAATCTCGTTTTAGGCTTTCAAGGCGTTTGGCGACGCTGCAATCGTGGTTTTTTTGCGCAATCATCTATCGCCTGGCGACCGATAGCCTCGCGTCCCAGGCCCGGATCGCGTCGATCTACAAGGCGGAAAGGTTCTCTGAACATGCGCCGCTGACGATCGGGTACGACTTCAATTTGTGAAACGGGTGCCGGCGCCCTTTGTGTGAATTCACGGCGCTGATCGTCCGCCCGGCTACTGCCAAAAGCAGCCCACCGGCTCGCAAACGCTTCAGCTCAGGTGCCTAATCCCGCACGCAACGGCGATCTGCGCGCTCCACAGCGCTGGAAACTGATAGCGTCGTAACGCGCGATGCAACTGCACTCTTGAAATGTATCTCTCGCACCGACATGCTACCGGCCATCCCGCTCTGGCGCAGGCTTTGATCGGTTAAGACGAGGGACATGACGCCCGAGGGATCCATGGTCGCCGAGATGGCGCCCGGGGCGATGTGTGATCCGCTGCAGGCCAAAACCTGGTTGCGCAGATCTGAAGTTGGCGGGGTCACTTTCCATTTGGAACTGGGCCTTGCAACAAAAATGCCACAGACGCACAACGCGCCGCAGCTGATCAATTCGTCATTGGCAGGTGTATTGACTTTCGGAGACGACAGGTCTAATCTTGAAAAGTTCCAACGTCAATTCTGCCCATGCCTGACACTTTGTCCAATGTTAATCCCGCCGGGCGCCTAGAGCCCCGAAACCGCCAGCAGCGCAACGCAGCCCGCTCAGACACACGGAGTGCGCTGGTGTGGTGCGGCACTGAGCTATTGACGGAGCGCGGTTTTCAGATCACCGGCATTGACGAGGTGCTTAAGCGGGTAGGGGTGCCCAAAGGGTCGTTCTACCACTTCTTCAAGAGCAAGGACGAGTTCGGCGCGGCCGTCATCAAGAACTACACCGAATACTACGCCCGCAAGATGGACCGGATCTTCAACGATCCGACGCGCCCACCGCTCGAGCGCCTCAAGGCCTTCGTCGACAACGCCAAGTACGGCATGATCAAGTTCGACTTTCGCCGTGGCTGCCTGATCGGCAATCTGGGCCAAGAACTGGCCAGCCTTGATGGCACATTTCGCCAGACGCTGGAAGCGGTTCTGGTGTCCTGGGAGGAGCGCGTGACCACTTGTCTGCAAGAGGCCATTGACGCCGGCGACATCGCCAGCAGCAACGACGCCCATGCGTTGTCACGGTTTTTCTGGATTGGATGGGAAGGCGCGATCCTGCGGTCCAAGCTGATGCGCAGCCTCGCCCCTATCGACCACTTCGTCGACCTGTACTTCGCCAAGATCGCGGTCTGACAGCCGCTCCACAGAGGTGTCGGGGGTAAACACCTATTTTGTAGACGACCGGTCTACGTGAACAATGAGCGCATGAATTCTTCGAACGTACCCGGTCGATTCGCAAGGCGCCCGTCCCAGTCGCCGGCCCCTGAACCTCGCGAGATCGGCGGCGCTCCGATGGCCGATGGCGCCGGCGAGCGTTCCGTTTGGGGCCGTACCATGGAGCAGCGGCCGTGAGCGCGCCCTTGTTGCAACTGCGCGAAGTGGGCAAGAACTTTGGCGGCGTGCAGGCGGTGCGCGGCCTGAGCTTCAGCGTGCAGCGCGGTCAGGTGCTGGGCCTGATCGGGCCCAATGGGTCGGGCAAATCCACCTCGGTTAACTTGATCTCGGGCACCTTGCCTGTCAGCAGTGGCGCGATCGAATTCGACGGGCAAAGTGTCAACGACCTGCCCATCAGCGCCAGGGTGCCGCTGGGGCTGGCCCGCACTTTTCAGACCACCACCCTGTTTCCTGAATTCACAGTGCGCAACCAGGTTCTGGCGGCCTGCCACACCCGCTTTCGCTGCGCGCCCTGGGCGGCGGTGTTCAGGCTGCCGGCCGCGCGCAGCGAAGAGGTGCGCCAGCGGGCGCGGGCCGATGAGATTCTGGCGTTTGTCGGCCTGGGCGATGTTGCGCAGGAGCTGGCGTCCTCGCTGTCTTCGGCGCAGCAGCGCCTGCTGATGATTGCCACCGCCTTGGCCAGCGAGCCCGCGCTGGTGCTGCTGGACGAACCAGCAGCCGGCATGGTGGCCAAGGAGCGCAAGGATCTCGCCGGCCTGATACAGCGCATTCAGGCGCGCGGCGTGGCGGTGCTGGTGATCGAGCACCACATGGGCTTGATCATGGAGGTGTGCGAGAGCATCGTAGTGCTCAATTTCGGGCAGAAGATCGCCGAGGGCACGCCAGCGGAAATTCGGGCCAATCCGGCGGTGATCGACGCTTACCTGGGAGGGGCACACTGATGCTCAAAGTCAGCCAGTTGCGGGCCGGTTACGGCAAAGTCGATGTTCTGCATGGCATCACCCTGGAAGTCAATGCCGGCGAGTGCGTGGCCCTGGTGGGCGCCAATGGCGCCGGCAAGAGCACGACGCTCAAGTGCATCTGCGGTCTCAACGAGGTGCGCGGCGGCACCATCGAGTTCGAGGGCCAGCGCATCGACGGATTGCCCGGTCACAAGATCGTCCAGCGTGGCATCACCATGTGTCCGGAAGGTCGCCAGGTGTTTGCCGAGATGTCGGTGGTCGAGAACCTGGAGATGGGCGCGCACACCCGGCGCGACAGTCAGCAGCGCGCTGATCTGGACGAAATGCTTGACCTGTTTCCGGTGCTGCGCCAGCGGGCGCGCCAGCGCGCCGGCACGCTGTCCGGCGGCGAGCAAGAGATGCTCGCCATTGCACGGGCGCTAATGTCGCGCCCGCGACTGTGCATTTTTGACGAACCTTCGCTGGGCCTGGCGCCCAAGATCGTTGACGAGGTGGAGCAGACCATTGCCCGCATAAAGGCTCGTGGCACCACGATCTTGCTGGTCGAGCAAAACGCAGCAATGGCGCTGCGCCTGTCAGACCGGGCCTATGTGTTCGAAGCCGGCGAGATCGTACTGCATGGCACGGGCAAGGAGCTGCAGGACCACCCCGAAGTCAGCCGCGCCTACCTGGGATATTGAGCGCGGCCAGGGCAATCAATTTTTTGTCAGTCAATCAACAGGAGACAAGTATGAAACAGTTCAACAGGCGAGTAGTGGTGGTGGCGGTGTCTGCCGCAATGGGCTTGGGCATGGTCTGGTCGGCACAAGCGGCCGACAAGGAACTGGTGCTGGGCGTAAACGACGCACTGACCGGACCGGGCGCTGTCTATGGCCTGCCGCAGGCCAATGCGGTGAAGATGGCGGCAGACGACATCAATGCCAAGGGCGGCATCAAGGCTGGGGGCGACACCTACAAGATCAAGGTCGTCGACTACGATGACAAGGCGAACCCGACCGAGGCAACCAACAGCGTGCGCAAGTTGATCGACCGCGACGGCGCCAAGTACCTGCTGGGCTTTTGCTGCTCAGGGCCGACCAGCGCAGTGGCTTCGTTCATTGACAAGGAAGACGCCGTGATGCTGGTGGGCAATGCCGCCGAGCGCGCCATCACCGCCAAGGGTATTCCCAATCTGTTTCGCACCCGACCACCAGCAGACTTTACAGGCGCAGCTGCCGGCACCTTTGTTGCCAAGCGCGGAGCTCGCAACATCGCTGTGATCGGCTCGCTGGATGTGTCTTTTTACGGCCAGTACCTCGAAGCCTTCGAGCGCGAGCTGGTCAAGGCCGGTGGCAAGATCGTTGCCAAGGAAACGTTTGGTCTCAAAGACCGGGACATGACGCCCCAGCTAACAAAGGTGCGGGCGCTCAATCCAGACGCGCTGCTCGTGCTGGGCTACGTTGAGCCCGCTGCCTTTGTTTACCGTCAGGCCATCGAGCTGGGCATGAAGATGCCGCGTTATGGCTTTACCAGTGGCAGCGAAGAGCAGTTTCTGCGCGTGGCGTCAAGCGAGCAGATGGAAGGTGTCTGGGACCTGCGCCCGACTGAGTTGACTGTCGAAGCGCTAGACGCCAATGCCAAGACCTATGTGGCCAACTACACCAAGAAATACGGCAGCGCGCCAGCCCCAAGCTCGCCGTACGCATATGACCAGGTCTATGTGCTGAAGAACGCCATTGAAGCGGCCGGTGGCGCAGGCGATGCGAAGAAGGTAGCCGCAGCTATTCGGAAACTGGCCATTCCGAAGGAGGCAGTGATGAAATACCTGCCTACCAACGGCACCATGTTCGATGTCAATGGTCAGGCCTACACCACCAACGGCGCATTCCAGTGGCAAAAGGGCAAGTGGGTGTATGTCGCCGAATTGCCCTCGGACACTTTGGCCTATTCCACCTTCCTGCGCAGTCTCTACAAATAAGGTGAAGGCACCGCGCGAAGCGCGGTGCACTGAACATCAGGACGGACCATGATCGAGATTCTTCAACAAGGCGTCAACGGCCTGGCCATCGGCTCGGTCTACGTGCTGATCGCGCTGGGCCTGACGGTGGTGTTCGGTATTCTTGGAATTGCGCATTTCGCGCATGGCTCGGTAGCGATGTTCGGCGGCTACCTGACATTTACTTTCGGTGAGCGTTTCGGCCTGCCGTTTTTCGCGGCCATGGCGCTGGCCATGGTGGCTGGCGCGGTGGTCGGCTTGCTGATCGAGCGGCTGGCCTACCGGCCGGTGCGCGATGCGCCGCACATTAACGCCTTCATCATCGCTCTGGGTCTGACCATGATGATCGAGGGCTTGAATCTGCTGACTTTTGGCGCCGACCAGGTTGTGATCCAGACGCCGTACCGCAGCGTGTTCAATGTGGGCGGCGTCGTGATAGCCGAACTTCGCCTTCTGGTGATTCTGACGGCCTGCGTGCTGGTTGGCGTGATTGCGCTGCTGATGAGCCGCACCAAGACCGGCAAGTCGGTGCGCGCCGTGGCGCAAAACCGCCAGGCGGCCGTACTGATGGGTGTCAACGTCAACCAGGTCTCGCTGGTGGTGTTCGGTATTTCCTCGTCGCTGGGCGTGGCAGCCGGCGCGCTCATTGGCGCGCTGCTGGCCATTGCTCCCGGTGTTGGAGAAGGGCTGGCGATCAAGGGTTTCGCGGTGTTGATCCTGGGCGGGCTTGGCTCAATACCTGGGGCTATCGTGGGCGGGCTGATTTTGGGGGTGAGCGAGGCCATGGCAGCCGGTTTCATCTCGTCGGCCTACAAGGATGTCATTGCCTTTCTGGTGATGATCGTGGTGCTGTTGTTTAGGCCTGAAGGCCTGCTGGGCAAACGGTGAAAAAATTCCTCACACACCTGAGCGGTTGGGTGGTACTCATCCTGGTCGCAGCGGCTATGCCGGCGTTGATCAAGGTTCCGTACTTCATTCACCTGATCATTCTTGCGTTGATCTGGATCGTGCTGGCGCAAGGTCAGAACCTGATCCAGGGGCTGGTCGGTTATGTCTCGATCGCCCAGGCCGGCTTCATGGGCATAGGCGCCTATTTTTCCACCCTCCTGACTGTCAATTTCGGCTGGTCGGTCTGGATGACGATGTGGCTGGCGCCGCTGTTCACCGGGTTGATTTCCGTGCTGGCGGGCTACCCTAGCCTGCGGGTCAAGGGGCACTATTTTGCCATTGTCACCCTGGCCTACAACATGGTGATTTTCACGGTGCTGCTGACATACAGTTCACTGACCGGCGGGGAGGCCGGCATCTCGAACGTACCGCGCCCGTCCGAGTTTTCTCTGCTGGGCTACACGTTCAATTTCGAAGGCCGCAGCAACATCAGCTACTACCTGCTGGCCCTGTTGATGGCTGCACTCAGCACAGGCCTGTGCGCGCTGATTCTGCACTCGCGGGTGGGCCGCATATTGCTGTCTATCCGCCAGAACGAAAATCTCAGCGACGCCATTGGCGTGAGCACCTTGCGCTACAAGCTGTTGGCCTTTTCCGTCAGTGCCGCGCTGGCGGGCCTGGCCGGTGCGCTGTATGCGCACTACATCGGCTTTCTCAACCCCGAGCCTTTTGGTGTGGACCAGTCGCTCAATGCAATCCTGGCGGTGATTCTTGGAGGCAGCGGCACACTGGCCGGGCCAGTGGTGGGTGCCTTTGCCATCACTTTCCTGCCAGAGTACCTGCGCATTGCCGACAGCTACAGGCTGGTGACCTACGGGTTCATCCTTGTGCTGGCGACTATTTTCCTTCCGCGTGGACTTGTGCCGGTATTCCACAGTCTGTGGCTGCGTCTGGCAGGTGCGCTTGGGCTGCGCCGTGGCTGAAGGCCATGCCGACCTTGCGTCGGCCGAAGCGGCCTTGCTTGAGCGCGCGTGCGCGTTTGTCGAACAGCACGTTGAGCCACTGGCAAGCGAGCGAAGCCGCCAGGGCACCAGCAGTCAGGCGCTGATGCGCGAGGCTGGACGCCTGAACCTCATTGGCGTGCAGATTCCGCGCACCCTTGGTGGGCTCGGGTTGCCTTTCTCCAGCAAAGTGAAACTAACAAGGCTGCTCGCTGCTGCCGATTTCGGCGTAGCGATGGCCGTGGTCAACAGCCACAACGTGGCGGAGCATCTGGCGCGCATGGGCGCACCCGTTCTGATCAGCCGCTGGGTGGCGCCGCTGCTCACCGGCGAGCTGAGCGGTTGCACGGCGCTTACTGAACCGCAGGCCGGCTCGGACGCCGCCGCCATGCTCACCCACGCACAGGCGGTGGGTGATGGGTGGCGGCTCGATGGCGCCAAGACCTGGATCACCAATGCCGTGCATGCGGACGTTGTCATCGTTTATGCACAGACCCGGCCGGGCAGCGGCGCGGCCGGTATCGCGGCTTTCGTGGTCGATGCCAAAGCGACTGGCTTCGAGCGCGCCGCGCAACCGCCGCAGGGACCGGTCTCCAGCGTTGGAAGTGGAAGCTTCAAGCTGGCGCAATACTACTGTCGAGGGCAGGACATGCTTGCAGCGCCCGGCGTGGCGTTCAAGGACATTCTCAATTCACTCAACGGCGCGCGTGTCTATGTGGCGTCGATGTGCTGCGGCATGGTCGATCGGGCGTTGGCATTGGCCAGCGAGTACGGCCTTTCCAGACAGGCATTTGGTGTCAGCTTGTATGCGCACCAGGGCTGGCGTTGGCGCCTGGCGGACGCAGCCATCGACCTTGAGGCTGCCAACTTGCTGGTGGACCATGCCAGCGCCTTGGTCGATGGTGGAGACCATGCACGCGCCCAAGTGGCCGCTGCCAAGGCCAAGGTATTTGCCACGCGTATGGCAAGACGCCATCTTGCTGAGCTGCTTCATGCCATGGGCGCCGAGGGCTTGACCGAGCAACGCCCGCTGATCCGGCATCTGGCGGCGGCGCAGGTGGCGGCGCTGGTGGACGGCTCAACCGAGATGCTGCTTGAGCGCATTGCGCGCGATATCCAGGGACAGATCGGCGTTGGCTGAGCTTGACCAGACATTCAACACGACACGACACAACACAAAAAGGATCAGTCATGCGGGTATTTCAAATAGAAGGCGATTGGGGGATGGAGCATCTCAAGCTCTCGTCCAGGTCCGAGCCAGTAGCCGGGCCGGGTCAGGTGCTGGTGCGGATGAAGGCCTCATCGCTCAATTACCGCGATCTGGTGGTGCCGGCGCGCGGCTATGGCAGCTACACCGGCACGCTGCCGCTGATTCCCGTGTCTGACGGTGTGGGCGTGGTTGACGCCGTTGGTGCGGGCGTGAGCCGTGTGGCGGTGGGCGACCGCGTCTGCCCCACCTACTTTCAAAGCTGGACTGGGGGTGAGCCCGATCTGGAGCGGCTTACGCAATCACTTGGCGGACCGATTGACGGGACCATGACCGATCTGATGTGCCTGTCCGAGCAGGGCGTTGTCAAAGTGCCGGCCCATCTGTCGGACACCCAGGCCGCCAGTCTGCCTTGCGCGGCGCTCACCGCCTGGAGCGCATTGACCTCGGCCGGTGGCTGCCGCCCCGGCGACCGCGTGCTGGTGCAGGGCTGCGGCGGGGTGGCGCTGTTTGCCTTGCAGTTTGCCAAGCTGCTGGGTGCCCACGTGACGGTGATCACCTCCAGCGAAGAGCGCATGGACAAGGTGAGAAAGCTCGGCGCAGACGCAGTGCTCAATTACCGCGCCGTGCCCGAATGGGCCAAGGCCACACGAGAGTTCACCGGCGGGCGCGGCTACGACTTGATCGTCGAACTTGGCGGGGAAAAAACCTTGCCTCAGTCGCTGCGCTGCATTCGTCCTGGCGGCACCATTGCGATGATCGGCATTTTGTCGGGCTCGACGATGGCGACCTCGCTGGGCCACATCATCACCCGGCAGGTGCGCCTGCAGGGGGTGACCGTAGGCCATCGCGACGGATTCGAAGCCATGCTGCGCGCCATGGAGCAGCACCAGGTCCAGCCGATCGTGGACCGGGTGTTTGAGTTTGCCGAACTCAAGGAAGCCATGGCCTACCTCAAGAGTGGCGTGCAGTTCGGCAAAGTCTGCCTGGCGCACTGATGGACGGGAGAGCGCGCAGCATGATGCTTCCCTTGGACAGTCCGGACACGGACCCGGACAAGATCGCCTTCATGATGGCCGAGAGCGGCGAGCAGGTCAGCTTTGGCCAGCTCGAGCAGCGGGCCAATCAGGTGGCCCGGGTGTTGCACGAGTGTGGCGTTGCGCCTGGAGAGCACGTTGCGCTCTTGATGAAAAACAATCGACGGTTTCTGGAGGCCTGTTTCGGCATGGACCGCGCCGGCGTTTACTACACCACCATCAGCACCCGCCTGACTTCGGCCGAGATCGCGCACATCGTGGCTGACTGCGGCGCCAAGGTGCTGTTGATCTCGGGCGATGTTGCCTGCGTCGACTCCCAGTTTCTGGCCCAGCTACCCGCGCAACTGCAATGCTTCGGGGTAGACCTGCCGTCGCCTGACCTGCCGTCATGGACGCAGCGGGTGGACCAGGCAAGTGATCTGCCGCAAGATGATCCGCTGCAGGGCCTGGACATGCTGTACTCGTCGGGTACGACCGGCCGCCCCAAGGGCGTGAAGTGGCCCATGCAGCGCCAGCGCGCCGGCCAGCGCACCATGCTGATCAATCTGCTGCAGCCATTGTTCGGCTATGGCCCGGACTGCAGCTATCTTTCGCCGGCGCCGCTATACCACGCCGCGCCATTGCGCCACAGCATGACGGTGATCAAGCTCGGCGGCACGGTGGTGGTGATGGAAAGCTTTGACGCACAGCGTGCACTGGCGCTGATCCAGAGCCACCGGCTGACCCATAGCCAATGGGTGCCGACCATGTTCGTGCGTCTTCTCAAACTGCCAACCAAGCTGCGCGAGCAGTTCGACGTGTCGTCAATGAAGGTGGCCGTGCACGCGGCCGCGCCTTGCCCGATAGAAGTCAAACTGCAAATGATGGACTGGTGGGGACCGATCCTGACGGAATACTACGCCGGCACTGAGAACAACGGCTTTTGCTCGATCACGCCGCAGGAGTGGCTGCTACACCAGGGCTCGGTCGGTCGCGCCACACAGGGGCAGCTGCACATCTGCGATGAAGACGGCCAAGAACTGCCTGCAGGCGAGTCGGGTCTAGTGTATTTCTCGGACGGACCGACTTTCAGCTATCACAACGACACCGAGCGCACAGCACGCACCCGCAACGCCCAGGGCTGGACCACGCTCGGCGACATCGGGCGAATGGACCAGGGCGGCTACCTGTACCTACTGGACCGGCGCGACTTCATGATCATCTCCGGGGGTGTCAACATCTATCCTCAGGAAGCGGAAAACATCCTGATCGGCCACCCCAAGGTGATGGACGTCGCCGTGGTAGGCGTGCCCAATGAAGATTTTGGTGAGGAAGTCAGGGCGGTGGTCCAGCTGGTCGATCCGCAGGACGCTGGGCCGGACCTCGCGCAGGAGCTAATCGATTACTGCCGCTCCCAGTTGGCCAGCTTCAAGTGCCCGCGCAGCGTGGACTTTGATCCGCAGTTGCCGCGCCACCCCACTGGCAAGCTCTACAAGAAGCAATTGCGCGACCGATACTGGCCGTCATGAAAAGCTTTCCATGATGACCGATCTCTGAAAATCGGTCTGCTGGTGCGGATGGCAACGAACTGCCATGAGTTGACGGTCGCAGGGAAAAGTTGGTGGCCGGCCAGTTGTGTGCACGAATGGCCCATGGCCACCACCTACAGAATCAGACCGACGGAGTGGACAACATGCCCGGTTATGCGAACTTCACTGACAACTTTGACACCCCCGTTGCCACAGCCCAATTCATCTGATCATCCGATCTGATCCTCGACTCGATAACCTCGCGTCCTGCCGCATTGGAATCGCAGCGTTCCGGGTTATGGCTTCATCGAAGGTATGTACGCGTTTGGGCTTGAGGAGGCCGGCGAATACCAACAGGCTGAAGAACGCGGCCGCGAGGCTGTTGCCTTGAACGGGCAGGACGGTTGGGCGGTGCACGCGGTGACGCATGTCCTGGAAATGCAGGGACGCGCGAATGAGGGCGCGGAGTTTCTTGCTGCAGGTGCCGATGGTTGGGTGCCGAATAGCATGTTTGCATTCCATTTATGGTGGCACAAAGCGCTGTTCCATATCGATGCGAACGACGTGGCCTCCGCCTTGAAGTTGTTTGACGAGAACATCTCTACCGGCGGCTTCGGGCAGGCCCTCGAACTTCTTGATGGATCATCCTTGTTATGGCGGATTTCCCTGCTCGGACACGATGTTGGCGACCGGTGGGCGGATCTCGCAGACAAGTGGGAAACACGGGTTGATCACGGTTACTACGCGTTCAACGACGTGAACGCAATGATGGCATTTGTTGGCGCGGGCCGCGCCGACGCACAGCAGAGACTGATCGCAGCAGCAAAACGTGCCGCCGCTGGTCAAGGAACGAACGCGATGATGAGCCGCGAGATCGGCGTGCTCGGGTGCGAAGGCCTTGCGGCGTTCGGTCAGGGCGAATATGCGCAGACGATCGAACTCTTGCTGCCGTTGCGCGGCAGCGCGAACCGTTTCGGCGGCAGCCATGCGCAGCGCGACATGTTTTCGTGGACACTGACTGAAGCGGCGATCCGACTCGGCGACCATGCACTCAGCGAAGCGTTCGTCGCCGAACGGCTGGCCTGGAAGCCGGAGAGCCCGATAAACAAGGCCTGGGCCATGCGCGCCGACAAGCTCAAACGCAAGCCGGTTTGAATGACCGCTCGGCCCTCAGCGCTACGACTGTTGTGATCTCCTTGCTGACTTACGCGGCCAAACCGGGAGCACCCGCAATTGCCATTTGCTGCCGCTCGTCATTAGTCCGCGGACGTCTCTTGATGGCAGACCACCGACTCCCACTGTGCCATTCGTAGCCAACCGGTTTTGCCTGGCCAGTTCAATTTCCCCGCTTGTACCCCGACTCCCGCTGGCTGCGTACCGCCAGCAGAAACACCGTGTCGATCTGCGCCACATATCGGTACAGGGCCACGTAACCGCGCGAACCGCGCCCGATGACCAACTCCCGCATGCCGCCCCGCACCGGGCGGCCCACCAAAGGATGATTGGCAAGAATCTGCACCGCCTCCAAGATCTCGGCGATACGCTGCGGCGCAGAACCGACGTCGAACTGCGCAATGTGGTCCAGGAATCGATCGAAGTCGTCAAACACCTCCGGCGCGGTTTCGATACGCGACATGACTGCCGCGCGTCAAAGACCTGGCTTTCGCGCTGCAGGACGCCTGGAGCGCTCTCCACGAGCCCGGGCAGCCAGATGATCTTTGGTCGCATCCCATGGCACTGTCTTGCCTGTCGTCACGATGTTTGCCCACCGTCGCTCCGCGATCGCATGGAATTGCGCGTCGAGTTCCACCTGCTCCACTGTCTCGGATATTGCGTCAAGGATAAACGCATGGATCGTCTTGCCCGCGATCTCCGCAGCAACGGCGACCCGTGACTTGAGCTCATCTTCGATTCGAATGGTTGTAGTAGCCACTGTGGTTCCTTGTTCTGACCCTCGCCCAATGTAGCACAAGAGTGCTACAAATCGGCAATCGCCATCTGCTTCAGGAACGCGGGTATTTCGCGCAATCATCTATCACCTGGCGACCGATGGCCTCGCGTCCACGGCCAAGACCGCTTCAATCTACAAGGGCGAGAAGTTTTCCGACCATGCGCCGCCGACGATCGGGTACGACTTCAATTTGTGAAACGGGTGCCGGCGTCAACTGGAGCCGAATATCCGCAAAGCGGTCATCCGCAAGTGAAGGCGTAACCGCGGCGCGTGTGGCCCGGGGCCTGGCCTGACTGAACTACCTGATGCACCGCGGCGAGGTCACACGCGCAATCGATGACAGCGGCATCGCCTGGTACCGCGCGACCCCAGTTCAGCGGCGACTGAATTTCTGCGCGGTCTCGCGCAGAAGCTGCACCAACCGCTGCGCCTGCGGCGGGAGTGTCGCATCGCGCCGCGTGGTGATGCCCACATGTCGCTGCCACATGGAGCCCACGCCCTTCAGCGGACGCAGCAGGTTGGCGCCCTCCTCCCAGAACACCATCTCGTGCGGCACGAAGGTCAGGAAGTCGCTGTGCAGCAGCAGTGACTTCATCAGCACAGCCGAGGTGGTTTCCACCTGCGCCTGGA
>Ga0335398_10004917_pt1 | contig 18106 bp, 14 predicted proteins | sample BON03_FD_205742 | JGI IMG/M metagenome (GOLD analysis project Ga0335398, IMG submission 205742) | Freshwater microbial communities from Lake Bonney liftoff mats and glacier meltwater in Antarctica - BON-03 (spades assembly) (version 2) | ecosystem: Environmental > Aquatic > Freshwater > Ice >... | reverse complement strand
GAGGAGCCCTACAACACGTACGACAGATCCACCAACAGCAGCAGAATGCGACACAGATGCAGCAGCAACAGCAGGGATGGACACAGCCGCACGCATGACACGCGAGAGGGCAGCAGCCAAGAACGCCTCCACGTTTATTGAGAATACGCGTCTAGAATAAACGAGCTATGAACACGCGCCTAGAATTCTGACGCCTTCTCTGTGGCCTAATCCAAACTACAATGTCTGAACTATTCTATGAAGGAATATAACTCGTACGTGTTCTCACACGTTCTCACATCCCCCCGTCTTCCTCATAGAGTGAAGAATAACTCACTACCCAGAACCCGTCGCCATGAATTCGTTGGTCGCGAGAGGCCTGCTTGTAGTTGAGTAGTGACGCACGCTTACTCTCGATGATGGTAAGTACGGCTGTCTGGCCGAATGCCCGAGTGGATAATCTTGGTTGATTCGCTCGCCCGTGCTCAACATTCTCGTATGTGTGATGATAAATATGATATGCGTGTCGAACGCGCATGATAGTCTTTGTAATTAGAAGAAGCTATCTGGAGGAGACATGACTCAAGTAGAAAGAGACACGACTCATGTAGAAGAGATACATGATTGACATGTAGGAACATGATTGACATATAGGATACATGATTGACATGAAGGAAAAGAAACATCTCTGAAGGAAATAGAAACACGACTCATGTAAATGGATCACTGTCAAGGCTGCTGGCCAACTGGTACTGAAAGAGTTCTCTTCACTAGCTCAGACATATATATATACATATATATATATATATATATCTCGGATGGATACGTGATCATCTAATTTATGAGTGCATGAGTGCATGTGGAAGAGATATTAGACTGGGGACCGAGGCACCAACTTGAAGTATGGATTTAAGGCGGTCATTTCCTTTTGTTTCCCAGCATATATGTACCAGCCCGTATGGGGGTACGCCTGCTAGGGAGAGCCATGCTCGGTCGGTTGGTGGCGGCCACGAATTACGATTTTGTGAGAACGGATTAGACCGGTAAGCCAAATAGGCTCCAGTCCGAACCGGAAATTACCTAGCTACATATATATATATATATATATATATATATATATATATATATATATATATACACACACACATATATATATATATATATATAATATACATGTACATATGTATGTGTGTATATATACATGTACATACACACATATGATCGAAATCAACGTACTCACTATAAAACGCGAAGCCAACAGCAGCTACCCCCCCCGCCACCCAAACAGCCTTTTTCAATTTGAACTGTTGCGTGCTCGCCCCTTTGGCATAGGCACTGTTGCGGTTGCCGTAGTAGCGCGGACGAGTAGAGTAAGATCTGCCGTCTTGGATATAGATCGAGCTTCCTCTGAAGGAGGAGGGGTTGTGTGTGTTTATACGTGCGTGTCTGTCACTGCGTACGGTTGCTCTTATTCTTTCTGCCTCTCAGGGCCCTCGCTCTCTGTCTTGTTGTCTCTTTCCGAGTCTGCCTGTCTTCCTGAGGCTCTCAAACACGTGCAAATACATAATTACTGACATTGATCAAATCAGAGTCATTCTTGAAATACTTGTTGGGTATACCGTTGCGAGCTCGAACGTGATGGACGCCATGTAGCACTTTTTGGCTTGTTGTAGCTCATCGATGTTCCCTGCATGTCGGTACATGCGTGTGTGTATGTGGAATCAATGATTTGGGAGTCAACGAAGCAGACGAGATTGTACATTCTTATTTAATGAATATGTGAGTTCATACATCTGATCAAGAGTGGTGTACAATTGCAGGAGAAGGGGGGAAGAAGTGAAGCCAAAAGGCAAACGACACAAATTCATAGAACGAATCGGAACCCCACACAGAATCTCACCGATTTGGCATTATTATTATATCCTCCACTGCTCCCGCTGTGTCCAACGCTCCCACTATAGCCTTGGCTGCTGCCTTGTGAAGTTCCCTGTGTGTGCGGTGCGAGTGCCATGATTTTGAATATGAGTGCGAGAGCAGTCGATTCAAGGTGGGAAGGAGAACTTGACGTGCTGAGAAGACATACTACGTATTATTGGGGGAAACTCATACAGAACCTTGTTTCCTCCGCTGCTGCTGTAGCCTCCGCTGCTGCTGCTACTTCCTTTTGCATCCACTGCGACAGCAAAAAACAGGGCGACAAGGGCAAGGCCAGTTAATGAAATGCAAGTGTGCATATCATTTCGCGCCCGAATCACCGCCACCATCCTCTGTTTCAGTCGAATAAGTGGAGGCGTCGAAGTTGCGACCTGAATTTTGAAGATCAAAGTCGTGAACGTTCGAAACGGTCATGTCAACTCACTCCGCCCAAGAATATGACTAATCTCACTCTTTCCGTCCACGAACGGGTCGATTCCCGATTTTTATTATTGCCCGGTAGTGAATCAACAATTACTTGAAAACTTGCGCTTCGAGCCTTTACGCGGCTCAGCGCATCCTGCAGCACCAGGCTGCGTTGTATTTTTGTTACTTGAATAAAGAGATTCATACTATCTTTTACTCATCAGAGTCTGTAACAACTGTTGCATCGTGACCCATGACTCGGTCGCGTCACGAATCAGAGTTTCCTGGTTGAAGGGCTGAGTTTGTGTTCAGACAACTGCAACAAGTGCAGTTTTAAGGTAACAATTACTGAGATTACTGAGTACGTATATTTTAGTCCATTGAATGCTCGCAGTGAATTTATATACAAAAGTAAGTAAAATAATTTACCAGTGAATCTTATTATTGAACCCATTTTGTTTTTGTGAAACATAATATTTACATTTTACTACACTCGTTTTCGTCAACAATGCGATTACTGGCGGGATCAGTGTTTTATTTATTTTTATTAATACATTTTCAGTACATTTTATCCATCATCAGAAACAAGCAACACACATACTCCCCACACGATTTGTACAAATCTACAGAGAGCAGGGTGTGCCCAGTGGCCTACCTTCATTGTCAGTGGAGTAGCTGTGACTGTAGTATCAAGCACATTCCACTTTGCGTGCGCATCCAGCGCTTCGTAGCCTTGATAAACAATGCAGCAAGGGACAAGCATACTGGTTGACAACTCCACTATTATAACATTGGTCTCTTATTGCTTGAGGCTCGGGGGCGTGTTCAGCATATGCTGAACACACACACGCATGTCGAGCAAATAGAGCTTCCAGCAAAGCTACTAGACTATTTTTATGGAGTAATAAAAGCAACATCAATCCAATAGGACCTACTGTTCATCAAACAGCCTTGATACTGTAACTCTCCCGCATGCTCAGAGTCGACCTCAACTCGACTATGATCACATTGGACCCAGCACTGGTCTCTTATTATTTCAGGCTTGGGGGTTCAGTTGAATTCATAAATCAAACACACACACACACATCATGACGTAGCCTTCATAAATACCAACTCTCAGCATGCTGATAGAACCTCAACTCAACTATTGCCGCATTGGTGGTACCTGCACTGGTCACTATAACCAGGCGGGCAACGGTCCGGGACAGTCTGTTGGGTCTTAACCAGATGATTGGTTGGGGTTTCAACCCCCAAGAAAGAAAGAAAGAAAGAAAGAAAGAAAGAAACGTCTCTGATGAGGCTGGGCCCCCGGGTTTGACTTGAATTCATAAATCAAACACACAAACACACAACACACACACACACACACACACACAACACGCACACACACAACACACACACACCACAAACCCGCGTGGACACTGGAGGCACATGTAGACGGAATTCAGGGTCTCTTTCAAATTGACGTGAGGAGACCAGTGATTCAAACTCTGGTACAACCACGTCTAACCCACGACACAATGTTACGGTCACAGTCAGACCCAACTGTTCGTGCAATGTCACTTTGATTTGTACACTCAGGACTACCTGGTTTAACTCACTTTCTTGACAGCGTGTGTTACTTGGTTTTATTGACCCGAGGGTGAGCAACGAGACCTCTAGTTACCCTGAGATATACTCTTTGTTTTTCCTAGCTGCCCTGGTGTTCCACGGAAAGTTAGGTGTTACCATGACATATCCTAGAACACTTTCTCAAAAGAGAAGTCTTTCTCTTCATTGCCTCTTCGCATTAAGTTTCATCCTCTTTCAATCCAATGTACATTCTTCGTCTATCTTCGACTACCTAGTCCTCTTCCTTGACAGTTTACGCCCCGCGTATGTAGTCCAGATTTTCCCTGGTATGAGCCCTCATTCTTCTGCCGTATCCACGTCAGACGACCTCAAACCCACTGTCGTCAACAGTGGGGAGACTGTCTACCGGCCATCGAAAATTTGGAGATTTTCCTCAGCCGGGAGACCGTTTGCCTGAGCTTTTACGCAAATGCATGTACGCACTGTTGCAGGACGTCTTTGTCGTAGAGGACGCCACTGCATCTCTTCATTTGCCGACGCTTCACGAGTAATGATTCCTATAAACTGAGTTCTTCACGTATGACCGAAGTTTACACACGCTGCCTCGAGTGAGCACCTTATGGACAGGATTCTGCAAACTCTCTGGTAGCGTTTTCACCCTATAAACGGGAAAATGAAAACCACATCCAGCGCTTTCACGGATCAATCTGGGATGTGTAAAAAACAGCGCAGCACACAACATCCCTGTTATCGTGCACTGATCAACCTGTTCCCTCCCATTTTCCGGCCCAAAAGGCCGCCCTTTACCAGGACGTCTTGAGATGAAGTTACAAGCTTTGCTCGGCCGCTTCCATACTACCCACCTTCAACGAAAGACCTTCCTGAAATACTGATCAATTTTGATGGCTCCAAATCCGAATTCAGAGTCTTCACAGCCGCCCTCCTCCTTCACTTGGGAACTGCATCATGGATCCTCGAAATAGCCCGGTCTCAATACGCCACGCTGTCGACGAACAAGCAAGCAGAAGTTACGGAATCACAAGAGGATATATTCACAGCGTATGGTTGCAATGGCAGTACTGCTGCTCATCATCACATCGCTGGCCTGTTCACCATGCTTTTCAAGCCCTACGCACACACTAGTCATCTCGTGATACCTGAGGTGGTCTATGCCCTTGGCAAACGTGCTGCCACCGACATCTGGGAATCAATTCGGAACACTTATGCTAATAAGTCAGACTCCATCTGCAACAAGACAATGGAGCTTCTTCGTCTTCTTCAGCAGTTTGACGGATCGCACTACAAGACTCTGGAAACAGACATTAATCTCCTCCTTGAGCAGATTTCAGCTGAGAAACTCAGCATCCGCGATCTCGCGGCCATGGGTTTTGTCATGGGTATCAAACATGTGAGTAAAGATAATCCCGCTAGACGTGACGCCCACCTCGCTATTATCAAGCTGCAGCCGTCCTCGTGGGACAAACTCGCTGGCAAACCTGATCGTCTCCTCACTGCTTTTCGCAAGGCCCAAACTGCCGTCGACATCATGGAATCTGACCCTGACTTTAAGCACTCCCGTTGGTCGCACATCCATGGAGTACTAGTGACCCATCTTGCTGTTAAGGGCATTCAAGCTAACGGCTGAGGCGGCTGTTCTCTGCATGGCGCCACTTTAAAGAACAACACCTACTTTTGGCGCAATGCTCCCCTCTCTGAAGGTAACCGCGTGCAAAAGCCTGGCCACCGCGCGCACCTCGCTGTTACCAATGCCCATGATGATGACAGTGACACCCCAGACCCTGCCCTGCTCGCTATCAACCGCGCTCTGAACGACGATCTTCTCGATCATGATCTTTGCCGCGAAACTGCTCCCGCTGCTAAAACACACGATTTCGCTCGCCTTGAAATTCTCTCCGCTCGCTGTGATCAAGACGTCGACGACCGCGCCAAATATTTTCACGCGTTCCTCTCATCTCGTGGCGCTGGTCTTGGTGATTCTCCATTTCTGGAGGACAATCCTGACATGCAACGTCGTGCACGTGATTTTGCGGGCCCCCACGCCTAAATCCTTTCTTTGTTTATTTTCATGGACCTACTTTTGTGTTATGCTATTCTTCTTGTTATTTCGAGTGCTATGGCCTATGCCATTTACTCGAGGGAGACACGGAAAGTTAGGTATTACCATGACATACCCTAGAACCCTTTCTCAAAAGAGAAGTCTTTCTCTTCATTGCCTCTTCGCATTAAATCTCATCCTCTTTCAATCCAATGTACGTTCTTCGTCTATCTTCGACTACCTAGTCCTCTGCCTTAGCAGTTTACGCCCCGCGTATCTAGCTCAGATCTTCCCTGTTCCCAGTCATGTGTGTGTGATGTAGCAGTTTACGCCCCGCGTATCTAGCTCAGATCTTCCCTGTTCCCAGTCATGTGTGTGTGATGTGAGGATACATTCTTCGCGCACCTTCATGAGTGAGGAGGATAGTGGGAGAGGGAGCGGGAAAGGCAGCGGGAGAAGTAGCGGGATCAGGAGAGGGGGAAAGAGACGAGAGGGAGAGGAAGAGAGAAAGGAAGAGAAAAAGGGAGAGTGAAAGAGAAAGTGAGAAGGAGAGGGAGAGGGCGAGAGAGAGGGAAATGGCGAGGGCAAAAGTGACGTAGAGGGAGAGGGAGAAATGTCACACATGGGTATCGGATGTCACAGGGATACGTAAACATCAAAGCACCGTGACAGACATGTTTAAATAGATGAATAGATATGTAGATGTATAGAATGTAGATGTACACCCAAAGTAAACCTTGAAACATACCTGTGAAGCATATATAACGTATATCCGTGAAAGCCCAGACATGCACGTATAGATATATTATACATGCCTGTGCTTTATACGTTATATATATATATCACAGGTGTATGTTATATATATATAATATATGTATGTATACATACATATATATAAATATATAAATAAATATATATACCTGCATTGCCTTCCAAGATTGGCTAGTTTCGTCAATAAATATATATACTTGCATTGCCTTCCAAGATTGGCTAGCTTCGTCAAAAAAAATTGGCTGAGGAAATTACAGCCCATTTCAGAGAAGATGAGACTTTAAATGAAATAGTCATCGGAATGTAAAATAAAATCCAAATTAGAAGCATGAAGCTATGGTTCTAGGTCTCTTTTCAAATTTTCAAATGAAAAGAGACCTAGAACCTTATTTTCATGATTGAGATTAGGATTTCCTTTTGCATTCCGATAACCATTTCGAGACTCATTTTCTATGGAACGGGCTGTAGCTCAACTTTGGTACCTCGGGATTTCGCCGTTTTGTACCGTGACACGATCTCGAGGTCTGGTGCTTAATGTCAAAGTCCTCCCCGCCGAGTGTATTTATGGATGTTTGATCATTACAGCATATTGCATTTGCAGAGTCATTTTTTCAATCTCAAATCTCAATTGATGATCGAGTTCTCTGGGTCACTTTTGCCACGTTCTGTTGAAAAGAGAACAGTGAGATCGAGATTGGAAATTGAAATTGAATGTCAGGGGAAATTAGCGACATAGGGGCGCGCGGCAAGAGGATGGGCTTTAGCCCCGGAGCCGCCGCACGCCACAGGAGTCGGACCAGAGTTTCCACGGCTTTTTTTTTGTTGTTTTTCACTTTCCCTGCGGTAGTAGAGTGTTTTCTTGCGTGTTTTTTCCTTTTTGGTGAGATCGGACGTCTCCTCTACCCGAAATCTGAGATCGGACAAGTTTAAGTTGTCCGATGTCAATTTTTTTGGCTGGAGACGTCCAACCTCAAAAACGGTGTAAAAAGAATAGGAAATAAGGTCTCACAAAAGGCGAGGAAAAATAGTATATATAAATCTGTGGGGACTCTGGTCCAACTCCTGTGGCGCGCGGCGGCTCCTGGGCTAAAGCCCCTCCGCTTGCCGCGTGCCCAAATCGGAGAGTTCTGGAGAAGATCCAAGGGCAACTGGAGGCCTCGTTTCTTCCTCACCCTCGGGTCAATTGAACAAAGCAACACACACACGCCAAATGCAATAGCCTGTACTTGATAAGAAATAGTCAAGTTTGCTGGAAGCTCTACTGTGATGTGTTTGATTAGAGTGTAACAATACAAGCGCCTTAGAAGACGTGGGGTAGAGACCCAAAATAATGAAAAAAAAATTGTACTGCTCTTCAAAAAACCAAAACGAAAAATGAGCGTCGGACGTAGGCGTCTGTTACAGCATTGCAGATACAAGGTGCCCCGTTTTGAATATCCTCAAGTACCATTTGATGAATTCTGGTTAACGTACTTTTATTGGCACAAACCAGACACAAAAATGGGTTCGAAATTCAAAAAATGAAGAATGAGAATCGACAGCCAGGATATCTATCCCCGCCCACCACATCTCCTCGGTGGGCAAGACTTTGAGATTAAGGACCTTGAGATCAGGTACAAAACGGCCTGCGAAATACCGAGGTACAAAAGTTGAGCTGATTTCCTATGCCAAGATCAGTACCAGTTTGCACGAAGTTGCCAAAACTCGACGAGCAATACGGGGAGCAGATGGCAAAGAAGCGTCACAATTGAGCTCACCGACAGTGCCTTCGGGATCTAAGAGCTATACAGCCTACACGGTCTTGATACAACTTTATTGTTATCTTTACCTTTGACTTGTCCGGTCGGGCTTGCCTGCCACGGAAGCAGCGAGCTCGTGGGTACTCGCAAATCGACCTGTTCGCAAGATTTTCACAGGAGGATTCTGGTTCGTGGTCATGATCTTCAAGTTTGCCCCATCGAGTGCAATGGTGTAGGAAGGTTTCGAAAAAACCTTGTGATTTTTTGGGAATCAAAGTTGCCGGACTCGGGATTTTTGATTAGCTCAGAAGATGTATTTCAAAGAATGCGGTTCAAATATGCAATATCTATGGAAAGATGAGGTTCAACTTGGTATTTAATCTTTTGTACCGCGGGGAAATTCCAGGGATTTTACTACACGTTGGGCGGACCTTATCCGAAAAGAGTATGATGAACCAATTGTGGGGAGGGTACCAGGACTCCCTATTTGAGACTGCGCGGCAAGCCCCAACAATCGTGGCCCAAGGTGGCCCAAGCTGAGCGCGACAGATTTGACAGTCAAGACAACCTTTGGGCGTTTGTATTTGGTTTCATGACTGGCGCCAAATGGCGCCTTGAGTCAACTGTCCCTATGCACCCACTCCCCACCGCTCACTCGCCTGCTATTTCTCGATTTCTGTGCAATTCCAAATGCCCCTCATTTTTTTGGTCTTCACGGAGTCCTGGTAACCTCATCTTGGGTGGCCCAGCCTTTACGTGACTATTAAGTGAGTCCTTCATCAAATTTGAGTTCCAGAATCCAGGTTCTTGAACAAGGTGCAGCTTCGAAATTCGAATTTACAAATTAACTCTGTTTATACAATTACTCCAAGCCTGCAGCTGAGCAGAACAAGGAGGACGCGCATATTCGTGAGAGGGCTACCTTGTGACAAACGTGCAGACTTGGGAATTAAATTTTCCGGGGCAGCGCTTCTGTCAACATGCTGTTCGGGAACAATAGGTTCTCGATGACTGTGCTCGTTGATGGCCTTCCTGTCACAGAGTACACAGAGTCTGAATCCAACACCTGGGTCAGTCAGATCATCATGGCATTCATCTTTGTGCTCTGCGCGCGCAAACTTTGATTGCTTGTATCATCTCGCAGAGAAATAATGTGGAACTCTCATTGATTGATAAATGTCTGGTTCACACGCCGAGAGCAAGATCAGAGGACTCAGGAGCAATGTCTTGCGCAGGTGGAAAGCACGTTCGAGGCAAAGAGCACCTTTCGTGAGGAAATCTCAGAGACGTGCCATGGTGCATGTGTGTGTGTTACCTTGGTTTGGTGTTTGTGTTGTAGTGCTTTGTTGTCACATGATTTACTGACAGCGGGGAATCTCAGGCGACACGTACATGCAGACGTGGCCCTTCACGCCATTTGTCGTGAAGGTGATGCTGCTTGATCGGGCACCCGGCAAGTGCTACTTGGCTGAGGTGTGTTCGCAGCTCCGTGTTACAGCTTCTTTTTGGCTGCTGACAACAAAATCATTCCCTTCCTTCGTGAAACACAAATCTTCAAAGCAGTGGGAATGATGAACAGGTGTTGGCGTATTCCAAAACAATCTATCAAGTTTTCCTGACCTTCCTCACCATGTTGTGCTCGAACAGATGTTTGTCGACGGGGTGAGAGCGCAGCACAAGATCTTGGAGCACCCCGGTCGAGTAGGCGTGAATTTTGTTGGATTCGCGGAGAAAATGGTGAGGCCCCATTTTCAGACGTGTTTTGTTGGTTTGTTTGTTTTCACGGTTTGTGTATTTGTGAAAACTGGAATCTCGCACAGTAGGTCTGTCGATTTGTTCTTGCTGCTTGCAAAACGAACCCCCTGCATGTTTACTAAAACATGTCGAGTGCAACGTGCACACAGGGATTTGACGGAGGAGAAAAGGCTTTCTGTTTCAGCATGCCGCGCCCTGTGTCTGAAGGTAACGGGCAGAGCGATGCGGCGGAAAAGCCATCGAAGGAAAAGGTGTGCGTACGTGTCGGTCATTTTTTTGGGTTGCCAACCTGATTTCATGCACACTCTTACCCTCATCGACGTTTGGCCTTTATGCTTGTGCTTGTGCAGGTGATTGAGATAGGTAGCGTGCGGGTGGACATCCACGAGACGACTATGACGAACGCCAACTTGTGGCAAGAGGTTCTTCCTACCGGCGGCAGCAGCAGTGGCGGGGCGGGAAGTGGCAGTAGTCATGGTCACCATGGAAGTGGCAGCAGTAATAGTGGCTTTCAGTTCAAGCCTACTGACAAGAAAACGGTTATTGTATTGTGAAGGAGTGGAGTGTCTGATGCTTACTATTACATATGATTCTCTCGACCTTTTCTTGTTGGTCTACTGAGGACAGCGTACTAACTCGGAAGTTGCATGTCTTTTTCAGGCCAAAGCCGCAGGCTCTGTCTGTGCGGTTCGCGCAGGTCACACTCTTCCGGGATCACGTGCTGAAGTAGCAAAGCCTCAGCTTACTCCGGGAGGTGGCGATGGTGGTGGTGGTGGCTTCGGCGGATTTGGTGGTGGTGGCGGTGGAATCGTAAAGCCTCGAATGGAGATGGTACAAAGCTACACGCCGCCTACAGAGTCCAACAAGATCGCTAGTTGCCGGATCCGCTATGCTACCAGAGACAAATTGGATGATCTCGGGCTCGTCGAAATGGCAAGGTTGTCCCCTTGACATTTCGAGTTGTCCCTTGACTTCAACACGTGTCTTCTCCTTCCGAGTCGTCCGTTTGCTTCTAGATATCCCCCCTCATTCCGTGCTCATGTGGGTCTCATATTTTCCTTCCCCTTTCCATTCATGTCTCGAATACATCCAAAATCACACAAAACAGCTACGGCATGGGCCTTCTCATATATACAAATATGCATACATGCACATATTTCTCTGTCTCAGCATGGGCCTTCTCAACACTGCAGGACCTGGCGCATCTTCTAAGGCTGCCCCCTCGCCGCCGCCAGACAGCGGCAAATACAGCGCTGCGCACATTGAGGCTTGCCTCAAGCACTTTTTGGGTTCGTTTCACATATATTCAGTCTGCGCCTTTCTTCTTTGTCTTTATCCTCAGCCTGGGGTTTCAGCTCTGAACCCCCTCTACCCGTCATGTCTTCTGCTGCTTGAATGGCTGCTAAAAACTATTTCAAACGCGCGTGGAACCCCAAAACAGGAGATGCTCTGCAAATCACGCCTGATGTGCGCAGCGCACTTCGGGATTGCGAGGATATGTTCATGCCTGTCCTTCCATTCCTGTGCCTGCCCAAAACAGGCCTCCCGCCGATCTTCACAGAGTGGAGCCAGGGCAAGTCGAGTCTCGACAACCAGGTTTCGCCCCCTTTTCCCTCCATACACACCTCAGAGCTCTCGCATTACATACGCATGCAAATTCACCTGCACGCTCTCCGACGCACATGCAGGTGCTGACATGCATACGCATGCACACTGACGCAGCGCACGACTGTCTGCAGGATGTGTCGAAAGAGGGCGGCTATGGAAAAAAGGAGGTCGAAAGCAAGTCGACTCTTGTCGCGAAGACAGTAGGAGGCAATCAGGTGCGTGGTACATATGACTTATAATTGGGCATATTCCTGTGGGTTTTAAGCGATATGAGAAAAAGATGAAATAGAATCCCTCAAAATCTGGCATTTTATACAGGAGTCATCACTATCGAGGGCCATGTCCCATCAGATTTTTGGCTCCGAACAGCTCTGTAAGTGTTTTGTTTTTCTCTGTATTTCCCCCCATTCATACTTCTTCTCTGCTTCCCTCTGACGCTTCCACACGTGCAGCGCTCAACACATATTTACTGAATATACATATACGATATTTATCTACACACACACACCATTTACGTGCATACGCAGATACGGTGGTGGAGAAATTGATCGCGCATGGGAGCGCAGGAGCAGCAGGAGGCGAAGCGTCTTGTGACAGCGCAGGTCCGTGTACACACACAACACACACATGTATGTGTCCTTTCCTACCCAAATACATTCCCATGCTCTTGCTGCCTGTGTCTTTTGCTGGCTGTCTTATTCTCTTTGACTGACATCACAAGATGCACAGAGCTGTCAGCCATGGCTCACGTCATGTGTTCGAACATCATGGTTTGGTAAGGGAATATGTTCTTGCCTGTTTATCTAATTTCCAATGATGATGATGTCTGCCTTTATGATCTCTCACAAATAATGTAGTGTTGCGGTGAGTCAACTAGTCTCCCTGTTCCTCTCAAACTCTATGCCCAGGTCGCCCTCTGATGAGGATCCGATCTTGGTCAAACCTCGCACCTCCAAGTTTGGCAGCAAGTGCTACAATGTTGGCCTTGCTACTGGCGCTTTCAACCCCAAGAGAGGCAGGTATTCGTGCGTGCTTATCAAATCACTTATACTAAACATGACACATGTAATCATGCAAACGTACGTGCATGCACACACACCATGTACAGACATGCATGCTACATACATGCATGCCCACATACGAGTGTATGCATATTTTTACGTCCCTGATGGTGTATATATATGTGCAAAAGGTTCTGGAGCATGGTAGACAAAGAGGATGCAGCAAAAGAAGAGGAGATGAAGACAGCGCGCAAAAAACGTAGGAAGGGTGGCGCATGAAGGATTATGAAGCGATAGGGTAGATGATTGAACACATGTCTACATATCAGTGTCCGTGCATGTTCAGACCCATGCATGGATGTCCTCCAGCAACCACCTTTCTGATGAGTGACATCGCCCTGTAACACGTCAATGAAAGGCATAGTTGCACTTGAGTCACGTTTCGTGGTTCCTAGGATTAGATCGAGCGCAAGAGCAGTACTTTCTTGCAAAACGCCAGATTCGAATCGCTTAAAACTGGCCTCTCACGTAAAAAGGAGCAGCAGCAGAGGGGAGTCTTAGTGATCTTTGTGTGCATTGAAGTGTTCCCTCGTAAAATTTTCTCGTGTGCCTTTGCGCAAGACTGGTCCTCTTTCACTCATCCATTTCCGACAGCTGCAGCATGAATCTCTGACGTTGCTGAAGTGCAACTGTGCACTCAATCACCGACGCACGGTACAATACCATGACGTAGAAAGCAAGGTATCTGGCGCGGGTTCCCAGGCAACTGTGCCGCATTCTCAATCTTCCACACTTGCAGTTTCAAAAAACCAAAGCAAACGCGCAAGCACACTGGGTATTAGGCAAAGAGAGAAGATATGAAAACGAAAGAAGAAGAGAACGCGAGAGACAGCCTGAAAGGGATAAGAGATTTTATTGTTGCATAGCCACTATGAGGGGAAAGAGGAAGAAAAACAAGTTGCAACCTGGATCTCAGATAAGCTTTCCAGTAGCAGAAGGAGAAGTAACAGCAGCGGTTGTGTGATTACAATCAAGGTTGGAGGTTTAAGGTTTAGGGTTTAGGAGCCACCATGAATGGTCCAAGATCACACCGTAATTGACACCCGGATCTGAGCATCGGATGTGCCGTTTCTTTGCCGATCAGCCCCAATATCATTCAAGTGGATAATTTGTCAGAACGCTGGGCGGCACACCGCTGCTGCGCGGCTCGGCGAGCAGAATCCATCCTCAGCACTGAGATCCGACATGCTGTGGACGAACGACACTCGATTTCTACAAGATGATTTGGGAACCCCCCAGCACGTTCAGCGTAAGAGACATTTTGAGGCCAGTTGCGAAGGAAACTGTGGCTTTCGAACTTTGAACTTTTGAAGTAGACTGCAACTGTCATAATCTCACTACACACTTGTTGGGGCTGCGTGTTGCAAATGTCCAAGGGGGGCAGGACTTCTCTTGGTCATATCCAAGGGAATCTTGTTTATTTCTGAAAAAATTCTCTTGGACGATTTCGTAGGCATGGCTCCATGGACCTGGCGCCATTGATTGAAGAGTCGTTGATTGTTATTACTTCATAAGAAATAGTCCCGCCCGACCCAATCAATCATTTATGTTCACTTACTGATAAATAGATCTCAGCAAAGTGTTCTACTTTTCGTTCAGTACAAATATTTAAAATCTTGTTTCGAGGATTTTATTTTCCAGGATCTGATCCTGCGCACAATATTATACAGTACTGGTTTAATTTCTAAACATTGTTGAGTTGTCCAACTGATCTATATGATCAGACGGAAATGTTTTGTACCAGTTAGGTACCAACTATCAAAGGGCAAATCGGCGGGGCTGGCCCCTAAATACTTTTGCATCATTCATTGGGTCGGGCGGCTGGCTAAGTAGCTTTGCTGGAAGCTCTATTTACTCGAAAACTGTGAGCCCTTTTCTGTGCAAAAATGAGCTTTTAGCAGCGCATACATGCGAGACAGCTTTTGGGGCTGTGCCGCAGTATCAAGTTCATACGCTTAAGGGACCAGCCATGTCTCTTCCCTTTAGCGGCAATTGCATAGAGCTATGGCTGCGAAATCGTCCGTATCCAAGGAACAAATTTCGGAAATATAAGAAATTCCTTGGAGATGACCAATGGAAGCTCTCTCTTTGACATTCGCAATGTTTTGTTTTGTTTATAGCCCGTTTCTGGAAATACCAGACTCGAACTGGTCATGAGAATGGAAATCGGAATCCTAACTGGTCATAGAATTTAGAATATATATATATGTGTGTGTATATATACATATATATATATATTCAACAGGCAGGTCTATTTTTGAATGGCTCATTTGGAAAGAGATCTGAACTTTGACCCTCACGATTTCGATCTCCATTCCAATGAACATTTTAAGTCTCTTCTATGCGGGAACGGGCTGTACACACACCGCCATTACAAAATGCACTCCCCGAAAGTTTGGAGCTCTCTTTGATTCATGTAGCTTGTATTACTCCATAAGACATAGTCTAGTGGCATTGCTAGAAGCTCTATTTGCTCAATGAATGGTACGCACTTCGGAGCTCTTGCCAGGTACCTATTGCTATTGAGATAAGTCGAGAAGATGTAACTATATACCAATTTCTTTCTTTCTGTGGTGTTGAACGTGTAAAGAAATGTTTGTTTGTTTGTTGGGGTGAGCCGCCACACCGCTAACAATCCCGAGAATGTGAGAAGTAACGAGTGGTTTGCAGTAATAGGGTGACCGTTGAGTTCCTGGCACAAAGGCACACTATGGACATTGGAAACCAGATGGAGAATGTGTGTTTGTGTAGTGTGATGTATGTTGGTAGTGAAATTGATGATTGTGTGATTGTGGAGTATACTGGATGTGTAGATGCCATGCTCGATATATGTTGCCATGCTTGACATCATTTCAGATGCACTCGCGCGAACACTTATGCGCACTACCGAGAGCTATGCCCTGACAGATGCGCGTATGCGTGTATGCTCATCTGTAGTGTGCATGTGCGTATCTGCGAGTGCGTGCAGGGGCAGGCACAGGGGAAAGTGGCAAATTTGAACGGACTCAGGTGTGTCATAATATGTTCGAGAGAGTGGGTGGTCAATTTCCCACGGACTCATGTATGCATGTGTGTGCGTGAGTGTGTACGTGTGTGCGTGCGAGAAAGAGGCCATGAGATACACGTATGCATCACATACGAAGCACTCATCAAAACACGCACGATGACATAACCACCACACAACACACACACAAATACAGATCAAGGAAATCCTCTTAATTTGAGCATTTTTTTGTCACGTTATACAGTCACTGTTGTGCCGACATAGTACATTCATTGTTGTACCCACATTTCAAAATACCACACAATTCGGACGATTTTTTGGAATTATTCTCGACCCGACGTCTCAATTTTCAAAGTTACCCACGCGACGAGTGCACTCGATTCTTTTTCGAACGAACTCGGCACCAGTCTCAAGGATTCTATAGTGAGTTATTTGTCATGTCAAATCTAGAACTTCACAGTTGCAACAATTCTCATGGGTTTTGCCAAACGTTTGCAATGTGGCCTTGGCGGTTGCACTTGAAGCCGTACCTCGACTCGTCTTCTGCTGGCTGCAGCCAGCACCTCGTCCTCCACGTCCATCCGTGATCGCTTCCCTTTTCATATAGCTCAAGAGGGGAGCCCAAAAAAAAAGCCTCGGAAAGAAAGTTAGACGAGTGTTGTCAGATGACGCTACAAATTCCACTATCACAGTTAGCCACCGTGACAGCCAAAAGTGGATTATTTCTTGCTTTAATTGGTATGGAAACCCCAATTTAATCACTTAGTGACGTAAGAGACTCTCCCAGACCGTTGTCCACCTATGAATGATAGTAGACCAGCTAGCGAGTGAAAACATTTTATAATCTGTCTTTGAGCAAATACTACTTAGAGCTTCCAGCAAAGCTACTAGACTATTTCCAAGGCTTATGAAAACTAAAAGCAACATCTGTTCCGCCCGACCCAACGCATGATGTATGACAAATGAGTTCTAACGTTGTGGGAACGGCACGTCCTGCCTCCTCGGAGAGCATCATGTCGTAGGTGGATCAGCGGCAAAGTTCCGCTTCCATTGACATCTTTTCATCTTAAGGGTTTTATTTGAGAATACGCGTCTAGAATAAACGAGCTATGAACATGCTTGTAGAATTCTGACGCCTTCTCTATTACCTAATCCAAACTACAATGTCTGAACTATTCTATGGATGAATATAACTCGTACGTGTTCTCACACGTTCTCACATCCCCCCGTCTTCCTCATAGAGTGAAGAATAACTCACTACCCAGAATCCGTCGCCATGAATTCGTTGGTCGCAAGAGGCCTGCTTGTAGTTGAGTAGTGACGCACGCTTTCTCTCGATTATGGTAAGTACGGCTGTCTGGTCGAATGCCCGAGTGAATGATCTTGGCTGATTCGCTCGCCTGTGCTCAACATTCTCGTATGTGTGCTGATAAATATGATATGCGTGTCGAACGCGCATGATAGTCCTGTCATTAGAAGAAGCTATCAGGAGGAGACGTGACTCAAGTAGAAAGAGACATGACTTATGTAGAAGAGATACATGATTGACATGTAGGATACATGATTGACATGAAGGAAAAGAAATATGTCTGAAGGAAATAAAAAACACGACCAGATAGATACGTGATCATCTAATTTATGAGTGCATGAGTGCATGCGGAAGAGATATTAGACTGCGGACCGAGGCACCAACTTGAAGTATGGACTTAAGACGGTCATTTCCTTTTGTTTCCCAGCATATATGTAGAGATATAAAAACATATCTCAGGCATGGCCATATAGAAGAGAATGTTGCAGTCACTGCAACATAGAAGAGAATGTTGCAGTCACTGCAACATAGAAGAGAATGTTGCACCCACTGCAACATAGAAGAGAATGTTGCAGTCTGCAACAATGTTGCACCCACTGCAACATAGAAGAGAATGTTGCAGTCTGCAACGTCACTGCAACATAGAATGTTGCAGTGACGCAAGACTCATTAACATGACCTGAATTATACACACTGTAACACATTTGATAGAGACATGGCTCGTAAGTGATTGTTATATCGTTTTTGTTTTGTTTTTTTTCTATGTTGAAAAACTATTGTTGATATTTTCATAATTACGCTCGTCGGAAGTACACTTACGCTTCTTCCTCACCGCATTCGCTGAGAGTTGCGAATCTATTGTCATTTGACAATATCTTGATTCCTGATTGCTCGCTGAATCTTGAAGCACTG
>Ga0335398_10004912_pt1 | contig 18115 bp, 20 predicted proteins | sample BON03_FD_205742 | JGI IMG/M metagenome (GOLD analysis project Ga0335398, IMG submission 205742) | Freshwater microbial communities from Lake Bonney liftoff mats and glacier meltwater in Antarctica - BON-03 (spades assembly) (version 2) | ecosystem: Environmental > Aquatic > Freshwater > Ice >... | reverse complement strand
GGTTTATCAATCAGGCAATATTTCTCTAACCTCTGCTTCCACCAACTAATAAATCGAAAAGATTCTTCGGAACGTTTTAATCCAATAAAACCCAAATTAAACATTCCATGTCGTAGTGAAACCAACTCATCAAATTGGCTATCCTTTCCTGGATCTGTAATCATGGGAGTTAGCACAATCTTGTTTGTTTCTAAAATCTGATCTAGTTGATCAAATCCTTTGTAAAAGAAAATATCTGGATCCACATAATAGATACGATCTAGGTCAGAATCTCTTCCAAATAAGAATTCAAAGTAAAAAGGCTTAACTGCGGTATTAAACTCAATCACATTATACCGAGCAAGCATTCCTTCAAATTCGGGAAAATCCAAATCAAAACAAGGGATGACCTCTATCGAGGAATGTTTTTGATAATCAACTTTAGGATTAGATAGATCCACTAATCCAATCACAAAATGAATCTCAGGATTAATGTTTTTTACAGATTGCGCTAAGGTATAGGCTTGAGCAAGATAATTATTGGAGCAGAGAGTGAAAATTAGAGAACACATGAAGTTGATTTTAAAAACTTGCTTGAGTAGTGTAAGAGATTCTCCCTAGCAATGATTTATCCAATGAATAATAATCTAATAATTGTGTTGAGAATATCTTTTCAAATCCATCTTTAACTATTTGAATGAATGGGTATTTCAAAGTTGATTTGATTAATGCTACATGTACAATGTAGAAAGAAATTGAAACCTCACTAAAGAAAATATTTTCACTCATAGCCTTACACCCTATTTTAAAAAGTTCAAAATCACCATGTTTTATCCAGTATTGAGCTATAAAATAGAATAAAGTTGAGCATCTAGAGAATGATTCTTTTTCATTGAATTTGTTACCGCATTGAAAAGAATACACCTCAATATTTTTAAAAAAATCTATTCTTTTATTTAATATTTCTTTATCAGATGTAAAAGGGGTTGATCTACTGAGAGACCTTTTATCTCCTTCCCGTATATAGACATCTGGTGGAAGATTGAATAATTTTAAATATTTACCTCCGGAAATTATAGCTCTCAAATGAAGATCATAATCTTGCCAGAATGCCAAGGATTCATTAAATCCACCTAAACTTTCTACAAATGACTTCTTATATATGGGACCAGTAGTTTGCCAAAGCGCATCCATTCTTAAGAACCGAATCAAATCAGACTCCTCAGTTTCGATATTCCAAAGATTCACTGCATCAGAGGGATTTTGATCAAACAATAATGACTTAAAAACCCAAAAATCATTCTCGGGAAAATTATCAATAGTCTCCAACCTCTGTTTTAGACAGAAGTCCGTCAATACATCATCCGAATCAAGAAAAATACAATATGATTCTCCAGATACAGTTAAACCAAAGTTTCTACAGGTATTACCTCCCTTAGCTAGCTTCTCAGGGCGGATAAAGATTTTGAATCGAGTATCCTTTTGTGCGTACTCCTGCAATATCTCCCAGGAATCATCTATACTGTGATCATCTACCACGATACATTCCCAATCAGAATAAGTCTGTGCCAAAACAGAATCTAAACACTCCCGGAGATACGGAGCTTTATTAAAATTCGGAATCAAAATCGAAATCAAACTAGTCAATTGGCAAACAGTAATTTATAAGTTCATTTAAGCTCTCTTGATATACGGTAGGATTGTAGTTTTTGGAAATAAATTCCTTCCCTCTTTTTCCAAATTCTTCAGATTTGGCTCGATTTTTTGCGAATTGAACCAATCTATCAGACATACCATACACATCATTCTCATCTACCAAAAAGCCATTAATGCCATTCATAACCAGTTCTGGAATCCCTGCATGCAATGTGCTTACCACTGGAAGTCCGGCGGCAATGGCTTCTAAGATTGCAACGGGCGTACCTTCCTTATCTCCATTTGCAGCTTGCTTACTGTGCTGGATAAAGCAGAATGACTTACTCATTTCTTCTGCAATTTCTTCAGGTGACAAAACCCCCGCAAAACCGACATCTTTTATTTCTAAAGACATGCACAGATCTTGGCAAACAGTAAGTAAATCCCCATCTCCAATAAATTTTAATTGGAGTTTTGGACAGCTTTCTCTCGCTTTTTGAAAAGCTAATAAAGTCAAATGAGGAGCTTTCTTCTCTACAAACCTTCCAATTGCTAATATCTGATTACTCTGATAATCTGGATTAATATTAAAGAATAAGGGATTAGGTGAATAAGTTATTTTGAAAAGCTTTTCGTCTGGTGCCCCTAAAGCCACTAAATCATTTTTCATTTCATCTGAAACTACAATAATTGCTTTGGCAATGGAAAACATTCGTTGGTAAGCAGCATAATACTTATTCAGTACTTCATAAATAGAAGCATCATACCCATGAAAATGAACAATAAGTGGGATATCAAGCTCTTCTGCCATCGGCGCCAAAGCAGCACCAGTAGGTCCATAGTTTGCGAAAATCAGATTTATCTTTTGAGCTTTAATATAACGCTGGAGATAATACTCTTTTAAAGGTCTTTTGATTAAACCGAACCGATGTTTGATCAGATCAATTAAAGGCGGAGTTTTATAGCTTTGAAGCTTTTTATCTTCCGATAGATAAGGAAACATATCTCCATAGCAATGAAAGATGTTAGCATCAAGCCCATTTTTGAGATTTCGAATGAAGGTTTCGGAATATGCATTTAGATCAGTGGAAGTAAAACAGATTTTTATTTTTTCCATGCCACTACCCCTATGCTAGTAATTAAGTTTTGTTCACTTGATTCATCCAAAATCCTGTCCTTCTTTAATAAATATTGAATTACTGGCTTTAGTATAAAGAAAAGTCGTTTCTGGTTTGATTTACTCATTTTTCTACGCTTCAACCATAGCCCAAGTACTTGTGCTAAAGAGGCATCCCAACCTCCAAGACATGTCACTTCAATATCTTCAAAGCCGGCTTTAGTCAGTAAATACCTTAGACCAAAAGGCGTGTATCGGTAGAAATCATAAGGGGTCTCATGGGTAGGCCATATAAAAGGAACAGTCAATAACAAAGGCGAGTCTTTTTTTAGAATCCTAAATATTTCCGTTAAAGTAACCAAAGGATCCGGACAATGCTCCAATACCTCGGTCGCCATAGCTGACTCATATACTGATTCATCAAAAGGAAAAGTGATGCCATCCCAAAAATAATCAGGCTTGACTCCGGGCTTGTATTCATAGCCCCCTATGAGATCTATTCCCGCGTAAGAAGTAACTTCTGAATTCGATAAAATTACAGAATGATAAGGCTTTTCACCACAACCAACATCAAGGAATGTTCCTTTTAGGAGACTCTTTTTAGAATCAATAAATCTAAATATTGAACCCTTGATATAAAACCTATCAATATTATCAAAAGTGATTTTATCGGGATTAAACTCTATCATGACCAATATTTTACAAAAATCCTACCCGTATAATCTATCCTATTGAGAAAGATTTGATAATCCAACTTCCCAAAATATTCATCAACAGCCTGCTTACACCCTTTCCAATGACCATAGTCATCAATTATTAAAATCCCTCCTTTAACTAATTTTGGAAATAGCATCTCGAGCTCAATTTTTGTTGATTCGTACCAGTCAGTATCCAATCTTAGAAGCGCTATTTTATCAATTTCATTATCCATTAGGGTTTCTTCGACAGGGCCTTCAACAAATTTTAGTTTATTTATAGGATAGCCTAATGATAAAATGTTGGATTTAACTTCATTCATACCACTTACAGCCCATATTGTTGACTTTCTTAATGGGTCATTGTTTAGTAGTATATCTGCTTTTGTATCGTCATATTTTGAATCAACATCCTTTGGTTCCGTCATTCCCTGAAAAGTATCAAACAACCACACCACCCTCTCTTCAACTTTTAGAGATTGTAAAACTTTAATCATAGCCATTATGCTACCTCCTTTCCAAACACCACATTCTACAAAGTCACCATCTATACCATTCTCCTCTAAATAGTGAACAGACCTAATAAGAGTAACCAACCTTTCTTGGGATGTCATTGTGAATTTTGATACATACTTAATAATATCTATCTCATCCTGAGAAAAATCTGCAAAATCATTACTGATCGAAGATTCTAAACTTATCTGCTTAATTTTCCTAAATATCTTCTTTAACATCCCAATCAAATTTTTCTAAATAAGTACATGAATATGGTATCCAATCAAATTCTCTATAGATTCCATACATATTAACTTCAAGCCAGCAAGCATGCTCTATTGTTTGATATTTTTCTCCACCTTTACCTTCACCGAAATGAGCAGTCAAAGAATACTTTCCCATGTATAGAAGAGGCGATTCCATCAAACACGAAACTTTAAAAAGTCCAGGCTTGTGGCAGAACTTCAAATCAGATTGAAATATCCAGCAATGAACGATAGCTCTATTTTTCTCATCAATTAGTTGAAATGAAAGTGCTGCATTCAGAACAGATACATTTGAAAAAATTTCAAAATCTATTCTGAGTGGCTTACCAAAATTATGGTGGCCATCTGATTCTGAACAACATATTTCAATTCTTTTTAAATAAGGTTTATCTCTAAATTCATGATCCGTATATAAATGACCGTTATTACTCTCAAGTCCTAAGTAAGAATTAAGAATATTTTTCACAGAGCCATAGCTGAAAACCTCACCGTTTTTCAACAAAAGTACTTTATCGCACAAAGTTGAGATAGCTTCCATATTATGACTTACAAACAAAACAGTTCTTCCATCATTTTTACTAATATTATCCATTTTTCCTAGACACTTCTTTTGAAATTCATAATCACCAACAGCCAATACTTCATCGATAATCAAAATCTCCGGTTCTAGATGCGCAGCCACTGAAAATCCCAAACGAACCTTCATTCCGGAGGAATAAAATTTGACGGGAGTATCGATAAACTTCTCTACTCCTGAGAAATCAATAATCTCGTCTAATTTTAAATCTATCTCTCTCTTAGTCATCCCAAGTATAGTTCCATTCATATAAATATTCTCTCGGCCAGATAGCTCGGGGTGAAATCCTGTACCGACTTCTAATAATGAAGCTACCCGTCCATGGATTTCAATTTTACCTGAAGTAGGATCAGTGATCTGTGAAAGGATTTTAAGTAGTGTAGATTTGCCTGCACCGTTTTTACCTATAATTCCTAATACTTCACCTTTTTGAACTTCAAAATTGATATCCTTAAGAGCCCAGAAAACAGATTCATCTTCAACACCGAACTTACTCATCTCACGAATTCGCTTTAAATTTTGCCAAGGAGACGTAATCAGATTAACTACCTGACCTATCAAGGTTTTCGCTTGTTTTTCTTTTAAACCTAATCGATAACGTTTAGAAAGATCATAAACACTAATTACTGATTTTGTCATTATCTATTCAAAAACTTGGGATCAACAAATATTGAATTCAAATTATTAAAGGAATAAAGCACATAACCAAAAGAGGATAAATACTTGGTGATTTCACTTATTAAGGGATTACTCAACAAAGAATCTATGCTTCTACCCTCCACACAAATAACCTTAGGCTTGGAACTGACTCAATCATAAGAATATAGAATCTCCAGATCCTGTCCTTCCACATCAAGGGAAAGAAAATCAGGAAATACTCTATTACAGTGAGTGGATATAAATAAATCCAATCTTATAACGGGCACTTTGAGAGTTTGCTTTAATGTGTATCCCATTGGAATATAGTTGGAATACTCTTCCTCAGAGAAGGTACTAAGCTTGGAGTTATTCATTAGATAAAAATTCAACGATCCGTTTCTGTCCACAATACCCATATTGAAAAACGTATCTCTTGATCTATGCTTTTGAAAGTCAGACATAAATATAGGATTTGCATCAATGTAATAGCCTGAAGCCCCATTCAAATAAAGCAGCGCTGTATTATTGAATCTAAAAGGATGATTGCAACCTATATCCAAGGAAGTGATTTTAGAAAAATCGTGTTTCTTAAACAGTGATTGAACTATAATATCCTCACCATACTGAGAATAATACTTTTTATAAGAATTTTTAAAATTCAGCCCAGTAAAATCCTTGAACTTATAAATCAAAAACTTTTTAAAACGTTTCCAATCCATATCACTCAACCCAAATAAATTCATCAATCATAATACCAGTTGGGAATTCAATACCTTTTTTATGACCTATCCAGTTATATAGAGCATATATCAATTTGTTAGGCTTATTATTTAGAAAAGCTCCCCACCATGCAAATGAACTATTAGAAATGACTGCAACGTCAGAATTCATTAACAACTTCAGATCTGTAATTTCCTTCCCATCAGATAAAATTAAATTATTAGCTTGAAGATTTATTCCCTCCTTCGCTTTATCTGGCTCGTCACTAATTAAGAAAATAGTATCGAAGTCATTCAAATTTATTTTAGACAAAGCTTTTCTATACCAATCCCATCCAACAAATGCCGTTGAAGAAACTGACTTAAAATTCACTGAAAGATAATCACCTAAGCGAACATGGATAGTTAGTACGTTCCTATTTTCAAAATACTTGAGGTAATTATTTCTAAATTCGCAAACAAACAGATCGTCAATTGAAAAGAATTTATTCCAGTAGTTATCTACTTTAATCAAAGATTTTGCATGTTGAAAATAACCTGATATAATTACATTAGAGAATTCTCCACAAGGGAAAAAAGTATCAAATTGATCCTTTTGGACGACAGTCTTAAAAATAGATATTTTGCTAAAAATTTTAAATAAAAATATAAATCTAAAAGGAAGAATAAAGAAATCAGATTTAATTAAATGTTTAAAATATTTCAATTCTTCAATTTTTTTGACTTTGGCACAAAATAAATCTTAAAACCAAATTCACTTCGTAACATCTCGCCAAATGCAATCTGAAACATGTTATTTCCCAATCTCCCATTAAGAATAATTATTGTCATTTTGATTTATAAAGAAATAAAATACTTCGAATACGAATACTATATTTTAGAAATAAATAAAAAAAACCTACAACATTTAACTTATAAAAAGTAAACAAATGATAAATAAAAATCTGACGAAAAAACTTCTTTTTTGCAGCTGTATCTAAAACTACTCGATTTTCGTACAGTACATCCAGTGCACGCAACCGCGCTACTACTTCATTAAAATAGTAATTTCCACTTTTATTTTTAGCAGAACTCATACTTTCAGTATGAACTCTTATCAAGCACAACTCATCATCAATAATTGACATCTTACAACCTTTGACAATTTGGGTCAAATGCATGAGCCATTCCTGAGAATTAGAAAGCCCTAATTCCCAAATATCTTCACTAGAGAAATATCTCCTTTTCCATAAACCTGAGCAAGTATGCCATCGAAATGACCCAGAAACAAAATTGGATGGTGAAATTTCTTCATTCAAGTTGCCCCAACGAGAGGTTTTCCTAAAATCTTGGTCAGTAACAAAATTAACAGAGTTGCAAAGCGACACATCACTACAGGTATTAAGTATATCATCGATCTGCAATTGTAAAGCATTAGATTCTAGTAAGTCGTCGGAATCCAACCATTTCACATAATCACCTTTAGATATTTGCAGGCCAAAATTCCTACATGAATTACCGCCTTTAGGAAGGTCATTAGGTCTTCTAAATATTTTTACTCTTTCATCCTTAGAAACAAACCCATCCACTATTTGAAAAGAATTATCACTTGAATGATCATCTATAACTAAGATTTCTAGATCAGTAAAACTCTGATTAATAACAGATAATATAGTTTCAGAAATAATGTTTTCCCTGTTAAAACAAGGGATTATAATAGAAATCATTTAAAGAATGGCTTTCGATAAATACTTGTTTCATTAAAACTGAGATCATTGACTGTAGGTCCATAAGACTTAGAAACTAGCCAATCTGAAATTTTCTCTAATTCATAATGATAAGATACCCTATTTGAATTATCAAAAAGAATATAACCTCCATCCTTTACTTTAGAAATTGAATTATAAAGACAAAAAGGTCTAGCTCTACCATCGATTACTATTAAATCAAATAAACCTTCAGGGTATTGAAGAATAGAATCTGAGTATTTCTTAAAAGAGTATCCTGCATAATTCTTATCATTCTCAGAAAAAACCGTTGGTTGACTCTCCTTTTCTGGTTCTATCAATCTTAAATCAATCACTAATTTATTTTCTATTTTACTCAAGATGGATTTTAAACTTAAAAACCAATCCTTATTGTGCTCGATAGAGATTACGTGTGCGCCTCTATTGCTGAAATATAAAGATGAACCACCACTTCCATATTCAAAAATCTGTATGTCTTTCAAATTCAAATTATTTAAAAAACCCAATGCTTCAAAAGTAATCCATGGGAGCTCTAATTCTAATGTTGAACTTTTATTCTTAGCATAACGATAGTGTCTAGGAAAAAAAATAATTGACTTAATCCAAGGTTTATTTAGCTTACTAGCTTTTTATAATTGGTATAAAAAATTAAATAAAATTGAATATACAGACATAATATTTACTCTTTCTATAAATAATAAAATGAACTTATTATAATTAACATATTCAAATAATCAGTACATACGTTAGAAATGTTAATAAACTTGTGTACTTTGCTTATTCATAAAATGAAAAACTGAATCCACCTATCTTAGAAAACCATCTCTATTGAAGTTATAATTGTACAATCCAACAAGACTAAATCCGTTTTCATAAAATAAATCTATTGTTTTGCTAAAACCAAGTTGAACCTCATAGGTAGTCGCCGTAATTATTTCAGTATAAACAGTACCTATCTTCCCCTCCCTAATAGATTGCTCAGCTCCTTTTATTATTTTGTACTCAGTACATTATACACCAAGCTTTAGTAAATCAATTTTTTTAATACCTAATTCCTTCACTATCAGATCGATATTTTTTACATTTACCTCTAATATCTCTTCAATGTCAAACAGGCCTTTCTTACAAGTTTTTTCAGCCAAAGCGTCAGTAAGTAATAGTGAGTTGGTAGGAGATGATTTGAAGTAATGAAAAGAACTTGTGCCAGACTCATCACTTAAAGCTAATTCAAAGGCTTGAATATTTTTCAGATCTCGAGTGTTTGAAGCCAAAACGTTAAAAGATTCAGGAAAAGGCTCAAAAGAGTAAATTTTTGGATTTTCAAATAAGGAATTATATTCTAGTGTCACTAACCCATGATGAGCACCGACATCAAAAATAACAGGATTTTTAGTATTTTTATATACTATAATATTTTTCATTATAAAAGAATTATATAAGGCATAATACTTATCTCTTATAATTCTAATGCCAAATTTATTAAGTATTTGTTTACTAGTATTTTAATTACCTTCATTTAATAGATTTCTAAAGACCCAAGCATTGATTTATAACGATGAATAACTAATCGATTTATAGCTAGCAATAAAATCATCCGAAGAAATTATAAACCATACATTGTAAAAGTTAAGGGTATCATTGGAGATCTCTGAATGAAGAAGATTAATACTCTGAATTGAATTTTGTTGGAAAAGTGAATTATAAAATTTAATAATTTAATCCTTCTCATATTTTTTATTAAACACTCCCGAATACATTGAGGTAAATAGCATAGTAACTTTTACATTATTTTTTTAACTCGTGAAATAGATCAAGAAAGATGTCATGACTTGAAGACGAGATATCTAATTCATATTGAAAACCTTCATTCAGATAATTATGCTGAAAATCACCACTGCTCCATGGAGAATTTTGAATGTAATAATCCAAAATTTTACTTGGACTAATATAATTTCTTATCCCTTTAATCATCAATTTGAAATTTCCTAATTATTATAAAATTTTACTTTATTTATATAACATAAAACTAAATAATATTCTGAAAAAATTTTAAAAATATTTTCTTCCCCCGCAATCGGGAGAAGGAAATATGAATAATATAAAGCATTCTCTTTATTCAAAAATGCAAAATTACACTCCTATATTATTTCTTTAGGGTAGTTATTGTATTTCAAGTAATATCTTAAAAGTTCATTTTCTGACTTAAACCCTGATGCATTCAAACCAAGATTGAAAAAACTTTTATTCGCCAACTTTTCCAGTTGATCAGTATAAAAATGTCTGTAAGCTCTGGAAGTACCCAAAATTAGCACATCGGTCTCCATGCCCTTTTTAACTGATCCTAGTATTCCATTTTTCAGGCCTATAAATGACTACTCTTAAGATCAAAAATATGGGAATCAATGTCAATATTCCCAATGCTATATATTTACTTAAGGAACGAACCATTCTGATAATTGATGCTCTTCTGAACTAAAAACCGATAGAACAAAAATACTATTTGCAGGAATGGAAAATAAAGACTTTCATCAAAACTGAGAATAAATAAATTCCTTAGCTTCAGTAAACACAGCCTAAAAAACCATCAAAAACGCAGTAGTTACATAAGTGGGATAGCTGTACCTTTTTTCCTAAAGCCTTTCCAGCCAGTTGAACTGATATATTCCTACCCATTCCAATATAAGGAATAGGATTAAGACCACTCAAAGATCACAACCAAACAAAGTTCTTCGTTAGAAATGAGTTGAACATTATTACACTCAAATAGTCCCAAAGCGCCCACCACCGTATCAGCTCTAAAAAACACCCAAGCCAAATAGACTAGGGAAAAGGTTAGAAGCATTTGAAATAGTTCCTTTAAGGAGGGTGCAAGATGATCACCTTTGTAAAGATATATTCTATTTTTCCCAATCAAGAATATCGGGATAAACAGTGCCGCATGAACCCCTCACCAAGCGATAAAGGTCCAGTTGGCATCATATCAGAAGCCGGAGACTAGGAATAATGAAGATATTTCGGATGGCTTTGGATGTACGGCTCCCTGGTGCTACTACTGAAACTGATAAGACTATATTTTTTTATAAATACAAGTCAAATTGTAACTTGAATTTTCACTAGTAAATAATTTATGGGTGATTTTACAATTTATCAACAAATCATCAGTAGAATATTTATCAAACTTATCCAAAGAATAAAGTATAAACCCTAGATCTTCGAACTCATCAATCATTGTTGTCCTATCTGAAAAATAAACTGGTTTCATCATGAAAAAAGCAGCAATATAATTTCCTGCCGCTTGCTGTCCACTATGAAAAAACAAAAATCCTCCAACGGAATCAATAAGGGCATTATAATCTGAAATAGGTAAAAAATCCGTCAAAAATTTTATTGTTAAGTGTTGGAAATAGACTTTGGAATAATTCATAACTTTTTGTCTATATGCAAGAGTACCACCATAAGAGAAAGGGATTATTATTTCATCTTTGTAATTTACATTAGACAAAAATTCTAGTGCATCTATATGATTATTTGAAGGATCTGCCGAATTACCCACAACAATTCCGCTGTGAGATAAAAGTTGTGATTCAAACCCCAAGTATTCTTTATTATAATAATAAAAAGAAAGAAAATGACTATCACTTTTAACAATAGATTTTAATTCAATAAAATCGCCTTTAACCCATGTCACATAAAAATCCACTCTCTTCAGAACCTTTAATATTAATCTTCTTTCCCTATAGATTACAATCGAATTATTTAGTTTACTATAGATTGATACTCCTTCATTATCTATCTTGGTTTTAATAGCACTAGTTCTTTCTTTATAAAGCCCGTTGATATTTTTAAGAAAAAATTTTTCGAACTCCAATAAAACCAAAATATTTTTAATTTAGCTGGAATTTTATTCAATAAAAAAACAACAAATGGATTAATTGTATGAAAACAAATAGCGTCATAGTTATTGAAATAAAAAGTACTAGTTTGTAATTCTTTTCTTTTCCAAATAATTTTATTTTCATATTTCAAGTATCTAAAGTTCTGATCTTGGGCTTGAACCTTGACAAGAAAAATAGAGTGATACCCAATTAAGGAATCATCGATAAATCTAAATCCATCAATGAATTTATCATCTGGAACTATATGCAAAATTTCTTTCATACAAAAGTAGTTGGTTATCGGTTTGGAGTACGTATTACCTCATCCTGGCAGTGACAAATCTGTTAGTCTATACTCGTCAAATCAATGCTATCTCTCCTATCGTCGAGATGGCTAACTGAGATCGGTTGTAGGTTGTCAGTTGTGTCCGTTGTCAGTTGTGGATTGAAGGACTGACTACTAACTGAAGACCGTCTACAAATCACCATCCCTGGCACTCCCACCACCAACTCTTCGTCTTCCACATCCTGAATAATTACCGCTCCAGCACCGATGGTAACCCGGTGGCCAATTCTGATCCCAGGAAGGATAGTTGCATTGGCTCCGATATTACAGAAATCCCCGACTTGGCAAGCCCCTAATAGGATTGCTCTAGGGCTGACCACCGAAAACTCCCCAATCCTCACCTCGTGATGAATCTGTGATCCGGTATTAATCAGGCAGCCTTTTCCGATCTGTACCTCTCCGCCGACATGGCAGAAATTGAATATATCCACGCCTTCAACTTTGGCACTCCGACTTATCTTTGCATTGGATCCTTGAATAAACTCAAGTTGACCACCCAAGTCATTGAATTTCTGGTATACTTCGAATCGTTCTTCGGGATTTCCTATCCCGATAATGAATTCGGGAGTCGATTGGAAAATAGTTTTTATATCTTCCAGGGTATGAACGACAGTGTATCGGTCTTGAATCCTGCTTCTCCCCACTTTATTCCCGTAGAAAAATAATGTATTGACTTCTCCAAGGTCTTGAAGCAAGTCCAAAATCTCCAGCGCATGTCCTCCAGCTCCTGCTACAACCACGAATTTGGGCTATTTTGAACCCAGAGTAATAAATGAGCGATCATACCCTGATCTTCAGATTTGAGATTATGACATAGCGGAAAGCATAAAACTATTTTTCTAATCACTTCAGAGATAGGACATTCTCCTGTAGTATAGCTCAGTTGATTGAGACTTGGGAAGAAATATCTTCTTGATTCTATTCCATTCATTGTGAGGCTTGCCATACTTTTTTCTAAGCTTTATTCAGTTGGAAAGATGATGGTAAAACAGGCAAAATTATAGGCTTCCATTCCAGAAATACTGGGATACTATATAGCCATCTCTTGAAGCAGTTACTTGTACCGCTCGCTTTGCAGCTCGCGGTTGGACAATATATCGGAAATATAAAGTAGTACCGAAAGCCCCAGCGCAGCATGGAATTCAGAATTTTTGCCCTCGATACCCATCCCGTCGAATTCATAGGGACCAGCATATCCGGAGTTACGCAAAAGTGTAAGTTTCTTGGTCAGTTCGGCCGAGTCGGTGATTACTGATCCAGCCTCCACGGTATGGAAAATTCTGGTGGCATGGAAGTTTGTGGTACTAATAATCTCCATATTTAAAGGTTGATCTCCTTTTACTTTGACCCCAAAAGAATGCGCGGCATCGTAGATGACTTTGAGGCCGTGCTTGTCTGCTATGGTCTGTATGGCCTCCACATCGCAGGGAATGCCATAGACATGGGTGGCGAGAATGGCGCTTGTGTGAGAAGTGATGGCTGCTCCGATTTTAGCAGGATCGATGGTGAGCTCATCGGAAAGAATATCTACATAAACTGGTTGGCAAACTTTCCCACAGGAGACTACTGGTGACGACCACGTACCAAAAAGGTGTGGTAATGGATTTCGACTTTAAGATCTAGGGCTTTGATAGCAACGGGAGCACAATGGTGCCATTCCCGACAAAAAGCAGTTGGGTCTGGCACAAGGTGTTCTTTGAGTTGGAGTTTGAGTTCATTGGCTAACAGACCACTGTTTGTCAGCTAATTACGCTCCAATATATTACCTATGTAGCGCTGATAGGAAGCTTTAGAGGGAAGTAAGGGTTTGGTCACGGGGATCAAGGTTGTGGGTTTTTGGTTTAAGGACTGAGTGCTAACTAAACTTTTATCGATAGCTACCAGAACTGGTCCCCGTACTATCATGGATGCCCATTGCTATCGGCTAATTAACTTAAAACCCTCCAGGGGTTCTAAACCCTTGGAGGGTTTGGTCATTTTGACCATATAGATCGCTCTTCCGCCGCGGCGAATCGAGCTGGCCAACTGCTCCTGGTAGCTATTGTGGATGAAGACTGTCAACGCTGTCGACCGCTTAAAGCTTCGCCCTTTGACTCCCACCACATGAGCTTCAATTGGATAATTTTTGCTTAAGAGGTTGGTTTATAAGAGTTAAATAGAGCTGAGTACTAAAATTACTCAGTGGATTTGGAAATGCAAATCGGCTAGTGATTTTATTGCTCAGAGCAAATAGCATTTCTAGTACTGATCTAGCCCTAAGTGGATGAGAATCTAAAGTGGTATTGCCGTGGCTCGGAATGTTCTTAGCCGAAGATTCAAAATTGAGGATTCCTTAGATTTCTGTTCTTAGACAAAAGATTCTCTTGGTTTTTCGGTCCTTGACGCTTGTTGAAATACCTCAGTGCTGACCTTTGATGATCCTTACCGGCACACCTATGACGGTGACTCCATCTAGAAGATTTAGTCACGCAGCTCTTGCTCCTACCGTTACCTCACTTCCGATCCTGATTCCAGGAAGGATAGTGGTATGGGATCCAATCGAGCAGGAATTACAGACCTGCCCGCACCGAGCAGAAATACTCCGGGATTGATGATGGTAAAGTCTGCTACTTTGACTTCATGATGCACCTGAGCACCACTATTGACCATGCAGCCGATTCCTAGCTGAGTTTCCGCTCCGATAAAGCAGTGGTGAAATTGACGATATCTGATTTTGGTTGTCGGTTGAAAGACTAACTGAGGACTGCCAGCTGCTCACTGAAGACTATTAACTCACATCGGGCAGCTCATAAAACATCGGCAATCGAAGTAAACAATCTGAAAAACGATCCGAGTTAAGTAAATTACGGCTGTGTTGCTCTGGAAAATGCTTTTGTGCGTATGTAGAGCGGTGGAGGCTTTGGTAGTGAAATACCGCCAAGATTCCATTTTCATTCAAATGTCTAACATATTCCATACGACTCTCTAGGTCTGGAAAAAGAAGGTAGAAAAGATGCCAGTTGCCAGCAGGCATTAGGCAGCTAGCAGAATTTGTTTGAATAGCTAGAAGTTTACTTTCCATTGACTCTTCTGAATAGCTTTCAGGACTGGAAACTGAGAACTGGCTACTGCTGGATGTGAACTTGCTCAAATAGTATGGACTAAGAATTTTTGGCTTAGACGAAGTTTCATTAAAATGACTGAAATAGTCTTCCCAAATCCCTTCTCTTCGAGCTTGAATAGCATCTATATTTTCGAGTTGTGCCCATAAGAAAGCTGTGGTAACTTCAGAGGGCAAGAAGCTGCTTCCAAGATCCACCCAACCATATTTGTCAACTTCTCCACGGAAGAAAGCAGCACGGTCGGTTCCTTTTTCCCAGATAATCTCCGCTCGCTTCACAAATGCCCGATCATTAATAACTAGCATCCCTCCTTCTCCACACTGAATATTTTTGGTTTCGTGAAAGCTAAAACAGCCCAAATGCCCGATTCCTCCAAGGGCTTTTCCCTTGTAGAAACTATCTACCGCCTGAGCAGCATCTTCTACAACGTAGATATTATGCTTATTTGCTAGGGCCATGATTGTATCCATTTCACAGGCTATACCACCGTAATGTACGACAAGGATTATTTTAGTCTTTGAGGTAATTAGATCTTCAAGGAGTGTTTCGTCTAGGTTTGGGTGATCCTGCTTGCTATCTACGAAAACGATTTTAGCCCCCCGAAGCACAAAGGCATTGGCAGTGGATACAAAAGTGTAGCTCGGGAGAATGACTTCATCTCCAGGCTTAATATCCAAGAGGATGGCTGCCATCTCAAGTGCATCGGTGCAGGAAGTGGTGAGGAGGCATTTCTGGAAACCGTAGCGCTGCTCAAAGAACCCTTGGCATCGCTGGGTAAATTCTCCATTACCGGAAATTTTACCCAAGTCCACTGCTTCCTGAATGTATTTCAGCTCATTACCGGTGAGGTAGGGTTTGTTGAATGGGATTTTCATAGAGGATTTTAGTTCTCAGTGGTGGGCTATGAGTTGCGGGTTGTGAGGACGTATAGCTTCGTTTCGATTCGCCTCAGCAGTAGAGAAATCTGTTTGTGTGTACTAGTCAAATCAATGAGATCTTTCCTATCTTCAAGATAACTACTCACTCCCAACTGATGCGAATGGCTGTTGGGACTGCCACCTTCCAAGTGACCAAGATTAATGCTAGGCAATTCAATTTTGAGTCCACTTCTAAAACTGGATTTTAGGAGTGGATTCGATCTTTCAATTTTCGATTCCAATAATGATATACTAAAACCCGCTCCACAAGTGCGTATCCTAACTTTTCATACAATCTGACTGCTGCACTATTATTTGCTTGAGTGGCGATTTTCATTACTCTAGCAGCTTCACTTTTGGCTTTTCTTTCAGCACTTTGAACCAATAGCTTTCCTATTCCCTTTCCCTGCTGGCAGGCATCTACTGCAATCAATCCAATCTGTGCACTACTGGTATCAGTGGAATAGGAGATGAAACCCGAATAATCAGCAGCAACAATGAGGGTTTGATTTTCCCAAGCCTTAAGTACCCACGAACCATAGAGCTTTTCGAATTCTCCATGAGCTAGCCGAGAATCTACTTTGAATCTTGAAAATCTACCACTTTCTAAGGCAAGGTAAAGAAGTCGTTTATCCCAATTTCCTTGATATCTTGAAATTAAATCCTCACACTCTCGGGATGTATCCAATTCTTTTTCAAAAGTCAGTTTGGTGTCTGCCAAGATAATCTCGGAGGATTTGAAGCACAGTTCTTTTTCTGAGAATATATAAGCTAGCTGAAAGACTTTGGCTTCTTCCAGAAACATGGATTCCTTCCAGTCTCCAAAGATGGTAGTCTTTCCAACGGGGTAGCCAAAAAGTTCGGTATCGAAAGGAAGCGGGATGATCATCGGATTATCGGTTGTGGGTTTGCATAACTCTGTAGATCCAAATATATTTTCTGCTAATTGGAAATGGATCAGAGTCACTTTTGGTCATGGTATCGGGTAGTTATCAGTTCTCTGTTGAAAGACTGATTGCTAGTTGAGGACTTCCAACCGATAGCTATTTTTCAGGTTTTCCATTCCTTTTTGACGTATTCAATAAATTTAAATACCCGGGCTCCTAAAACATCGTATTCAATAATCAGGGAATTGGCTTTAACCTCAAGATCAGGATACAGCGATTTAATTTTCTGCAAATGATTGATGGTTTCCAGATTACTGGCATGAGAATAAATCAAAAACTTGATGAAATCAGCCTCAGAGGTTCTTCTCCCATATCTTTCTACACTAGTTGAAACGACAGAATCTGAGGACCGTCTTAGTTGGCTCCCCAATTCATATAATTCATACTTTGGAAGACTCATTGTGAACCTGTGCGTTTCGAGAAACAAAGAAAATGATCTTTGATAGACTTTTAAATCTTTATACGACTTCATATCAATAAAAATACAGTTTTAAATCAATCAATCTCCATACTAGCTGATAACCCACAACCCTTTGGCAATAAGATCAAAAGTAAATCCAATAAGTCTCTGACTAGCACATAATATAAGTGAGTCTATAAATCCCTACTAACTGCCCACTCTCTTTTCCACAATATAAATCGGCCTATTTTTTACCCCTTCAAAGGTTTTACCTACATATAAACCAACAACACCAAGTGTAATCAACAGAAAACCACTCAGCAACCAAAGTGAAATAATCAGAGACGCATAGCCCGCCACAATGATATCGCCGTGCAAGTATCGGTATAGCGTGTAGAGTGCAAAAACAAAACCTGTGGCAGCAACCAGCATCCCAAATTTGACAGTCAGACGGATAGGTTTGTCACTGTAGGCCAACATAATGTCGAGGGCTAGATTAAATAACCGCTTGAAATTGTAATTTCTTTCTCCCTCTTCCCGCTTCGCGTGTGTCACGTCTATAGTCGTCTGTCGGAAACCAACCCACTTCACCATCGTGGGAAAATAGCGAATGCTTTCCCGCATTCCGCAGATCTCCTGAATGACTTTGCGATGGTAGATCCCAAAATTGGCTATGCTTT
>Ga0335398_10004910_pt1 | contig 18117 bp, 16 predicted proteins | sample BON03_FD_205742 | JGI IMG/M metagenome (GOLD analysis project Ga0335398, IMG submission 205742) | Freshwater microbial communities from Lake Bonney liftoff mats and glacier meltwater in Antarctica - BON-03 (spades assembly) (version 2) | ecosystem: Environmental > Aquatic > Freshwater > Ice >... | reverse complement strand
CTTGAAGATTTAAAATGGGACAAAATTGTCTAACAATTATAATAAAAATTATATAAATATTTTTTATTATATATTTCACTATTTGTATAATAATGTTTTATTATTATATTATATGACACGAAAAAATATTTGCGATAAAAATTTAAGTTTTAGTGATTGTGAATTATTAATTTTAAGAATGCAAGTGGATCAATCAAAAGAAAAGATGGCTCGTCGTATAATAAATACTCCCGAAATTCAAGAAATTATTGAAATTGTTGAAAATTTTATTAAAAAAAAAAAGCTTATATGCTATGGAGGTACAGCTCTCAATAATATTCTCCCAATTGAAGACCAATTTTATAATAAAGATACAGAAATCGCAGATTATGATTTCTACTCATTTGATGCTCTTAACGATGCAAAAGAATTAGCAGATATTTATTTCAAAAAAGGTTATCTTGAAGTTGAAGCAAAAGCAGGTCAACATCATGGAACTTATAAAGTATTTGTGAATTTTCTGGGTGTTGCTGATATTAGTAATATTCCAAAAGGGCTTTTCAAATCTTTGAAAAGAGATTCATTGAGAGTAAATGGTATTTTGTATGCTCCTGTAAATTTTTTGAGAATGGGCGTTTATTTAGAAACTTCACGACCAGCAGGTGATGTTGATCGTTGGGAAAAAATTTGGGGTAGATTACAACTATTGAATAAACATTATCCATTAACAACAATAAATTGTAATTCAAAAATAGAATCATCCGAATTCCAGAGAGACTTTGATGGCAAATCTGTAAATCCCAAAGATAAGGATTTGATATATGATACAGTAAAAGAAACATTTATAAATCAAGGTGTAGTATTTTTTGGAGGATACGCAATGTCGGAATACAGCAAATATATGCCAAAAAATGCACATGATAAAATAAAAAAAATAGCAGATTTTGATGTTATCTCAAATGACCCTGTTGCAACTTCTGAAATTGTTAAAGAAAGATTAATGGATGTTGGAATTAAAAATATCAAAATAATTGAACATGAACAAATTGGAGAGATAATACCAATGCATTATGAAGTTAGAATAGGAAAAGATGAAACTGTTGCGTTCATTTACAAACCAATTGCATGTCATAGTTACAATTTAATTACAATTAATAATAAAAAAATTAAAATTGCAACAATTGATACAATGTTAAGTTTCTTTTTAGCATTTTTATATGCCGATAAAGAATATTTTGACATTGAACGTATTTTATGTATGTCAAAATTTTTGTACGATGTTCAACAAAAAAACCGTTTAGAACAAAAAGGTTTATTGAAACGATTTAGTATAACTTGTTATGGTCACCAAATAACACTTGAAGAAATGCGTTCAAACAAAGCAAAAAAATATAAAGAATTGAAAAATAAAAAAGGAACAAAAGATTATGATGAATGGTTTTTGAATTATAAACCAGGAGAAAAAAAAAATAATAATAATGATAATACCACAAAGAAAAAAAAAGATATTAAAAATGTAACAAAAAAGAAAAAGAATATTAAGAAAAAATCAAGTAAAAAGTCAAAGTAAAATAATATCGTGAGAATACTATACACAATAATTTTGAATCAATACTTTAAATACTGAATTTATAATTTTATAAATTATATTATCTAATGAGATGTACTTTGAGAAAAATATGGAAATATAAACTATATACAAAATTAATAATTCAAATACTTTTCGTATACTATTACAACTATTATCATATATTGACCAATCATTTACGTAGCTACAAATTTGCGTATTTGATTTTGTAATATAAAAATTATGGATATCTAATAATCCAGTTAATATTCTATGAAAATTAGTATTTTCATTTTTTACACTAAATATTTTATCTATTTTGTCTAATCTTATCAAATTTAAATATAATACTTTCTTTTTTACACCGCTTTTTGATTTCAATGGAAATATATATGGGTTTATACCATCTATATATTTTTTATCATATAAAATATTGCCATCAATAATAAATGGAATAAATGATGATTTTATCATTGAATTTATAATATCTTCATTGTCTTTATACTCATTTCTTAAAATTTTTTTACCTTTTTTTACATTATAATATGTTATAAATAATCTTTTATTTATTATTTTTTTTGATTCACGTAAAACATTAACTGAAATACTTTTTTTAAAATATTTATGTAAATCTTTTATTTTTTCAAGATTATAGGTTTTCTTAAAATCATTGTATATTTCATCGTATAATCCATGTATTACATCTAATGAATCTATCATATACAAAAATGCAAAAATTGAACCAATACTACAACCTGATATTCTTTCTATTTTTATATATTTTCTTCTCTCCATTTCTTTCAAAAAATATAATGGACCTACCATATAACTACCATTGAAAGCACCACCATCTAAAACAAGATCCATCTTCATTATATTATCGCCTTTTTGTTCCTTAAAAGAGTTGGGTAAATTTTCTATTAATTTATTTACATAATTATTTATCATATAGTTCATAATTAGTATTTACAATTATTAACTATTTCATTTTTATTACGAATTATTATACAATATTTTCTCTAGTTATACACAAATTCAAATTGGTTTATTCAAAATTGATTGAACTGATTTGTTAGTTTATCCAATATATAAAAAAACATACCAAACATTATACTTGAAAAAATAAAACCATTTATATTTTGATTTCCATCTTTAGAAAAGAGAAATGGAAAATATTTAAATAAATATTTCCTTAAAAACGGTAATTGAAATAAAAAATATAAAACACCCAATAATAACGGAGTTTGAATTTCGTTATATAAATTATCTAATGAATTTGCTTTGTTTTCTTTTAAGTTGTATTTTCTTATCATATCTTCGGTTTCTTCTTCATTAGGATCAATATAATTTTTATTTAATTGTTGTGGTGGTATGTAGTTTGGTTGCACATATGGGTCTTGTGTTATATTTGAGTCAGACATTGACATATCTCGTGATGGCAATTGCGTAACACCTGTTATACTTGCTTGTTGAAGACCACTTACAATCTGACTAATAGTTGTTTGATCCAGTGACATTGGAGATGTAACATTTACATCTTTATTTTTATCACTGATAACTCCGCCTCCAGATGGGTCTAACGGTAAATCCGTAATACTTGTTGAATCTGTCATAATAACTACAAAGAATGATTGATTTAATTAAATACGCAAAACTTTTATTAATTATATAAAATCAATTATTTTTTTATTTTTGTTACATTTTACTGAAACTATGTCATATTTGAAACATTTATTATTGTGATTGTATATTTTATCTTTTATTTTTTCTAAAGGTGGTGCACGAAATATAATACATTCTTTATCTTTACAAACAATTCTAAATAATGTAGCTAAACCAAATCCTAATATACACGACATTATATATTTGCCATTTTTTGTATGAACAAATTTACCTAATTCCATTATGTATCTGTATATATAACTCTACGAAGATATATTATTGTAATCATAATAACATTTATTCGCTTGTCTGTATAGGTATATCATTTATCATTGATTTATCTCTCGGACAATCAACTTCTGTGGGTTTAAAATAAAAACAACTATCTGTAACATCTTTAAACAAAACTTGTTCAACATTTTCAGGAGTTGGGTAGATATAGATTATCTTCTTATTTGGTCCGACAACATAAACAAAAAAAATGCCTATAGCAAAACTTATTATGAACAATTTTATTGATATATAGTTTGATAACATTGTAAAATATATATATATTTAAATTAATATTGAAAATCCTAATTCACGACGTATAATAAAACCATTATCAGTTAAAAAACTGTTCTTTATTTTCTATCATTACCTTTTACTGGAAGAACAAATAACGGTACTTTATTTATTGTTATATCATCTGTTTTACTATCTATTTCACTATCTGTTTCACTATTTTTTTTTTTGTTTATTTTTGTTCCAACAGTATAATTTATTACTTTCATTTCCACTTCTTCAATTTCCAAATCGCTTATTGTGTTTTTTTGTTGTATCAAATGGTATGTGTTTGTATCATTATCGTATTCTACATAAGGATTATTATATTTCATACTCATTATTTTATTTAATTTTGGTGTTAATTCATTGACATAAATATCAACAGCATCTTTAACAATTTGTGTATCTGTATAATCAGTTATCATACTTTTTATTTTATTAATAATTATATATATCTCTTCTTGAAGTTCTTTGATATTATCATTATTATATTTATAACTTTGTTTTTGTGTATATTCGTCAATATCAAATGCTTGTAATGTTGTAAAAAAACTCAGAAGATCTTTATCTTCATTAAAATCATTTAATACTTTTTCAGTTGTTGTATAACCAAATAATAAATTATTTTTACTTTTAATAATTTTATTTTTATAAATATTAATTTCAACCTCATATTCTTTAACGCTATCAGTTAATAATTTGTATCTACCAACATTTATATCGATATTCAAAGGGCAGGGAGTCAATTTGTTTCCACAAAGTGCAATCAAGTTACGTCCGCCACCTTTATCTTTATTAACAATTGTAGAGAAAATAGAGCCACCTAATTGACCGCAATTTATACACTTTTGTTTTAATGATTTGTATTCATTACTTTTCTCTTTCCAACTTGAATCCGTTTGATTTTTAATTTTACTTTTATCTTTATTATAAGCTGTTTCATATTTTGTTTTCAATTTATAATAATCATCTAATACTTCTGTTACTATCATTTGATATAATTATATATTATAATTAGGGAAACTTCAACAAAGCTTTTTTCACCTTTTGCATTCGCATATATTCGCTAAAAGTGATGGGTTTTTCGTAAGATAAGAATTTACCATTCAGGTAATCCAGTTATAAGCTCTTGACTAAGTTTTAATTTAGCATCTTGAAAAATTTTAATTTTTGATAATATATATTGTTGTTTGTCTCTATTTTTTATTTCCTTTTCACTATTTGTCAATTTCCCTTTATATTTATAAAGTAACATTGATACTAAAATAAATATAAATATTGTAAGCATCCCTAAATTAAACATAATATTGTTATACTTATTTTTAAAAACATTACACTGTTTTAATGTCTGATTCAGAAAATATTTTACACCAGGTTCAATCAATTTTGGTTTATCATCTAAATTCATAAATTATGTTAATATTATTTATTGGAAAAACTAAACGGTAATACATGAAAATTTAATTTATCAAGAATGTATATGAGTGATTCTTATTTAAATATCATCGTTTTTTTAGTTACTACAATAGTTTATTATTTAGTACCATTAAAACCTTCACTTACTCTTGATATAATGAGTAACCCTGATAAACTTAAAGAATATTATTCAAATACTTATTTGTATTTAGGTATTTATTTTATGGCAATTGTATTTTTTCAATTTATAGCAAATGCTTCTATTATATCTATGACATGTGGAGGAAGTATTACCGAAAATATTGCTGTTTCTGGAACATATACATTTATACCTTGGTTATTAATATTTGGAGTTATTATAGTTGTACTTGTCACATATCCCGGATTTAAAAGTGCATTTTCTGATGTAATTGGTTATTTTTATGTAAGTAGTTCAGCTAATAAATTGATTACAGAATTACTTATTAATAAAGATGTTGATATAAAAACTGAAGGATTAGATAAAAATGACAGGAAAAAACTAATGGACACAGCTGACATAATTATCAAAATTTGTGGAAATACATCCGTATTAATTAATCAAATAGTTCCAGAAAATTTTAATGACTATTGGGGAATTTTGGAACCATTAATGAAACCCGAATATCAATCCACTAATACTAATTACGATAGTGGATTAACAAATCAAAAAAAAAACGAATTGTTTGAATTAGCAGTTACGAGAGATAATGTTGGAGAAATTATGTGGTATCTTTACACTGGTATATTACTTATATCAATTGTTCAATTAAAAATAAGTACAAGAGGTTGTATCGCTAATCCTGCAACAATGCAGAAAAATTATCAAACTTTTTTAGACCAGAAAGAAGTTATTGATGAAAAAAATCAAGTAGAAAATGATACTGTATATACAATTACATAATTAACGTTTATATATTTATTGATTGCTTACAAAAACCAAAACCAAGTTGGAAAGAAATATTTATGCAAAATATACGGACATTAGATTTATAGATATTCAATTGGAATATAAGAATTACATATTTGTCTATGTCCTATTTTAAATCTTCCAGAAAACATAAAATTAGCTTTGAATGTATTACTATTTATATATGATACTATATTACTTAAATTGCACTTTTTTTTGGGTTTAAGCATTATTAATCCACCACCAAAATATTTTACTTTACCTAAAAATGATACATTTGATTTCCGTGTTAAATTATAAATGTAAATACAATCTTTACCAAGATTACTATTTATTGTAGTTATATTTCTTGGTGCTCCCCATTCAAACCAATTATTTTCATTAAATTTTCGTATTCCTCTTTCTATAAGCTCTTTTTTGTGATGTGATAAATGTTTATTAATTTTCTCATCACAGCAAGGATAGTTTTCAATATAAATGTATTTATCAATTTTGTCTTCACCATTCAATACTTCTATATTACCAAGTTCTTCATTTTTATAAACTTCTTCTTTCCCACTAACAAGACCAACATAAACATCAAAATAGTCTTGAAACACGATACTATTATTATTTGCTTCTTCTCCAAAAGTAATTAATCCGTTGCTATTTGTAATATAGAGTAATTTGTCGTTATATAATACTTTTTTTTCAATTAAAATATTTTTACAATATCTAAACACAATAACATCAATCGACGCATTCTCAAACATTTTTTCATTATTAGGATGGAATATATGAGTAAATGTTCCGTTTGTCATCATAATATTCAATAATTTTGAAGCACTTGTTAGTTTAAGAAAATCAGACGGAACAATAAATATCAACTCACCATTATCTTCAAGTAAATTGTAACATTTTTCGGTAAAATCAATATATAAGTTTCCTTTTTTAGTTCTAACATAAGGCGGATTTCCTACAATTGTTTTGAATGTTTTTGTAATTAGTTGTTTCATAAAATCACCATAAACAACCTTATCTTTTTGTATTTTATCTAATAATTTAATTTTTGTATCAATTTCATACATATCAAATGTGATACTTGGTATTTTATCTGTAATAAATGTAATTAAATCGCCTTGTCCAATTGATGGTTCTAAAATATTAGACGGACTATTTAAGATAAACTCAAATATCTTTTCTTTAAGTTCATTATGGGTTGTAAAATATTGTCCTAAATTATGTTTTGTTGTCATAGTTGGTATTTCTGTTTTTATAGTTGGTATTTCTTTTTTTATAGTTGGTATTTCTGTTTTTATAGTATCTTCTAAATCTTTTGAAATAAATAAATCAATTTTTTCTTTTACATTATTAATTTCATTCAATTTTTCATTAACAACTACACCAATAATTTCTTTAAGTTTTGTCTCATTAACACAAGGTAGTTTTTTATTGATATGTTTATTGTAATGTCCCTTTTGACTAAATTGTTTACCACATTTTTCACAACTATAAAAAACCATTTTTAGTTATATACATAGTATACATTTTAGTTCTTTATTTACTATTTTTACAAGTAAATTCAAAATTCAGATAATTCATTCTCTTCTTCAATATCTAAAATAGGTGTTATTACATAAACTTTTGTAATGTATATATTTACAATATATGAAACAAAAATCATAAAAAAAGCTATATAATCACTAATATTAATCTGTTGGTGTAAATAAAATTTATTAATTAGTAATACCAGAGAAAATTGAATTATTATAATCATTAACATTATATTTGTAGGATCCAACAACTTATATTTGTGAGCAATAGAAATTGCTTTTGTTAAAAATACCCAATCAATCCAAATAAGAGGAATTACCATTTTATACGCTTCCCATGTTGTTAAATTTTTATATGGTATTGTTATATAAGAAGCTGTTATTGCAAATATTTGTGCAATAACAAGCAAAATTATATATAATAATGTTAATAATATTGTATCCATATATATATATTTAAAATAATATTAAAATATCTGATTCCTTGATAATATTAAAATAATATTAATTTATATATATATATGGGTTATATATTCACAATATTATTTTGGTTGATTTTAAATATACTCACATCTGTTTTTTCACAAATAGGGTTGTTTATGCAAACATTACCATTTTTAGAGAATGAACCGTATTTAATTAAATTGTTACATTCTCAATTTTGGGCGACTATTCAATGGTCATTTGCTGTTCCAATGTTTCGTATCGGGTCGCATTTTTTAAACCCTGCACAATTATTTTTATTTACATTTGTTATAAATTTTATTGTGGTTATTATTTCAAATAAAATATGGCTTAATATTGGAAACAATATTGGCGATTATGTTACAATGATCATTTTTTTTATTGCCATGTATATATCTAAAACCAAATTTTTTGGATAACTTAATCTAAAAAAATTTAGTATTTACTATAGAATACGTAACAATTCCATATGATAAAATCCCTAAAATAATAGATAATAACCAAATTGGAAGTATTGTTTTATTAGTGTAACCAACTCCAAATTCTCTAATACTACCATCTTTTTTATATAGAAACGCTGGTTTGGTAAATTGAATAATACTAAATATTATTACGAATAGTATTATTGAAACAACTGTCACATTTTTCTGTATAAAATTGCGGAACATGTTTATATACAATTATAACATTATTTTTTTGATTAAACATAATATTTTTTTAAGAAAGTGTTTAGTTATAATCATCATAATTTTCTTCTTCGTCACCTTCAAAATCGCCATTTTCATAATCATCAGTCATATAACTCATATCATAAGCTTCTTTATCAATTTCCTTTTCTCTTTCAATATCATCAATAATTTCATCCCTATTTGCTTCAAATTCATCCATAGAAACGCCTTTTGCTCCTAAAGTTCGCTCATATTGAAGCATTGATTCCATAAATTCACGTTCATCATCATAGAAATCTTTATCATAAGTGGTTAAACCTTTTTGTAACCCTTTATTCCAAACACCTAATTTGTTTATTTTCAAAATAGTATCAGTGTCTCTCTCTTCATCGGTAATAAGATTCTTTAATCTATCAGTAATTCGGTCTTTTTCCTTTTCTTTCAATTTAAAAACACGGTCCAATACTTGTTCATAAGAAATATCAATAATTTTTTTATGTCCATCCATAATATCCATAAAAACCAAAAATAAATCTGCAACACTACTTTTCAATTGTTTTTTGTTACCTTTAATAAGGGTTGATTCATAAGATGGCTGCGTTTCAAATATAACTCTTCTCTCCACATCTTCAATATAACCAGTAGTTATTATATCTTCAATATTAATAGTATTTTCTTTTTCTTGTATCGATGAAAACATATCTTGTTCAGTTAATTCAATATAGTTAATAAATACTCTTAATAAATAATATTCATATAGATATCTTGATGTTCTCTCTTCAATAACTGGTAACAATTTGATATTTGTATCCTTCAAATAAATAGAAGAAAAACATGGGGTATTTTTTGATAATAAAGAAAGATTTTTTGAAGATATTTGTATAGTTTGTAATAATTGCAAAAGTATTGGATTGTTATAAAAAGGTCTTAGTCTCTCATAGTGTTGATTAATATCTTTTTTCAAGTCATTAGTGTGTTTTGAAGATAATTTCCAATAATCCGGAATACGAACATTTTTATAATCAACCTCATTTAATATAATATTTGGAAAAACAGTTACAATATTTTCAATAAAAGTTTTTAAAAAATTTATTATATTATACATATTATCATTTGAAATCTTTTTTTCATCGTTTTTATCATCTGCCCAAATAGATAAGTTTTCCATGAATGTTCCCATATGCCTTAGTGCAAGTCCAGAAATTTTCGAACTTTTATTTTTATATATAAAATCAGTAATTTCGTTTTTCATACTTGTATTATTTTTTATTAAAAAATTATTGAGTGATTTAGTTTCATTAGTTATTGTATCACTAGCTACATCAAAAGTATCTAAAGCTTTTTCTATTAAATCTCTCAATGACCTATCAACTGTATTATCGTCTTCATCGTCGATAGATTTCAAAACACCAATTAACTTTGTAATTGATGAAACATTTTGTCTATCAATATTTGTTTCAACAATATTATGTTTGGCAATTATTTGCAATAATCTTAAGAAAGACTCTTTGGAATAATTTCTACCATCAGATTTAAGTTTTTTTATTGTTTCTGATAAACTACTATTAATATTTATAATAGGTTTATCAGTGCATAAAGGTAGTATATCAATGTTTATAGGTAACAATGAATTAAAATTACAAAATTTGATAAATGTCATATATATTGTTTCTTCATTGAATTCTGAGTTAATAGATGGATATATATTTTTTGTATTAATCGTGCTGAATAATAAGTGTGCTTCTGAATAATGTAAAACATCTTCCATAATGTTAGTAAGCTTATTTACAATATTATTATATTCGGTTATGCTACTATCTTCATTCTCAAAATATTTGATTGTAGAATAATCCCCTTTTTCATTACAACATGAATTTTCTAGATATGGTTCGTTATTATTTTTATGTAATAATAGATTTTTCTTTTTTATTATATTGGCGATTTTTTCTTGTAAAGCCAACGAAAATATAATTATTTTAGATTCAATAACTAACAACTTGTTTCTTTGATTTACTGAAGCATTTTTCAAATCATTTAATAAATTTGTTTTGAATTCTGTAGATATATCCAACAAATTTTTTATTTTGAAAGGTAATAAAGGTGGTAAGAATTGTGACCAATTAGTTACATCATGTTCATATGGTATTTCATCATTATCAACATTTATTAAAAGATATTCCACTTTCTCGTTAATTTTCCTTTTTACATCGTTTAAAGATAACAACCCGGTTGTTTTACCATCACCTTCTAACGCGCTTTTGATTTTGAGTGCGATATTTTCTTCTTTAGTTTTTTTTAAAACATTCCATGGTTCTATAGATGTGCGTATTTTATAAGCAATACAAGCAATATAATTAACACTATCCATATCTCCTGAACCTTCAAACGGATACCCGTTAAAAGAACGCACACATCCTGGAAACGTTTTTCTACTTTTAACAGACGGCACACTTGTCTGAACGGCAATCAAAAACATTCCTAGTGTATTATACAAAACAGTTGTATTATATAAATCATTATATGATGGAATAGTTTTACCTTTGTTAGACATATCAACAATAAGTTTTTTATAAACAGACTCAAGAGGTAATGTTGATTTTGTAGTCTCGGTAACACAATTGAATATGAATTGTTTTTGATTCTCAATATTAATACCCATTGAAACAGATATTGCATTAACAATATTATTAAACATTTTTATTTCCGGTGTCATAGCAACAGAAATAGTATTTAATACGACATCGGCTTCTGCAATTGATCGTGTTGAAATTTTGAAACCATCATCATATCCTTCATCAGTGTCAAATTCTAAAAGTTGAATAGGATATCCTGTGTGCTCGTCACACCACATATCTCCATCATCACTCAATTTACCAATTTCGTCAATAACCGTCTTGATATACTCATTATAAGTATTTGGACTATTCAAATAAGCAGATGCTAATTTATATTTGAATAATGGTAACAATTCAACATTAGTTTTTAAACAATACAACCAATGTTCATTTTCATCTAATAAAGCTTTTCGTGTAAATGATACTACAAATCTAACAATATCTTTCTGTTTCTTCACAAAATCGGATTGACCTAATATCATATTAATAAGTTTAGTATATGGAGAAACAATTATAGGTTTATTATCTTCATCGTCAATAAGAATACCCAATTTATATTTCTCATCATTATATTTAAGTTTAATGTTATTTTGAATACGAAATAACACATAAATAATTTTCATATAATAATCATATTTTTCTTTAATATTTCTTTCAAAATTGATTTTAGATATACTATATTTATCATCAAATTCATTTATAATATTTTCCATCAAGTTATTTTGAATTTCTAATTCTGTTTTTTGTAAAGATTGACAATTATCATCTTTTGTAATACATTTTTTTTGTAAATCACACAAAATACTTGAATTATCTGTGCTAACATCAATATCATTAATATTTTTGTCCATAACCCAAACATTATTACTACGAACATAATAAATAAAATGTTCTTTTTCGAGATCTGTGCTTTCGTATAATATAGCATATTGACCATCAATAACTTTTTTGATACCATTAATTAATGTATCCATCATATATTCGGCATCTATATCATTAACATTAAATTTAATTTTAATTTTATTAATTAAGAAAATTGTAAAATCATTTGACGACATATTAATCATTTCCTTTTCATAATCATCAATATATCCATAATTAGTTTTATCATATTTTTTATCAAAATATATATCTTTATTATTATCAATCATTAATTCATCTTTTGAAGTATAAATTTTGGAAATAACAACATTATTACAATCCTTTGAAATGTTATTTTTAATGTTTTCACCAATATTTTTATTTTCAATATCTAAAATATCTTCCAAATCATTTGATAACATAAGAGGTAAATTAATGAGAGATAAAGCATTATTATATAGTTTTCCGTAATCAGTAACAATTATTTTTCGCAATAACTCAGAATTAGAATATATTAAATTATTATTTATTGTATTTTCTGCACTATAAATATTTTTTTGACTTAATGGATAATTAATATCATAAGCTTGTAAAACTTCTTCTTTTTCTGTTGATTTTTCCAATGTAGAAATTATTGTGAATGCTTGATTTAATAATATTTCAACTTTCCTTGTTCTTTTTAACAATAAAAAATTTTTAGATTTTTCAATATATGATTTATTATATTCGGCAATTTTTTTATCAATAAAATTAGTTATTTCAACATATTGCATATAAGTAAGATTATCACCATATACTAAAAATGGCTCAAGGAATTGTGTTACATCTACAATAGAAACTTTACCTGTAATATATTTTTTCATTAAATTAAAAATTATTTTAGTTTTGGGGACAATTGAATTAATGAAACTCATATAGATTTTATCTTTAGATAATCCCATTGATTCTTCTTTCGAAATATTCAAAACATAATTTTTTATATTATTAACATAATTATTTTCATTTAATTCAATAGTTTGACCTATAGTATTAACAATTATATCATCAACATTTGTATTTTTTTTAAGTAATTCCCAATAATTCAAAAATATTGTATTAAGATTAGATCTATCTAATATTGATGTTCCTGGTAAACTAATACGAGAGAAACGAATAGTTGGTTCTGGTAATGTTACAAATGATTTTATAGAAATAGTATCTGGTTCTGTTAATTTTATTTTTTGTGAAATCATACGACTTCCATTCAAATCTTTTGCGATTAATTTATTCAATCCAAGATTATATTTTTGAATAACAAAACGCCTTGTTTTTACAGTATTATTTGTAACAATAGAAGAATATAAATCATTCAAATTGTCAACAACTGTATTTAAATTTTCTTCAACAGGTCTCTCATAGATAATATCATTTATATTTTCTTCATTCAAATTTTCAAATGGTGTAAAATAAGGGTTTAAATCTTTATAGAGAGAAGAATATTTGTTATCTTCTTTGGTAATCTTATAAGATTTAAATATATTACTAATTTGTTTTATGTCTTCTTCAAAATTAATTAATTTAATATCATTATAATCATCAGTATTATCTAAAACATCATAAACTTTCTTGATATTTTTAACAATTGGTAATATCCAATACAAATTAGTATTTAAATTTTTAAAATAACTCGTTAATGGTTTATAATCTGATTGATTTAGATTTGAGCCTTCAATATTACCATATTCATTGAAAACAGAAAATTTATTCCTCAATTGTATAAATCTTTCAATCATAATATGAATATTATTCAGTACTTTATCAGTTCTTTTCGAATTCGGAACTGTAGATAACAAATCATCCAATAAATCGTTTGTTTGTACTTCAATACTATATCTTTGTTTACTAACATCAACATCCGCATATCTTACTATAGGTCCAAATTCTTCTTCTCCGAATTGTATTTGATTACCTTTTAAAATAACTTCTCTTACTTGATTATTTATTATCTCCTTTTTTTCTCTCAATGGAAAATTAATTACTGATGCAGGTAATTCTTCTTCTTTGAGAGAACTAATATCTAATTCCTGTGAAGGTTTTTCTCTAATTAATATAGAAGTAATCGGTATGTCTTCCGGAATACCTTTGTAATCAAAATTAATATATATAATATCGTTATCTGGATATGTTTTAATCTCAATCATATCTTGCTCTAAATTTGTAATTTCACCTGTAAGTGAAATTGGAACATTACCGCCAAAAAAAATATCAACCCATTTATTTGGTAATAAATCATTTTGCAATGCATATCCTTTAAGTTCGTTTCTACTTAATAAATAAATTTTAGTAATTGATGTTCCAAATATTGTTCCATCTTCATTAAGTTTTAAAATAGTAATATCTAATGTATCTTCGTTTATCAATACAATTTTGGATGCATCTATATAGTCAATAAAAAAAGTCTGGTTATTCAGTTTCTCATTATTTATATCGATAATTTGTATGATATCCCCTAATTCCAATTCAATTATAGTTATTTTTTCATTATTTTTATTTTCTTTAGGTATCGATGACATTCTCTTCTATATTTGTTATAGAAATTTTTATATTTAAATAGTTATAAATATAAGCTTAGAGACAATAATAATAATAATAATAATATGTTATCAAAATTATACAATTATACTCTTAACAAGAAAGATATATCATTCATAAATGAACCAATAAATATAACCACAAATAGTGAAAATAGTGAAAATAATGAAAATAGTGAAAATAATGAAAATAGTGAAAATTTTACAGAATACAACTCTTCAAATATATTAAAAGTAAATACAACTAAATACAAGACAAATAATTATAAAATTATAAACTACGATAAAAAAATGTTAAATAATGATAATATTGCTACATATGGATTATGTAGATCAGTAATTGCAAATGAAGAAAATACAATTGTATGTTATTCTCCTCCGAAATCTTTACCTTATGATGTTTTTATTAATAAATATCCTGAAAAAAAACAACATATTATTGCTCAAGAATTTGTAGAAGGAACAATGATAAATGTGTTTTTTAATAAAATACCCCAAATTTGGGAAATTGCAACTAAAAATACTATTGGTGGGTTTTCTTATTTTTATAAATCTGCTAACGCAAAGACATTTAACGAAATGTTTTTTGAATCTGCTTCTAATAATATGTTAAATATAGATTCTTTAGATCAAAACAAGTGTTATAGTTTTGTTCTACAACACCCGAATAATAGGATTGTTGCTCCTTTTAATTATCCTCAATTATATTTGATAGCAATTTACAGTATTGATAATACAAATAATAAAGTATTAATTAAAAATTATAATATTTATGAAACTGAAAATAATCAAGAATTTTCTACAACAACTGTTAAATTGCCTAAAATTTATGAACTAGATAGTGACGAGGCGACCGTGAACACATGCGAGTCTCACGATGTTGATAGTCTGGGTGATACCAAAAGTCACACTGGAGAAAGTCAGACAAGTGGTCAGACAATTGTAGACTTAAATGATTATAATAAATTTATTGATATATATGCGTCTGTAAATACAGAATATGAGGTTTCAGGTTTTGTTCTATATAATGAACATACTTATGAACGAACAAGAATTAGAAACCCTGTTTATGAAGAAGTTAAAAAATTACGCGGTAATCAAGCAAAATTACAGTATCAATATTTGTTATTAAGAAAACAAGGTAAAGTACGTGATTTTTTAAAATTTTATCCAGAACACAAAGAGGAATGTTCGCAATTTAGAAATCAAATACATATTTTTACAAATACGCTTTATAAAAATTATATTTCATGTTATATAAAAAAAGAAAAACCATTAATTGATTTTTCCAAACAATATAGAACACATATGTATCGTCTCCATAACAAATTTTTGTATGAATTCAAAGAATATAAAAAGGTTGTAAATAATAATGTTGTAATTGAATATGTAAATAATTTAACTCCTTCTTTACTAATGCATAGTCTAAATTTAGAATTAAGAAAACAAAATACGGATTTTAGTATAAGCTAACATGGTATCCACAAGATAGATGATTACTTTACAAGCTTTAATGCCTCTTTTTTGATTTTTTTATAAACTTTAATAGACATATCAATACACTTTTTTAAATCTTGTTTAACAATGGATTTATCTACTGCATTATGGTAAGCAATACGAATGATACTTTGACTATCATGTGGATGCATTTTTTTAAATCCACAGAAAGATAAACTCTTATTTCCTTCATAAAATAAAGTATAAAACATATATTCAATAACTTTACCAATTGTATAATCCTCGTTCTCTAAAATAATATCAAAACTATTAGCTAATGTATTTTGTGAATTATTAATCGTCATTTTATCTGTATCAATCATTTCATCTAATCCATTGAGGGTATAAATTAAAATATCACACGCCTTATCAAATAATTCATAATTACTAAAAACACCTATAGTTTGTATATTGAAATCAAAACTATCTTTCTTTGTAATACGCATCCCATCGAGTAATTTCCAATTCTTTGTTTCAAAATCTATATCATTTTCTGTCATACCTGAATCTTTCCATTTTTGTACTTTCTTTGTAAGTTCATTGTCAATTTTTGCTTTATCTATTGTAAAACCATATGAACATGTAGAAACAACATTATACATACCATTATCTTTAGAAGTTCCAATTGAAAATTCACATGTTAAATTAATTTTTTCACCAAGTAATTCGGAAGACATTTTAGGTCTTAATCTAACAAAATCAATAAAATAACCGGTTAGTTCATTTACAGGAAAAATTTCTCTTGTATCTTTTTCATTTAATTTTTTATCTGTTAGAAGATTTTTAATCGTAAAATCTTGTGTTGTTACAAATATTATTGTATCTGAAATATTCTCAACATTTACTTCTAACAAATAATTCTTCAAAGGAATAGTTTCATCTTTTATATGAATAGGAATGCAACTCAGTCTTTGTTTAATAATTTCATTGTTTAGACGTGTTGTATTTTCAATAATATTAGCAGTATTTTCTTCATAAGGCGTGGTCTTAAATACTACAGTAGGAATATCAGACAAAATAGTTCTTCTAATAGAATTTGCTAAACTTACATCTGTACCACTTAGTGTAAAAGTAAGTGTATCAGAATTTAATTTTTCATTTTTTACCGTTATTTCAATATGTGGATTCATTATAATTACTATATATTTAATATTGTAATTTTAAATCATTTTTTTTCATGAGTTAAATAATTGATTGAATTAACTTATTCTATAATAATGAGTTCAATATTATATTATAGTAACTTTTGCGATCATTCAAAGAAATTATTACAAACAATTTCAAAAGCTAATTTAGGAAAGGATTTACATTTTATCAGTATTGACAAACGAATGAAAGAGAACAATAAGACGTATATAATTTTGGAAAATGGGCAAAAAATAATTATGCCTGAAAATGTAAATAGAGTTCCTGCATTACTTTTATTGACTAAAGGATATAACGTGCTTTATGGTGAAAATATATTACAATATCTAAAACCAAAACAAGAAATGATGGTTAAAGAAGCTACATTCCAAAATTTAGAACCTTCAGCATTTTCATTTGATGGTGGATCTGGTTTAATTCAATCAGACCAATATAGTTTTCTTGATATGGATTCTGATTCATTATCAGCAAAAGGTGCTGGTGGTGTAAGACAGATGCATAATTATGTGGATTTAAATTACATGGATGAAATTAATACTCCAACAGATGATACTGAATATAAAAGTGCTAATAAATCCTCATCTGGATTAACAATAGAAGAATTACAACAACAGAGAGAAAGTGAATTGAAAAAAATTACCAATAATAAACCTCCACAGATATAA
>Ga0335398_10004906_pt1 | contig 18124 bp, 16 predicted proteins | sample BON03_FD_205742 | JGI IMG/M metagenome (GOLD analysis project Ga0335398, IMG submission 205742) | Freshwater microbial communities from Lake Bonney liftoff mats and glacier meltwater in Antarctica - BON-03 (spades assembly) (version 2) | ecosystem: Environmental > Aquatic > Freshwater > Ice >... | reverse complement strand
CGTCAGTAGCGCGGAGCAGCGCAGCCGGGTGATGGGCAAGGCCTTGCGGAATGTGGAGGCCTTGCCCGAGCTGGAGTCGGCCCGACTCATTCCCATCGGCAAAGACCTGGACAGTGACCTGGACGGAGCCTGATTCCATTTCTAAATCATTCCTATATGTCGTTGCTTCGCCTTGCCGTGGAGTTTTTGGGGTCAGAGCCCAAATTCGCCGAGCCTTTGGCTCGCCCGGAGGGCGCGGTGCGATGCATCGCAGCGAAATTGGTGTCTGACCCCAATAACTCCTTCGCGCCTAATCTAGAAATGATGTAGAAACGGAATGATGCGTACTTTATGACTCGTGCTGCATGACACCTGAACTGGCCCGCCTGATCCTGGCCCAGGTCTTCCTGCACGCCTGCATGGCCGGTACCCGCATGGCCGCACCCTTGCTGGCGCTGCGCGAGGGCTACAGCCCGGCGGCGGTGGGTGTCCTCCTCGCGCTTTTCGCCTTGACGCAGGTTTTCCTGGCGCTACCTGCCGGGCGCTTTGCTGACCGACACGGCCTCAAACGGCCCATCGGCTACAGCGTGATGGCTGCCGTGCTGGGTGCCGGGCTGGCGGTGGCTTTTCCGGTGTTTCCGGTACTGTGCCTGTCCGCGCTGCTCACGGGCGGCGCCACCGGCGCCGCCGTTATTTCCCTGCAACGCCATGTCGGGCGTGCGGCGGTCGGGGCCTTGCAGCTGCGGCAGGTCTTCAGCTGGCTCTCGATTGGCCCGGCGGTTTCTAACTTTGTCGGGCCTTTTACCGCCGGACTGCTGATCGACCACGCGGGTGCCGTTCCCAACAGCCTGCCTGGCTACCGTGCGGCGTTCTTCCTGATGGCGGTGCTGCCTCTGGTCGGCTGGTTTTTGCTGCGGAACATCCGCGAATTGCCGCCCGTGCTTGCAGCCCATGGGAACAAACCGTCCAATGCTTGGGACCTGTTGCGAGAGCCGTCGTTTCGCAAGCTGATGCTGGTGAACTGGTTTTTATCGTCCTGCTGGGATGTGCATACTTTCGTGGTGCCCGTGCTGGGTTTTGAAAGAGGCATGAGTGCGTCGGTCATTGGCTCAATCCTGGGTGCCTTCGCTGTGGCGGCTGCCGCTATTCGCATGGTGATGCCGCTGATCGCGGCGCATCTGCGCGAGTGGCGCGTGCTGGCCAGCGCCATGCTGATGACCGCGGTGCTGTTCGGTATCTACCCCTTCATGCAGTCTGCCCTGGGCATGGGCGTGTGTTCGGTGCTGCTGGGCTTTGCCTTGGGCTCGGTGCAACCAATGATCATGAGCATGTTGCACCAGATCACTCCGGCGGCGCGCCATGGCGAAGCGCTGGGCCTGCGGCTGATGGCGATCAACGCATCGAGTGTGCTGATGCCGCTGCTGTTCGGCACCATGGGCGCTGTTATCGGCATTGCTGGCGTGTTTTGGGCCACCGGTGCGGTGGTCGGTGCCGGCAGCCGCGCTGCCTGGCTGCTCAAGGAAAAGTAGCATCCTCGGGGGGGAGGAGTTTTTCCGCCGGGCCGCCCCAAGGAAAAATGCGCCCCCTCGAGGGGCAGAGAGCTACACGAAGTGAGCGAACGTGGGGGCGATGTGCGCCGCGAAGGGCCGCCCCGAGCAAGCACGGCCCCCTCGGGGGGCAGAGAGCTACACGAAGTGAGTGAACGTGGGGGCGATTACTACAGCCGGTAAAAAGTCCTGATCGCGTCCCAAGCGACTTGAGGGTCATCGACGTAATGTAGAAGGTTGAGGTCTTCGGGTGAGATCGCGCCTTCCTCGATCAGTACATCAAAATTGAGCAGACGCTTCCAGTAATCCGAGCCAAACAAAATGATGGGCACCTGTTTGGACTTTTTGGTTTGCACCAGGGTGATGACTTCAAACAGCTCGTCCAGCGTGCCGAACCCGCCGGGGAAGGCCACCAGTGCCTTGGCGCGCAGCATAAAGTGCATCTTGCGTAGTGCGAAGTAGTGGAACTTGAAGTTCAGTGAGGGCGTCACGTAGGGGTTGGCGCTTTGCTCGTGCGGCAGCGCGATGTTCAGGCCAACAGTGGGTGCGCCCATCTCATGCGCGCCACGATTCGCCGCTTCCATGATGCCGGGGCCACCGCCAGTGCAGATAAAGAGTTGTTTTGCAGCTGGGCAGGCGTTGCTGTGCTGCGCCACCAGACGGGCGAATAACCTGGCCTGGTCGTAGTAATGGGCATTGCGTACATGGCGCTGCGCTAGCGCCAGTGCGGCCTTGTCGTCAGAGAGTTCAGCCAGTTTGAGGCTGGCGCTGGCCTGCTCGGGGGCCGGAAAGCGCGCACTGCCAAAAACCACCACCGTGCTTTCAATCCCCTGGGCATGGTGGCCAAGATCGGGCTTGAGCATCTCGAGCTGAAAGCGTATGCCCCGCGTTTCACGGCGGAGTAAAAATTCGGGGTCAGCAAAAGCCAGGCGATAGGCTTCTGCGTCCAGCCGATTGCCCTTGTCGGCATGCTCCTGCAATTCTGCCCAAGCGTCGGCCAAGCGACTGCCGGATAAATCTTCTGTCTGCTCCATAGATCTCCAGAATTAGTTGAGGATGTAAAAAGGCCCCGTTAGGAGCCTTTTAAAAAGATCCGGGCAACTGCCATGCTAAACCCGCTTGCGGTACTCGCCCGTCCGCGTGTCGATTTCAACGATATCGCCTTGCGCCACAAAAATAGGCACGCCGAGCGCAAACCCGGTGGCGATTTTGGCAGGCTTTAAAACCTTGCCCGATGTGTCGCCCTTGACGGCTGGCTCGGTCCAAGTGATTTCACGCTCGACGTTGGTCGGCAGTTCAACTGAAATGGCTTTGCCTTCGTAAAACACGACTTCAAGTTCCATGCCGTCTTGCAGGTAGCTCAGTGAGTCGCCCATGTTTTCGGCTTCGACTTCGTACTGGTTGTACTCCGCGTCCATGCAGATGTACATCGGGTCTGCAAAGTAAGAATAGGTGCAGTCTTTTTTGTCCAAAATGACCTGGTCAATCTTGTCGTCGGCCTTGAAAACGTTTTCAGTGCCAAAGCTGCCGATCAGGCTTTTGAGCTTCATGCGCACGGTGGCAGAGTTGCGGCCGCCGCGGCTGTATTCGGTTTTGAGTACGACCATCGGGTCTTTGCCGTGCATGATGACGTTGCCGGCGCGAATTTCTTGAGCGATTTTCATAGCAGTTGATTGGTGCAAAGCCTGTGATTTTAACGGTTTTTACTGACGAATTCCATCAAGCTGCTGCTCAGGTCGAGATTAGCCATCAGCCTGGCCCGTGCGCCACTCACCGTTTGCTGCCAGGCCGTCAGATCGCTAGGCTGCCATGGTCGGTGGCTAGCTGCGCCTGCATCGGGCGCGTTCCAGTGGTGGTGAAGGTCGCGTAGCGACGGCGGTGCGCCCAGCATGTCCAGAAACGCATCCAGCTTGACGCTGTGTACGCCATCGTCTTGCGGATAGATATGCCAGACGAAAGGCTTGCCAGCCCAGATGGCCCGCACGATGGAGTCTTCACCGCGTACAAAGTTGATGTCGCAGGCCCACAGCAGGTAGTCAAAATCGGTTTGGCTGAGAAGTGGTAGATATGAAATTGATAGTTGCCCGCGTCCGTATTCATTGGGTTGTTGCGCAGCAGCCAAAACAGCATCGGTGGCACGCCCGCTGGCTACCAGCAGCTGTACTGGCTTGCTATTGATGCCTGATTTTGCCCATTGATGCAGGAGCGCGGCGAGCGCTGGTGGCTCGTAGCAAAACAGCGACACCAGCGTGGCTTTAATCCCATCAGCCGCTTCAACCCCATGCGCGTGCAACCAAGTCGTGCGATCAAACGCTGCTTGCCGCGCTGCCAGATTCGGCTCTCGCAGCAGGCCGCCGGTTTTGGCGCTGAAGCCAGGATAGAAAAACCACTTTGTCCAGCCGGCGGCAGGGCCATGTTGTACGAGAGAGGGCAGGCCGTGATTGCGCTCTGCATAAGGCTCGGCAGACAGGTATTCAAGGTTGAGCCACAAGGGGCTTGTAGATATTTGGTCTGTAGCGCCCTGAATACGGACGCAGGAAGCTATGAATTCAGGCGCTATTTGACAGCCAAAGGCTTCAATCATCACGTCTGGCGGGGCGGCGGCCACGCTGTGCAGGTCAGCGGGGCGTAGCGCTACGCTCCAGGGCAACACCTGCACGCCGTCGCAGCCAAGCGGGGCCATCCACGCCAATGCACTGCCATCGTCCACCCACAAACGGACACGCTGGCCGCGCGATGCCAGGTCGGCCGCCAGCCGCCAGCAGATGCCAATGTCACCAAAGTTGTCGATGACCTTGCAAAAAATGTCCCATTGAAGAGGATTAACGCTACGCTGCATGACAGGATTGTCCACAATACGGGGTGCTTTCAATTTTGATTTCCTGATTGGCGTTAAACCATTGGTCCACGAATTCGATCCCCAGTTACTGAGTGAAGTCGCCGCGCTGCCAGCGCTGCCCGGCGTGTATCGCTACTTTGATGCAGAGGGTGGTGTGCTGTACGTTGGCAAGGCACGCAACCTGAAAAAGCGCGTTGCCAACTACTTCCAGAAAAACCATGGTGGCACGCGCATCGGCCATATGGTGATAAAAATCGTGCGCATGGAGACCACGGTGGTGCGCTCCGAGGCTGAGGCGCTGCTGCTTGAAAACAACCTCATCAAAACACTGAACCCGAAGTTCAATATTTTGTTCAGGGATGACAAAAGTTATCCGTATTTAAAGCTGGCATCGCATACCTTTGCCCGTGTAGCGTATTACCGTGGTGCAGTCGAAAAAAAGCACCGCTACTTCGGCCCTTACCCCAGTGCCTGGGCGGTAAAAGAAAGCATTTTGCTGCTGCAAAAAGTATTCAAGCTGCGCACCTGTGAAGACACGGTGTTCAACAACCGCACGCGGCCCTGTCTGCTGTACCAGATCAAGCGCTGCTCGGCACCTTGCGTGGGCCATATCAGTGCCGAAAATTACGCACAGGACGTTGCCAATGCCGAGAAATTTTTGCAGGGTGAGACGCAGGAAATTTTGACTGGGCTTGAGCGGCAGATGCTGCAGCACGCCGACAGACTGGAGTTTGAACAGGCGGCTGAATTACGCAACCAGATGTCGGCGTTGTCCAAGGTACTGCATCAGCAGTCGATGGAAATTGGCGGCCAGAGTACTGATAAAGACGTCGACATCCTTGCCGTGAAAGTGCAGGGCGGCAAGGCCTGCGTCAACCTGGCCATGGTGCGCGGCGGGCGGCACCTGGGCGACAGGCCTTACTTCCCGACGCACATCGAAAACGCAGTGGATGTGGCTCAACTGGACGCAGAAATGGAAGCTGAAGGGACAGCTGCTCCCAGTACCAAATTACTGGAGGCACTGGTGCTTGAAGCCTTTATTTCCCAGCACTACATCGAAGTGCCCGTGCCGCCAACGCTGGTCTGCAGTGAGCCGGTTGACAAAGAGCTGATTGCGGCACTGGTGGAGCAGACTGGTGTGCGGATTGTCGCCATTCACCAGCCACGCGAGCAGCGCCGCATCTGGCTTGAGATGGCCGAAAAAAACGCCGCCCTGCAACTGGCGCGCCTGCTGGCAGAGCAGGGCTCACAGCAGGCCCGCACGCGCGCGCTGGCTGAGGCGCTGGATCTGAAAATAGAAGACCTCGGAGCCCTGCGCATTGAGTGTTTTGACATTTCACACACCGCAGGCGAGGTAACCCAAGCATCGTGTGTGGTGTTCCATGACCATAAAATGCAAAGCGCCGAGTACCGTCGCTACAACATCGAGGGCATCACTGGCGGTGACGACTACGCCGCCATGCGCCAAGTGTTGACGCGCCGCTACAGCAAGCTGGCAGAGGCGGTAAAAAATAACGATGCACGTCTGCCAGACTTGGTGCTGGTTGACGGCGGCAAAGGTCAAGTCAGCATGGCGCGTGAGGTGTTTACTGAACTGGGTTTAGACCTTGGCCTGATTGCCGGTGTTGAAAAAGGCGAAGGCCGCAAGGTCGGCCTGGAAGAGCTGGTGTTTGCCGATGGCCGCGAAAAAATTTATCTGGGTCGCGACTCGGCAGCACTGATGCTGATCGCCCAGATACGCGATGAAGCACACCGTTTCGCCATCACCGGTATGCGCGCCAAACGCGCCAGCGTGCGCACCGGCAGTAGCAAACTGGAAGACATAGCAGGTATAGGCCCCAAGCGCCGCGCCAGCCTGCTGCAACGCTTTGGCGGCATACGCGCCATCGCATCGGCCAGTGCCGAAGACATTGCTACGGTTGACGGAATTTCAAAAGAACTGGCTGACGAAATTTATCGGGCGTTGCATTGAGTCGGCTGGCTCATGCCAAAATGCAGTTAGATGTTCTGGACTATCCCCACCCTTATGACCTGGACTCGCATCATTGCGATTCCGTTGCTCGTTGGCGTTTTCTACCTGAATATCGGGCCTGCTGAGCGCAACCTGATTGCCACGGTGATGTTTGTGGTGTTTGCGGCTACCGACTGGCTGGATGGCTATTTGGCCCGCAAACTGAACCAGACTTCGTCGTTCGGTGCCTTTCTTGATCCGGTGGCTGATAAATTTCTGGTCTGCGCTTCGCTGCTGGTGCTGGTGGATTTACAGCGCGCCGATGTGTTTGTGGCGCTCATCATCATTGGCCGTGAGATTGCCATTTCAGCTTTGCGTGAGTGGATGGCGTTGATAGGTGCGACTAAAAGCGTAGCGGTACACATGCTGGGAAAAATCAAGACGGTGGTGCAGATGATTGCGATTCCCTTCCTGCTCTATGACGGCACCTTGTTTGGCGTTATCAATACCCATTTGTGGGGTACCTGGCTGATCTGGATATCGGCCATTCTCACGGTTTGGTCTATGGTTTATTACTTGCAAAAAGCCATTCCTGAAATTCGCGCACGCGCCAAATGAGTCCGACCGTCACCCATGGCGCTCTCATTAGGGCGATGCCCACGGTGTTTGTGCTGATCTGGAGCACCGGTTTCATCGTTGCCAAATACGGTTTGCCCTATGCGCCGCCTTTGACTTTTCTGGCCATCCGGTACGCGTTGTCGCTGGTCTGCTTTCTGGCTTGGATTGCCATTGCGCGCGTGGCCTGGCCCCGTAGCCGTTCGCAATGGTTGCATCTTGGCGTGACGGGGATGCTGATGCACGCAGGTTACCTGGGTGGTGTCTGGGTTGCCATCAAGGGCGGCATGGGTTCTGGCCTGGCGGCGTTGGTCCTTGGCCTGCAACCCATTTTGACTGCCTTGTGGGTGTCGTGGATAGCCTCAGGTGACACTACCAAAAATGACCAGAAGGTCACATCCAGGCAATGGTTGGGCCTTGCGCTGGGTCTGGGTGGTTTGCTGTTGGTGGTGTCGCACAAATTTGGAATCGGCCATGAAGTCACTGCCCTGACGCTGGGGGCCACGGTGATCGCGCTCCTGAGTATCACGGCGGGCACGCTGTATCAAAAACGCTTTGTCAAGCCGACTGACGTGCGCACTGCCAATGTCATCCAGTTGGCCGCTGCCATGTTGGTGACGCTGCCACTGGCTTTTTTTGAAAACGAAGCGATTACCTGGAACCATCACTTCGTCGGTGCCATGGCGTGGTCGGTACTGGCTTTGACGCTGGGCGGCAGCTCGTTGATGTATCTGCTGATTCAACGCGGCGCAGTGACCGCCGTGACCAGCCTGCTCTATCTGGTGCCACCTACAACAGCGTTGATGGCCTGGGCGCTGTTTGACGAATCCATCACCTTGATGACGGTTATCGGCACAGCGCTCACAGCGCTCGGCGTGTTCCTTGTCGTGCGGGCTGCAAAGCCGACGACCATTCAGGCTTGATTTTTTTAAAAGTTGAACTATCCATAAACCTAATGAAGGAAAAAATATGAGCACGGGTAAAAAACGAATCGCAGTGATCGCTGGTGACGGTATTGGCAAGGAAGTCATGCCCGAGGGCATCCGCGTGATGGATGCGGCGGCGCGCAAGTTTGGCATTGAACTGCAGTTTGACCACTTTGACTTTTCAAGCTGGGACTATTACGAGAAGCACGGCAAGATGCTGCCCGACAACTGGAAAGACCAGATCGGTGGCCATGATGCGATTTACTTTGGCGCTGTTGGCTGGCCTGACAAGATTGCCGATCATGTGTCACTGTGGGGTTCGCTGCTGCTGTTTCGGCGCGAGTTTGACCAGTACATCAACTTGCGCCCGGCGCGCCTGATGCCGGGCATCATTGCGCCAGTAGTTCGGCGTGACGGCAGCCCGCGCCTGCCTGGTGAAATTGACTTTTATATTGTGCGTGAAAACACCGAAGGCGAATATTCCAGCATTGGTGGCAAGGCCTTCCCGGGCACGGACCGCGAGTTTGTGCTGCAGCAGTCGGTGTTCACGCGTATTGGTGTTGACCGCGTTTTGAAATTTGCATTCGAGCTGGCGCAAACCCGGCCTAAAAAGCATTTGACCAGTGCTACCAAATCCAATGGCATTTCAATATCAATGCCTTACTGGGATGAGCGTGTGGAGGAAATGGCCAAGGGCTACCCGGGCATCAGGCTCGACAAATTTCACATCGACATACTCACTGCGCATTTTGTGCAGCGGCCAGACTTTTTTGATGTGGTGGTGGCCAGCAATCTGTTTGGCGATATTCTCAGCGACCTCGGGCCGGCGTGTACCGGCACCATAGGCATCGCGCCCAGCGCCAACCTGAACCCCGAGCGGAAATTCCCGTCGCTATTTGAGCCGGTACATGGTTCTGCGCCTGATATTGCAGGTCGGCAGGTGGCCAACCCGATTGGGCAGATCTGGTGCGGCGCGATGATGCTGGAGTTTCTGGGTCATAAAGACGCACATGATGCCGTGTTGTCGGCGATTGAAAAAGTTCTGGCTCCGGGCAGTGGTGCACCACGTACGCCCGACCTCGGCGGTAACGCTTCGACGACTGACGTGGGCAAAGCAATTGCTGCTGCGCTGGGGTAACCGATTCGGAGTTATTGGGGTCTGACCCCAATAACTCTTCAAGGTGTGCAGGCGGCCCAGCAGGTAGGAGGTGGAAAAAGATTAGAATTCGCCTCCGCACGTTGTAAAAATTTGCTGCTGTATTGACATCCCGCAAGTCAATGGCTTTAATGGTGATCAGCAAGCGACCTGCACATGCTGACTCCCGCTGATATCGTTTGTCGATATATAGGGAGACTTTTTAGACACAACCAGATTAACCAACATCAACAAGGGGTCCTTGTGAACAAGACTGAACTGATCGAGCACATTGCCAAAAAAGCTGACATTTCCAAAGCCGCAGCAATGCGTTCGCTGGAAGCCACCATTGACGCTGTTAAAACAACTCTGAAAAAAGGAGACTCTGTGTCTCTCGTGGGTTTTGGCACTTTTGCCGTTGGCAAACGCGCTGCCCGTACCGGCCGTAATCCGCGTACCGGCGATGCGATTAAAATCAAGGCTGCCAAGGTTCCAAAGTTCCGTCCGGGTAAAGCGCTCAAAGACGCTTTGAACTGATGGTTTGAAAAGTTTGTGGGGTGCTTAGCTCAGTTGGTAGAGCAGCGCCCTTACACGGCGTAGGTCGGCGGTTCGAGCCCGTCAGCACCCACCACAGACTTTTCAAAATCCAGAACAAAGGCGAACTTGACCAGTTCGCCTTTTTTAAGGTTTTTGGGGTCAGAGCCCAAATTCGCCGAGCCTGTGGCTCGCCCTCCGGGGGCGGTGCTTCGCACCACTGCGAAATTGGTGTCTGACCCCAATAACCTTTTTTTTGCGCCTTGTTGACCACACAGGAAATTTGAGATGTTTGATTTCATTCGCCAGCACACCAAAGTCACGATGGCATTGCTGTTTTTGCTGATTGTCCCGTCCTTTATTCTTGTTGGACTCGACGGCTATAGTCGCGACAAAGACAATGCTGTCGTCGTTGCAAAGGTTGATGGTCAAGAAATTACGCAGACCGACTGGGACAGGGCACACCTGCGTGAAGTTGAAAGGCTGCGCGCCAGTATCTCGTCGCTTGATGCGAAGCTGCTCGACTCGCCCGAAGCCAAATACGCCACGCTTGAAAAGCTGGTGCGTGACCGCGTACTCACGGCGGCGGCAAACAAATCAAAACTCAGCACCAGCGACCAGCGACTGGCGCGCGATTTGCAGGACAACCCCGACATTGCCGCCCTGCGCCGGGCCGATGGTACGCTAGACATGGAGCGCTACCGCCAGATGCTGGGCACCCAGGGCTTGAGCCCCGAGATGTTTGAAGCCAACGTACGCGCCGAACTGTCCAGCAAGCAAGTGCTGGTAGGCGTTGCCGGGAGCGGATTTTCTGCCAACACGGCTGCCGATATGGCGCTGAACGCCTATTTTGAAAAGCGTGAAATTCAGGTAGCAGGCTTTACCACCACCGGATACGCAGCCAAGCTCAACCCTAGCGATGCAGAGCTTGAGCAGTTTTACAAGACCAATGAAAGTTTGTTTCAGGCACCCGAGCAGGCCAATATTGAATATGTGCTGCTCGATGTCGAGACGATTAAAAAAGGCATTACGGTTATTGACGCCGAACTCAAGGACTACTTCGACCAGAACGCGGCTCGCCTGAGTGGAACCGAAGAGCGCCGTGCCAGTCACATTTTGATTGCGTCACCCAAAAGCGCGCCTGAGGCAGAGCGCCAAAAGGCCAAAGCCAAAGCCGCCGAACTGTTGGCGTTGGTTAAAAAATCCCCCGACTCGTTTGCAGACGCGGCGAAGAAAAATTCGCAAGACCCCGGCTCTGCCCCTAGCGGCGGTGACCTCGACTTTTTTGCACGCAGTGCCATGGTCAAGCCATTTTCTGATGCTGCCTTCACCATGCAAAAGGGCGATATCAGCGATGTGGTCGAGTCCGAATTTGGCTACCACATCATCAAGCTCACAGATATCAAGACACCCAAGCAGCGCAGCTTTGAAGAGATGAAGCCAGAGCTGATAGCCGATGTCAAAAAGCAGCAGGCACAAAATAAATTCGCTGAAACCGCCGAGACTTTTAGTAACAGCGTGTACGAGCAGGCTGACAGCTTGACACCAGTGTCAGAGCGGCTGAAGCTTGAAATAAAAACTGCAAACGGCATCACCCGCATACCACAGCCCGGCGCGACGGGGGCATTGGCAAACCCAAAGTTTTTGGATGCAATTTTTTCGCCTGATGCGATTGATAAAAAACGCAACACCGAAGCCGTCGAAGTGGCATCTAACCAGCTCATTTCTGGCCGCATCACCCAGTACACGCCGGCCCGTACAAGGCCGCTGCTGGAGGTGAAAGAGCTGGTGCGCCAGCGCTGGCTTGCCATGCGTGGTGCCGAAGAAGCCCGCAAGGAAGGCCTCGCAAAACTCGCCGCATGGAAAGCAGCGCCTGCTTCAGCCGCCTTGCAAGACACGCTGGTGGTGTCGCGTGACCAGACGCAAAAATTGCCATCAAAAGTGGTCGAGGTAGCGCTGCGCACCGATACTGCTGCTTTGCCCGTGTTTGCTGGCGTAGACTTGGGTACACAGGGTTACGCCATCGTTAAGATTGTCAAAGTCTTGCCACGCGCCCCGGCACTGGAAGCCACCGCAAAGCAAGAGCGCCTGCAGTACGCACAGTTGTGGACATCAGCCGAGAGTTTGGCTTTTTACAACGTTCTGAAGGAACGCTTCAAGACAGAAATGAAAGTCGCCAAGCCAGTACGGACTGCGGCTGGCCAGCAAGCCAACCCCGACAGCACCGTAACGCGCTAGCGAAGTAGCCGTTATAATTTGTCTCTACGGTGGCTGTAGCTCAGTTGGTAGAGTCCAGGATTGTGATTCCTGTTGTCGTGGGTTCGAGCCCCATCAGCCACCCCAAGCACAGTAAAAAAAGCCTGCTATTTAAAACGTAGCAGGCTTTTTGCTTCAAAGGTACTTACAGGCTGTGGTGCACGGTTTTGTATTGTTCGGTAGCTGTCAGATTTTCCAAAATTCGACTGGGTAGGAAGACTTTCGGAGTCTCAGTTGATTGAAATCCGCACCTCCTCCCGCGCCTTTGCACTGATAAGCAGCCAGAGCTGTTCCCAAAAATAATCAAAACCCCTGAAAAACAGCCTATTTTTTAGGCTAAAAACGGCTGTATTTCAATAAATACAGGCGTTATAAGCTATTAAAGCAGAGCACTTCGGCTTGCCCAGGCTCCTGGCCGTCGCTTACTGATTGGAAAATCTTTCTTGAATAACTCCCCAGCCTCGCCAGACTCTCCAAAACCTTTTCGTGTCACCGTCATAGGCGGCGGGCCTGCTGGCTTGATGGCCGCCGAGGTGCTGGCCAATGCCGGCGTGCCCGGCTTGCAGGTACAGCTCTACGATGCCATGCCCTCGGTGGGCCGTAAGTTTTTGCTGGCAGGCAAGGGCGGGCTTAACCTGACGCATTCAGAAGGGTTCGTTGCTTTTTTGAGCCGCTATGGTGAGCGCAGCGTGCAGCTACAGCCGCTGCTGGCTGGTTTTGGGGCGGCGCAACTTTGCGCCTGGGCCGAAGGGTTGGGCATTGAAACCTTCGTCGGCAGCTCGGGCCGGGTTTTTCCAAAAGACATGAAGGCCGCGCCGCTGTTACGCGCCTGGCTGCATAGGCTGCGTGCGTCTGGTGTGCAGTTTTTTATGCGGCACCGCTGGACCGGCTGGGCTGATGACGGTGCGCTGTTGTTCTCAAGGCCTTCAAGCCATGAAGGGGATGTGCGGGTACAGGCCGATGCCGTGGTACTGGCATTGGGCGGCGGTAGCTGGGCGCGGCTTGGCTCGAATGGCGCGTGGGTGCCGCTTTTGAAAGAGCGTGGCGTGGCGGTAGCAAAGCTTTTGCCATCTAACTGCGGCTTTGATGTTGCCGCTTGGAGTGAGTATTTTTCAAGCCGTTTTGCGGGCCAGCCTTTCAAGTCGGTGGCCATCAGTTTTACCGATTCACAGGGCCGCAGCTTTAGCCGCAAGGGGGAATTTGTTGCGACGGCCACGGGTGTTGAGGGCAGCCTGATCTATGCCGCGTCAAACCTGCTGCGGGACGAAATTGCTGCCTCAAACGGGAATGGTAGTGCCACCTTCATGCTCGATTTATTGCCCGACAAAACGTTGAGCCAAGTGCTGGCCGAAGTGCGGTATCCGCGTGGTTCGCGATCCCTCTCCAGCCACCTCAAAAGCCGCCTGAAGCTCGACGGCATCAAGGCGGCGATGCTGCATGAGCTGCTGGGCAAAGACGCTATCAATGACCCGGTGCGGCTGGCCCAGGCCATCAAGGCACTGCCGGTCACGCTGGTGGCTGCACGGCCGCTGGATGAGGCCATCAGCAGTGCCGGCGGTGTGGCGTTTGAAGCCATGAATGGACAGCTTCAGATCAAAACGCCAGCTGGCCTACTGTCACATTTACCGCCTTTGTTCTGCGCGGGTGAAATGCTGGACTGGGAAGCGCCTACCGGGGGCTATCTGCTCACCGCCTGTTTTGCCAGCGGGTATTTGGCAGGGCACGGTGTTCTGGGTTATTGGGGTCGGACACCAATAACCCCCGGTTGAACCGCTGTAACACGGGTTTCACCTTTGCCCGCATACAATCACGCACTGCGCATTTTTCGCCTTCATTTCCCCGTGTGTTGTTATTTATAAATTATGGAGTTTGCCGTGTTTATTTCTTCTGCCTTTGCTCAAACCGCTCCTGCCGCCGCTGCCGGTGGTGGTGACATGTTGTCTTCGTTCACCGGCATGCTGCCGCTGGTGCTGATGTTTGTGGTGCTGTATTTCGTCATGATCCGCCCGCAGATGAAAAAGCAGAAAGAGCATCGCTTGATGATTGATGCGATTGCCAAGGGCGACGAGGTGGCCACTGCCGGTGGTCTGCTCGGCAAGATCACCAAACTCGGCGAGTCTTACCTGACGCTGGAGGTCGCAGCAGGCGTTGAAGTACAGCTACAGCGTAGCGCGATTATCCAGGTCTTGCCAAAAGGTGCCATCGCTACCCGCCAGTAGTCGGCAAGCGGCCATGATGCGGGCTTGCCGCGTGTATGGTGTCTTTCACATTCTCAATCAGCCTACCCGGAACAGTCTTCACATGAACCGTTATCCCGTCTGGAAGTACGCAATCATCGTTGTCGCGTTCTTGATTGCCGTCCTGTACGCGTTGCCCAACTTTTTTGGCGAATCCCCGGCGGTGCAAGTCTCCAGCCGCAAAGCCAGCGTCAAAATTGACAGCACGACCGTTGCGCGGGTCGAGCAGGCGCTCAAGGAAGCCAATATCGCCGCCGATGTGGTGAGTTTCGATGGCACTTCCGTGAAAGCGCGTTTTGGCGACACGGATACCCAGCTCAAAGCCAAGGATGCCATTGAAAAGGTTTTGATACCCGATCCGGCCGCGCCGTCTTATATCGTGGCCCTCAATTTGCTGTCGCGTTCGCCTGCATGGCTGACGGCGCTGAACGCCAGCCCCATGTACCTGGGGCTGGATTTGCGCGGCGGTGTCCACTTCATGTTTCAGGTGGACATGCAGGCCGCCCTGAGTAAAAAAGCGGAATCCCTGTCGGGTGACCTGCGCCTGTTGCTGCGCGAAAAAAACATTCGCCACGCCGGTATCAACCGCACTGCGCAGGCCATTGAAATCCGTTTCAGGGACAGCCAGACGCTGGCGGCGACCAAGGTCCTGATACAGGAGCAGTTCCCCGATTTGCAAACCACCGATGCGCCCGATGGCGCGGAGTACCGTCTGGTGGCCAGCATCAAGCCAGAGGCGGCGCGCCGGGTGCAGGATCAGGCGCTGAAGCAGAACATGGTCACGCTGCACAACCGCATCAATGAGTTGGGCGTGGCCGAACCAGTGATACAGCAGCAGGGGCTGGACCGCATCGTGGTGCAGTTGCCAGGTGTGCAGGACACGGCCAAGGCCAAGGACATTCTGGGACGCACGGCCACGCTGGAGATGCGACTGGTCGATGAAAGCGCCGAGGGACGCGCTGCCGAGAGTGGCGCCAGCGCCGTTCCGTTCGGCTCCGAGCGATTTCTGGAACGCGACGGCCGGCCCGTGATTGTTAAAAAGCAAGTCATCATCACCGGTGAAAACCTGACGGACGCCCAGCCGGGTTTTGACTCGCAGAATCAGCAGCCCAAGGTGGACTTGACGGTCGACGCCAAAGGCGGGCGCATCATGCGCGATACCAGCCGCGAGAACCTAAAAAAACGCATGGCTATCGTGCTGTTTGAAAAGGGTAAGGGCGAGGTGCTGACTGCCCCGGTGATTCAGGGCGAGCTGGGCAACCGCTTCCAGATCTCCGGCTCGATGAACGTGTCCGAGGCCAACGATCTGGCACTGCTGCTGCGCGCCGGATCGCTGGCCGCGCCGATGGAGATCATTGAAGAACGCACCATTGGCCCGTCGCTGGGTGCAGAAAACATTTCCAAGGGCTTTCACAGCGTGGCCTGGGGTTTCGTCGTGATTGTGTTGTTCATGGGCGGGTATTACATGCTGTTTGGCATGATCTCGGGCATTGCACTGGCCGTGAACCTGCTGCTGCTGGTAGCCGTGCTGTCGATGCTGCAGGCGACGCTGACGCTGCCGGGCATGGCGGCCATGGCGCTGGCGCTGGGCATGGCGATTGACTCCAACGTGCTGATCAATGAACGGGTGCGTGAAGAGCTGCGCAACGGCGCTGCGCCGCAGGCCGCCATTCACACCGGCTACGAGCGCGCCTGGGGCACCATCCTGGACTCGAACATCACGACGCTGATTGCCGGGCTGGCGTTGTTGGCCTTCGGTTCCGGGCCGGTGCGTGGTTTCGCGGTGGTGCACGTCATTGGTATTTTGACCAGCATGTTCTCGGCGGTGTTCTTCTCGCGCGGACTGGTCAATCTCTGGTACGGACGGCAGAAAAAACTCAAGTCGGTGTCTATCGGTACGGTGTGGCGCGGTGCAACAGCGCCGAGCATTGAAAAGGCGAGGGCTTAAGTCATGGAATTCTTCAAAATTCGCAAAGACATTCCGTTTATGCGGCATGCGATGGTCTTCAACGTGATTTCATTCACGACCTTTGTGTTAGCAGTGGTTTTCCTGTTTTCACGGGGTCTGAATCTGTCGGTGGAATTCACCGGCGGCACCGTGATGGAGGTAAGCTATTCACAGCCTGCCGACGTTGAAAAGGTGCGCGGCAGTGTGTCCGGTCTGGGCTTTACCGATGTGTTGGTACAAAATTTCGGGACAGCACGCGATGTGATCATCCGCTTGCCCGCCCAGAAAGGCTTGACCACCGCCCAGCAAAGCGACAGGGTGATGGCGGCACTGAAAGCCGATGATCCCCAGATCGTCTTGCAGCGGACCGAGTTTGTCGGTCCGCAGGTCGGCGAAGAACTGGTACATGATGGTCTGAAGGCCTTGGCGATGGTGGTGGTCGGCATCATGATTTACTTGGCTTTTCGCTTCGAATGGAAGTACGCCGTGGCGGCCATCATTGCCAACTTGCATGACGTCGTGATCATTCTTGGGTTTTTTGCATTTTTTCAGTGGGAGTTTTCGCTCGCTGTGCTGGCCGCTGTGCTGGCCGTGCTGGGCTACTCGGTCAACGAATCCGTGGTGATTTTCGACCGTGTTCGTGAAAATTTTCGCCGTTACCGAAAAATGAACACAGTGCAGATCATTGACAGCGCCATCACATCGACGATCAGCCGTACCATCATTACCCATGGCTCCACGCAGATCATGGTTTTGTCCATGCTGCTGTTTGGTGGGCCAACCCTGTTTTATTTTGCACTGGCGCTGACCATTGGTATTTTGTTTGGTATCTATTCCTCGGTGTTTGTGGCTGCGGCCATCGCGATGTGGCTGGGCATCAAGCGCGAAGATCTGGTCAAGACTGGCATCCGGAAAGACGAAGATCCCAACGACCCTAACGCCGGGGCTACCGTTTAGCTAGATTCTGAATCAGTGTCCTCGTCGCTGTTCGGCGTCGTCGCACAGCTCATCTAGCACTAGCGCATCAGGCTCTTCGCCGAAGCTCCAGTACACCATTAGCACGATGATCTTCAGGTCATCCAGGTCCACTGGATTGCCGGGTGAGGCCATGGCCCGGTCAATGACGATCTCACGCATGTGCGGCGGCAATACGCCGGACGACTCCAGAAAACTCACAAACCCCAGTGATTCAGCGCCCAGGTGCTCCTGCTCCATGGTCGAGTAAACCCGCAGGCTGCCAGGTGACTGATCCTGAACGTTATCAACGCTGCTGCCGGCAGTGGATAGCTGCGAGTCACCCGGCGGCAGGCAGATCTGGGTGCTTTGTGCTGCCAGGTTCAGGCCATCCAGCCAGACCAGAGCCTCGTGGATTTCATCGGCTTCAAAACCCACGGCGGTGAGCTTGCGGCCCAGTTGTGGCAGTTCGGGGCAGGCGTCCCCTTGCCAGTAGTTTTCATAAACATAGACAAGTACTTCAAACATGCTTTCAATATAACGGTTTTTTAACCCAGCTTGCTAAAATCACCCAAACACAACATCGGAGCGCAATGGCCTTTTCCAGGTATGCCGTACTGTTGCTGCTTTAAAAACGGGCGTGATAAGCTATTAATTTTGTAGCGCCCCGATTCACCTACATCAACCGCAAAAGACCACCATGATCGTCCGTTTCCATGTCGACCCCAGTGATGTGATGCAGCAAGGCAACTACGACTACCGCGTCAGCTACGAAGGCGAAGACCTGTTTGAAGACACCGGCCTGGGCAATATCGAAGCCTGCATCATCGCTGCGACCGAAGGGCTGGGGCAAGATGCCCTAGCTGCCGAGGTGGCCTACAAAGGCATCATCAGCGGCACCTACCCGCTGGCTTCACTGGCGCTGATGTCTGCGCAAATTGCAGAGCACGCGCTACAGACGGCAATGGCGATTGAAGAGGTGATGCGTTAGCCCGACAGGCTGCTAGAAGGCGCCGCGCTGATTTGAATAAGGTGACGAGCCTTGACCCCGGCACTGGCTCCACAGTTAGGGCTGCTTGGTTCCCCATCTGACCCGGTTGGCCGCTTTACCATGCGGGAAGGCCCGTCACCCGTGATTATAATTGACTCACCAATGCTCCTTGCGGTAGACGGCTTGCTGGATGGCCGGTTTGGGCTTTAGTT
>Ga0335398_10004899_pt1 | contig 18145 bp, 16 predicted proteins | sample BON03_FD_205742 | JGI IMG/M metagenome (GOLD analysis project Ga0335398, IMG submission 205742) | Freshwater microbial communities from Lake Bonney liftoff mats and glacier meltwater in Antarctica - BON-03 (spades assembly) (version 2) | ecosystem: Environmental > Aquatic > Freshwater > Ice >... | reverse complement strand
TGAACCCTTCTGATTCGTATTGAATTACGACTTTAAAAACCACTCAAATTTTGAGCGGAAGGCGGAGCGTGTACGACTTCCAGCAACCAAAAAAAACTCATCTTTTATCTTGATACTCTGACCCCATTTCTGGTTCTGCGGTGACTCCAGCCAGCGGCGCAGATCCCGAAGAGTGTATTGGCCATGGATACAGGCTTTACGGGCGGCTTCGTTGATCCGCGCTGGGGTGTATTTACCTTTGAACGAGAGGAGTCCTTGGAGGCGGCGCAGGGCGCGGTCTTTATCGCTGGCTATCATGTTGTCTGCCCATGTGGTGACGTGCTCACCCATTGGAATCACTTTGCCTCTAAAGTAGTTCGTGGATTGGGCAACCCCGCCACGGCAACCGCCCACGCCGAGTACTTGGGTGTATTGGCCTTTTTCGAGACGGGTGTGGACAGTGATTTTTTCCATCTTCGCGTCGAACACGCGCACCATAGCTGCGTCCCAGCGCACCCACACTTGCTTGCCGATATATTGAGCGGGCACTTCGTAGTAGGCTCCTTTAACCTCGATGTAACTGTCGCGGTGGACGCTCCGGCGGCCTTCTTCGTAGCAGGGGAACAGGCTGTCCGGCAAGGGCTTCAAGGCTGCTTTCTCAGCCTCCTCAAAGTGGGTGCCGACTTGGCGCTTGGTCGTGCCGTGGATGCGTTTGTCCGCCACGTTTGCCGTCCACCAGCGCAGGTGCTCATTGACCTCAGCCAGACTGGTGAACGACTTGCCTTTGAGGGCGTTGTCTTTGACGTATTTGACGCCCGCCTCTACCTTTCCTTTGTCCGTCGGGGTGTAGGGACGCGAAGGTAAGATAGCTGTCCCGTAGTGCGCGGCAAAGTCACGTAGCTTCGGATTGAGCTCAGGTTCATACCAGTCAGCCTTGATCACAGCTGCCTTCAGGTTATCTGGACAGAGCAGTTCGGGGACGCCACCAAAGTGGCGAAAAGCGTTCTCTATACTCCGCAGGAAGCTCTCTGCGTGTTGGCTGAGCACTGCCTCCACATAGCTCTTGCGAGAGTGGCTAAGCGTGACTAACAGCACATGCACCTTCTTTCGCCGCCCGTTCTCGCCGATCGGAAGATAAAGCGTCCCATAGTCGATCTGAGCCTCCTGTCCTGGCTCGCACTCCATCCGCCATACCCGCTCAGGGTCACGCTCTTGAAGCTTATTTACGAAGCGATTTACGCTATCATAGGAGATTGTAGCTCCATGATTTATCACTAAATCCTGTCGCAGACGCTCGCTGCTCAACCCCTGTTCTAGGCCTTTTTTGATCAGGTCGCGATAAGCCTCACAGTCGCTTTGACGACCGACTTTTCCGGCTTGCGAAATGGTACACTCTAATTCCCCTATGTAACGGCTCACCGTTAGGCGATGCACTCCTAACTCCCGAGCTATACGGCGCTGAGACCAACCCTGATCATGCAGGGTGCGTATTGATTGTTGTAGTTCCATTTTGCTGATGTTTGACATCCACAAAGTGGTACACTTTGATTCGCAAATGGCTGGTACATTTTAAGCGCAAATTGACAATATTCAGCTGATGAGCGATCCACGTGCTAGGCGCACTCGTCTTACGTTTCAGCTCAGAGGCGATCCAGATCTTCCAAACCGCCGACTTTCTTTCATGAGTGATTTCGACTGCCGTTTCACAAGCTGATACAGACCACGCTGCACGCAACGCTCCCGATGGGTCTAAGAATTTAGATCGCAATTCAGGGTGCTGCAAATACCAGTAGCTTGACCAACGATAATCCTTCAGGCCTTCAACATCGCACATTCCAGCACGAACAGGATTCAGGTACACGTACTGCAGCAGTGCGCCGAGATGACTGTCCTCTTCCACTATCAAGCTCTTGTATACTGCCGCGCATCATATTTTGTGAAAATATACTCTGTTATTTTGCTACGCCATCTACGGCAGACCTCCATCGCGCAGAGGCGCAGGGGCGCAGAGGTCTCAAGCAGTGATCCGAGACTTATTCAGGGAGGCCGTTCACACAGCGTGTGATGCCAGTTTTCATTACTTCGCCACCAAAATTAAGTAAATATCCAAGTTTATTTCCAGTAAGGCGCAGGTAGGTAACCTCTGCGCCCCTGCGCCTCAGCGCGAGACTAATACGTGTGCCTATTTCTCTGTCATGTTGACGGTAGAGGCGCAGAGATCCTTGGAAACTAATGGTGATTGCTGCGCAGCTTTTTGAAATTTACAAATTATGATGCGCGGCAGTATATCGCTGAGCATTTTGATCGTCGCCCTGATTTTATTTCGCACGGTGCCCCGCGCTTTGATGACCGCTCCAATGAATGCGGCGGTCGCTCCATTGGTGGGAAGTTCCCAACGGGCGACATTGTCATGATCGTATTTATGCTAACAGGAGATGACGGAAATGCAGAACTGCCTCTCTCTAAAGAGTGCACACAATTCGAGTCCTCGCCAGCAAGTGTGAAAACGGAAACCTCAATAACGCCTTTTAAGCAGAACGAAACAAACGGCTAAGGTACAAAATGGCTTGACAGGATGATTAAACAGGCGGATCGCTGATGAGGTGCGACTAAGCAAAACAGTTGGTATGTTTTTAGTTTGCTTGACCCTTTGGAACACTGTTCTCTGGGCTTCAGGTGGCCTATCGATGTGCCTACATGTGGCGGGGGAGTTGCACCTGATCGAGAAAGAGTCGAAGGAGGATTGCTGCCATCTAAGCGATGCAGAATCACTTGGTGACTGTCTAGACTGCAATGATGTAAAGCTAGAGGGTTTCGATATGTTCGCTTTACGCGACAGCCAGCTTTCACTTTCAATTCCTGTCATCGTCGCAAATTGCGAAATCTCGCTGCCGGAACCAGTTTTATGTTCTACAGAAATTGCGGGCCCTCACTCTCCTCGTGGGCCTCCAGCTAGCATCGACACCTGCCTACTTGTGGCTGAGGTCGTCGAGTTACGCATCTGATATCCTGATACGTGTTGTATTGCGCCTTCCAATGGGGAAGCCGCTTTCATGTAGCCCACTAATGGGTCTGCATACTTCAACTTTTATCAGGATTTTTCATGCATACATTTCTCAAATCAAAACAAATTATATCAATTTATCTCTGTGCGCCACTCGGTGCACTCCTCGCTCAAACACAGACTGATCTAGCTGAAATGCCAGTCAGTTACGAAATCGCGCTGAATCGAGCGCTTCAAAACGATCCGGTTCTTCGTAGCTTCGAAACTCGTTACGCCGTAGCGGAAGGTCAGGTCGAACAGGCCGGTCTCCGCCCGAATCCCGTCGTCGGCGTCGAAATGGAAAATGCCTTTGGAACAGGGCCTTTCCGCGATGTGCAGGGTGCTGAAGTGACTTTGGGTATTTCCCAGCTCATCGAAACGGCTGGCAAACGCAGCAAGCGCAGGGAACTCGCACGCTCTAAAAAGAGCTTAATCGACTGGGAGCGCGAACTCCGCGTGGCTAATCTGGAAGCCGATGTGCGTGCGGTCTTCATCGACGTGCTGCTTGCTCAAAAATCCATCGAGTTGCGCGAAGCTCAGCTTGAATTGACCGAGCGTAGCCAGTCGGAAACCCAGCGTCTCGTTGAGGCTGCTCGTAGTTCAGAGGTGGAACTGAGCCGGTCAAATTTAGCGGTTCGGCAGCAGGATTTCGCTTTGCAACAAGCACAGCGAAACTTAGCAGCGGCACGAGGTCGCTTGGCGGTGCTCTGGGGAGATTCCTTGCAAACCGAGTATCGAGTGACGGGCTCCGTGCAACTGGACTCGCAAGTGCCAGAGCTGACAGCACTGACTGCGCTTCTGCCGCAGACCGCCTACATTGGGCAATACCAGAGCTACTTCCTCAACAAGGAGGCGTCGCTAACGCTAGAAAAAGCCAAAGCGAAGCCAGACTTTGAAGTATTCGGCGGAGGCCGTTACTTCAATGAACAATCAGGGAATTCGGCCTTTGTGGTTGGCGTGCAAATCCCTTGGCCGCTCTTCGACAAGAATCAGGGCAACATACGCAGTGCCAGGGCCGAACTACGCGGAGTCGAACACCAACAAGCGATCACTCAACGTGAGCTTTTACGAGCACTGACAAATGCCTATCAGACGCTCGTCATAGCGCACGAGGAGGCCACGAGCTTGCATGCGGATCTCTTACCTTCAGCCGAGCAAACGCTCAAGGAAAGTGAGAAGGCTTATGAGCAAGGCCGATTCACACTGCTCTCTGTGCTCGAAAGCCGAACGACTCTATTCGAGATCCGTGAAGCCTACCTCGATACGCTTGGCCGATATGCGGCCGCTCAAGCCCAAATCGAAGCACTCACGCGCCCCGCATCCATTCAATAATTAGGCATACAAATTTCATCTAAATACATAGATCATGATTACATTTACCAAACACAATCACCGCTTTGCAGTTTCCGCAGCGGCACTTCTTATCACTCTCGGATTGGGTTCCAGCCTCTCGGCTCAGTCCCACGACGGACACGACCACGGAGAAGAAGCCGCTAATAATGAATCCCATTCGGAACCCGCTGAGCACGACGATCACACGGAGGAAAAAGGCCACGACGACCATGGCGATGAAGCGGGCGAAACCGGTCAAGACGAGCACGCGGGCCACGACGAACCAGAGGAAGGTGTTGTCAAACTGAGCCCTGAGGTGCTTCGTGAGTTTGACATCGTAGTCGGCTCAGTCGGTTCAGGGCAACTGCATGAAGAAGTGGTGCTGCCAGGAGAGATTCAGTTTAACCGTGAACAACTTGCCTACGTTACACCCAGATATTCAGGCACTGTGCTAACGATCCAAGCGCGCTTGGCGGATGTCGTCAAGAAAGGAGACGTGCTCGCGACTCTAGAAAGCACCGAGACGTTGCGCCCCTTTGAGGTCAAAGCGCCTTTTGATGGCGTAGTCACGGCCTATGAGATCACTCTCGGCCAAACTGTCGACGCGGGTGCGCCGCTCTTTACCGTTTCAGATCTTTCGACCGTCTGGGCGGATCTGCGCATTTACCAAGGTAAGATCAGTCAAATTGCCAAAGGGCAAAGTGTCTTGATCGATGGAGCCCATGTGGGGGCTTCGTATCGGGGCACGATCGCTTATATCGCCCCAGTTATCGATGAGCACACCCGAACGGGATTAGCGCGTATCATAGTTCCCAATACCGATGGCAACTGGAAGCCTGGGCAGTTTATTAAGGGTAGAGTCGCGGTGGATGAACACGAAGCGGCGATTTTGATCCCGCGAACGAGTGTGCTCACTTATGAGGGCACTACGACAGTCTTCGTTGAGACGGTAGAAGGCTTTGAGCCGCGCCCCGTTGAGCTCGGCCATCGTGATAGTGAGTCGCATGAAGTGACTCGTGGCCTGAAACAAGGCGACCGCATCGTGCTACGAAACCCGATTTCGCTGAAAGCGGAGTTAGGCAAAGGCTCTTTCGGCGGCCACAACCACTAATCAAAAAAAGGAATTTTATCTATGTTACATCGATTAATCGATACCGTTTTACGCAACAAGCTGGTGGTGGTGCTTTTCACCCTGGCGATTATTTCCGGTGGCTACTGGAGCTATGAAAAGCTCCCAGTAGACGCCTTTCCCGACGTCTCTCCGGCCCTCGTGCAGGTCTTTACCGTGACTTCGGGCTTAGGGCCTGAAGAAGTGGAGAAGTTTGTCACTTTTCCGGTAGAGGCCGCCATGAGTGGTCTGCCGAAAGTCGAAGAGATACGCTCGGTGTCCAATTTCGGACTCTCCGTGGTTAGTGTTTATTTTGAAGAAGGCACCGACATTTATTTCGCCCGACAAGTCGTGGGCGAGCGACTGTCGGAGGCGCGGGGCGCGATTCCACCCGGCTTCGGGGAGCCGGAGATGGGGCCGATCGCCACGGGTCAGGGCCTTGTGCTCTACTATAATCTGATCGATACGACGGGGGAATACAGCCTCGAAGAGCTGCGCACCTTGCAGGACTGGGTGGTCAAATTCAACCTGCAAACCGTGCCCGGAGTGACGGAGGTGCTCGGTATCGGCGGCAACGTGAAGCAGTTTCAGGTCAATATCGATCCGGATGCTTTGCTGCGATATGACCTCTCACTGCATGAGGTAATCGAGCGCATTGAAGACAATAATCAAAATGTCGGCGGTCAATTTTTGGAACGCAATGGCGAAATGTTTATCGTCCGCTCCGAGGGTCTGGCCAAAGGAATCCCCGACCTTGAACAGATCGTGGTCGCCCATGAAGACGGCACCCCTGTCTATTTGCGGGATGTGGCCAAAGTCGAGATCGGCGGAGAGATTCGCCAAGGCTTACAAACTCGGAACGGGAAAGAAGAAGTCATTTCCGGCATGGTAGTGAAGCTTTACGGCACGAATTCTTCGACCGTGATTCAAGCGGTGGAGAAGAAGCTGGAAGAAATCCAAAAAGCACTGCCCGAAGGCGTCGAGATTGATCCATACTATCAGCAAAAGACCCTTGTCCAGTCGGCTGTTAACACGGTGACGAGTGCCCTTATGCAAGGTGTCGGGCTCGTTATAATAATCCTGCTGGTCTTCATCGGAGGGTTTCGCCCCAGCATTGTGGTGGCTTTAGCCATACCATTCTCGGTGCTCTTTGCGGCGATCGGGATGTATTACTTCAATATTTCGGCCAACCTGATGTCGCTCGGCGGACTCGCGATTGCCATTGGTATGATGGTGGACGGCACCATTGTCATGGTGGAAAATGCGGACCGCCTCCTTCGTAATTCCGGGCCGGATGAATCGAAGGTTCATATCATCGCGCGCGCCTGCAAGGAAGTGGCTCAGCCGATTTTCTTTGCGATTTTTATCGTGGTGCTGGTCTTTATTCCGCTCTTCACCCTGCAGGGTGTGGAAGGGAAAATGTTTCGCCCGCTCGCTTACACGGTGTCACTCGCGATGCTCGGTTCGTTAATTTACGCTTTGGTCGGTGCGCCGGTCTTTGCTTCGTTTTTAATGCGAAAGCCGAAACCGAAAACAAAGGAGGATTCGGAGTCCTCAAATGAGATCTGGATCGTCCGTTCTCTGGTTCGAGTCTACCGCCCGATTATTTCTCTTTTTGTGCGGGCCCGTTTGCTGGCAGTGATCCTTTCCGTGGCATTGTTGGCGCTCGGTGTTGTCATCTTTCCTAGACTGGGATCCGAGTTTACGCCCCGCTTGATGGAAGGCGATATTATCGCCAATTTAACCATGGCGCCTTCGGTTTCACTCGAAGAAACCAAGCGTAACACGATGCTGGCAGAAACAAGGCTTTTGCAAGTGCCGGAGATCGCGCAAGCCGTATCCCGGATCGGACGGGGCGAGGTGGGTGCGCACGCTGACCCGATCAACACAGTGCACATGATGGTTGTTTTGAAGCCGAAGGCGGAATGGCGTGAGGACTATACACAAGTCGATATTGAAAATGCCATGCGTGAGCAGCTCCGAGGCATGCCCGGGGTGCAGGCCAATATTACGCAACCGATTCAGCTCTCGGTCGATGAATTGATCGGCGGCTCGAAAGCCCAATTGGCGGCCAAACTCTTTGGCCCTGATTTAAACGTGCTGAAGGAAAAAGGAGATGCTATTTCGGCGGTCATCCGTGAAATCGAAGGCGCCGCCGATGTGCAAGTCGGGCAAGTCATTGGCTCGCCACAGATTGTGGTGCGCCCGGATCGTGAAGCGATTGCACGGCATGGACTAAACCTCTCCGAAGTGCAAGAACTGATCGAAGCCGCCGTTGGTGGTGTCGTAGCAGGGCAAGTCTACGAGGGTGTGCAGCGCTACGATATTTATGTGCGCTATCAGGCGCAGGCCCGCAATACGATAGAGGACCTTCGGCATCTAATTATACGCACCGCAGAAGGCACTTTGCTGCCATTGGATGAATTAGCGACGATTCAAGAAGTCGTCGGGCCGCGGCAAATCGTGCGCGAAAATAACCAGCGCTATATTGAGATTCAATCGAATGTAGTGGGGCGCGATATCGGTAGTTTCGTCGAAGAGGCGCAAGCCGCACTCGATGCGAAAGTCGATTTACCTCCCGGCTACCTCATCTCTTGGGGCGGTCAGTATGAGCTGCAACAAGAGGCCAACCGACGCTTGGCTGTGGTGGTTCCCGTCACGCTGGGACTCATCGCTTTGTTTATCTATATGAGTTTTGGATCGCTTAAAAATACCGCCCTCATTCTGCTGAATATACCGCTCGCGCTGGTCGGTGGAATCGTCGGCCTCTGGCTGACGGGGGAAAATCTCTCTGTGCCGTCCAGTATCGGATTCATCGCGCTCTTCGGGATCGCGCTCGGCAACGGGATGGTGCTGATGACCTATTTGAATCAACTCTACCGTGATGGGAACCCCATCGATACCGCGAGTATCGACGGGGCGTGCTTGCGGGTGCGTCCAGTCTTAATGACTGCGGGCACGACACTACTGGGTCTACTTCCGCTGCTGTTAGCCACTGGCACCGGTAGTGAAGTGCAGCGACCACTCGCCATCGTCGTCATCGGCGGGCTGGTATCGTCGACTGTTTTGACGCTCTTGGTGATTCCGTCATTATATAAATGGTTCGCCATCGATCCGGCACGCCAGTTGTGAGGCATCCCCGACAGCAAAACCACATGTGCAGCGACGCATCCCGCTGAACCTGAAACCAGTTAATAATAAATACCTATGAAAGAAATCAAAGCATATATTAAAGCAATGGAGGATTTTGAGGGTCAAACGTTTAAAATAAACATTTACTGCGATGTGCTAAATGAGCGATAATGCAGATTATGCCACGCAAACAACGAATCCAATACCCCGGCGCAGTTTACCATGTGATCAGTCGTGGGAACTACCGAAAGGAACTCTTTTTGAAGGATAACATGGGAGCGGCCTTTGAGCGTGCCCTCATGGAGACCGTGGAGCGCTGTGGCTGGAAGCTTCATGCGTATGTGATCATGAGTAATCATTATCACTTAGCGGTGGAGACTCCGGATCCGAACTTGGTCGATGGTATGAAATGGCTGCAGGGCACCTTTGCAACGCGCTTTAATCGATTGAGGAATGAGCGGGGTCATGTGTTTCAGGGGCGCTATAAATCAATCTTGATCGGGGAGGATCGGCCATTGCTGGGGTTGGTTGACTATATTCACTTAAATCCCGTTCGCGCGGGGATATGTGGCTTAGAGGATTTGAAGGGATATGCGCTCTCTAGTTATCCAAAGTTGTTTAAACGCACTCCCCTGGCAGGTCTCTGTCGAGAGGACTTCTTGGGGGTTCTTGATTTGCCGAGTAGTCTCGCTGGAATGAATCGGTATACGAAGCATTTACAGCTTAGCGAAGCGCAAGACCCCAAGCAGAGAGAGGCACTGATGATGCAGTATTGCCGCGGGTGGTTTATCGGTTCAAAAGAAGAGAAGAAAGCGTTGGCAACAGATATTTCAGATAAGCATCCAGACGTGAACTGGGAAGGCACAGATATGCAGGAATTGAATGAAGCTAAATGGGAGTCACTCGTCTGTGCGCAATTCAAGCGATTAAAGAAAGGCGCAGATGATATTGACTCTGCACCCAAGGGGGCTGGTTGGAAGATCGAGATCGCTCGCTTGCTCAGAAAGCAGACGACAGCCAAGAACCCCTGGATCGCGCAACGTTTAAACATGGGACACCCCTCGCGAGTGAGTAATCTAATCCAAAATAAGCACTAGGGTAAGATATTTATTTTAAACGTTTGACCCCGTATTTCTACTCCAACGAAGGATCGAGTGCGGGAACTGTTAGGCGTCATTTCGATAGACGACTGACGCGGACAGCGGATTTCGAAGTAAATAATTGACATCGATCAGCAACTGATACTGAGTCTCAATGTTATGCAAAAAATCTGCTATAGTTTATCGCGAAGGTACAGCTCAAAGAAGCCCGGTCGATCCGTCACGTGCCTACTGATGGCCTCATTCTATGTGGGGCTTTCCCTGTTAGGGTCTAATACACCGCTGTCTGCCCATTCGGAAATGGCGGTGAGCCACGACGGGCAACTGGAGGAATTCGCGACGGAAGTCACTGCTCTTTCGGGCGAGGTTGACGCCATCACGCAAGCCTACGCCGACGGCAAGCCATTGGAGGCTGCCTTCAAAGAGCTAATCGTCCACTGGGAGGCGGTGGATATCCACGAGGCAATCGAAACTGAAGCGATCTACCTCTATCCGCCGATCTGGCAGGGGATCTTCGCAATGAAGAAAACTGAAGAGAAGAAGGGTTCATCGGCTGACATGACTCACGCAGGCGAACGAACGAAAGCAGCCCTTTGGCAGGGCCTGGGAGGACTGCGAGCAGTCGCGCACAACGGCCACTCGGCATCGATGAGTATGGGGGCAGTCCACAACTCTGACGAAGTCCATGGTAGGGGTGCTCAGGCAATCGCTCCTGCGGTGAACCATATCGAACTGGCTGCCGACGATAACATGCGCTACGACAAGACTCACTTTGTCGTGCGTGCGGGCGAGCCGGTGACACTACAGTTTAGAAACATCGGCGAATTGCCTGCCGAGGTGATGGGGCACAACGTAGTGGTGCTGAATCGTGGAACGTCCGTCGAGCCCTTCGGAATCGCCGCCGCAAAAGCAGCAGAGAACGACTACATACCAACCGACACAGAAAATGCGGCAAACATCGTCGCGCACACTGAACTTCTCGGTGGTGGCGACATGGACGAGATTACCTTCACCTTGGAAGAACCGGGAAACTATCCATTCCTGTGCTCTTTCACGGCGCACTTCCGACTGATGCAAGGCAGCATCCAAGCTGTCGGGGCATCGACTCTCACTCCCGTAGAGATGATTCTGGAGCAATTAAACTCCGCGCTGGAAGCCTACCGTAAGGGAGATCCAGCTGCGGCTGAGGCACTTGTGCTCAACGCCTATTTCAATATTTTTGAAGGCTTGGAAGGCGACTTGATTGAGCGTGATCCCGAGCTCGTTACCCAACTGGAACTAGACTTCAACGCGGGGTTGCCTACTCTCTTCAAGGAGGGGGCACCCGACGCCGAGGTGCAACAACAGTTTGAGGCCATGCGCAGCCGCTTAATAACTGCAAAGCGCTTGCTCCAGCAGGCCGAAGCCGAACGTCCGCCTGTCTTTTAATATGACCCGGCGCAAATATCTCCAGATTCTCGCCGCAGCCGGATTACTCAGTCCGTCGGCGGTGCTCCGTGCTATGGCCGACCCCATGCCCGCAGAGTTGGTCGATGATCTTCCGAAAATATCCGGCCCGCTTACCTTATATCTCGGGCGAGGCGAGGGCGGCCTCTACGAGCGCATTCTCGACGCCATCCGCAAGCGGAACCCGGAAATGGACTTGAAGATTCGTCGTGGCCCCTCCTCGGCACTCGCCAATACGATCGTGGCTGAGGCTGGTGCGGGAGTGAATCGTGCAGATGTTTTTTGGGCCATCGATAGCGGCTCCATCGGGCGGGTGGTCAACAGTGCGTCACCGTTCCCAATTTCCTCCAGTCTCAGTGAAAGGCTCAAGCCCGGATTCCGCTTCGCCAAGTGGACTCCCATCTCCGGGCGCATCCGGACCATCCCCTACAATACAGAGCGACTGACCCAAGAACAGGTACCCACCTCCATCATGGAGCTGCCAGAAAGCGGTTTAAAAATAGGCTGGGCACCCGCCTACGGAGCTTTTCAAACTTTTGTCACGGCGATGCGCTTGCTCGAAGGCGAGGCAGCCACCCGTGCTTGGCTGCTCGCCATGCGTAAGAATGCTCAGAGTTACGCAGGGGAGTTCGGCGTCGTCATGGCCGTCTCTCGCGGTGAAGTGGACGTTGGATTAGCCAACCACTATTACACACTTCGATTGAAGAAGGGCCGACCGGAGGCACCCGTCGATCTCGCCTTCACACAGGGCGATGCTGGTTGCCTGCTGAACGCTTCGGGTGCCTTACTACTGAGCAAACGGCCACAAGCTGAACTTTTCCTTAGGTATTTATTAAGCAATGAAGTGCAAGGTTTCCTCTCCCGAGAAGCCTACGAGATCCCTCTTGTCGAGGGGGTGGAGCCACCCGTCGGACTACCCGATGTGGGAGGACTCAACTTGCCAAAACTCGATCTCGAACGCCTAGCCGATCTACGCCCCACGCTCGACTTGCTGAGGGAGACTGGGGTTCTCTAAAGCCTACGCAAGATGTCCGAAAGGTCGCCCCAGAACCGTATCCGCTGCTATCTGCTTGCACTGCCCATCGTAGCGCTCGCCTTTTTGCCCGTGCTCGTGCTCATCGTGCTGGCCACGGATGTCCCCTTCGAGTTTGGAATGCGTAATTGGCGGATTTTGGGCAACACGCTTGCTTTAACTGTATTGACTGTGTCGGGCGCAGTCATACTCGGTGTGCCGCTCGCATTCGTCACTACGTGTTTGCGTATTCGCTGGGCTGGCTTGGCTCTAGCGGCTCTGGTCACACCACTAGCCGTGCCCAGTTATATCGGGGCATTTGCTTACTTTGCAGCGACTGGAAGGGGGGGCGAACTGGAAGCACTGCTCGGCATCGCTCCGCCCGAAGTGCGCGGCTTGTTCGGCACGGCATGGGTCATGATTCTCTACACTTTCCCATTTGTTCTCATGCCTGTTCGCGCCTCATTGCGCCGACTCGACGCCAATTTAGTGGATGCCGGGCGCACCATGGGCTTGTCTCCCTTTGGCGCATTCGTGCACGTCATACTTCCACGGATTCGCGGCGGAATCGGGGCGGGTGCTCTATTGGTGGCTCTCTATACGCTCTCTGATTTCGCAACCCCCGCGATCTTGGGGTTGGATACCTTTACCCGAGCGATTTACGTCGAATACAACGCCTTCGGTCTAAACCGCGCTGCTTGGTTATCTCTACAACTGTTGGCGCTGGTCGCGGTCGTCGTCTTCTTCGAATCACGTATTCGGACGAGAAACGAACGGCCAGGCCGCACGCTACGATGGACGCCTACACCCGTTTTTGCAGCGAGCGCTTGGTCGGTTATCACCTTCCTTTGGCTTTCGGCGGTCGGATTGCCATTGACACTTTTTCTGGTTTGGCTTGGACGTGAAAAAGCTTCCGGCTTTGACATCAACACGCTCTACCACTCCGTGATGCCCGCCGCCCTAGCCGCAGTCTTCGCGGTGCTGTGTGCGATCCCCTTGGCGCAAGCCGCTACGGCAGGCCGTTTGGGTCGCTGGATGGTCCGGCTCACCTCACTCGGCTTCGGCATTCCCGGCATTGTGATGGGCACCGCGCTCGTTTACGTCGGCCTGCGATTACCTTTCATGTATCAGACCACCGCAATGCTCGTAGTCGGCTACGTTTTGAGGTTTCTTCCGCTCGCCACGGGATCGCTCCGCGAAGGCTTAGAACGGATCGAAGGCAACATGATACATGCCGCAAGGAGCCTCGGAGCCTCGCCGGGCGAGGCGTTCCGACGGGTCAGTCTGCCACTGGTGTTTCCAGCGGCATTAAGCGGCGCCGCCTTGGTTTTCCTTGAAGCGATGCGGGAACTCCCCTTGACTCTTTTGCTCAGACCAACCGGAACCGAAACACTGACAACCCGACTGTGGCAAGTATATGAAGCAGGCTACTTCGGCGAAGCCGCCGTGCCCGGACTATTGCTAATTCTAACCTCCTCCTTTGCCGTCATTTTGTTTCTCCGCAGCGAACGTTTACTAGGGCTTGCCGCTGAGTCCGAAGCCTAAATAAATAGGCAAACCTGAACATGCTTTCGATCCACAATTTAACTATACGCTATGGCGAGAACGACGCAGTCCGAGATCTAAGTCTAGTCGTTGATTCCGGAGAGATCATGTCTCTGGTCGGGCCCACTGGTTGCGGAAAAAGTAGTGTCCTACGTGCAGTGGCGGGTCTCCGGAAGCCAGACGGTGGCCAAATCGTGATTGAAGGTCTCTGCACGTCCACTGAAAAGTTCGTACCTCCCGAAAAACGGCGCACAGGGTTGGTTTTTCAAGATTTCGCACTTTTCCCCCACCTCAGTGTGGAGCGAAACATCGGCTTTCGGGTCAAAGATCCCGACGCAGTCGAGGCATGGATTTCGGCACTTGGGCTTGAGCCATTTAGAAAAGCCATGCCCGAAACACTTTCTGGAGGGCAAAAACAGCGAGTGGCCTTGGCGCGCTCACTCGCTCATCGCCCAAGGCTCCTATTGTTGGACGAACCACTCTCCAATTTAGACGCAGCTATGAAGATGGAGCTGCGCCCACTGATTCGTGAGGCCATCAAGCAAGCAGGCGTCACCGCACTTTGGGTGACACACGACCAAGAAGAAGCGATGACAATCGGAGATCGAATCGCAGTGATGCAACACGGGCGTATCGAGCAAGTCGGCACACCGCAGCGATGCTACGAAGCTCCGGCATCCAGATTCGTGGCTGAATTCTTCGGCGAAGGACGCTTCTTGGCTGGCGAACGAAAGGGTGAATATGCGCGAACCCCCTTAGGAGAGTGTCAGATAGTTAGCCACACACCAAAAAAGACGGAGGGTGCGATTGAAGTGCTCCTTCGCCCGCACGATATCGCCTTGGCCTTAGACCCCACCGGTAACGCCATCATCGAGTCGCACCGTTATGAGGGCGAAACGCGGCGTTATGGGATTCGGCTGAAGAATGGGGACTACCTAGAGGCCAGGTTAAGCCACGAATTACAGTTTGAGGTAGGTAAGCGAGTTGAGGCGACGATGAGTGCCGGACACCCGCTGGCAGCTTTCCCCGCGACTTCTTAGGAAATCAGCTACACGATTATAAGCATGCAGCGCAGCGATCATACCAAAGCTTATACGTCCCCATTTTCAGCCAATAAGCTGAGAATACAGTCTCACACTTGGGCATTGCCTCGTGTGTAGTTTACGGTAGAAAGAGTTGAATTGAATAATTCAACTGCAGGATCGTCTGAGTGCTACTGGTTTGAGTGGGAAACCGGGGTGATTTCATTAATCGAACTACTTGACCCCGATTCTGAAGTGAGCGCGGTCGCGTTTCAACTAACAGGCGCAAAAGGATGGGACGATATTGGTGTCCGTTTAAAAGACGGCTCTACGCGCTTAATTCAGGCGAAGCATACGCGTGCGGATGACAGGATTACTTTTGGGGATGTCGTCTATCCGACAATAAAATCGGATGGAGAGGAAAAAGCGTCATTGTTGAAGTCCCTTTCTATCGCATGGAAATCGACAAAAACTGATTATCCAAAGATTGAATGCTGCCGATTTAGATGACTTAGAATTTAAGATTTTCGAGCGATTGGGTGTATTAAGCGGACTGCCAGCACCTGCGGTTAAGCAATTATTCAATGGAGTGTTTGCGAACTTGAGGATTTAGACCGGAGCGAGCCGTCGAGACCATGAGGGTTCCCGTTTAGATGGTATGCCTTGGAACACGGCACGTGCTCAAGTTCTGCGTATTGCTGATAAGCTAGGACAAGAGGCTCAGATCGACTATGGGACGCTTTATCTACCGATCGGCGAGAACGGGCGACGAAAGAAGGTGCATGTGCTGCGAGTGCTCTGATTTTCATAAATTGACGGATAGCTTGAGTGTAGTTTAATGTGATCGTCCTCGGATCAATGACTGGCACGACGCCATTTCTCACACGGAACCTACAAGACACGGAGCCTATACGCAGCATGATGGAACCTCCGTGTCTTGGTGTCTCCGTGTGAGATATTCATTCATTTTTCTGTATATCGCCGAAGGTAGGCATGGAGTGAGGCACGAACGGAATTGTCCTATCCTGCCTAGTTCGCACCAGTTAGTTGGACTTAGACTGGAGACTTTTCTTCTCCTGTTTTTTCCCAACGATAAAAACTGTCACTAGGCCGACAACAGTAACCCCAAAAATAGTTCCCGAAACTTCGTCATGGTCTGTTGCAAATGCCCAGGTTCCTGCCGCGATTAGAAGCGCCGCCAATATGGCAGCAAAGATTTGACCCCTCTTGCTGGATTCAGTTTGCTCATTCACGACTTTGGCTTCGAGTGATCTTCTATGCTTTGATTGCTCTTCCGCCATGATCATTATCCGCTCTGCGCCGTTCGGAATGATGGAATTGTATCGCTCTAAAGTCTCTGGGTCAGGGATAGGGCCAGAATGATGAACTTCGCTCCGCATGTGTAGAGCAATAGAGCTTTCGACTGAATTCAAAGCCTTGCTTAGGCGCTCGCGTTCTCTTTTGTTGAGTCCTCTAATTAACTCTGGATCAGCTTCTGCTAGCTTTGTTTCTATTTCTGACTGAGTCAGTTCATTTTCCGTTTTTTGACTCAAGATTTTTTCTTTCCTGTATGGATGTAGATTTAGCGATATCTTGGCCAACTAGAGACCAATCCGAATAAGTAGCCCTTGAATCTGCCTCTATTTCAGACGTAGATCGATTGAACGCGGGGGAAAAACCAGAAACAGCAAAAACTGTCGCAGCACCCGCCAAGAAAGACGGTGTAGCATATAAGAAATCTGTTCTATTATTATTCATCTGCCCTATTTTCGGTTAAATTCATTGAAGCGTCAAGCTGTTTGACGAGATTGAGATATCCCTTCTTCCTCTACATTTGGGCTTGTCAATCGCGTTTAGAGAAGAACTTTCAGCAAATTAGAGTTTTTGTTCTTGTCGTGTTGGAGTTGTTGGGCGGAGGTCTTATTCTTGTCCAGCGAACGTCATAGGACAGGCGCGCCGGGGTCAAGCTCAAAGAAAATCAGACGGCTTCCTCGGCGTCGCCTGCTCCGACTTGTTTCAACCATGGTTCTAGTTCGATTTTCGCGAGCTCAATCGACAAGAACCTTTATTGTTCTCCCTCTTTTACTCCTCCGAACGCAGCAAAGCACGAATTCTTGTGAAGGATATCTACGGAGCCGAAGCCAACCTTACGCATTAAATCCAACTGAAAAGTCAAAGGACGGGGCGAATCCTCCTTCTCTATATAGGTAAACACTTCCTGTCTGTAATTGTCTCCACCCTTGCCCTCCAAATACTCTCCATATCGCTTCCACATCAAAACTTGAACTTCGGGATTCTCCTGTGTAACCAAGTCCGTAATCCAGAGACTTCCCCCAGGACGTAGAATCCTGTGAATCTTGCGAAATGCTGCCTCCCAGTCATCCTCATCTCTCAAATGATGAAGCACCGCAGCGGCAAGCACCGCGTCGTAGGCTGAATCCTCTAAATCCAAGCTTCGGAAATCGCCCTCAAAAATACGAACCTCGGCACTTGTCTCCTTCGAAATACGTTGGCTCGCACGTTCCAACATCGGGAGGCTCAAGTCACATAGATGGCAGATAAAATCAGTCCTGTATTTTTGTGCTAAACGGATGGTGTTGTTACCCGCACCGCAGCCAATATCCAATACTCTGTTAATCTCGGGCGTGGCTGCAATCGCCGCTTCCGTGATAAGCTCCATCGAAAGTGGAGCGTCGATTGTTGCTGCTTGTCCCGTCTCCAGATTGGAAAAAATTTAAAGGACACCCACATAAATTCCTCAAAATGCTTGACCGATGGCCGCATGGTGAACAAAAAGGCACCTAAGAATGCCAATTGCTCGAAAAACAGTCGTGGATGTAGACCAGGTGGGAGTGTATCACTGCATTTCCCGCTGTGTGCGCCGTGCGTTTCTATGCGGGGTCGATGACTACACGGGGATCAACTACGAGCATCGCCGCGCGTGGATCGCGGACCGTCTGAAAACGCTGTCCTCGATTTTCGGCATGGAGGTGTTTGCGTATGCGGTGATGAGCAATCATCTGCACTTGGTCATTCGCAATCGTCCCGACCTGGCGTCAGATTGGTCAGCGCAAGAGGTGGCGCAGCGCTGGTGCACCTTGTTTCCGAAACGGGACGGCCACGGGGCTGCGGAGGCTCCCAGCGATGAGGCGATATCGACCTTGGTCGGCGATGCGGAGCGGGTGGCGAGCTGCCGCGAGCGTCTGGGCGACATCAGCTGGTTCATGCGGTGCCTGAACGAGCCGATCGCCCGTCGGGCGAATCGGGAGGACAAGTGCACGGGAAGATTTTGTGCTCGAATCCGCCCAAAGGGCACCCGGCTTCAACCTAAAAAGATGAGTTAAGATTGTAGGCGGTAGCTGTCAACGACAGGTCGCCGTTAGTTTATTTCAGATGTAGAGGCGATAAATTCAAGTTTGGGCTGCG
>Ga0335398_10004894_pt1 | contig 18155 bp, 4 predicted proteins | sample BON03_FD_205742 | JGI IMG/M metagenome (GOLD analysis project Ga0335398, IMG submission 205742) | Freshwater microbial communities from Lake Bonney liftoff mats and glacier meltwater in Antarctica - BON-03 (spades assembly) (version 2) | ecosystem: Environmental > Aquatic > Freshwater > Ice >... | reverse complement strand
CCCTAAACCCTAAACCCTAAACCCTAAACCCTAAACCCTAAACCCTAAACCCTAAACCCTAAACCCTAAACCCTAAACCCTAAACCCTAAACCCTAAACCCTAACCCCTAAACCCTAAACCCTAAAACCCCGCCATAAACCCTAAACCCTAAACCCTAATGCCCCACCTTTCACTCACCCACGACCACACCTCGCCCCGCCTACAATTGTAAACAAGACTATTCCTGGTTGCTTATGAACCAACCGACACCACGGGTTATTCCTTACATGTGCCGCCCCGGTAATTAAAAACCGGCGGGAAAAAGCTTCGCGGGGCGGCAAAGTACAAAACAATGCCGCCCCGGTGCCTGAAAAACCCGGCGGGAAAAAAATTTGGCGGGCGGCAAAGGAAAAAACGAAACAGCGATTCAGTAAGAAGAGCTAGCGGAGCCGGAAAGAAGAGCAAGCGGAGCCGAGAACAAAAGCAAGCGGAGCCGAGAACAAAAGCAAGCGGAGCGCTAATCAAAACATTATGCACAAATGGCAATTACGAGCAAGTAGTTCCGGGTCGTCGAGTGCGTCAGATCGGTCTCGTTTCGTTGGCGTGACGATCGCACGCGCATGAAAACCGGTAGGAAAATCAGATTGCGCGCAACAGTCCGAAACACGCCGGCCGGGCCATCAGTCGGACTAGATAGATGGCTTTGCCGCGCCCTCGATCGTCGCGACGCAGTCGACCCCGTCATCGAGGAGCAAACTCGTCGGGGCGCAACTCGTCGATCGCACGGCACGAGGGTTTACGATGCCGGGTCACTTAAAGGTAAAGCGCACGCGCGAGGGCACACCAGCGAAGCACACGTCTTTCTTGGATGACTGCTGGGCGCACGCGACGAAGCGACGACGACCCAAGGATGCCAGCACGAAGTTTGGCTCAAACGCAAGCGTGAGTACTTTCTTGGCCTTGGCCGTCGTCGTCCGCACCTGGCTCAGGATAGCACGGGAGCAGTTATCGTCAGTATTTCCAACAGCGTCGCTATCGCACGCCTCCGCGACAGACTCGTTGGGCGTCGACGTCGCCGCCAGCAGCGATGCAAAGGAGGCAAACGGCTCCTGTGCGCCGTCTTCTTGAAGCGCAAGCACGCACGTGATATATTTTGCGTCCGGTGCAAGGTCGGGCAGTGTGACCGTGCACGAGGCAAAGTCGGTGCACGTGAGCGCACGCGACGCTAGGGGGACGCTGCAGTCGTACTCCGCTTTTTCGCTGCCGGCGGCGGCCAGCCCGAGGGACGCCGCGGCCAGCAGCAGCAGCAGCATGGCGCAGGCCTGGCGGTTGGTGGCGGTCATCTTGAGAGAGCGTGCGTATCTGTTTTGCGACAAGGGTGGCGTGTGTTTTGCGTGTGTTTCCGTGTGAGTCTGTGAAAAAAAACGCATATTCGGCCACCGCGGGAGATTTAAAGCGCCCTGAGCACGCGCGCGCCAGCGGACAGAACGACGCGAGGCTGTTAATGCATGTCTCGGCGCGCGCGCGAGAAACATGCGGAGCGAGCGGGATGCAGCATTTCGGGAGAGAAAGAGAGAGTGCGGTCCAAGGAAGCAAAAAAACCCTTTCTCGCGACTATCTCTCTTCTGCGCGCCCCCGACGCCCGCCGCTGCTCACCTTGAACTTAATAAGTGTGTGTGGAACGTTTGAGTGCGGATGCGCTTGAGCGTGGCGCCGCGTCTTGGTCCTGGCGAGAGCTCGCGAGCTTGCGCGCAATCGGCACGCAATCGAGGGCAGCGGCGGTCGACCAAGCGACGACGAGGACAAATCGCCGGCCGCCGACGAGGCAAAATCCACGACTCAAAACCCGTCGAACAATGCGCAAACACACCCACCTGCAAGCCAAGTCAACCCGTCTGCGATCTAGTCCGCTCGGTACAGATGTCCGGGGTGCTCGTAACAACACAACGAAAAGGCATACAAAGGGTCTCAAGCTCAAAATCTCTTCGCCTCCCCCCCGCCATCATCCAAGCACCGACGAGGGCGCCAGACCAACAGCGACCGTGGCCTCTTGTGCCGGCGCCGCCGCCGATGGTCCCCCGCCACCCCCACCACCGCCACTGCCCTCCTCTCCCTCGTCGCCCAGCCGCCGCGGCAGCAGCAGCAGAGGGTTGACGGCGGCAGGGGCGGACATAGCCGCGGCAGCGACGCCAGCAACCGCCGGCCCCCTGGCGGCGCCGCCGTCGCCCTTGCCTCCTCCTCCTCCTCCTCCTCCTCCTCCTCCGCCCGGCGCCGACGACACCCTCAAAGACGAAGATGTCGACGACGCCGCGCGCTGCGACAGGTACGCCGCCCAAGCGGACGAGCCGTGCTGCTGCGCGCCGCCCCCGCGCCCCTGCGCCTTGAGCTCGCCGCGCTGCGCCAGCGCGGCGGCGTGGCGCCGCAGGTTGGAGGCGCGCGCGCGGTCGCCGCGCAGCGCCGCCACCGCCGCCATCTCGAGCGCCACGGCCGGGTCAAAGTAGCCGCCGGCGATGGCGGCGCCAAAGCCGCCCGCGGCGGACGCGTCGCCGAGGAAGAGCGCGGCGCCGTCGGCGCCCAGGTCGAGCACGGCGGCGGGCCAGCCGGCCACGCGGCCGGACTGGCCCGCACCGCTGCCGCCGCCCGCGTCGTCCTCGTCCTCGGCGCCGTCATCGGCGTCGCTGCCGCCGCCGCGCCCGCCATACGCGGCCGCGACAGCCACCGCGTCGGCGGACGCCATCGGCGACGCTGGCGACATAAGGGAGAAGGAGGCCTGGCCGCCGCCGCGCGGCAGCGTCAGGGGCGCCATGGCGCGGCGGAGCAGCACCTCGGCCTCGTCGAGGCGCCCGGCGCGCCGCTCGAGCCGCGCGAGCGCCACGAGGGCGGCGGCGGCGACGGCGACCCCGCCCTTGCCGGCAAAGCGCGAGGAAGACGGGGAGGAAGAAAGGGGAGAGGAGGGAGAGGGGGAGCAAGACGCCACCGCGTCCAGCACCTCGGCCAGCAGGCGGCGCGCCTCGCGCTCGTCGCCAAAGTAGTCGGCGTCGAGCTGGGCGAGGGCGACGCGGGCGCGCGCGGCGGCCGGGGACAGGCGGGAGGCCGCAGCAGAGGGCGACCGCGCGGCGGACGAGGCGGCGTCGAACGCGACCGCGCCGTCGGCGCCGCCGCCGCCAGAGCCGAGAGAGAGGGCAAGCCCGTCGGCCGAGGCCTGCGCCCCGCCACCGGACGTGGACGACGTCTCTCTGGCAGCTGCCATGTCGACGGCCTCGTCCTCCTCCGGGAACGAGGGAGATGGCGAGTGAGCTGCCGAGGGCGCAAGCGTCGGTGAGCGGCCGCCGACCCCAGGGCCGCCGCCAGACGCCGCCGCAACCGCCGCAGCCGCCGCGTCGCCGCGGTCGGCCGTGGCCACCGCGCGGAGCACGAGCTCGCGCGCGACCTCGGGCCTGTCGCCGGCGTGCACCTCGAACGCGGCCGCGGCGAGCAGCGCGCGCACCGAGGGGCGCCGCTGGCCGCCACGCTCGGCCGCAGCAAAGGTGCGGGCGCGGCGCGGAGAGGCGCCCGCCACGGCCGAGCCGGGCGCGGCGCCGCCTCCGCCGCCGCCCGAGGCGCCGCCGCCGCCGCTTCCGCCGACCAGGGCCGCGGGCGCGCGCAGGCAGCGGCGCCACAGCGAGCGGGCGCGGTCCACGTCGCCCGCGCGCGCCTCAAGCGCCGCCCACTCGGCCAGCAGCAGCTCGAGGTCCCCGGCAGACAGCAGCGACGGGGACGAGGAGGACGACGCGCGCGGCATCCGCAGCGCGACCTGCATCGCGGCGGCGGGCGCGCCAAACGACGACGGGGAAGAGGAGGCCGCGCCGCCACCGACGCCGCCGCCGAGGGCCGCAGCAGCGACCGCAGAGGGCGGCTGCTGCGCGTCGCTCTCCATGGCGACGGCGACGGCCATGGCGGCGGCAGACGCCGAGCCCATCTCCCCGCCCGATTCTTCGTCCTCGTCCAACCCGCCGCCGCCCGCGTCGCGCTCCTCGAACGTGCCGCCCGTGCCGCCGCCCGAGTAGGTTCCGCCCGTGCCGCCGGCGGTGCCGCTGCCGCCGCCCCCCAAGCCCGGCGCCGCGCCCTGCGGCACGAGGCGCGCGAGGCCCGCAGAGACGAGGGCGCGGGCGAAGAGGGCGCGGGCGGCGTCGCGCCGGGGCACACCCCCGCGCGCCTCGACGCGCGCGGCCAGCGACCAGGCGGCCGCGTTGGCCACGCGCGCCGCCGCGCCCGCCGCGGCAGAGTCGGCGGCGGCGGCAGAGGCGCCGGCGCCGCTGCTGCCGCCGCCGCCGCCACTGACGAGCAGGGCCAGGGCGCCGCCGCTCTTGCGCAGGGCCTCGCCGACGACGACGCGCGCGTTGCGCGCGTTACCGCGCTCCAGCTCGGACGCCGCCCAAGCGATGAGCACCTTGGTCGCAGAGACCGAGGCGGCAACGGCCACGGCGCCGCCCCCGCCCCCGCCGCCGGCTGCGGCCTCGTCGGCGGCGGCGCGCCACAGGCGCCGCGCGGACCCGAAGAGGCCGAGCCGCCACTCGTGCAGCGCCCAAGCCGCGAGGACCTGGACCAGGCGGGCGCGCCTCCGCTGCGCTAGCGACCCGGGGATGCTGTCAGCGTGGGACGCGGAAAGAGAGGACGACAAGGCAAAAGGAAGGCGAAAGGAAGGCGCGGCGGCGGCGGCGGCGGCGGCGGCGGCGACCTCTGCGGCCGAGAGCTCGGCGCGGCAGCAGGCGGCGCACGCGCGGAACAGCTGGCGGGCGGCGGCGGGCGCCGTGCCGGCGCGCGAGGCCGCCAGCTGCGCCAGCAGGAACCAGGGCGCGGGAGCCGCCGGGTGGCGCGCAGCGACGGCCGCGATGGCCGTCACCGGGCTGCTCGCCACGGCACCAGACGCCTCGGCGGCTGCCTCGGTGGCGGCCGCCTCAGCGGTGCCATTGGCCCCGCCGCCGCTTGTCGCGGTTGCGGCTGCGACCACGCGCCGGCGCACCTGCGCGAGCACGTCGGCCAACGCGGCCTCGGCGGAAGTGGGCGGCGGCGGGGGAAAGCGCGAGATGGCGGCGGCAGCCGCCGCCGCCTCGGCGATGGCGGCGCGGCGCTCGGCGGCGGCGGCCGTGGTGCTGGCGCTCCCCCCGCCTACGGCCCCCGCGGCCCCCGCTGTCCCAGCCGACGACGAGGACGACAGCGAGGTCGCGTCATCGTCGCCGTCGTCCTCCTCGAGGCTGGCCAGCAGGACGTCGTAGTAGTCGTCGTCCCGGGCGGCCGACAGAGGGGAGGCGGGCGAGGCGCCAACGGCAGCGACGACGGCCGAGGACGCAGCCCAGGGGGACTCGTCCGCAGAGGCGGAGGGCGGCTGCGAAGGAGGCGGAGGGGGCAGCAGCTGCTGCTCGCCGCCGCCCGCCGCCTCGAGCAGCTGGCGCAGGCGCGCGAGCCGCCTCGCGGCGGCCTCTTCGGCTGCGCGCCGCTGCTGCCGCTGCAGCGCGCGCGCCTGCAGCACGAGCGCCTCGCGCTGCCCCTTGAGCCCGCCGCCCGCGTCGAGCGACGAGGCGGCGGCGCCGCCCGCGCCCGCGGCGAACCGGCGGAGCGCCTGCGCCACGGGGCACCACGCGCCGGCGGCGCCGCGGTCAGCGGCCTGGGCGGCGTCGACGGCGACGACGCGCACGGCCAGGCCGGAGTCGCCGAGGACGATCACGTCGCCGGCAAGCGCCTCGAGCGCGCGGCCGTGGGGGGTGAGGCGGCGGCGGCCGCCGCCGCCGCCGCCGCTGCCGCCGCCGCTCCCGTCGGCGGCGGAAGCACCGGCAGCAGCAGCAGCAGCAGCAGGGACGAGGGTAAAGGTGGCCGCGCGGGCGCCGCGCGCGCGGACGACGCGCGAGCGGTTGCGCAGCACGAGCGCGGGGCGGAGCAGCACCGGGACAATGGCCTCGTGCGCCGCCTCATCGGCCGCAGGCGGCGGCCCCGCCGCGCGCCGCTCACTCGCTGGCCGCGCCGCAAACGCGGCGCCGTCCTCGTCCTTGTTGGGGCCGCCGCCGCCGCCGCCCTTGCCCTTGCCCAGGGCCTCGATCTCGCCGTCCTCGCCGCCGCCCTCCTCCTCCTCGACCGACACCCACACGACCTCGGCCTGCAGGCAGAGGCGGTCGGGGCCCTTGTCGGCGCCCGCGGGCGAGCCGTGCGCCGGGTCGACGTCCAGCAGCAGGTCGGCCGAGGGGAAGGCGCGGCCCGAGGTCGCGAGCAGCAGCGGGCCCTCGAGCGGGACGGGCAGCGGCGGCGACAGCGCGAGTCGCGGCGAGGCGGCGCCGCCCGTCGCGCTGGCGGGGCGCGACGCCGACGGGGGCGGCGGCGGAGCGGCCGCGTCCAGCACGCGCGCGCCGCGCCCGCGGCTGGCCTCGCCGCTGCCGGCGACGGCCGTGGGCCACGCGACGGGCTCGAGCGAGAAGAACACGCCGGGCTCCGGGAAGAGCGGGGCCGGCGGCTCGGGCGCGGCGCCGACCGCGACGGCCTCGGCGGCGGCGCGCCCGAAGGCAGCGGAGGTGGCCGCCGCAGCTGCTGCTGCTGCGGCTGCTGCCTCGTCGGCGTCCTCGGCGACGATCGAGTCGACAGGGGACGACGCGGGCCGCGACAGAAACGACGAGGGGGGCCGCAGCAGCGAGCGCGGGGGCAGCGCCGAGCGCGCGGGCAGAGGGGACGTCGGGGCGCCCGAGGGGGAGGGCGCGGGGGAGGAGGCGGCCCCCACCTCTTCCTGCTCATCCTCCTCGCCACTGCGTGCCATGGGCCCGGCCTCGCGCGCAGTGGCGCGGACAGCCAAGGGGACGCGGCGCGTCATGCGCGCGAGACGGCGGCGCAGCGACCCAGCGGGCCCAGGCAGGAGAGAGGCGCCGACCGCGGCGCGCAGCAGGGCGCCCTTGCCGCCCGAGAGGGCCGCCGCGCGCTGCGGGCCGCCGCCGCCGCCGCCGCTGCCCTCGCTTTGCTGCTGCTGCGGCTGCTGCTGCTGCTGCTGCTGGAAAAAGGCTGACAGTTCCTCCATCGACACGCTGCCATCACCGTCGGCGTCGAGGGCGCCAAGGATCAGCTGGCCGGGCTCGTCCGCGGCCGCCGCCGCGAGAGCCGCCGCCGAGGCCTGTGCCGCCGGGCGGGCGCCATAATACTGGGCGCCGCCGCCGCCGTCGTCCGACCCGGCCCCGCTGTCGCTGTCCAAGTCGCCCTCGCCGTCGGAGCGGCGGCCGCGCGCCGAGATCGGCGGGCCGGCGAGAAGCAGAGCAGACAGCTCCTTAAGGCTCAGAAGCCCGTCCCCGTCGCGATCGAGGTGCGCGAGCACGGCCGAGGCCGCAGCGTCGGCGGCCGAGGCCGGAGGCAGAGCCGGCGGCGGCGAGCCAGGGGCGGGCGCCGGCGGCGCGCGGTCGCCGGCGCGGCCGTGGTCTTGCCGCTGCTGTGGCGATGTGGCGACCCCCTGCGGCCCGTCCCCGTCTTCCACGGTAGACGCCAGCACGTCCACCACGGCGTCCACGCAGAGGAGCTCGTGGGCCGCAACGGCGGGCGGAGACGCCGAGGCGGCGTCGGCGCCGGGAGCGGCGGCGCTGACGACGCGCAGCCGCCGCGTCCACTCGGCGAGCAGCGGGGGGCGGGGCCCGGGCGCGCCAAGCGCGAGGCCGCCCTTGTACGCGCCGTGCGAGGCGTCGCCGCGGTCGGCGGCCGCGTCCATCGCGGCCGTGCGCACCTGGAGCTCGAGCGCCAGGCGGGGGCGGCGGCCGCCGGCGTCAGCGTCGGCGTCGGCCGTCGCGCCGTCGGCGCCGTCGGCGCCGTCGGCGCCGTCGGCCGAGCGGGGGAGAGGGGCGAACGGGATGAGCACCGTCTCGTGCAGCGAGGCGTAACCGCTCGGTTTGGGCCGCGCGATGTAGTCCTTGCTGCGCGAGCGGCCCAGCGCCGGCCACAGGCGTAGCGCCGCCGCGCGCACGCGGTAGCACGCCTCGGCCGCGAGCCTCTCCGCCTCGCCGCCCTCGCCGCCCTCGCCCGCCTCGGCCACGCCGCTGCCGCCGGCCGCCGGCCGGGGGAGGTCGCGCCGGGGCACGACGACCGCGCGCAGGCCCAGCAGGTCGTACAGGGAGGCGGACGAGGCGTCGGCGGCGACAAGGAGGTCGCCGTCGGCGGCGGCAGAGGGCTGCGCGCCGCGCCCCTGCTGCAGCAGCAGCCTGCGCCGCGCGGCCTGCGCGCGCCCCCGAGCGCCCGCCGCGCCCGCGCCCGCGCCCGCGCCCGCGCCCCCCGCGCCCGCGCCCGGCGCCAGCTTGCGCACGGCCGAGTAGAGCGACTTGGTGCGGCCGCGCAGCTCGACGGCGGAGCACAGCTCCCGGAGGCGCGGGGCCTCGCGCGCGATCTCGCGCGCGAGGGCGTCGCGCGCGGCCGCGAGTGCCGAGGCCGCGCCGGCGCTGCTGCTGCTGCCGATGTTGTTGCCGCCGCCGCCGTCGCCGGCGCCCGCGCCGTTGCCGCCGTCGCCGCCGCCGCTGGCGCCCCACGCCGCCGCGGCGCGGCCGTACGAGCGAGGGTACAGGGCGCGCAGGGCGGCGTCCTCCAGGCGCGAGGCCACAGAGGCGAGGCCCAGGGCGTGGCCGAGGGGCCCGTACACGCGAAGCGCCTCGAGCGCTAGGAGCTGCAGCTCGTATGCCGGCAGCGCGCCCGGCGCGCCCGCGCCCGCTGCTTCCGCCAATGCCGCTGCCGCTGCCGCTGCTGCGCTCTCGCCCCCTCCGACCCCACCGGGGCTCATCAGCGCCACGGCGCGCGTGAGCGCCTCGCAACGCGCGACCACCTCGATAGCAATGGCGCGAGCGTCGCGGTTGCGCAGCACGGCCGTGCGCACGCCCGCCACGCGCGCCTCGTCCTGGTCGACAGCGGCAGCGCCCGCCTCCTCGCCGCCGACGTCGTCGTCGTCGCCGGGCGCGGCAGCGGCGGCCGCGGCGGCAGCGCTCATCGCGCGCTCGGCCTGCCCGCCCGCGCCGTCGCCGTCGGTCGCCGACAAGGCCTCGTACTCGGACTCAGTGCTCGCGGCGTGGGTGGCGGACGCGTCAGCAGGGTCAGCAGCAAAGGCACCTCCGCCGCCGCCGCCATACCCGCCCCGCTCGAGGGCGCCGCGCGCCCCGAGCAGGGCCGCCGCCTGAGCCGCGGCCCCCGCGCCCGCGGCCGCCGCGCCGCCGCCGCCCACGTCCAGCGCCGCCTCGCCCGCGCGCCGCACGGCCAGGAGCTCCGCAACCAGCGCGGCCACCCCGCGCCCGAGCCGCGCCTCGACCTCCCGCCGCCGCAGCGCCCCGACCTCGACCGCCTCGGCGACGACGGCGGCCGCCACGCACTCTCCGTCGACCGGCGCGCCGGCGGCGGCGAGGTCGGCGAGCGCGCCGGCGAGCGCGAGGGCGCGCTCGACCGGGGGCCTGCCGTCGCGGCGCGGGGGGCGGCCGGCGAGGACGCCGACGACCAGCTGAAGGGACGACATGAGCACCTGCTGCTGCTGCTGCTGCTGCTGCTCCTGCTGCTCCTGATTTAGCTGCTGCTGCTGCGACAAAGCAAGGGGCGTGACGGACGCAGCGGCCGCAGAGCTGTTGCGTCCGGCGCCGCTCGCGCTTGGTACGAGCGCCACGGACGACGACGACGCGTCGATCACCGGCGCCTGCTGCTGCCAGGGTGGTCGCGCGGGAGACGGCACGAGGCCGCCTGCTCCTGCTGATGCTGCTGCTCCTGCTGCTGCTGCCGCTGCTGCTGCCGCTGCTGCCGCTGCCGCTGCTGCTTCCGCTGCTGCTGCTGCCGCTGCTGCAGCCAAGCCTGCACCACCCCCAACGCCTCCCACCGAGAGCCTTCCCGCGAGCGCGCCCCACGTCGCCAAAAGGTACAGGGCGCCCTCTGCCGCGGCCGCGGAGGATGAGGAAGGGGAGGGCAGCGAAACGCGGCCGTCGCCGCCGGACGTCGGCGCCTCGGCCGGCGCTCCTGTGGGGCGAGGCAGTTGCCGCTGCTGCTCCTGCCGCTGTTGCCGCTGCAGCTGCTGCGCCAGTGCGGCCTCGAGTTGGCTCATCTGCGGCGCGAGCGACGGACCCTGGGCGGCATCGGCCTCGTCGTCGTCGAGGCTGTTGACGGCGCTGCCACCGGGCGAACGCGCGAGCGTGGCGCCGCCGGCGGCCGCGGCCACGGGCGGGCAGAGGCGGCCGTGGCGGGGCAGCGGCGACGACGACGGCGCGATGCTGAGGGTGCCCGTCGTCGCGGCCGACACCGCGCCGCGAGCAGCCGCAGCAGCAGCAGCCACGACCGGCGCTGCTGCCGCGGGCCGCCGCCGCCGGGAATGCTGCCCACCCTGCTGCGGTCGCCGCGCAGCAGCAGACCACACGCCGGCGGCGGCGGCGCCCCTTGCCCCGACGGTCGCCGCCGACACCGCCGTCGCCGCCGCCGCCGCCGCCGACGACGCCGCCGACGCCAATGCAGCGGCTCCTGGGGCCGCCGATTGCGCGGTGAGAGGCGCGGGTCCGAGCTCACGCACAGCCTCGGCCACGCCGACGCGCGCTGGGCATCGAACGCTCGCCGTGCGCGCGCGCGCGCCCGCCCCGACCACGGCCCCCCCCACTGCTCCTACTCCCCTTGCCGCTGCCGCTGCTGCGGGTTGCGCGGGCAGCCGGCCGCCGGCCTGCACGCTCGCGCGGCTCATATGATACGGATGCTCCAAGTGTGACTACTGAGTAGCGCGGCCGCGCGCGCCACTACAAATCGTGCTGCATTGTTGTTGTGGCTCTCTCTCTGTCTCTCTCCGTTTTTGAGGCAGGCGTCGACGATTCGAGGGGTGCGGAACGCACACGATGGTGGAAAGAACAATGAAAGGCTATGGATGGGCGAGAAAGTAGGTTGCTTGATGCGATCGGGGAGGGGTGCGCGCGGAGCTCTAGAGGAGGAAACGAAACGCCGCCAGTCGCCTGATCGCGTCGCCATGGCCGTCCCGTTTCCACGGTGGCCCGCCGCGCTCGCCTTCTCCCACTGGCCCAACCCACTGCCCCTTGTTCCTCCCACGAAGCCCCTGCCCGGTGCGGACCTGAGCACCTCGTCTTGTTTAAAATTGTGACGATGGTGGTTTGCGCAGACGGCGCTCCAGTGAGTAGATCTCCTTTCTCTAAAACTCACGCCGCCGCCGGCGCCGCCGCCCGCTGCGCCCGCGACAGCTCGGCCGCCGCCTGCTGCGCCTCGTAAGCCCGCTGCGCGCAGCGCGCGTAGGCGTCGACCACCGGGCCGCACGCAAGGATGCGCGAGGAGGAGTCCGGGGCTGCTGCTGGCCCCGGAGCCCCAGCCCCGGCGCCCCCGCCGCCGCTGCCGCCGCCGCCGCCGCCGCCGCCCCTGGTCTCCTCCGCTCCCCCTCCCCTCCCTCCTCTCCCTCCTCCTCCTCCCCCCTCAAAAAGGACGGACGAGTAGCACGCGACCGCCGCCCCGCGCTCCGGGCCGCACGGGGGCTCGGCAAGCGGCGCCGTGATCCACGCCCTGCTGCTGTTGCTGCTGCTCGCGGCATCCTCCCGCCCCCCCCCCCCCCCCCCCCGGGCCCCCGCCCCCCCCCCCCCCCCCCCCCCCCCCTTGCTCCCGCAAGCCCGTCTCGCCGGCGCCGCCGCCGCCCGGCCACAGCCCCTCCTCCTCCTCGGCCGCGCGCAGCAGCTCTCCCTGCAGCCGGAGCAGCGCGGGCGGCGCGGGCCGCAGCGCGAGGCGCGCGAGCGCGGCCGCCAGCACGCGGCAGTCGCCCGCGCGCAACCGGCAGTGCGCCAGGCGCGCGCCGGCCGCCCGGGCCAGCGCCTCGAGCCAAAGGGGCCCCGGCAGCGCCCGGAGGGACGCGAGCGCCGCGGCCGTGAGCGCGAGCTCGCGGCCGGACATGGCCGACAGCGCCGGCGCGGAGGCCCGGCAAAAGTCGGACAACCAGCCCTCGGGCAGCAGCACGCCGCCGCTCGCCCGCCCTGCGCCGCCGCCGCCGCCGCCGCGCGACGCCGCCAACGCGGCCTCCTCCTTCTCGCGCGCCGCGCCTCCCGCGCCCCCGCCCTCGTTCCCCTCCGCCAGAGACGACGAACCAGGGCCCCACGAGGGCGACAGCGGCGGCGCCTCCTCGTCCCCGTCCCCGTCTCCCCCTCCCGCCCCGCCGCCGCCGGCCAGCCGCCCGACCGCCCAGGCCGCGTTGGCGACGTCGCCCGGCGACAGGCGCGGCAGCGCGGCGCGCAGCGCATCCAGTAAGCCTAGCCAGTAGCGCCAGGGGGGCTGCCAGCCCATGGCGGCGGCGGCCCACGCGACGTTGGCGACGTCGGCGGGGCCCATGGGCCGCGGGGCCGGGGCGCCGTCCGCTTTGGTCCCCCCGCCGTCTTGTTCGCCCCCGCCGCCGTCGTCGTCGTTGTCGTCGCCGACGGCCCCTGTCCTTGCTTCCCCCGCGCCCGCTCCCCCCACGCCTGCCGCCGCACCCAGCGCCGCCGCCGCCGCAATGCACGGGTACGTCGCGGCGACGTAGTCCCCGAGCCACGCGGGTGACGGGGTGTAGCCCATGCGCGCGAGTGCCTGCAGCCACAGGGCAAGGTCGCCGGGCAAGGCCCCGCCGCCGCCGCCGCCCCTGCCGCCCCGGCCGCCCGGCGTCGGCGGACGCTGCTGCATCGCGCGCCGCGAGACGAGGAAAAAGAGCATCAGCCACGCGCGGTGGGGCCGGACGCCCAGGACCCCAAAGGCCCACACCGTATGCGTGAGGTCGGAGGGGCTGCTGTGCGGCAAGGACGCGCAAGAGGCGTCCAGGAACGACTCCGTCCAAGGGCCGTCGCCGCCATCGCCGCCGCCGCCGCCGTCGCCGCCGCCGCCGCCGCCGCCACCGGCGCCGCCGAAAGCGCCGCCGGCCCCCGACTGCTGCTGCCACTGGGGCGGTCTCTGGCCCAGGCGCGCGGCGGCCTGGATCACGCGCGCGAGGTCCGCGGCCCGGGAGCCCGGGCTCCTTTCGTACCCGCCCAGGAGCTCCTGCGCGAGCGACGGGTCGACCGGGGCGCCGGCGGCCGCCGCCAGCGGGGGCGGCGCCGCCGAGCCCGGCGCCGAGGCGGCCGCGACGAGCGCCGGCTGGCTGGCGTCCCAGAACGCCGCCCACCACTCGGACCCGGGGGTGTACCCCAGGCGCACGAGCGACGCGGCCAGCTGCGCGAGCGACGGCAGCGACACGATCTCGCCCGGGCTCCACCTGGGCGCCGCCGCCGCCGCCGCCGGAGCAGGGCCGCCCGCCGCCGCCGAAGCCGCAGCCGCCGCCGCCGCCACCCGGGCCGCAGACTGGCACAGCCGCCGCGCCGAGGCTTGCTCAAAGGCGCGCAGCCACGCGCCCGCGCGCGGGTAGCGCGCGGCGACGCCCGCGCCGCGCACGGCCACGCTGACGGACGGGCTCGCGCCGCCGCCGCCGCCGCCGTCGTCTCGGCCCTGGTAGGGGTCGGCGTCCAAAGGGGCGCGGACGAGCGGGGCGGAGGACGAGGAAGCAGCGGCCGCAAGAGCGCCGCCGTCGCCGTCGCCGTCGCCGTCGCCGTCGTCGTCGCCGTCGGCCCCGCCTCCCTCTCTCCGCTCGAGCGACCCGCCGGGCAGCCGCGGCGGCCGCGACAGAGACGCCAGCGCCCACAGCGCCTGCTGCAGGCCCCGCGGCGTGAGGTGCGGCAGGCGCGGCAGCAGCGCGTCGGCCACGTGCGCGAGCGAGACGCCGAGCGCGGCCTCCTCGGCCGCCGACGACGACAGCGGCGGCGGCGGCGGCGGCCGCCGTTCGGGCAGCAGCAGGCCGCGCGCCCGCGCCTTTTGCATCGCCACGCGTACGGCCGCCAGCGCCGACGCCACCTGCACAAGCGTCCCGTCGTCGGCGCCGCCCTGCGCGGCCTCGCCGAGCGCCAGGGCCGCGCCGGCCGCGCCCACGGCGATGGCGGCGAGCGCGCGCAGCTCGGCCTCGAGCGACGGGGGCGGGCGGGGGGCGGCGGAGGAGGGCGCGGGCGGCGGCGGCGCTGCGCTGCCGCTCTGGCTGCGGCCGCGGCTGCGGCTGCGGCTGCGGCTGCGGCCGGCAGGCTGCTGCGGCTGTTGCTGCTGCTGCGGCTGCTGCTGCTGTTGCCGCCCGCTCCCGCTGCCACCAGCGCCCGCCGCCACCGCCCTGCCCGCCGCCCGGCGCCGCTCCGCCGCGCGCCGCAGCGCCTCGGGCGCCATGAGCGCCGCCCGCTTGGATGCGGCGCTAATGTGGCGCGCGTTGCGCGCGTCGGCGACGCGCTCCCACGACGACAGCAGGTGCCGCGGCAGCGCGGCGCGCATGAGCATGCCCGTGGCGTACTGGGGAGACACGTCCGCGCGGCCCTTGGCTCTGTCGGCGCCCGCGGCCGCCGCCGCCGCCGCCGCCCCCGTTGGCGCCTTGGCCGGGGCGGCGGCCTGTGGCTGCTGCTGCTGCTTCGGCGGCGGCGGCGGCAGCGGTGCTGCTGCCTTGCTCTTTTCGCCGCGGCCTCCTCCTCCTCCGTCTGGCCGCCTAGGATCGGCGCTGCTGCTGCTTCTGCTGCTGCTGCTGCTCCTGCTGCCGCGATCGGCGTGCGACGACGACGACGAGGCGCCGGCGGCCGCGCGGCAACCAAGGCGGCGGCGGCACGCGGCGACGAGCGGCCATCGCGCCGTCACGCCAGCGGCCGCCGCGCCGCGCGCCGGCGCCTGCATCATCCTCCAATGGACGATTGACCGGCACCACTTCGTGTCTGTTGTCAGGCGCGCGGACGACGACGGCAGAAAGCAAGGAGGGGGACAGAGGCTGTCTCTCGTTCTCTTGTTCGCGATGCGTGTGCTGTGGGTCGCAGTTTGATCGTGATGGTGATACACGGATGATGCAACTGTCATCACGCGGACCTGTCGTTTCCCGTCGTTTGTCTGCGTGTTGGCCGCCAGCTTTTGCGTGCTCGCGGGCGGCGGCGCGAGCGGCGGCGGCGGCGGCGGCGGCGGCGGCGGCGCGGCCGTGCCCGTCGCGCGGCGCCTGGCGCTGGCGCACGACGGCAGCGCGCGGCGCGCGGCGCTGGCGGCGCGGTTCGGGTGGCAGCTGGGCGGCGAGACCGCGGGCGAGGCCAGGGTCGAGGAGCGAGGGGCCGGGAAGCAGCGGCGCAAGGGCGCGGCGCCGGCGGCGGCCCGTCGAGCGAGGAGGACGGCGGCGGCGGCACGGACAGCAGCGGCGGCGGCGCGAGCCGAGAGCAGCGAGATGTGATTGTCCCTCGCTTGCAGCTCCCCCGGTGTAGTGGCGGTTGTTTCGGCCAGCGCCGTCGCCAGCGCCGTCAGCTCCGCAAGGCGGGGGTCGGCGGCTCTGTCGGCGTCGGCGGCGGCGGCGCAAGGTGCGGCGACGCCGTCGAGGCACCGCGCGCACGCTTGGGAGATCGGGCGGACGTGGGCGTCGAACGCGCGCTGGGCAGCGTCGTCCAGGTTGTCGAGCGGCATGGCCTGGGCATCTGGACAACTCAAAGAGAAAAAGGACAATCACACCCCACGATCGCGATCGCCCCCCTCATCACAACCAACCAAACTACCGCTCCGTCTACCGACCTCGCACCCGCGCCTCTCGTGCAACCTCGCGCAAAAGCCCGCAACGCGCGCGCAAAACGAACACGTCGCACCGTGCCCTCCTCGGGCCCGCCCTGCGGCGGCCTGGGCGGCGGCGGCGGCGGCGGCGGCGGCGGCCTGGGCGGCGGCGGCGGCGGCGGCGGCGGCCTGGGCGGCGGCGGCGGCGGCGGCGCCGAGTGCCCCGTCTGCCGCACGCGCATCGCCTTGCGTCGCAAAGTCTAGGATTTTGCGGTTGTGGGATAGCAGCGATCGTGCCTCGACAGGAGGGGGGGGAAGACCATGACCATGTCACCAAAATCCAACTGTACAATCCTCACAATCCTCCCCGCTCACGCGCTGCTGTCCCACCAATCACACGACCGGCATTGCTGCATTCATCCCGACCTGAAACTTTACCCTAGCTCCATCAATCACGGCTCGATTGACTGCACACACGCTCGCCCGCCCAATCACCTGCTCTTTGTGCAATACAAGGTCGCCAGAGAGAGAGGGCGCACGATGCTGCGTGGCGCGGCCCTCGGGTGCAGCAGCCGGATTACCATCAGCAACAGCCACAACGCGGCGTCGGCATCAACAACACCAGCCCGTGCCGCCGCGCCGCCGCCGCCGCCGTTGCCGACGATGCGCCGCCGCGCGCTCCACGCAGCGACGGCCGCCGCGGGAACGGCCGCGGCCGCCGCCGCGCCCCTTCCCCCCGCCGCCACCGCCGCCCTCCCCGGCGCCTCTGTCGCGCGCCAGATCTCGCGCCAGATCGCCGACCGCGAGAAGAGCGCCGTGCAGGTCACGACCGAGTGGCTCGCCCGCCTCCAGGACGCCGAGCCGCGCGTTCAGGCTTTCCTGGCGGTCACGGGGGAGCTGGCGCTCGTGCGCGCGGCGGCCGTCGACGCCGCGCTGTCGCGCGGCGCGGCCGCGGGAGCGCTCACGGGCGTTCCCGTCGCCTTTAAAGACAACCTGTGCACGCGCGGGGTGCCGACGACGGCCGGGTCGCGCGTGCTGGAGAGCTACCTGCCGCCGTACGACGCGACCGCCGTCGCGCGCCTGCTGTCGGGCGGCGCCTGCGCGGACGGCGGCGGCGGCGGCGGCGGCAGCGGCGTTGCCGCAGCAGCAACAGCAGCAGCGCGGGCGGCGGCGGCGGGAGCATCCTCCCCACTGATGGGCGGCATCATGCTCGGCAAGCTCAACCTCGACGAGTTCGGCATGGGCTCCACCACGGAGAACTCGGCGTACAAGGCCACGCGCAATCCTTGGGACCCCTCGCGCGTCCCCGGGGGGTCGTCCGGCGGCTCGGCGGCGGCTGTGGCCGCGCGGCAGGTGGTGCTGGCGCTGGGGTCCGACACGGGCGGCTCGATCCGCCAGCCGGCGTCGTTCTGCGGCGTGGTCGGGGTCAAGCCGACGTACGGGCGGGTGTCGCGGTACGGCCTGGTGGCGTACGCGTCGTCGCTCGACACGGTCGGGCCGCTGGCGCCGACGGTGGAGGACGCGGCGCTCGCGCTCGACGCCATCGCCGGCGCCGACGCGCGCGACGCGACGAGCGCGGGCGGTGGCGGCGGCGGCGGCGGCGGTGGTTTTCCTCCTTCTTCTTCTTCGTCTTCGTCCTCCTCCGCGGCAGCTGCTGCGGCGGCCGTCTTCCGGGGCGAGGGCCCCTGCGCTTCCGCCGTCGCGGCCACACGCGCGCGCATGGCCGCGGGCGACGCGCGCCCCCTGGCGGGAAAGCGCGTCGCGCTCGTGCGCGAGACCCTCGGCGCCGGCGGGGGCGTCGATCCGCGCGTGGCAGCGTGCGTGCGCGCCGCCGCCCGGCGCCTGGAGGACCTGGGCGCCGAGGTCACCGAGGTCTCCCTGCCCACATTCGCGGCGGGCCTGCCGGCCTACTACGTCCTCGCGGTCGCCGAGGCGTCGTCCAACCTCTCGCGGTTCGACGGCGTCAGGTATGGCCTGCGGCGCGAGGCCGGCGCGAGCGGCGGCGGCGGCGGCGACTTGCGGGCCATGTATGGCGCCACGCGCGGCGAAGGGCTGGGCGCCGAGGTCAAGCGCCGCGTGCTCATGGGCACGTACGCCCTGAGCGCGGGGTACGTGGACGCCTACTACGCGCGGGCGCAGCGCGTGCGCGAGCGCGTGCGGGCCGAGATGGCGGCGGCGCTGGCTCCTGTTGCCGTTGGCGGGGGCGGGTTCGACGCCCTGGCCACGCCCGCCGCTCCGACCCCGGCCTACCGCCTGGGGGACAAGCTGTCGGACCCGTTGGCCATGTGGGCGGGCGACGTCATGACCGTCGGCGTCAACCTGAGCGGCCTGCCGGCCGTGGTGCTGCCGGTCGGGTTTGCTGACGAGGCGGCGGCGGCGGCGGCGGCGGTCGGCGGCGGCGGTGGCGCGGGGGAGGGGTCTGCCCCCCCCCCCCCCCCCCCCCCCCCCCCTGGGCTGCAGCTGATCGGCAGGGCCTTTGGCGAGCCCGAGATGCTGGCGCTGGCCGCGGCGCTTGAGGCGTCGCTGGACGTGGCCGGGACGGGCGGGCGGGCCCCGCTCGCGGCGACTTGATCTCGTTTTTTTTTGTTTTTTTTTTTCTCGATCTGGTGTCTTTTGTTCTTGATCCTCCTCCTCTTTTTTTAATTTT
>Ga0335398_10004889_pt1 | contig 18175 bp, 6 predicted proteins | sample BON03_FD_205742 | JGI IMG/M metagenome (GOLD analysis project Ga0335398, IMG submission 205742) | Freshwater microbial communities from Lake Bonney liftoff mats and glacier meltwater in Antarctica - BON-03 (spades assembly) (version 2) | ecosystem: Environmental > Aquatic > Freshwater > Ice >... | reverse complement strand
GCCGGAAGCCCCCCCTCTTTCCCAAGAGCACGTCCTTTGACTGCTCGCCCGCTCAACCTGGGCGCCCCCCGCCCCGCCCCCTTGACACAGTTGTGTTTTTCCTCCGTCGACCGCCCAAATGAAAAAGGCTCGCGGCAGGGGCGCGTGCAATTTTGCCTCGCCGTCGCCGCGGGGCAGCGCGCCCCAGATTCCGAGCTCGTCTCCGCCTTGTATGTTGGGTCGTGCGTCGCTCATCTCCTTTGTAAATCACAACAAATCTCGGCCGAGAGGGGGAAACTGGGCACGCACAGGTCCCCCCCCCCCCCGGCCGCCCCGAGCTTGCCCTTGCGACGCTCGAACGGCGACCGACGGCGGAAAGCGGCCAGCTCGTCGTTTTGACGCTCGAACGGCGACCGACGAGATAGAGACGCGCGCCGACGGCGGAAAGCGGCCAGCTCGTCGTTTTGACGCTTCGTTCGTGCTCCTCACTCTGTCTCTCCGCTTCCGAGCAAACTCTTCCGACCACCGGGCTCACGTTCCCGCCTCTCTTGACCAAACCCATTGACCCCACGCAGCACCACGCAACACAACGCAGCACGACGCGCGCCTTTCGCGCGCACGAGAGAGAGAGAGAGAGGGAGAAAACCAGCCTGTCCTCTGGTCGTCCTTTCGACCGGCGGCGTGGACAAGCTTGGACAGGCTTTGGGTCGGCTTGCGCCCGGTCCGACGCCGACGGTCGAAACCGGAATCCGCGCGGGAAGCGCAAACAGAAAGGGGGGGCAACACGCAACAACAACAACACTTCGGGACGGCCTCGTTTCTGAGCCCCGCGCTGAACGCAGGCGCCATGATGCTGACCGACCGCTACCGGTTGGGCGCGGGCGCACCGTCCTCGGCGTCCGCGTCAGCACCAGCAGCAGCGCCAGCAGCGCGCGCGCCGGCGGCGTCGCCGCAGCCGGCGTCGTCGTCAGCGGCGGCGCTGCTGTGGCAGCAGCAGCGCAGGAGGAGAGCGGGCGGGGCGCCTCTGCCCGTGCTGATGGCGCTGGGCCCCAACGGCACCACCAGCGTCGGCCGGAGGCGAGCGAGGACACTGACGGCGGCAGCAGCAGCAGCAGCAGCAGCGGGCCCTGGGCCACCGCCGCCCCTGGGAGGCAGAGGAGCAGGAGGGTCGCGCGCAGCGGGGGCGGGGACCACGACCGCCGCCGCCGCGTCGCCGCTCGGCGCGGGCCCGGCCTTTGCCCCGTCGCTCCTGGCGGCCGCGGCCGCCGCCGCCGTGGCCATGCGCCGGCACCAGACTCAGCGTCAGCAACAGCAGCAGCAGCAGCAGCAGCAGCAGCAGTCGCCGCAGCAGCAGCAGCAGACGCATCGGCCTCGCAGCCCCGTGGCCGCGGGTGCCAAGGCGGACGGCGGCGGCAGCGGAGGCGGCGGCGGCGGCGGCGGCTCTGACGCGGGGTCGGCCAACAACAACAGGCAGCAGCAGCAGAACCAGCAGCAACAGCAAAGCCAGCAGCAGCAGCAGCAGCAGCGAGAGCAGCGAGAGCAGCGGGAGCACCGAGAGCAGCGGGAGGACGGCCGCGAGAGGCAGGGCGGCGGCCCCCACCCGCAGCACGAGGGCGCCGCCCCCGCTTCTTCCCTGTTTTCGCTGCGGCCCGTCTACCTCGCCGCCTTTGCCCTCGTCTTCCTGGGCGGCCTGCTCTTCGCCTCGGCCTCCCTGCACCTGACCTCGCCCGGCGACGTCACCTACCAAGACGCGCTGCAGCGCGTGGCGCGCCGGGTCCTGCGCTCGATCGCCTTCCGGCAGCTGGTCGTCATCTCGCTGGCCATCCTGCTCGTGCGCTTCGCCATGGACTCGGCGCTGCGCCTGGTGGCGCGCGTGACGGCCAGCCCCGTGGCGTGGGACAAGTCGCGGGTGTACCACGTGGCAAAGGAGGTCTACTCACCCCTGGAGGCGCTGCTGTTTGTGGCGGGCGCGTGCACGGTCGCCGACGCCTTTCTGCCGCAGCTCGTCAGCGTTCCCAAAGCCACCGTGACCACGGTTGTGCGGTCCGTGCTCAGCGTCTCGTTCGTCCTGGGCGCCGCCACCACCGTCTTCAACCTCAAGTCGCGCTTCTGCAAGGAGCGCGCGTGGCAGTGCGAGATGCAGGGGGACGTGACTTCGCAGCGCCGGTGGGAGGCGTACGACAAGCTGGGCTCCTTCTTCACGTACGCCACGGCCACGGTCCTCGCGATCCAGGCCATCGGCCTCGAGGTGCGCTCCGTCCTGGCCATCGGAGGTATCGGAGGTCTGGCCATCGGTCTCGCCGGCCGCGAGATCTGCGAAAACCTGCTCAACGGATTCCTGCTGATGACGACGATGCCGTTCGAGGTCGGGGACGAGGTCACCTTCCGCCCGAACAACACCACCTTTGTCGAGGGGATCGTGATGGACGTCGGGTGGTACCGCACGCGCGTCCGCTCGTTCGAGCGCGAGGTGTGGGTCATCCCAAACGCCGTGTTTTCGAAAAACGTCGTTTTGAACGTGACGGCGAAAAAAAAGGAGTGGCGCTTCCACGACCACCTGTGCGTGCGGGTGCAGGACGCGCCGCGGGTCAACGCCATCGTGCAGGACATCCGGCGCATCGTGCGCAACGATGTGCGCATCCTGTCCAAGCTGCACCGGCGCATCTTTCTGGACCGCATCACGCACGAGGACGCGAAGATTTATTTATCTTTCTACGTCGAGGCATCGACCCGCGACGCCTTCATGGCCGTGAAGCAGGACCTCCTGCTCGCGTTCGTCGACTGCGTGGAGCGCAACGGCGCCAAGCTGGCGGTGCCGCGGGCGGTGCTCGAGGTGGAGGGCGGGGGGTTGGGGGACGTGGCGACGGCGGCGGCCGCCGCGTTTGGCGGGCTCGGCGCGGCGGCGGCGGCGGCGGCGGCAGGCGCGGCGGCGGCCGGGGTGGGGGGCAACGGGGCGGTCGCGGGCTTGCTGCCCGGGGCGGGCGGGGCCACGGTGCGGTCGGGCGACATCGGCGGGCGCTGGCCGGGCGGCGGGCCGGTGGTGACGGTCGACGTGTCGGCGGCGCCCGCGGCGGCGGCGCCCCAGCAGGCGGCGCCGGCGCTGGCCGCGGCCGCCCCCGCAGCTCCTCCTCCTCCTCCGCCCCCTCTGTCGCCGCCGCCGACCCCGCCGGGCACGCCCCCGCCGATCGCGACAGTGCTGGCGACGGGGCCCGTCATCGCGCCGCCGCCCGCCGCCCCGGCACCCGCCACGACCGTCGCACGCTCGGTGGCCGCCGTCGCGCAGCAGGCGCAGCAGGCGCAGCAGGCGGCGGCCGCGGTGGCGGCCGCGCATGCGGCGGCGGCGGCCATGGCGGCCGCAGCGGCCGCGGCGCCCAAGGCGGCGGCGGCCGCCCCGGCGCCAGCGGCGCCGGCCAAGCCCACCACCACGCCCGCCCAGGCCGCGGCGAACATGACGGCGGCCGCGGCGCTGAGCAACGCGGCCGTCGCTGCTGTTGAGAAGGACGACAACGACAAGCCGGGAGGCGGCGGAAGCGGCGGAAACGGCGGCGGCAATGGCAGCGGCGGCGGCGGCGGCCGGGGCGCGCCCCCGGCTGCAGCCGCGCCTGCCCCCAGGCCGGCCGTCGTCGCGCAGCCGCAGCCCGTGGCCGCGTCGGCGCCCGCCGCCGTGTCTGTTCCGCCGCCGCCGCAGCAGCAGCAGCAGCAGCAGCAACAGCAGCAGCAGCAGCAGCAGCAGCAGCAGCAGCAGCAGCAGCAGCAGCAGCAGCAGCAGCAGCAGCAGCAGGCGCCGGTGCCCGTGCCCATGTCTGCGTCTGCTTCGGCCACGCCGCTGCCCTCCGCGCCGCCGCCGCCGCCCGGCGCGCCCGGGGGCGCGGTGGCGAGCGCGCAGAGCTTCCCCGCCCCGTCCTCCCCCTCCCCGGCGGGCATGGGCGCCCCGGGGGGGCGGCAGCAGTACGGCTCGTCGGTCGTGATCGCGAGCTTTGAGGAGCTCTGAAGAGGTGTGCTTTCGTGTCGGCGCGCCGCGGCCCTCTCGTCCGCTCGTAGAGCGCCGCCCTCCGCCGCCCGCCATTAGTTTCTTGTCCCTACGTCGACGTCGGAATTGCTACAGGGATTACGTGTTACTTCGCCTGCAACCCTTTTCACGTTTGAACGTCACTTCCTGGCTCTATCGATCCTAGCCGCCGCGGAACTCCAATCGACGCCCACCACACGCGACCAAGAGAACCTTTCCTCCCTCCTCTCTTTCTCGCCAAGCAATCCCCCCCAATCCAATCCCCAACAGCGCTCCAAATCCCTGCGCACATGCACCGCCCGTCACTGGCGCGCGCGGCGCAAAGCGCGCGGCCAATGCCGGTGCCGCCGCCGCCGCCGGCCGCGAGTTCGTGCGCTGCCGCCGCCGCCGCGCGCCCCTCGCCGCGCTGCGCCCTCCTCCTCCCCGCCCGCCCCTCCTCCTCGCCGGCCCTCGGCCGCGGGCGGCAGCAGATGCGGCGGCGACCGCATCCATGCATGGCGGCCGCGACAGGGCCGCAGGTGCCACTGCCACTGCGCCCCCTAAGCAGCAGCAGCGGCCGCCGCGGCAGCATCAGCACCACCGCTGCCGCCGCCGCGGCGACCCGGATCGCCCCCCCCTACCCTTCCTTGGCCGCCGGGGAGGACGACGGCGGCGCCGACCGCCTCGGCCCCGCCGCCGCCGCGACCCTCGAGCTCATCGAGTGGCCGCGCCTGTGCGCCCACATCGCCTCGCACGCCAGCACCGCCGTCGGCCGCCGACGCACCCTCGCGCTGCTCCCCCCCGCCGCCACGGGCTCGGGCGCCGCCGACAGCGCCGCCTCGCGCGCCCTGCTCGCGGAAACGCGCGCGGCTCTGGCGCTCGAGCTCGACCTCTCCTCCGCCGTCGACTTTGGCGGCATGCCCACCGACGGGGCCGAGGCGGCCATCCGCCGCGCGTCCAAGGGGGGAGCGGCCACGGGCCTCCAGCTGCGCGCGCTGGTCGCCACGCTGCAGGGGGCCGTGCGCATCAAGCGGCAGGTCGCCGCCGTCGTGCGGCAGCAGCGGCTGCTCGCCGACGAGGACGAGACCGGCGACGAGAGCGACGGCGGCGGCGGCGGCGGCGGCGACAACGAGCGAGGCGGGCGCGGCGGGCGCGCGGGCAGAGGAGGCAAGGCGGGCGCCCGCCGCCCGCTGTCCGCCGCCGCCCAGCGCAAGGCGGACGACCGCCGCCGCCGGCTCGACGTGCTGGCGCCGATCTTTGACGGGATCTCGGCGATCTCGCCGCCCGAAGATCTGCTCCGCGAGATCTCCGCCTGCCTGGACGACGAGGGCGCCGTCGTGGACGCCGCCTCCGACCGCCTGCGCGCCGCGCGCACGCGCGTCAAGACGCTCGCGGCGCGCCTGGCCGCGGCGATGAAGCCTTACCCGGGCGAGCCGTCGGAGCGCGGCGGGCGCGTGTGCGTCGCCGTGCCAGAGGCGGGGCTAGGCGCCGCCGGCCTGTCCTCCGAGGGCGGCTCCAGCCCGGCGGCCCGCCGCCTCGCGGCCACGGGCGTGCTGCTCGGCTCGGCCCCCGGCCTGCGCTTCATCGAGCCGGCGTCCGCCGTGCAGGCCAACAACGAGCTGGGCGCGGCCAGGGCCGAGGCCGACGCCGCCGAGGACGACGTCCTGTGGCGGCTCAGCGGGCTGCTGATGGGCCGGCTGCCCGAGGTCGAGGCGGCGTTCGAGGGCGTCGCGTGGCTCGATGGCGTGTGCGCGCGCGCCCGCTTCGGCGCGGCCATCGGCGGGGTGGTGCCCGAGCTGGTGCCCTGGGACGAGGCGTTCCGGGCGCGGTCGGCGGCGCGGCGCGCGGCGGTCAAAAAGGCATCGGCGGCGGGCGGGCCGGCGGCGGCGGCGGCGGCGGCGGCGGCGGGAACGGCAGCAACGGCGGCGGCGGCGCCCGCCGACTTCTCGGACGCGGGCACCATGCTCGTCGAGCTGCGGGGCCTGCGCCACCCGCTGCTGTACGCCGACTACCTGGCGCGCAAGGCCGAGCTCGAGCGCGAGGTGCGCGCCGAGGACGCCGACGCCAGGCGCAAGGGGCGGGCCGAGCGGCAAAAGCTCGAGCGGCGGCTGCGGAAGAAGGGCGGCGCGGCGTCGCGGCGGCTGCGCGGCGGGCTCGGCGATGACGACGACTACTATGACCAGGTCGGCGGCGGCGGCTCGGCGGAGGACGCGGCGGCGAGGTGGCTCCGGGGCGAGGAGCTGGGCGGGGGCGGGTCGTCGGGGCCGGAGAGCAGCGAGGACGATGACTGCGACGGCGAGCAAGGCGCGGCGCCGGCGGCGGCAGTGGCGGCGGAGAGGAGGCCGCCGCTGCCCGCGTCGTTGCAGCAGCCGCCGCCGCAGGAAGACGAGGAGCCGCTGTCCGCCTACGAGCGCCTCGAGCTCCTCTCGCCCCCGCGGCCCATCGACCTGCTCGTCCCCGCCGCCGTCTCGGCCGTCGTCGTCACCGGCCCCAACACGGGCGGCAAGACGGCCGCGATGAAGGCCCTGGGCCTGGCGTCGGCGATGGCGGCCGCGGGCGTGCCCGTCCCGGCCGCCGGCTCGCCCGCCCGCCTGCCCCGCTTCAGCGCCGTGCTGGCCGACATCGGCGACGAGCAGTCCCTCACCGCGAGCCTCTCGACGTTCAGCGGGCACCTGCGCCGCATCCAGGCCCTGCGGGCCGAGGCGGACGGGCGCGCGCTGCTGCTGCTCGACGAGCTCGGCACGGGCACCGACCCGACGGAGGGCGCCGCCCTGGGCAAAGCATTGCTGCGGCGGCTGGCGCGCGGCGGCGCGGGCGGCGGCGCCTTGACGGTGGCGACGACGCACCACTCGTCGATGACGGCGCTCAAGTTCGAGCCGGAGCAGGAGGAGGGGGAGGCGGGAGGAGCAGGGGCGCCGGCGGCGGACGGGGCTGTCGCCGGAGCCGCGGAGGAGGCCGCAATCGCCGGGGCCGCCGCCGCCGCCGACGCCGCCGCCGCCGCCTCGTCCTCGTCCACCGTTGCCGCCGGCCGCTTCGAGAACGCGTCGGTCGAGTTCGACGAGGTCCGCATGGCCCCCACCTACCGCCTCCTCTGGGGCGTGCCGGGGCGGTCCAACGCGCTCAACATCGCCGCGCGCCTGGGCCTGGACGAGGACGTGGTGGAGGACGCCCGCAGGCGCCTCGGAGCCACGGGCCTGGCGGCCGCCAACGCCGCTTTTGCGCGGCTCGAGGCGGCGCGCGCCGAGGCCGAGCGCGAGGCGGCCGCCGGCTGGGCCGTGGAGCAAGAGCTCTCGGCCGCGCGCGCGCGCGTGGCCGACCTGCGGCGCGCCGTGCGCGCGCGGCAGCAGGCGCTGGCGCGGCAGCGCGAGGAAGGGGCGTGGCGCGTGTACGCGGGCGCGCGCGAGGTGCTGCGGCGGCTGCGGCAGGAGCGCAAGCAGCGTGCGCGGGGCAGGGCGACGCCCGGCGCCGCGTCGGAGGCGGCGCGGCGGCTGGACGCGGCGCTGGGCGAGGGGGGCGCGGCGGCGGCGGCCGCGTTCCGCGCCTGGTCGGCATCGCAGGCCGCGGCCGCCGCGCCGGCCGCGTTGGCGGCGCCGGCCGCCGCCGCCCCCCAGCCCCTCGCGGACGAGCCCTGGGCCGCCGAGTGGGCCGCCGTGGTCGAGGGCGCGCGCGCGACGCTGGCCGCCGCGGGCGGCACGAGCGCCGACGACGCGGCCGCGCTGCGCGCGGGCGGCGGCGCGAGCGGCGCCGCCTCCCCGGCGGCGCGGGCGGCGCGGGCGGCGCGGGCGGGGTTCCTGTCCCTCGAGGACGAGGCGGCGCTGTCGCGCGAGGTCGCCGCGCTCGACGCGGCTGAGCGCCTCGGGCGCGCCCACGAGGACGCCGCGCGCCGCGCCGCCGAGGCCGGCCTGTCGGCGTGGCGGGGCCCAATCCCCGAGGAGGGGCGGGGGGGCGCCGCCGCCGCGCCGCTGCGGCCGTCGCCGGGGCTGCCGGCCTTGCCGCCGATGCCGGTGCCGGGCCTGCCTCCTTTGCTGCTTTCGCTGGGCGACGGCGGCGACGTGGCCGCCGACGGCAGCGACCTCGACGCCTTCGACCTGCGGCTCGCCGCGGGCGCGGCCATCGACGCCATCGAGCAGGCGCTCGACGCCGGGGCGGCGGACGGCTCCGGCAGCCCGTGGATCGGCGCCTCGATGGAGGAGGAGGAGGAGGCAGCCGAGGCGGCGGCCGGCGGCGGCCGCCCAAAACCGGGGTGGCTGGGCGGCGGGATGGCGGCAGCGGCGGGGGCGGCGGCGGCGGCGGCGGCGGCCGCTCCGTTTATCGCCCAGCCCGCCCCGTCCTCGTCGAGCCTCGACGCCGGGCTCCTCGCGGACATCGAGGCGCTCGAGGACGAGGCGGCGGCGCTCGACGCGGGCCTGCTGGACGACGTCGCGATGCTCGAGCTCGAGCTCGGGGGCAGGGACGGGGGCGGCGGCAATGGCGGGGAGCCGGCGGGCCCGACGACTGGGGCGGCGGCGGCGGCCAGCGCGTCTCGAAGCGCAGAAAGCGCGCCGGCGCGTGCGGCGGCGGCGTCGGCGCCTGCCCCCGCCCCTCCCGCCGCCGACGTCGCTGCCGCCGCCGAGCTGGAGGAGCTGATCGCGTCGCTGGAGGATGTTTTCTAGGGAAGAGCCAAGGGCGCGCGCTGTGCAATCCTCGACATTATTTTCTTCGCCCGTCGCGCGCGCTGCCGCCGCGCTGCTGCAGAAAATCTTATCGCATGTCCTTGCATCGTCGTCGTCGTCTTTTTGTCACACGCGCTGCGTTCTAGGTGGCGGATCGGCATGAAGAGACGAAATCGAAACGCTTATGAAGCAGAGAAGGAGGGGGGACAGGAAAGTGGCACCGACAAAAAGACGCGACAAGAAAAAAAAACGCGAAACGCGAAACATCAAAAACACAAAAAGCAAGAACCAAACACGCAAACCAAACGAAGAAGCAAACGTTGGAGCGCGCCGGTCGAGAATATAGAAGCATAAAAGCTTAAGCCGTCGAGAAGCGACACCGTCACCTCTGTGCCGGGGCCGCCTGCTTGAGGCGGTCGATTTCCTCGCGAAGCGCCCTGCACGCCGCCCAGAGCGCGCGGACGTCGTCCTCCAGCGGCGCGGCACCGCCGCCTGCGCTGCCGCCGCCGCCCACCTCTCCGCCGCCGCCGCCCGCCTCTCCGCCGCCGCCGCCGCCCTTGCGCGGCGGCGCGGGCGCCGCCTCGATGCTGGCAGCGGCGGTCGGTCGCCGCGCCGGCCGCGCGGGATCCTGCTTGCCGCCGCCGCCGGCGGGCGGCAGGCGGCCGGCCGCCTCGCGGGCAGCGAGGGCGGAAGCGGCGGCGGCAGCGGCGGCCGGGGGGTCGCGCGCGCCGCCGCCGCTGCTGCGGCCGCCGCTGCCGCCGCCGCGGGAGGCCGCCGCCGGTGCCAGCGGGAGCACGAAGCTCGCGCTCGTGCCGCGCCCCTCGACGCTGCGCACGAGCAGCGAGGAGCCCATGGCAACGAGGCAGTTGCGCACGAGCAGCAGAGCGTTGGCGCCGCCCTGGTCGTCGCGCGCGGCGTCCCGACCGGCCGCCCCCGCCGCGCCGCCGTTGGCCGCGTCGCCGCTGCTGCGCCCGCTGCCGCCGCCGCCGCCCCCTCCTCCGCCGCAGAGCACCGCCTCGAACCGCGCCTTTGGGATGCCCACGCCCGTGTCGGCCACGGTCACGCGCACCTCGCGCGCGCCCGGCAGCACCTCGGCGCTCAGCACGATGCGGCCCGACGGCGTCCAGCGGGCGGCCGTCCCCGTCAGCGTAAACAGAACCTGGATCAGGCGCGTCGTGTCCGCCAGCACCTCCAGGGGTAGGACCGGCGGGGGGGCGGGGGACGGCGCGGCCGCGCCGGCGTGAGCGGCGGAAGGCAACGGGGGGGGCAACCGTTCGCCGCCGTTGCCGTTGCCGTTGCCGTTGGCGATGGCGATGCCGTTGCCGTTGCCGTTGGCGCCGCCGCCGCCCGCCGCCCACGGCCAGCGCGCCCACGTCTCGTGCGGCGGCGGATGGCCCCCCGCACCTGGCCCCGCCTCTGCGCCCGGGCCCACCTCCTCGCCCGGGATCGCGTTCACCAGCGCCACGCCCTCGGCCAGCAACGGGCGGGTGAGCCGCGCGACCCCCTCGGCGCTCCGCCAGAGCGGCACGGCGCGCCGCTCGAGCCGCAGCGCGCCCGTCTGCGCGGCGGCGCTGTCGAGCGTCGTGTTGATCGTGTTGAGCAGGACGCCCGCCGACGAGCGCAGCGTGGCGATGAGGCTCAGGCGACGGTCGCGGAACTCGGCGTCGGCGACGGCGGCGGCGGCGGCCACGGCGTTGCCGTGCGAGGCGGCGGCGGCGGCGGCCGCAGCAGCTCTGTGGCCGGCCCCGTCCTCGTCGTCCTCGTCGTCGTCCTCGTCCTCCTCCTCCTCCTCCTCGTCGCAGCCGTCGCGGCCGCCGCGCTTGTCCTCCGGATCCTGCCCGTTGCGGCCCTCGCGCCCGCCGCCGGCCGTTGCCGTCGCCTCCAGCCGCAGCTGCGCGTCGACCCCATCGCTGTTGCCCTCTTCGTCGATTGTGAGCTGCTGCTGCCGCTGCTGCTGCTGCTGCCGCTGCTGCTGCTGCTGCCGCTGCAGCAGCAGCTGCTGTTGCTGCGCCCGTCGCCCGGAGGGCCCCTTGCCGCCGCCGCCTCGGCCGCCCCCACTGGCGCCCACCCCCGCCGCCGCCGCCGCCGCCGCCGCCACGGCCGCCGCCGCCGCCCCCGGGGGCGGCGCCATCGCCTCGCACGCCGACAGCTGCGACAGCAGCGCCAGCAGGCCGTTCACGTTGGACCTCAGGTCGCACGTGAGCGCCTCCACCAGCCACCCCCGCTCGGCCAGCAGGGCGCGCAGCCGGTCGGCGGCCAGCGCGCGCGCCGCCGTCTCGAACCGCTCGCGCGCCTCGGCGCGCCGCTGCTGCACGCTCAAAAGGTTGGCCTGCCACAGGTGCGACGAGAACAGGGCCTTGGCGCCAAAATCGCACGCGGCCCAGAGCGACTGCTCGGCCAAGGGGCCGATCAGCCCGGCGAACGCGAGCATCCACGCGGCCGGGAAGGCGATCCAGGTGCCGACGGCCAGCCGGCGCAGCGTCCGCAGCGCCACGGCCGCGACCTGCTCGTGCCCGCCGACCGCCTCGCGCTCGGCCGACAGGAGCATGCGCCGGATGCACAGGAGCACGGGCACGAACGCCACGAAGGAGGCGAGGCCCCAGGCCAGGCCCGCGGGCGTGCGGCCGCACCAGGAGGCGAGGCCGCCGCTCACCATCATCGCGACGTCGGCGACGGCGCACGCGGCAAGCTCGAGCGGCGGCAGGTCCGAGGCCAGGCTCATCATGAGCAGCATGGTCGGGGTGGTGTGGCTCCACTGGACGTAGCGCTGGGGGTGGAACAGCAGCGGGGGGATGGACGGCGGGTGCTGGAAGGGGTGCCCGAGGGCGCTGCAGGCGTCGAGGGCAAGGTCCGGGCCGTGCCCGCCGTCGCAGGCCATCGCCAGGCCGTGCCCGCCGCCGCCGAGGTCGAGGCCGTGGTATGCGCCGCCCCGCCGCGCCCACGGCAGCCACCGCGCCGCGCGCGCGTCCGACGCGTCGCTGCCGCCACGCACCACGGGCGCCCACTTGCTCGCCACGGCCACGTCGGTCGCCATGGCCGCCGCGTGGATCAGCATGAGCATCAGGTTGCCGCGCAGGTGCACCTCGGAGCGGCGCACGGCGGCGTTGAAGAGCGTGAGCAGGAGGACGCCGCCAAACGCGGCGGCCTGCCCGAAAAACAGCCACGAGGGCACCTCGGCGTCGAAGGCGTCCTGGGCGGGCGCGTCGGGCGCGACGGCGAGGTGCAGGGCGACGGCGCACGCGGCGTAGGAGAGGGCGACGGCGCTGTGTTGAGGGTTGTTTTGTTTTGTTTGTTGGTGCGTTTGTTTGGTTTTGTCGGGGTGTTGGGGCTGGTGTTGTGGTTGTGGTTGGAGGAGGAGCCCGGGCGCTGGGCAAGACGAGGGGGCAGAACAAGGGGCGACGCCGGGGGCCGTTTCGCGGCGGCGGCGCGAGGGCGCGAGGGGCGGAACGAGCGCGCGCTCTCTTCTTTCGCTTTTGCCCCCAAACAAATGCGCACCTGATGTAGCCCCAGAAGCGCACCGGGTGCTCAAACACGTGCCTGCCGCCACCGCCCAGCCCGACGTCCTTGAGCGTGAGCATGGTGCGCGGCACGCGGCGCTCTCTCTCGTCCTCCGCGCGCGCGAGGAATGGGAAGGGGAGGGGAGAGGGAAGTCAGCAGGCAAACCCGATGAGATACGTTTTCCCCGCGGGTTGGTCGACGGCGACCAACCGGGTCCGAGCCAATCCGCCCTCACGCGGGGCGATCACGCGCCGGAGAAGGCGGATGCCCGTTGACGATTGCAGATAGAGACCGAAAAAGTGAAGTGAAGGAAGCGCCTGCCTTTTGTTCCTTCGTTGCGAGGCGATTTTCGTGACGCCTATGCTCGTGTCAAGTGCGAGGTCAAGGTGCGGAGGGATGGGAGGGAGGACGCGGGGAGCGTCGGTAGCTTTGCAGCAGCTCGAGTCGCCTTTCGCGACGCGCACTGGATTCGCCGTCGAGCGACGGCGTCGACAACGAAGCGAGCGCCCGAGTGACGGGTTGACGGCGCCTGGTGACGCCCAAACATCCCAGCGGATTGCCACACGCCCGACGACACTGGCAAACTCATCTCCTCTTGCCGCCGTCCGCTTCAAAACATCAGACAGGTCAAACGACCACGGACACCGACACAAAACAGGTCTTTGTCCCAAAACTTTACGCGACAGCGACGCCCGCGACGCACACAAGCACCCAGCACAGCACCGGCGCGTGTCCAGACCCGCCGTCTCGGTCGCTGAGCCGTCAATTCGGCCGGGAGAGACCACGAACGAGCAAAAGCGTCTGACCGAGCGCTGCGGCGGCACGCAGCGGCACGCAGCGGCGCCGGCGCGTCAGATCGGACGTCGTCCGCGGTCCGACCGACCGATCGATCGATCGAAACGGAAAGAGGGACCCCAACCCGCCCGAGAATAAGCAACATGCCCGCCCCGGGCGCCCCGGCAGCGGCGTCGGCGGCGGCCAGCCCTCCCCCGCCGCCCCCCCCCGCCGACCGCGCCATCCGCCGCATCGCCGTCTTTTGCGGGTCGCGCTCGGGCGCGCGCCCGGCCTACGCCGCCGCCGCCGCCGAGCTCGGGCGGGAGATGGCGCGCCGCGGCATCCGCTTGACCTACGGCGGCGGCACCGTCGGCCTGATGGGCGTCGTCGCGCACTCGGTGCTGGACGGCTTCGCCGCGCGCGACGCCGCCGCCGCCGCCGCGACGGGCGGCGGCGCGCCGGCCCCGCCGCCTCGGCCTCCGGCCGTCCTCGGCTTTATCCCTGCGCTCCTGGCGCCGCGCGAGGTCGCCGGCGCCTTCCTCGGCGACACGCACGTCGTCGCCGACATGCACGCCCGGAAAGCGGCCATGGCCGCGCACTGCGACGCGTTCGTGGCCCTGCCCGGCGGTCTGGGAACTCTTGAAGAGATATTTGAGGCGATAACTTGGGCGCAATTAGGATATCATCAGAAACCGACCGGTTTCCTGGACACAAATGATTTCTACGCTCACCTTTCGGCGCAGATCGAAACGATGGTCGAGGCCGGGTTTGTTCTGCCGGCCGTGGCGGAGCAGATCATCGTCCGGGCGACGCCGGCGGAGCTGGTCGACGCGCTCGAGGCGTGGCGGCCGCCGTCGCGGAGCGGGCTGGAGCTGCACGCGGAGGAGGTGCGGCGGGCGGCGGGGGCGGGGGCGGCGGCGGCGGCGGAGGCGGCGGCAGCGGCGGCGATGGGGGAGGCGGGGGCCGCGGCGGTCGGGGTGGACATCTCGAGGCCGTCGGGCGCGGCGGAGGAGTGAGCGCTTGCGGGGCGGCGGCGGATGAGGGGCGGGCACAGATGCAGGATAGAGACGACGCCGCCGGGCGATTTTGCAACCTGCAATCAACGGGCAACTCGCACGTGAACAGTGAGCACACAAACGCGCACACTGCGGTGATGCGATCGAGGCGCCAGGCAGGTCGCACTTGGGTTTTGTCCTCGACGCGGCGAGCGGAAAAGACAATTGGGCGGCGGCGGCGGCGGCGGCGGCGGCGGCGGCGGCGGCATGGTCCTTTTTTTTTCCTCAGGCGGCGCGAGCGCGATTTTACAGACGCTGACGGCGCGGGCCAGGGCCATTCAGCGGCGTTGGCGTTTAGAGGGGGCAAGACCGAGGCAGGGCGATGGAGCGGGGGCAGAAGAGATCGGCGGGGGGAAGAGAGTCGGAGGCGGCGTTGATTGATGTGCACACGGATCGCGGCGCGCCCCGCCTCTCGAAGAAAAAAGAATGAAACGTTGAAAAGAAGGGATAGGGGGGCTGGAAACCGGTTGCGCAATGGGGCGGGCGGGTCGACGGTGAGAGGAGGGCGGGCGTGTAAAGGCGGGGGGGCGGGTCGAGAGAGAGTAGTGAGACGAGCGCGAGGGCGGGCCTGGCGTGAGCGCGTGACGCGGGGCCAAAAACAGCGCCGGGCGGCGCGTGACGCGGCCAAAAACAGCGCCGGGCGGCGCGTGACGCGGCCAAAAACAGCGCCGGGCGGCGCCCGCTCGCTTTTCCGGTCCCGCCCGGACCGCGTGCGTGAATCTCTCTCTCGGCCGGCCGGCCGGCGCACGACGCCCCGCGGAAAATTGCAGCGCGGGGGCGCAAAAAAGAGAGAGAGAGACTAGACTGTCTCCGCTCTCGCGATTCAGTCCGCCGCGCAGTACATGTAGAGGCTGTTGGCGGCCGCGCACGCGATCACGTTGGCCTCCGGGTGCCACGCCAGGTGCAGCAGCTTGGACGCGTAGTCGCTGCCCAGCGCCGGGTCGGGCACGGCGGCCCCCGCCGCCGCGGCCGCGGCGGCCGCGGCGGCGTCCTTACCGCTGCCGCCGCCGCCGCCGCTGCTGCCGCCGCCGCCGCCCGCGAGCTCGCCCGGCCTCCCGCTGCCGCTCGTGCCCCTCCCGCCGCCGCTGGCGCCCGGGCTCCCGCCCTGCGACGCCCCGCCCCCCAGCCCCGCCCCCATCCTCCGCAGGGCGAAGCGGTTGCCGCGCGCCGCCGCCGCCGCCTGCGCCGCCGCCGCCGCGCGCGCCGCCGCCAGCCGCCGCCTCGCCGGGTCGCGCGACGCCTCGAGCGTCACCCCTTGCTGCCCCTCGCCGTCCGGATCCCCCCCTGTACCAAACACGCGGAAGCAGTTGTTGTACGAGCCGGAGGCCACGCGCGTGGCCGTGCCGTCCATGCACGCGTCGAACTTGTCAAAGATGCAGTCGTTCTCGTAGAGGTCGCACAGCCGCGCGCGCAGGTGCTCGTGCACGGGGAAGACGGCGACTGGCCGCCGCTCCATCGCGAGGTCCCACAGCTTGAGCGACATGTAGTCGCGCGACAGCAGGAGGCGGCCGTCGCGGGAGAAGCGCACGTCCGACACGGACGCGATGATCTCGGAAAAAAACGACTTCGCGCCGCCTCCGTTGCCCGAATTAGCGCCGCCGCTGCCGCCGTTATTTCCGCCGTTGCCGTTGCCGCCGCCGTCCTCCTCGAAGGCGCGCGCGGCCGCCCGGTCGCACAGCGCGGCCTGCCTCAGGTCGGCCAGCCGGATGCACCCCTTGCTGCTGCTGTACGCGAACAGGTGGCAGTGCCGCGGGTGGAACTCGGCCGACGTGATCACCTCGGTCAGGTCCTCCATCGAGGGCGGCTTGATGTCGACCACGTTGAAGGCGGTGTGCGCCACGTCCAAATGCCACAGGTGGACGCGCAGGTCGTCCGCAGATAAAAACGTCTCCTGGTCTGAGGCGACGGACACGCTGTTGACGTGGTAGGCGTGCGCGTTGGCGTAGACGCGGCGCGGCCGCGATGCGAGGACCACGTCCGAGGCGGCGACGCGCGGCAGGCGCAGGGCGCCGGGCAGCGCGAGGCGCAGGCCGGCGGCGGCGGCCTGGGCGGCCGAGGCGAGGCCGCCGGACAGGCCGAGCACGGCGCCGCCGCCGACGCCGCCAGAGGCGGCGATGGCGGCGGCGGCGGCGGCGGCGGCCGGCCCCGCGCCCGGGCACGCGCCGCCCGCGGCGGCGACCGCCGCGGCCGCCGCGGCGGCGCCCTGCGCGGCCGGGTCGAACAGCGAGATGCCGGCCGCGTCGCACGCCGCGCTGCCGCCACCGCCGCCGCCGCCCGCCGCCGCCATCGACAGCAAGAGGGCGTGCTGCTGCGGCGACGCGCCGCCCTGCGCCGCCGCCGCTATTGCGGCGGCCTGGGCGGCCGCCGCTGCTGGTCCACCACCGCCGGCCGCCGTCGTCAGCAAAAAGGGGGACAGGTTGTTGCCCCCGTTGCTGCTGCAGGCGCCAAACGCCGCCACCGCCGCCGCCGCCGCCGCCGCCGGCAGGCCCGTCGTCTGCTGCTGCTGCTGCTGGTTGGGCGGCGGGTGGTGGTTCTGCTGCTGCTGCTGCTGCTGCTGCCCCCCGCCGCCGCCCGCTGCTCCCCGCTCCACGTTGAAGTCCACCACGTGCGTCGGGTGCCGCCGCTCGTACACCCGCCACAGCTTGAGCGTCTTGTCGTTGGTTGACAAGAGGTGCTTGCTCCCGCCGTTGCCGCCGCCGCCGCCGCCGCCGCCGCCGCCGCCTGCCTTTGGCGAGTGGACCCACCGGAGCTTGTTGATCTTCTCCTCGATCTCGAGCGACTTGAGGTAGTCGAACTCGGGCTCGTGCGACTGGAACTCGGTCAGGTACCGGTACTCGAAGCCCGGGCCGCGCGGGTGCGCGGGCGGCAGCGCCCGGGCGTCGGGGTGGGCGTCCGCAAAGCGCTGCTGCTGCGCGGCGGCGGGGCCGGCCGCCGGCACGCGCTCAAAGAGGACAACGCGGCCGCCGCGGTCGCCCGTGGCTAGGTAGGAGCCGTCGGCGTCGAACTCGACGGCGGAGATGATGTCGGCTGCGAGGTCGAGATTGATGTCGTCGTGGTGTTGGTTTGGTTGTCGGGTTTGCGGGGGGGGAGGGCCGACGTTTGAAGAGGAGAGTTTTTTTGGGGGGGGGAGTTGGTTGAGGGGAAAACGGAGCAGGTCCGTTTGCTTGCGCGCGGCGCGCCGTGCGGGCGGCCTCTGCCCCCCGCCAGACCACCATCGCACCATCCTGGATCTCCTCCCCGGGCGTCCGCTCGCCGAAGCACTGCAGGAAGCTAAACTCGGGCAGGGGGCGTGCCCCCGACATGCCCCAAAGCTGCTCTTTTTTGGGGAGAGAGGAGGGGGGGGGCTCCTCTCTTGTCTGCTGCTCTTCCTCCCCCTCCCGCTGCTGCGCTGCACAGCGGGTTTGCGTCCTCTCCTCGCCGCCCCCGCCGCCTAGGGAGAGGGAGGGTCCCCTCGGCCCCTTCTCTGGGCCCTTTCCCCCAAGCGGGGCGCGCGCGCGCGCTTGCGGTCGGGTGGGGGGCCGCCGAGTTTTCGGCTCTCTTGTCTTGGAGTTGGGAAGGACAGGTGAGGAGCAGTTTGAAGGAGGAGTTTTGACTTGAGGTTTCGTTCGCCGGGAGAGGGGCAAGGCAGGAGCGCTGCGAGCAGTGGTGGGGCGGGTGGTAGGGATCGGGTCGGGCGGGGAGCGCACACGAATGGGGTCCGTTTGCGAGGTCGGGGGATGCAACAAGGCGGGGGTCGCAACTTGTGTGGGGGGAGGGGGGGAAGAGAGGCAGCAAGGGCAGCGGAAAAACTGGCTCTCCTTTCCTCTATGGAGCCCTTTCCCTGCTTCTCTTTGCAACAGAAACTCGCGCTCCACACACCACCACCGCCGCAGCAAGCGAATCGCCGCATCACACGAACAAAGCACGCAGAGGCCGACAGAGAAACAGACAGACGGAGGGCGCGCGCGCGCAACTCTCGCTTTGGCCAGAAGAACCCCTCTCCTCCTCAGCGATCGCGCGCACCCGCCATGAGCAGCGGCACCGTCGAGCGGCCGTCCGAGCCCATGCTCGGCGTCGACGAGGCCAAGGACATCACCGCGTTCTACCACAACACGGCCTACAGGGTGAGTCTCGCTCTCGCCCTCGCTCTTGCCGACGGCGCCGCCGACGCCCGTCCCCGACGCCGCCGCCGACGGCGCGCGCGCGAGATCGCCCCCTCGCCTCGCCCCCGCCGCCTCCCGAAACCCCCC
>Ga0335398_10004885_pt1 | contig 18184 bp, 11 predicted proteins | sample BON03_FD_205742 | JGI IMG/M metagenome (GOLD analysis project Ga0335398, IMG submission 205742) | Freshwater microbial communities from Lake Bonney liftoff mats and glacier meltwater in Antarctica - BON-03 (spades assembly) (version 2) | ecosystem: Environmental > Aquatic > Freshwater > Ice >... | reverse complement strand
TCCTTCTTCATTCGTCTCCTGTAATTGGGTCCCTTCTTTCCGGCGATGCGATCAATGTTGCGAGACGCCAGTCGAACTTTCTCCCACAAACTTGCCTGCTGTCGCCAGCCTGGCAGGTCGTACGTTTTGGTCAGCGGCAGGCAAATCGAAATGATCTTTCGCACGCCATCACGAATCAGTGTGCTCTCGGTTGGATAATGAATGCACGTTTCCATCACGAACGAATCGGCTCGCACGGTTTCGGATCGCACGGTTTCGATCGCATCCGGAACAATTGCGTGGCCCTCGGCAACAATGATCTGACTGATGGAATCAATCGTGGCGGGACGAAGCAGGCAAACATTGTCACGAATTCGCCGCCAGTCGAACGAAGTCTTCTCGTCCCACTCACCGACGCCCATGATGCCACGCAATCGACGATGATTTTCCGCCAAGTCCTGCAGACGATCGTAATTCAGATTGCATCCCAGTCGCACACTCGCGAGGACCACAATCTGCCAGTAATCCATGCCTTCACGACCACAGTCGCTGCGTGAATCGCCGTTGACATCCTGAGCCACCAGCTTGAGAATCTGCTCACACCGGTCAGGCTTCGCATACAGATGCTGAACCGTTTTGAGAATCGGGATGATCTCGTCCCGACATTCCAGATTCAGCTGAACCTGATCGATCGACTCAGTATCCAGCCGCCTCTGCTTTGAGTACCCTTTACGCATCGATTCACTCCTCGAAGATGACACTGGGATTTCCGTTTTTGGCCCTGTTAAACCATCTACGTAAATTTCAGTCGTGATCTTCGTGGAGTTTTTTCGTTTCTCACTCTACGTTTTTATTACTCAAGTCCATTTACGGACGCGCACTACCCTAGGTGTGGCACTAATCAAATGTTATCCCTTCGAACCCACTCTATGCTTCGCAACGGACCAAATCTTTCTGACAGTGTCGTAAATGTCGAATCGGGAGAGTACCAGATTGGAAATGACAGCATTCCCAACGCTGAACCTCGGCATGGACGAAATGTCTGCGAATTTTGGATTGACGAGACACCAGTTTCGTTAGGACATGTCGAGGTCTTTGTTGCGAGTGGAGGCTATTTCGAGAACCGCTGGTGGCAGGACTCAAACCAAAATGGTGCCAACTTACTAAAGCAGGGATCTGTCGACCAACGTTGCAGCGAAATCCGCGCATTGTCTGTGAAAATTCTCAGTCAACTGAGGCCACGTCCGCGATCCAGCAGCGAAGTACCGGCGGTTGGAATGACATGGATGGAAGCCGCTGCTATCTGTCGTTTCTTTGGAGGCCGCCTGCCGTTCGAAGCGGAATGGGAAGTTGCCATGCAAACCAGTTTGGAGCGAGGCATGCGCCACAATGATCCTTCTTCCAAGCGTCTGAGTCTCTGGGGCTGTCAACTTTGCTTGGGTTTTCTCGAAGAGTGGACCGCCGGAGCATTTACACAACGGCATTGGCGTGACCCCGTAACACCAGAATTTGCTAACGCAGATTCCCGATACGGTGTCTGCCTGCGAGGTTCAACTCGGGGCAGTCTGGTCACGGATCAGGCCTATCGCACATCTGGTGATCCCACGGAGGGGAGACCCTTCCGTGGTTTTCGGAGAGTCTGGACTGAGGTACCGACAATGGCACGGGTTTCATCCGATTTTGAAATACAGCGACAATGAATCCACTCGTCGAAGCAACGGTTTCCTGTCCTCATTGCTGGAATCAGTTCCATGGCGATAAGGCATGGTATATTTCAACGCACAGTAAACTAATTGGCGATCCAGTACTCGGAAGCGTGCAAAAGCGGTACTCGCCCTCAGAAGCAACACATCGGGCAAATCAAGTCTTCGATGAGGAGGGGTGGGAAATGTTGCAGCGTGCATGCCCTCGCTGCCATTTACAAATACCGGACAACATGCTGTCATCTAGGGCGAAATTCATTTCCATCGCAGGCGCCCCACGTTCGGGGAAGACTTACTTTCTGACTATCATGCTGCATGAACTGAAAAAGTCGTTGTCGCAGCAGTTCAACTATACTCTTGGGTATTTGGACAGTCACGAAAAACGCATGGCGGTCGATTACGAAGAACGACTGTTCTCAGTGGCAGACATGACTCAGCCGGTCATGCTGCCCAAGACCGAAACCGCCGGCGACCATTTATACAACATGGTCAATCTGGACGACGTTGACGTCCAGCTCCCCAAGCCGTTCATGCTCTCGCTGCTTAAAACTGGCACTAGTTCCAATTCCGCAACCGAGAGCATTGTGCTGTACGACAATGCAGGAGAATCATTTCGTCTTGATGCCGAAGACAGCGGCAAGCAACGATCGACACAGCATCTGTCGGAATCTGATGCTGTCCTGTTCACCTACGACCCGATGCTTGAGCCGCAGACGAGAATTCGGCTGTCCGAATTTTCTGCGGATCCGCAGCTCAATGTGAACGCTTCGTCGGCAAGGCAAGTCGACTATCTGGAAGAAGTGGTGCATCGCATGCGGCGGCATCGCGACGTGCCTAACAATCAGCCGATGAACGTGGCCTTGGCTGTCTGTGTGCAGAAGTATGATGTGTGGAAACCGTTGGTTGATTTTCATCGCCAGGGTGGTCAGCCGATTATTGATTCGACATCGATCGAGTATCGCGTTAAGCATGGAGTCGCTGGCCTTGATCTGACAGAAATCAATGTCATTTCCGCAATCATCCGCAGCATGCTCAAGGACACGTCACCCCAGTTTGTGGCGATGGCGGAGGCACACTTTCGCCACGTCCGGTATTTTCCAGTGAGTGCGTTGGGGCACAGTCCTTCTGAGCACGATGGTTTCCTGAAAATAAGGCCAATTGATATTCAACCATTCCGAGCAGATCACCCGTTTCTATGGCTGATGCGGCGATGGGATATGATCGCGTGGCTCAAAAACAAACAGGAGAATCCTCGGGATTTGCCAGTGGCTTCGGTGCGAAATTTGAGGCCGGGACTTTTGGAAGTGCGTTGCCCGGAAACCGGTGAACCGATGCGTCTTGACGAGGATCACGCGGGGCGAGAATTCTATAACCCTAATTCGAGGCAGTTCTTCTGGATTCCGACCGTTCGGCTATCGGGCGAACCTGACTCAAAACGTGCCGGCACAGTACGACGCAAGAAACACGAGAGCCCGCAAGGACTGGGCCTAAAGCTGGGTAGCGCTGAGAAGGACAATGCTGATGGAAAGACACCAAGCAAACGGCGCTGGTGGCCGTTCTCATGAATGCCTCGCATCCCAAAACCCTGCAGTTCTACCAACAGGTCTACACCTCGTCCAGTGCCCTGCTTGACAAGGCACACGGAGACTTGGGTGTTGTCTGCGAAACAACCGGGTTTCCGCGAGAAATCCAGGCGGACCTCGATCGGCTTAACGCTTATCAGCCCCTCAACACTATTTCCGAGGCATCACTTGAAAAACATCCACCAGCCTACGTGCTAAAGACGCGTGGTCCTCAGAATTGTTGGTATACGATTTCCCGTACGGTGTTTGCTGGAGCCGACCACACAGGCCGAACGAATCCTCTGGCTCATCACTTCGTCATTGATCTGAATGGCTCGCAGAAGACCATTTCGCTGGCCGATCAATTGCATTCACTTCGCGCGTATTTCGTGTCTCGCTGGACTGATGAGCCGCGCCGACTGGACCAACCTTCGGAAATTCCGCTTGTCCGGCGATTGGGTGATGGTGAGCGTTTTCCATCGCCCGTCTGGCGAAAGTTCACGTCTGAACGAAGTGTGACGGCAATTCTGGGGTTCTTCGCCGAGCACTTTACAGCAGTCAGCACTGCCGCAGGTCGATCGGTCATTTTGGTTGTTCCACCCACGCTGGGGGACGAGATTCGTGACTTATTATCCGATCTTCTGGCCGTGCTTCCTCCATCTAATGCTCTTGAGGTCAGCATGCGAACTCATGTGCTGAGTCCGCCCGGTGTTTCAGGTCAGTGTCGCGTGATGGTGACGTATCCAGGGACGGCCTATCTTGGTCAGGAACAACGGCGGCAGGATGACCATCGGCCGATCATTATGAATCTAGTTGATGGCGAATTACCGAACTCGCTCTGCAAGGACTATGGCGTGCGAATTCAGGCGACACTGAATTCGGGCGGCACGGCGGGCGATCTGCAAAAACTGGTGGACCTGCGATCGATATTGGGCGTTGTGGATGATTCCGACGGAACGCCATTCACTGACTTTGAGCTGGTGCAGCAACGACTCGCGTCGAACAGTCCGCTTCAGGATATTCATCGAACACTATTACAGTGGAGCAGTATTGGGCGAGCGGCACCGGCGGGACTGAAGCTGATGTCCAGCGGACTCGCGAAGGCAATTGCGGGACACTTCAACGCACGCAAATGCAATTCTGACTGGTCTGTTTTCACGACGCTGGCATTTACCAATTCGGTCCCACAGCAGTCTCGAAAGCTTGCCACACAAGCCATCGATAAGTGCCTAGCGAAGGCGCTGCCGGCGATTCTTGAACATCCGTTGATGGCCTCACAATCAGGCGACAAAATCAAAGAGTGGCTGAGAATGCGTGTCGATAGTCGACCAGAGGTAATTACGTCGCTTGTTCAGGAAGCCTTGAACAAGTCTTCGGAATCAAGTGTACCCGCCATACAAAAAGTATTACTCGATCTTCAGCCACGTGTAACACCGGACATTTGCGAAAGTTGGGGACTGCTTCTGCATGCACAGCCAGCGTCGTCTTCACCGATTCGAAGACTGATTGGCCGATTCGTTGCGCAGCAAATCCGTGACGCAACGATTGCCCCAATGGAATTGGCGAAAGCCATTTCAGATATCGTTGGTCAATGTGAGGAATCGGAACGACGGCAGATCCTGTTTGACGTTCTTGAGGCTAGTGCCAGATCAAATCAGCTTGCCGAGTTCGTGGAATGGTTCGGGCAGACTTTCGGTGTTGATCAGAACTCAATTGCGGGAAACGACATATCTCGGCATTTAAAGCCGGTTCAGACAGCGATTAGGAATGTAACGCAGGTCAAACCTGAACCGCAGCTAGCTCGTCAGTCTCCTAGTCCCCCAGTGAACGATGTGTTCCCATGGGACTTGGGAAATTCTGGCACTCGCCCTAGCCGACCACAGACACGTTCCGTAAGTTCCGAAGGGGAAAAAGTTAGTAGCATCATGAATATCTGCTGGTGGTTGGCACTTGGCTCCACTCTCTCGATCCTATTCACGGGCGGCTATCTGGTTTTAGAATTTAGGTGGCTGTCGTTGCCACATCTGCGTTTTCCAACAAGCAACCCAAACGCTTCTGAATGGGTTGGCCTGATGGCGTTCCCGGGGGCGATGCTTTACTACCTCATCATGCTGTCGCTAGTGAAATGTAACAAGGATCCGAAAAAGCTAAGCGAATCTATCTGGCGTCTTAACTCCGCTTGTGTCGTCCTAAGCTTAGGCGTCTTGTTAACACTTTGTCGGTGTTTCAGTTGGTTGATTCAATGACAGACACTTCACGACCATTGCGCAGTGAAACTCAATCGACGTCGCGTTCTCCCCAACGCGTGCGGTCTATCCAGCCGGACTTTACTGATGAGATGCTGGATGCTGGCCAGGAAACTGTGACGTCGCACGAAACGCTGAATGACCTACGTGCGGTTATTGCTTATTGGAGTCTGCAGCAGGATGGCCTGCCCGACGGCTTCGCTGACAACTTTTACGTTGAATCTGCAGCTCGCCAAGTTGTCCCGGCAGTTGTTGTGCATGTCCAGCACTCCAAACGCAGCTTGATTCAGAACTTAATACCCTACGATAACAGCGGACTCAGTGAGCAACGGTTCAACCGGCGCGATTTGTTCGCTTTGTCGGACGTCGATAATCGGTGTGAATTTCCGAGCTCTCCGACGACGGAAATCGAGGTTATTCCAGGCAACGAATCGCTGAAAACATGCGCCGAATGCTCAGGTGCCGGAGAAAACCTGTGCGAGAAATGCGATGGTGTCGGAACGCACATTTGCCGGAAATGCAGTGGCGGCGGTAAGGTGGAATGCTTGGATTGCTCCGGACAGGGCGAAATCATTGTGGGTGGAACCGAAACCCGAACGTGTGGTCGATGTCGGGGGCGCGGCACGACGACTTGTTTGCCATGTTCCGGGAAGGGCAACAACGATTGCGAGTGTGACGGAGGAACGTTCGAATGCGACAACTGCGCCGGGCATGGCCAGATGCGAACACAGTGGCATTTGGAAACCGTCACTCGTACGCAAACATTTCACCAACTGGTGTGCCGCAACGAATGGGTTGATGATGACCATAAAGTCGCCATCGACTCTGTCCTTCTACGCTATTACGACTGGGCAGAACCCGAACGCTTTCGAGTTCAGGACTCCCGAAAGCTCGTCCCGGATTGCCTGTCCAAGCCTGCAGGGAAAATCATCGAATCGCTCAACCTAACGCCCGGTGAAGACGAACTCGCAACGGGCCTGCGGATACAGATCCAAGCGTCTTACGTCTATCACGTGGAAGTTACTCACGACGGCAGAGTAGCCGATTTTTTTGTCAGCGGATGTTCGAACACTGTCACACCTCGAAAAGTCAAGCGGAGGGAACAGAGCGTCTTGTCAAGAGTCACAGACAAGTATGTGGTGAGTCAGGAAGAGAGCCTCTACGCTCGCGCGGTCAGTGAAGGCGAAATTTTTCTCACAGACAGACGCTGTCTAGGGCTTGAACTACGCCGACTCGGAATACCTCTTGAAGTTACAGACGAAGGCTACTGCCTTCCAGCGGACGGTTTCGGAGGGGCGGAGATTCGAATAGGCATTGGTTACGATCGATCAAACCAACAAATTCTGCGCACGTCCATCGATCTTGTCGCGGCAGACCGTTCACGTTTTCCGGAGTACATGGCCGCCAGTCAGTCACTATTGATTGGGACACTGGGTTTGCTGGAACGGAATAATCGAACTTTTGAGCGGATTGTCCTAGTCGACAGTCGCTTCTATCAGACCGTCAGTCCTGCAGCTCTTCAGGGCATCCTTGAACTGATGCGAAAGGAAGCATGGCGACTTGTTGAGTCGAATTTCGAGTTGCCATTGATGCCAGCGAGAAAATCGAGCCGAATTCCGAACATTAGAAAGATCTGCGACTACATCTCCCTCAACACTCAGGCGATTTCTCGACAGTCGAAGGTCTCTATCGAACGTGGTCATAACGAGTGTCTGTTGAAGTTTTACCTTGCTAACGGTCGCCGCCAGAGTGTACTGCTGTCACTGAAGGCCGCCGGAGCATGGGGCCTTATCGAACTTAAATCTCGCTGCAGAACTGCATGTGACGCCCAAACCATTCGATCTGCCCTTAGACGAAACATCAACAATCCGTGCGGCGGCTTCGCTTTGGATTTTACCACCAAGCCGGCCACCGTTGACTTGGTTCAGAGATTGATCGTTGTTAATCGAGAGCCGAACTACCCAGCACTGTTTCAGAGTCTGAATTTTGTTATGCACAGTGCTGATGCGATTGAGCAGAAGCAATCAGACATTGACGAATTTTAGAAAGCACCCCGATGAGCGGTCGAAAAGATTACAGTTATGCACTCACCGCAGTTCGCCTAGTGCCGGAGCAAGCAGCACGCGAGGCTAGGGCAGCTAATCGTGAGCAAGCACGCATAGGGCGGGAAGCGAAGCTTCGTGAACAACGCGCCGCAGCCGCAAAAAGATCCGCAGATGTCAAACGCCGTCTGGAAGAGGCCAGACGCCAGGCACGGGAAGGCGTTGCGAGACTGGCCGACGAGAAATCGCAGCAACTGGCTGCTCAGCAAGCCGAACAACAACAGGGCAACGCCGTTCGACTGCAAGCCGCTGCGGAAAAAAATCGAGCAAATGCGGAATCAGCCAATCGAGTGGCAGCGGAGAATCAGGCGGCGAACCTGATGCAATTGGCAGAAGAGCTGGGCTTGCCGCAACCCACAACGCAAAGCTCATCGAACAACGAGATTGAGGAAGCAAGAGCCGAACGATTGCTCGTTGCTTGTGCGGAACAACAGCAACTGAACGAAGAACTCGAAAGCAGCACGGCCAATCTAAAATCTTGGTTGGAAACGTTCGAAAACAGCGATGATGTGCAACACTTTGCAAAGGGGCGTTTCGAACGATGGCAGGCTGCATCTGAGAAGCTACTGAGTCAGACGATCCAGACAGGTGGTGATCAGCAACATCTAACTTCCGTCCAGCAGGCAGTACTGGAAGCTGAGCGAATCGAAACTGAGGCGATTGACATCACGGAAAAGTTTGAACAGCGAAATTCAGTTCTGAAGGACATTATTGAATCGCTGCAGGAAGTTGGTTTCTTCGTGCAGAATCCGGAATACGTCGACCCTACCCGTCCTGACCTTGCCGTCATAATTCGAGCCAATCGTGCTGACCAGACAATGGAGGCCAAAGTTGATTTGAACGCTGCTGTCGAATCGGATTGGCAGGGTGTTCACGGGATGTATTGCACCAACACCTTCTTTGATTTTGTAAAGCAAATGAACGCTCGCGGAATTAACATTTCTTCCGACAATCCACAACTTGCTCCGCGACTGAATCAAATGGATGCCATGGAGTTGCCCGGAAATCGTGAACTGAGATTGGACGGCCAATAAATGTCAGAATCGATCTGGATTAGAAACCTGCAGAACGCACTGTTATTGAATCCGTTGGTCATGCTGCATGGCAATGTGCGAGACCTGTATTCCGTCCCCGACGATCTGAAGCACAAGCTGCCTCTAAACGTGGCTGAGGCTGGTTACGTTGAGTTTCCAATCTGGCTCGCACTCGACTTTGAACGTCGAGGCTATGATGTTGTCGTGATTTATGATTCCGTTGACGAAGCGGTGTTCCTGCGTCGGGAGATGGCCACACGGTTTCAGGAAATGGCCCAGCGACCGAACGCGACCGACACGACTACGACAAACATTGCATCGCCACCATCCACGACATCTGCACCGCCCCCAAAACTACCAATCACAAACAACAGAGTTCAAGCGACCGACACAAGCAACGCAGACTGGATGAACAAACTAAGCACTTCCATGGCTCCGCTAGTGTTTCTGTCTCAACTAGTAAACCAGGTCCTGCCGAACACAGAATCCTCGATTGCCATTGTCTTCCGCTACACTGATCGTTATTTCCGTTTCAGCGACCGGCAAGATGCAGACGAACGCCGTCTCTCGATTCTATTGCAAAAAGCGGCAGCGATTATTCCGCAGAACAGACACGCAAATCGCCCGGCATCCAGAATTACCATGTTGTTTGATCTGGAAGGTGCTATTCCGCAGGAACTTGGACCGCAGGCCCCCTTTGCAGGAGCGGCTCGAATTCCATTGCCATCGTCGGAGGATCGAGAAAGTTTCTTCCGCAGCAATCACGAATCGTTTTTCGTAGATCACACGAAGGCATTTCATCCTGATCAAAATGCAGAACAGCTTGCGGATATCGTCAGCCTGTGCGATGGTTTGGCAACTCGTGAAATGTTGGGTCTCGCAAAGCTCAGCCGCCAGGACGAGATGGGACTTAATGGAGATCACTTTAAGAAACTGCTGGACCGCTTCCGATTTGGTAAACGCGAGAATGCGTGGCAAAAAGTTCGACACGAGGTTCTTGCCAACGCCGCCGAACGACTACGGCAGCGCGTTCAAGGGCAAGACCAAGTCATCGAAGAGGTCGTGCCTACGCTGATACGAGCAAAACTCGATCTGGTGGATATCTCGAAACAGGGGCATTCCCCAAAACCGCGCGGAGTCTTCTTCTTTGTCGGTCCCACAGGAGTCGGTAAGACGGAGTTGAGCAAAGCGATTGCTGAACTGATTTTCGGTGACGCTAACCAGATGACTCGCTTCGACATGAGCGAATATGCTGAAGAACATCAGCAAGCCAGGCTCATCGGCGCGCCGCCGGGATATGTCGGTTTTGATCAGGGTGGCCAACTGCCAAACGCCATTTTGGAGCAACCATTTTCCGTTCTGTTGTTCGACGAAATCGAGAAAGCTCACCCCCGAATTCTGGATAAATTCCTCCAGATTCTGGACGACGGACGATTGACTGACGGCAGCGGGAAAACCGTCTATTTTTCAGAAACAATCATAGTATTCACATCCAACATCGGTACTTCCAGTCGCCCTCATGAAGAACTGGGAGGTTTGGACTACCCAGATCTAGTGAAACACTTTCACACCGAAGTTCGGGATTTTTTTATTGAACTCAGGCGTCCGGAAATCCTGAATCGCATTGGGGAAGACAACATTCTAGTCTTCAACTATCTTCGCGACGAATCCGTGCGGGATACCATCGTCAGTCGTCAGATCGATGATCTTGCACAAGTTATTCAGAATCGCTTCCAGTTCAAAATAGAAATCACGCCATCATTTCGCGCCGTGCTAAAGTTCCATCCGCGCGGATTTGAAACTAACGGCGCCCGTGGTGTCCGAAATCTGTTGAGAAAACTTGTCATGGATAGACTGGCAATGGATATTTTTCGGGACCCGAATGCATTTGTGAATCGAACGTTTATCGTTGATTACGATCACTTCGAACCCGTAAAGCCGGGCTTCGAATTTGCTCGCGATCGAATTGTATACGAATGGGAATCGTAATATGAAACTGGATCCCACATTCCTGATCGTCGACGCGGGGCCGCCGGCATTTGGAAAAACGGAGCTTATGGTCGCTGCTATTCAAAATCATTCATACGTGGCTGGCCCCGGTCGTCGCTGTGTCGTATGGCTGGCAGGCTGCCATCGGCGTTGTCCAGGTTGTTTCCAACCCCAGTATTTTGCCTTCGACAACGGTGAGCAGTACGGCGTGGAGGAACTCACCGCGCGAATCTTGAGTGTGGACGGCATCGACGGCGTGACGTTTTCCGGCGGTGAACCGTTCGAACAGTCCTTGGCTTTGGCAGAAGTCTGTCGTAGTCTCAAGGCAAGCTCAGATCTTTCCATACTGTCCTATACGGGTTACCGACTGGAATGGCTTCGCGATCACGGCGAGCAATTCGGCGAGTTGCTGGACATGATCGATATCTTGATTGACGGCGAGTATCGTGAAGACGAAGCGGGAACGTATCTATGGCGGGGATCGCGTAATCAACGCATCATTTTTCTAAGTGCAGATATCAAGGCGGATTATCCCGGATCATCAAGCGTCGCGCCCCAGGAAATTCAATTAACGGTCACTCCGTCGCGATTCGTGTTAACGGGGTTTCCAGACGAAGAGTCTTCTCGAAGCTTTCAAGCGGCGTTGAAGAAGAAGGGCATCATGGTTTCTCGCACATCAAAGGATCAGGGCAATGACGGCTGATCAGGTAGATCGATTCTCACTGACGTGCCGCCGTCTGACCTGCGAACTTCACGACGGCCCGCAAGACCGGTTTCTGTTTTGCTTAGACGCGCAACGCCCGGAACAACGAACAGTCTGTGTAATTCTCGATCGTTCCGATTCTTACCAAACGGCAGATCAGGATCTTGAGAAACTTCGCAAGGCGGTCGCCCGCTGGCCCTTTGACTGGCGCGTGGAATTCTACCAGCTTAGCCATGCCGGATGTCTGGCAGCAGAGACCATTGCAGAATTTTCAGACACCAACCAGAGTAAAGCGCAACGTCGGGAATTAACGGGCGGACTGATTCCCACGCCGCAACGCGGCAGTTTTCTGAGGCCATGTCTCGAAGCGATTTCTCGAGCACGGTCTGGAGAAACAGCAAGTGTCGGTCTGGTCGTGATTGTACTTGGCGACGGAGATTTCACCGATTTTATTGATCCCCCACTTTCGGACGGGATGGAGTTCGTGGTGATCTCGCGCGAGTTGACTTCGGGCATTCACGCAGATCGAAGGGTAATCCAGTGGGGGACAACCGAATTGGCGTCCTTTGTTGGCAAGTACGAAACCGCGTTGTCGGGAGACCTTCCACTTTCGGTGCAAGGAGCCCCGAACGACGCCCGGCTTTTTAACATCGACACAGAAGAAATTCAGCCTTGGCCGCTGGAAGGAGCCCGAGTTAATCTGCAAAGTAAGGCTGCCACTTTCATCGTTGACTGCGACCCAGAACTGGCAATCAAGCTGAATTGGTCCATTCAAATTGCCGGAAAGACATTAAATCTGCCCGCTCCGATCATGGAAGAGCCGTTGCAAGACACCCGGCTTGCGGAGATCGTCGCTTCGGCTTTAGCCACCGTACCGGAAAATCGCTCTCTCGATATTTTGTTCGAATCTCGCTTAGGCGATGGCCAACACATTATGGCTCAAGCGTTCTTCACTGTTGCTGAAAACGCTGCGAAGAATCGAGAGTTTTGGAAAGACGCCGGTGTCTCCCAACATTTCGAGGAGTTGGTTTCATCTAGCGAAGATCGCACGAAGACAGGTTCCCTTGGCGGCATTTTGGTCATTGTCGCACGGAAAGACGCTTTGTCGAAACCTGAAGAACTGGTCATTATGGGTTTGCACAGATCTGAGAAGGTTTTAATGGGTTGCGGCGATCAGATCGGCTGTTTCACTGTAGAAGAGCAGATTCAGGTTGGTTTCCAACAGGATTGTCGCCGCTGGTCGATTACGGTCGGGACCGGCAATGCAACAGAGCTGGGACTGTCATCGCAGGTGATCGAGTTGCCGCTCGAACATGCATCCCAAGATGTCCTTGTGCTGTACTCCGGCCGAATGTAAGTCAGTTGTTGAAAGATTAGTCACGTCTCGATTTCGCAATGACTGGCCATGTTATCGCCAACAGCTAACTTGCTCCGGTGAGACCAATCGAGGTCGTAGGGTCAAAAAACTCCGCCGAACTCAAAAGGCCGTGAAACACGGGCATTTCAGCGACTCAGAGTTGCTCCTCTCGCCCGCTTGATTTCACCTGTCGGCACCGGACACTGGCTGATTTCGGCGCCGAATATGTCCTTCCTGCTCCAGCCCTGGCAAATCCTGCTGGCTTGCCTCTGCGGCACGGTCAATGATCGCCAGCAACAGATCATTGAGTTTCAGAACGCACAGATAGAAACACTGCTGAAGAAGCTCGGAAAGAAGCGTCTGCTGCTGGATGACGATCAGCGTCGCTTACTGGCGGTGAAGGCTCACGCCATCGGTCGCAAGGCTCTGCTGGAACTGACGACCATCGTCACGCCAGACACGATTCTCCGCTGGCACCGCGAACTTGTGGCCAGAAAGTTCGACTCCAGCGACAAGCGAAAACCCGGTCGACCACGCATCCGTCAGGAAATCGTCAGCGCCATCGTTCGATTCGCCAGAGAGAATCCGACGTGGGGATACGATCGCATTCAGGGTGCACTGAAGAACCTGAAATACCACATCTCAGATTCCACAGTGGGGAACGTGCTGAAGGCACACGGCATTGAGCCTGCACCTGATCGGCAGCGAACACCGGCGTGGTCAATATTCCTGAAAGCACACTGGGATACTATCTTTGCCACGGACTTCACGACTGTCGAAGTCTGGACGCGGAACGGACTGGTGACGTTCTACGTTCTCGCTGTGATGCATCTGAAAACCCGTCGCGTCCACATTGCCGGGATCACGCCGAGTCCGAATGCCACGTGGATGAAACAGGCCTGCCGCAATCTGACCGACTGTGAAGATGGGTTCCTGAAAGACGCCAGCCACCTCATCATGGATCGAGACGCCAGCTTCATCGCCATGCGGGAATTCCTGGAGCAGAACACGGACACTGAAGTCGTCCTGCTGCCACCCAAGAGTCCCAACCTGAACGCTTATATGGAGAGATGGTTTCGAAGTCTGAAATCAGAGTGTCTTCACCGGATGGTCTTCTTCGGTCAGCGGTCACTCGAGAACGCCGTTCGTGAATACGTCCAGCATTACCACGGCGAGCGAAATCATCAGGGGCTCGGCAATGAACTCATCGAGCCTGAGGATGATACTGAGATCGTCGCCGGCAGGATCGAGTGCCGCGAACGACTCGGTGGCATGCTGAAGTACTACCACCGGCGCGCTGCCTGAGTTCCGCGGAAAGCGAGCCAACGTAACTGGAGCGGTGATGACGATACGTGCCGATCTGGGCTGATCGAAAACAATCTGGTCTGGATTTACAATTAACTGGCCGAATGGCGCGACCTAAGCGCCGCACAAACTGAAGGTGAATTTGTCAAAGGCGAGGGGTTTCTGTACCTGAGTCGGTCGTATCGGCTTTAGATTGGACTTCTCTGTTTTCGGGATGGAACTTTCGAGGGGTTGTCGATGCTCGGGCGTGCCCTTGTATCAAGGCGGCAGGAAGGTCTTCGCAACCGCGAATGGCCCATCGAATTCGATTGCGCAATATCCCAAGCGATACTCTGGGCTGTTGCCGGATGAATCGTAATTCTTCCGGCCCATAATTCCATTGGCATAGATCTCCTGAACAAGCGAAATTGGGCTGCCACAGACTCCAAATAGAGCGACGGCGGGTGGATCGCCGTGCAAGCTTTTCATTTCAAGCGGCGGAACATACGTCGCGAAACGCACTACATCCATCAAGTGCTAGAGATGCGTCTTCCATTTCGGTGCAATTCTCTCACAGACCCGCTGCAACGCATGCGTTGTGAAGGCCAGCATTCTCTTCCCTGTCCCTACGCCAAGGAATGGAGTGCTTACGCCAAAATGAATGTTTCCCCGCGAGGTCGGATGAGAGAAAATGCTCTTACAATCTAAATGGAAGACTTTGCCTTCTGGCCGAATGATGAAATGGTTGTGGGGCATAAAACGCGTCTTGATATTTTCCGGAATTAGTGAATAGACGGCCTGCCCAAGCTTGTTTTGCGAGTGCTGCCTCATGAAGTCTCCAGAGTTCGGATCGCTTGTCGCAGACTCCTTATTCATGCCTTTCCAAAGATCTTCGACCCGCTGAAGTCCGTGTGCTGCCATATCCTCCCAGAACAATCGGTCGAACGTGTCGAATAGCTTTCGATCATCGAAGTTGATCTACTGGGCAGCAGAAGAAACCGCGTCGATGAACTCAGGAGCAGCCTGACAGCCAGGTGAGATCTCGAACTTTGGAACACGACAGGCACGCTTCCATTGAGCTCTTCGGACCGCTTCCTGCTTTTGCTGCTTTCAGCGTTTGAGTTTCTTGCGTTGCTTTTTTGGTTGTTGCTTCTCGGCTGTAGTCGCCATCTGTGCTTCTCCGCTTCTGTTGGTCCAGGTTTCAGAAATCCCAGAGCTGCCTTCCTTCGAGAAAGGCTGTGATCCGCTTCTGGGGCTCACTTGATGAATGTCGAAGTGGCGTAACACGAAAGGATTCTCGTGCCGTGCGAGAGCCAGCGAATGGGTGACTGCCAACGCTACCGCAACGAATAGGCCGCCAGCAGATGACGCTGCGGCGGCGTAAGAGGTGTCGAGAGAGGCCCGCCCTTCAACACGAAAAAAGCCCGCCAACTGCGAATCAACGCAGCCAGCGGGCCAGCAGGTGTGGTCAGGACGTCGCCAGAGTCATTGGGGTCAAGACAGCTTCGGCAAATCCTGACTGACTTGAAACTCCGCTGGTTCATCCAGATCGTCGTTCGCTTCCAGTTCCATTCTTTCAATCACGATGAATCCGTATCGAGTCTGGCTCTTCCCGTCCTCGAACCGTCTTCTCGCTTTCTCCAGTCGGAACCTGACGCATTCGTCTTCCGTCTGCCCGACGAACCGCTCATCCGCATGGGCACTCAGCACTTTCCCAAGACCACGTTTCTGGGCCTCAAGTGTGCTGCGTTCCATTTTGGGGACAAGGGGATCCGCCAAACCGAGCCGGTTGACCTCGGCAACAATCCTTTCGATTGGCAACCACTGGTCGAGCAAATCCATGCCCAGCACAGCGATCCCACAGCGAATTGGATCAGCCACGACACGACGGTCGGCATAATTGTCAAGAAAACCTTCAACACCGTTGACCATCAGGATGCCACCGATGACATGAGCCCACTCCGTACACGGGTGGTACCTGGACTCATCCAGCGGCATTCCGACTGCTCGCCAGCGTTCAATCATGCCGTGGACTTCCGCAGCAATCTCTTCACGATAACGAGGCAGGTATTGTTGCCGGGGGTTTCCAATGGGACTCTCTCGATCCGTAATGCTGCCTTTGGGTTCCAGATGAATCGGCAATCCCCGATTCAAAAGGTCCTCTGACAGCACCCCGAAGTTGGTCGACATCGCCATCACGATTTCGTTGCGAATCCGACGTGGTTCCGCTCTGCCCCCCGGAGAGTACAGAGACGGTGCCGGATCCGTGACGAATCGTTCGACAAATGCCGACGCAATCATCGAGCGACCATTCACACGGGCATTCTCAAGCCGAATCACTCCCAGTGAAGGATCCTGATTGAGGCTGGCAGTGATCGCCTTCTGAGTCGCCCAGTCAGCGGGTTCCCAGCTAACGGACGTCTTGGGCGTCTGCCCAGCGATGAAGTCGAGCACTGTGTCCTTGCCACCGTGTCCTTGCCACTGTGTCCTTGCCACTGTGTCCTTGCCACCGTGTCCTTGCCACCGTGTCCTTGCCACTGTGTCCTTGCCACTGTGTCCTTGCCACTGTGTCCTTGCCACTGTGTCCTTGCCACCGTGTCCTTGCCACTGTGTCCTTGCCACCGTGTCCTTGCCACTGTGGCTCTTGGACGCCGTCGCCAGAATAATGGGCTTGCCGCCAGGCCAATGGTGCCTGAGTGCAACCGTCACCAAACCAGCCACGGTATTCACTCGATCGGCCTCTGTTTGGAAGTCCATGACATCCAGAAACGTGTTGATTCGTTTCATCGAACGGGATGGTTCTGGAGACTCACCGACAAAGAAACATCGGTGTCCGTCACCGCCGTCGTTGTAGCCGGGATTCGTTAAAGTAAATCCTGGCAGATACTCGGGCTGTGACGTGATCCGATCAACCGTTGCAAACCTGGACAAAAACGCTTCGGTATAAAGCATCTCATTCAGCATCCCGGCGGCAATCCTGCTGAGCTTTTGCTTTCCATTGAGGAACCGATACAAATCAATGCGATCGGTGATCACAGCGGAAAGCTGTTTGCCCGTGATAATGTTCCTGGGATCCCGGTTGGGCAGCACCAGAAACAGTCCACCGTCATAGCCGGGCCGGCGGAACAGATCGTCTGACATGGCCAACGCCCTGCCAAGCAAATCGAAGTTTTCGCCAGCAGGCGTCTCGTCGTGCCAATACACCTGCGGACGGCCACTTATGCCGCCCCAAAGTCTCTCATCATGTGATACCTCTTTCGTTACTTTGGAAATCATTGATACACCTTTTTCTGAAGGATCATTTGGTCCCCACACACCCGTCACGCCCTGCACAACAAAGCGACGTTGCTTTCACTGCAAGATTCATCTGTTGCGCCTTGTGATTGAGTTGTGGGATTCGGTGGTGAGCCAAAATGGCCAACACCACACACAAACTGGTCCTTCCCTCCTTGGAATCCTTGAAAGCTGTTGTCGCCAACGAGGCGACTCAAGGAGCGATCCGGCCTGAGCCTGGATCGCTTTTGGCAGCGGATTCTTCCTTATGATGAATCCAACAAGCCGCCTATCACGGTTTCATGGCCAGCGGATGCCGTGACAGGTACGTTGAGCCCTTCTCCGATGTGATCACCAGCCATGTGGCCAGTGATCGCAGTGTGTGTTCCGTCCGGGCTGCGTGGACGTCACCGCTCGAAGTGCCCTTCAGCTTAAAGGGCTCGATGATGTTCAATCCGTCTTGGCCTGAACAACATCGGATACTGTTCGTTCCTCCTTTCGTGTTGAAGGTTCTGTTGATTGCCAATCGAACCCCGCACAGTCGCCGTGTCGACTGTGCGGGGTGTGTCGGGGTCGCTAAGGGAGAAACAAAACCACGCGGGTTGAGCTTCCCCGGACCATTGAGTTCACTCCGGCACGGTCGCCCACTTTGACTGTTGAGACTGCTCCGCCGGACTCATTCGATAAATATCGGAGTGGCGTAACACGCAGGCCGGGTCGCCAGTGATCTGACGGGCGTTGTTGCCTCCGATCAGCCGCAAGCCAGAAAAAATCCGTTAAAATCCGTAATTGACGGATCTGCTCAGACTGCTCGCTGCCCTCGACAGTGTCAGTGCGCGGGTTAAAACCGGCCACTTGTTTGCGGGTCAAAACCGGCCAGGGTTTTGGTGGAAAGTGGTCTAATTTGCTGGTTTTTTCGTCGTGTTTTTCGGTGGACCCGGTGCGCGGGTTT
>Ga0335398_10004878_pt1 | contig 18208 bp, 14 predicted proteins | sample BON03_FD_205742 | JGI IMG/M metagenome (GOLD analysis project Ga0335398, IMG submission 205742) | Freshwater microbial communities from Lake Bonney liftoff mats and glacier meltwater in Antarctica - BON-03 (spades assembly) (version 2) | ecosystem: Environmental > Aquatic > Freshwater > Ice >... | reverse complement strand
GAAATGTTGTCGATAGTAGCTGAATTTGGCTTCCCGCTGGTATTTCCACAGCAGGTCATTGAAGAAGCAGAACAATTTAGTTTAAAGATAGACGCTGCTGAAATACTCAAAAGACGTGATTTTAGACAAATCACCACTTTTACTATCGACCCAGTAGATGCCAAAGATTTTGATGATGCCCTCTCTTTACGTTATCTCGACAACGGCAACTATGAAGTAGGTGTGCACATCGCCGACGTATCGCATTATGTTCAACCTGGTTCGGCCCTGGATAAAGAGGCAATCCGACGGGCGACTTCAGTATATATGGTTGATAGGGTGGTACCCATGTTGCCCGAAAACCTGAGTAATATGGTTTGTTCGTTACGCCCTAACGAAGAAAAGCTGACTTTTTCGGCTGTTTTTGAGTTAGATGCCAAAGCGAATATTGTAGAGGAATGGTTTGGCCGAACCGTGATTAAATCAGACCGCCGTTTTGCCTACGAGGAAGTGCAGGAAATACTCGAAACCGGTGCAGGTGATTATCTGAAAGAGCTACGTTTGATAGATGATTTGGCACATAAGTTACGCGACGACCGTTTCCGCAAAGGTTCGATACGTTTTGAATCGGAAGAGCTTAAGTTTAAGCTGGATGAAAACGGCAAACCTTTATCGGTTTTTGTCAAGGAACGCAAAGAAGCCCATATGCTCATTGAAGACTTTATGTTGCTCGCGAATAGGCGTGTAGCTGCCTTTATTGCCTATAAAGACCACGGCATCTTTCGCAATAATTTTGTTTACCGCGTACACGATGCGCCTGATTTGGAACGATTGAAGCGCCTCGCCAATTTCGTGGAACGATTTGGCTATGAGGTAGATTACAGCAGCCGAAAAGCAATCAGCGAGTCGTTAAACAAGTTGGTTGAAGACTTGGAGGGCAAAGAGGAGGCAGATATTATTGAGTCGATGGCCATTCGAACCATGTCCAAAGCAGTGTATACCACCTCGAACATCGGGCATTACGGTTTGGCATTTCAACATTACACTCATTTTACTTCGCCCATTCGTCGCTATCCGGATGTGATGGTACATCGGTTGTTGGAAGCCTATCAGCAACCCGAGGCTAAGCCACAGGACCAAGCTAAAATTGAAAAAGATTGTCTACATAGTTCCGAAAGAGAAAGAGCTGCTGTTCAAGCCGAGCGTGCTTCGACCAAATACAAGCAGATTGAGATGATCATGGACAAAGAAGGAGAAGAGTTCGATGCCATCATCGCTGAGATAAAAGATTTTGGCTTTTATGTGATGATTGATTACAACCATTGTGATGGTCTGGTACGTTTTGCAAGTATGAATGACGACCGGTATTATTTCGATGAAGAGAGTTATTCTATCCGTGCCAATCGTTCTTCCAAAAGTATGACGCTGGGCGATAAGGTGCGGGTAAAATTGGTGAAAGCCGATTTACGTTTACGTCAGGCTGACTTTAACTATGTACCCGAATAATGAGCTTGTGAATACCACATACGCCGAAAAAGTAACCCGCTACCAAGCACAAATCCAGCAAGCGCTCGATAGGTTGGTGCTGCCCGAACAACCCGAACGTTTGTATGCTCCCATCCGCTATTTTCTCGGTTTAGGCGGCAAACGTATGCGTCCGGTAATGTGTATGCTGGGTTATGAGCTATTTGCTGAGGACAGCGAAAAGGCACTGCCTGCCGCGCTGGCACTGGAACTCTTCCATAATTTCACCCTGTTGCACGACGACATCATGGACAAAGCCGATAAAAGGCGGGGACAAGCCACTGTGCACGCCAAATGGGATGAAAATGTAGCTATACTGTCTGGAGACACACTTTTTGTGCTTGCCTACGATCAATTAACGTATATAAATCCCGCTAAACTGCCTGCCGTTATGCGGGTGTTTAACCGTATTGCCCGTGAAGTTTGTGAAGGGCAGCAGCTCGACATGGATTACCAAGGCAGGGCAGAGGTGAGTCTGAACGAATACCTTCATATGATCCGACTAAAGACCTCGGTTTTATTGGGGGGATGCCTCGAAATTGGAGCCATTTTAGGTGGTGCAGATGAAAAACAAGCCCATTTAGCCTATGTTTTTGGCGAAAAAGTAGGCTTAGCTTTTCAAATCCAAGATGATTTACTAGATGCTTATGGTGATCCTAAAAAATTCGGTAAAAAAGTGGGCGGTGATATACTCGTCAATAAACACACTTTTTTACGTATGAGCGCCGAAGCATTGGCCCTCGGAGAAATGGCTGACGATTTAAAAGCAGCCTATGCCGAAACCGATGAAAAGGCAAAAATTATGCGTGTAAAAGCCCTGTTTGATACTTTAGGCGTACCTCAAAAAGCTGAACTCAAAAAGCAAGAGTTATTAAAATTAGCTTTTGGCGCACTTGACCAACTTGAGACCACTCAAACTGATGTTGTACACCAATTAAAAGCACTGGCGTTTTATTTGGTTGAAAGAGAAAGTTAGCGCTGCTCTTTAATGTTATGAGACACCTCCGTGTTGCCTTTTGCTATGCCATGCCTTTTTTGCCCCTAATGCTGCACCTGCAGCTAGCAAAATACCCAAACCACCGTCTATAGGGACAGCAGGTGAGGGTTGGGGTGGGGGTGGTGGACCTTGTGCTAGGCTTACTTCAGGAAAAAACAAAACGCAGCCAAATAAGAGGACTGCAATAAAAAATGCCGGGCGATTCATAGGGCTAAAATACGGGTTTTTGGCTTTTATGCCGCCATAGCTTAAACAGGTTTTTGGCAAACTGACGACTGCGCGGAGTCAAAAGACGGGGTTGTTTCAGCAGGCTAGCTTATCTAAACATACGACCCGAAAAAAGCAAAATAAAGCCCTCCGGAGAGGGCTTTATTGGGTTTATTCGGCAGGATTTTGTTTTTTCTTGCGCGCATCCCAGGCCTTTTTCCCACCTAAGGCAGCACCGGCTGCTAGGAGGATACTAAGGCCGCCATCAATGGGTACCGGCTCTGCGGGCGGGTTAGGTGGCAGCTGAGCCATAACAGCTTGGGAAAGAAATATAAGGCCAATAACGAAAACAAAACGAAGGAGAAATATATTTTTCATGTGTGTATTTACTTGAGGAGCTTATTGAAGAACTACTTTAACGGTTTTAAATGCACCCGAGCGAGACAGACTAACCAAATAAGTGCCTGCCGCAAGTTGTGTACGAATGGTGCCAGTTGTAAAATCAGGTTTGTTCATCTCATAGACTACCCGGCCAGTCAAATCTAAAATGCGGAGCTGGTCGGCACGGTCGATACCACGCACGAATATTTCGTTTTCGAAGCTGTACACTTTTACTTGATCAAAAATATTCTCGCCCACTGAGACCGTACTGTGGGTGCGGTCGGCACGGTTGAAGTGTAGTTTAAAACGACCAACGGCATCGTTAGAATCGGTAGTGAAGACTACTTGGCTGTTATTTGCTAAAGTGGTGAAGCTGTTTAATTTAGTGTCTTCGAGCTCTACTTTGTCCACGGCACGCAACTTCGACAAATCAACATCAAAGCTGAAGCTACCCGCACCAAAAGTCTCGAGTTGTAACGCCTGCATCTCATGAGTACCGCTAGGCATAGGCAGGGTTTGGATAGTGTATTTGTTGCCATTCGCGTCGAGGGTATACATATCTGGGGTATGAGGGCGCGCATCGCTCATCATTTCAGCATCGTATTGTGCATCGAAATCAGTAGTGGCATCTTGGGCGAATTTAACAACAGTTTCGAAACGGGTGCCATTGGACCAACGGTTCACCCGTAGCCTTAATTCGTCGGGGAGACTGGAAGTTACATTGTAGCTTGGGGTTTGGTTGGTGATTCGTGCTGCGGTAGGGAAACCTAGCGTGGCAGCAGGTGAAGTGCCAGTAGCTTTGACTACAAAACCCTGCCCGACGGCTAAATATCGATTACCACCGTTTGCAGCCGTACCATTAATATAAGTGCCCCATGTGCCACCACCCAAGGCAAGATTGTCCTTGATCCAAACGTAGGTGGCATTGTTTACGGTGGCACTTTTGGTTACCTCATCCCAGTCGAGCACGTTCGGGAATGGGTTCGCCATAAAGTTCCAACCCGTAGAGGTGCCGGCAAAATCAACCGCTACCGATGCAATAGCATCTAATTGAAGCTCACCTGTAAAGCTGAGGGTATTAGCAGCATTTGTCCATACGCCTACACTTTTCGCCTGACCGAGTGTAACGCTACGGTCGTTGAGCACGATATAACCACCTTGTGTGGTGTTCAAATCCTCATCGTAGCCAATAACGGTATTTGAGCCAGCCGGAAGGCCAGTGATGGCACTTAACTGTGGATTGGTGCGTAATGAATGACCTACAAACCGGAAACCATTGTTGTTGGCGGATGACCAAGGGAGGAAACGCTGTACGGTTACATTGCCTGAAACAGAAGCATTGTTACCGCCAAACACATTAGCGGCATCGTTTGCAGCGGAAGAAGTAAGGGTGAGGTTGCTGTTGGTGGTGAGCACACCACTGATTAGCTCCAAGCGATTATTTAAATTAACCGCTCCACTCAAAGAGGCATTTCCTGTAACAACTAAATCCGTATATGTGCCAGTTGGAATACTTGCTCCCGTAACTGCCAAACGACTATTTGTATTACGGAGGTAAATGTTTGCGTTAGTTACTGTGCTAAAGTCGTTGTTGTTATTACCAGTATCAGCTCCATCGGTAGTTCTTTTGCCGCCTCCATCGCTCGAAGGGCTTGTCATGGCCGCACCATTGCCCCCCTCTGTGAATGTGCCACCTGTTATGGTTCCATAGCCAACGGCGTCGATTATAGTGTTATCTGCAATAATTTGTAAAGCGATTTGGCCAGAGGCTGAAGCAAATCCAGCGGTAAAAGCACCATCCCGTGTCAAGCCAGTTGTTAGGCCAACAGTGATTGTTGCATTCGGAGACAACAACCAAAAGCTGTAAGGTGAAAGTGTCCCTGTCAGGTTGCCGCCTGCACTACCTGCGCCACCACCTGCCGCCTGATAGGCGAGCTTTAGCAAACTCAAATCAAAACTTTTGTTGGTTTTATTGACCAATTCTACATATTCATCGCTTGCTCCACCATAATCCTGTGAAAATTGATTAATCACAATTTCACCTGCTGCTGGAAGTTGTACCAAATCAAAAGTATTACTTTCAACGGTGCGGTCTGCTTCGGGATTACGTGCGGCTGTAAGTTTAAGGCCAGTGCCTGTACCTGTATGCACCAAGGCACTAAAGCTGGCTAATCCTGAAGCTGCCGCTTGTACCACAGGCGTGCCAGTGAGCGTGCCAGTAGAGGTTATTTGAACATTTCCTGTAAAATCCAGGTCGCGATTGCCTAAAGCATCGTTGGCACTGACGGTGACTGCAGGCGTCATATTGTTACCACTGGCTACGTTTGAAGGCTGTTGCACAAAAGCAAAGGCGGTGGCAGTTACCTGAATTTTATTGCGATCACCGGTGGTGGAAGAAGCCGCTCCACCGCCATCGGCTGTATCAAATAAGGAACCTGAGCTATTGGCGGATACGCTGGCAATGGTGAATGAAATTTGTGTGCGGTCGGTGACAGATGTCGCAAAGGTCACCCGAACAGAGATGTTTTTTGTGCTATTATCAGCAGCTGCAGTACTCAAACTAGTAAATGCTGCTGTCGCACCAGCAGCAACTTCACCCAATTCGGTGGTGCCATCATATAAAGCAATGCGGCGCAAACTGGCATGATTGCTTACATTAAAAGTAATGGCCGTAAGCGTAGTGCCAAGGGTATCAGCATCATTTAGGCCGTTTCCGCCATCCTGTATAGTATAACGTGCTACTTCAACGGAGTTGGCATCGGTAATGTCTGTTGCCTGAAAACTAGCAAAGGCAATATTTTCTGGTTCTGTGAAGCCTGCAGCCCTAATAACATTCGAAGAAGTAGATGAAGTTGCGCCTGTGCCACTTAAACTAATGGTAGGCGGGCTGGTTACGCCCCCCCCTGAAATGGCTAAGTTACCACTTTTAGCTCCTGCGCTTTGTGGGTCAAAACGCACATAAAATCCGGTGCTGTCGAGAACAGCTGCACTGTAAGCAATATTGATGCTGTTGCTCCAGGCACTGTTATTCAACGACAATTGAAAATCACTGTTTGGGCGAGTAATGGTAATATTGCCAGGTGCGCCTGCAAGATTACTCCCGTTGATGCTGAAGGCGGTGCCAGCCGATGGGCTGCCAACAGTGGCTGTTCCGAAGTTGTTGGAAGAAGGGGTGATGTTTAAAGTTGCGCTAGTTGGAGTAACTGTTCCATTTACAACTAAATCATCACCTGAGCCATCCCCAATACCCCCAGAACCTGTTATTCCTTCAGCATAACTGTAAAATCTGTATGTGACAGCTGAACTACTATTAGCTTGTGTAAAAGTGAATGTAAATATTTGAGTGCTCGTATTATCTGTCACCATTTTTACAGCATCTAAGTCCGTTGCATAATTATCAACCGAGCTTCTAAGAGCAATTGCTGTATTACCAGTGCCTGATCTTTGAAAATTAATAACTATTGAACTGACTGAAAACTGGTTACCGCTGTTAGGCGTAATGCTAAATTCCATGTAGTTATTTCCACTTACCGCAATGGCAATCGATGTTACAGCCCAGTTTGTGGCGTTAAATCGACTTCCATTAGCGGAGGCAGTAAGTCCAGCACCCCTAGATAAACTGGATACATTTAATCCAGCATTATTGGAACTACTCGCGGCCGAGGCTTCATTTCCTGAAAGCGCGGAAAATTCAAATGTCAATATTTGCCCAATTGATTTTTGAGGGAAAAGCAAAGTTGCCAAAAGGAGGCTGACAAGACCAAATTTCAAAATGTGCTTCATGTTCTATTTAGTTTTTGATTTCATTTTGTGCGAAATAAGTCCATTCTCATCACTTCCTTGTTAAGCCACTGTTATACTTTTTACCAACTCAACATTTCACAACAAAACCGACCGCATGATAAGACGTTAAAGCCGATTCAACAACATGCTGTGCATAAATTGAAAAAAGTTGCGGCTGTGGCAACAAGCTAAAATGGCCGAAATACGAAAATAAAATGGCCAACTTATTAGCTTTCAATATTCTGCATATGAAAGGCTTAGTAAATTGTTTAACGGCTTATTTCTTGGATGTGGGGAAAAGTTTGCGTTCATCGGAATTGCTCATTCCGCAGTGATTGAAAAACAGTAGGATTGTTTAATAGCGTAAATGCCATTAAGCCTATGCAGCACCGGAATCAAGCTGAAATTTGGATTAAAGAAACAGTTAGAAAGGGGTACGCCGAGCTTACAATGCAAAAGTACTGCTCATTTGGTGCGCACGATTGGACTGGTTAATGGCCTAAAACCAACGCATTCTTTTAAATAAAACATATACCACGGTAACCAATGCCAAACTCACGCTCACCACCGCCCAAAAGGCTGCAGGTGTTTCGGCTAAGGGCAAGGGGACATTCATGCCATACAAACTGGCAAAAAGCGTGGGTATCGCTAAACAAATGGTAACAAAAGTGAGTGTTTTCATCACATTGTTCATGTTGTTATTGATCACCGAGCTGTAGGCTTCCATCATCTGGCCCAATACCCGGGTTGTAATATTGGTCATCTGAATCGCCTGCTGGTTTTCGATCATCACCTCCTCAAGCATGTCTTCATCTTCTTCGAAAGCACTAAAGATGTGTAAGCGACGCAAACGATCCATCATTGCGCCATTGGCTTGCAGTGCAGTCATATAATAAATAAGCGCCTTCTCATATTTGAGCAGTTCAAAAATCTCCCGGTTACGCAATGAACTTTCTAGTTCGTCTTCAAGTCGCTCCACAATTTTGTTGATGTTCCGGAGGTGAAGTAGGTATTTTCCGGCTGTTTTGAACATCAACTGCAGTAAAAATTTACGCTTCTTCGCAGTACTAAAACCCTTAACCCTTTCCCGAATAAATTCCTGAAGTATTACATTCTCTTCCTTACATATTGTATAGATATTTTGTTCGGTAAGTATAATAAGGAGTGGTATAGTAGTAAATGGAGAATCGTGCTCAACCCCCCGAAAATGAGGCAAACGTATTACAACGAGTAAATAGTCGTCTTCCTTTTCTACACGCGACAACTCATCCAAATCAAGTGAATCACTGAGGTATTCTGCCACAAGAGGTGAGTTCTCTTCAATCCAGCTTCTTTCTTCGTAAGTGGGGTCTACGATATTGATCCAGACGCCATCGGCGAGTTGCTCTACTTCCTGGAGCTGCGTCTTCTGGGTTTGAAACAGTTGGATCATTGGGAAATATTGAAGCGGTATTTACATGGGCGAATTGAGCTGCGTTGCAAAAATAGACTTTTTGGCGGGAAAGCAGCCCCTACCTCAAAGTCGACTCGTTTTTTGAGGCTTAAAACCCAGAGTGACCTGCAACTGTAACCATTTCGCTGCCTGCAATGCCTCTAAATGGGAATATTCAAGCTAATTTGTCCTAATATGGGATTCTATCCTTAAAATGGAAATATTTTAAACCAAGGGCTGTGTAAAGAGGTAAACTTTACGTTATTTTATGTGTTGAAACAAATTTCCTATGCTTAAGTTGTTTCGTCGGTTCGAAGCAAAGATGTTGGGCGGTGCTTATTTGGCCGAAATCGACGTGCTTGCAAGGGGCCGACAATTGCTTATTTTCTATTTGCTGTTGATGGGTTTTGTCATTGCCTTTATCTCAACAACACGCAGCTTGCTATCTGGCGACAGTGTGTCTTGGTTACGGGTGAGCATGTTTATAGGCGGCCTGGTGGGTGCCTATATCTTTCTGATTAAAACCAGAGATATTGCCCGTATCACCTACATATTGCTTTTGGCTTCCTCTCTCTTTTTAGTCGTACATGCATGCTGCATTGTAGGGGAGATTAATATGGCCATGGTACAGTTGGCCATGGTGAATACGCTTTTTGCCTTTTTTATGACTGGTCATAGGCTGGGACTTTTCACGGCAGCGTTTAATTTTTTCCCCTTACTTTTTTTCAGGCTTTTTAATCTCGACAACTTCTTCTCGCAATATTTCATTTTAGATCAACTCTCCCAAAGTGAGCAAATACTCAATTGGGTAGTTATGACCATTATCATGGTTTATATTATCTGGCATTTCCAACGTGCCTTTAAACGTTATGCTGTTGATCTTGAACATAGTCTGGCTGCACAGGAAGAGCTTAATATTGCTTTAGAACAGGCGCGTTTGGAAGCAGAAGCCTCATCACGGGCCAAATCCAACTTTTTGTCGGTAATGTCGCATGAAATTCGAACACCTATGAATGGCATCATCGGCATTACCGAATTGCTTCAAGAGCAAACACGCGATAAAAAACAAATTGAGTACCTTGATTTATTGAAGTTTTCGGCAGATAATCTTTTGGGAATGCTGAATAATGTGCTCGACTACAATCGACTAGATTCAGGACGTGCCGAGCTTGAGGAATTGGTATTCAACCCAACCTATTTGTTTAGTCAGTTGGTAGCTGGTTTTCAACCCATTGCTGATGACAAAAGAATCCAACTCAGTTTTGAGGCGGATAGCATGCCGGAGCAAGTCTTGGGAGATCCTACCAAACTGTCTCAAATACTAATTAATTTAATTGGTAACGCCATTAAGTTCACGAACGAAGGCTACGTTAAATTGCGTGTAGCGCATTTGGGTGAATGTAAGTTTCACGTTAGCTTGGTAGATACCGGAGTTGGAATAACCGAAGACAAACAGTTACTCATCTTCGAACATTTTTCGCAAGCATCGGCGGATATCAGTCGAAAATATGGTGGTTCGGGATTGGGCTTAGCTATCGTAAAGAAGTTACTTAACCTTATGAACAGTGATATAAAACTAGTTTCGTCGCCGGGTAAAGGGAGTGAATTTAGTTTTAACATTGAATTAAAGGCAGTAGCTGAAAGTGAAGAGCATGTTCAACAATCGGCTACCAACCAGCATGCTATTGCCGGTTTAAAAGTGTTGGTCGTAGAAGATAACCCTATTAACGCCACAGTAATCAACGGCTTACTCAAACGTTGGCAAATGGAGTATACCTGGGTTTCGGGTGGTAAAGAAGCCTTATTGTGTTTGGAAGAACAAACTTTCGACTTGGTGTTGATGGATTTACACATGCCTGAAATGGATGGCTTTGAAACCATAACCGCTATTCGGTCACGGGGTTTGAAAATACCTATTATTGCAATCTCAGCAGATGTGCAAGAGGAAACATATCGGCGCGCACATGCGGTTGGAGCAAACGATTATATCGTCAAGCCCTACAATCCGCGTATTTTACACCAGGTTATGGAAGCTTGCCTACAATTAACCGCTTAGTTTTCGGCCTTAGTTTCGGCAGCATAAACTCTTCCACCAAATATCCGACTCCCTATACGTACCAAAGTAGCTCCCCGCTTTACCCCGAGGGGGTAGTCATTCGACATACCCATAGATAGCTCCGTAAAATGCTGGCCTTTCGAATGACTGAAAATATTATGTTTTAAGCGAGAGAATAAATCAGCAAGGCTTAAAAATTCTTTGTCGAGCAACCGAACATCGGTTGAATTAGTTGCCATTCCCATCAGCCCGCACACCCTTACGTTGTTCAGCGCTTTATAGACCGGATCGGCGAAAATGGCTAGTATTTCTGACTCGTCTAATCCAAATTTAGCCTCTTCCTGTGCAATGTGCACTTGTAGCAAGACATCAATCACGCGCTCGTTTTTTGCTGCTTCTTTATCGATGGCTTGAAGTAGTTTAAAGCTATCCACGGAATGGATGAGCTTTATAAAAGGAGCGATGTACTTTACTTTGTTGGTCTGCAAATGGCCAATAAAATGCCACTCAATGTCTTTGGGTAAGCTGGCATACTTTTCTGCCAATTCTTGGGCCTTAGATTCGCCAAAGATGCGTTGGTCAGCATCATACGCCTCCCAAATGGCGCTCGAAGGAAAGGTTTTACTCACTGCAACCAGTCGGGCACTACTACCCTCCAGTTCTTGGTTAATTTTTTGTAAAGCTGAGCGGACACTCATTTATTCTATTTTTACATCGTTTATGCGAACCGTCACAAAAATAGCAGTTATAAGCTTGGGTCTGGGCCTCTTTTCTTGCCTCGATAGCCAAAAATTAATTGGTTATCATTCAGGCATAGTGCCCCGCGATAGTATGATTAATATTTTACTTGAAATACAGTTGGCCGAATCTTACCGCAATTTGCGTTACATACAAGGTACCGGCGACAGTCTGCAAAGCGAGTGGGTGCGTGGGTTATACGACGAAGTATTTGAACGTTACCAACTTACAGCCACGCGTTTTGATTCTTCTTACAACTTTTATCAACAGCAAGATCCTGTTGTACTTGATGGTATGTATGCCGAAGTGAACGAAAAGCTGAGTCAGCAACTTTCCGAGCAAAAAAGATGATGCCGCTACTTTATCCCGATAATCTGCTGCAAAAATTAGAATTTGAGCAGATTCAGCAGCTGATCGCTCGCCAATGTATGAGCGAACAAGCTAGGACCGAAGCGATGGCTTTAAGTCCTCTGACCGATCGCCATAAGCTCACTACGGCCCTGCAACAAGCTTGGGAAATGTATCAACTCATGTTGATGGATAGCCCAATTCCCGAGGAACCCATACCACATATCACCTCTTACCTTAAAAACGCCCGTATTGAAGGTAGTTTTTTTGATGAAGATCAATGTTTTGAGCTGTGGAAAATACTGAATTACGCAAAGCGACTTATTTCATTTTTTAGCTCGAGAAAAGAAGTATATCCCGCTTTGTGGGCGATAGCTGCACAGGTTGCGCCAGCAGCGCAAGCCATAACCTTACTTGAAGCAGTTTTGAGCAAAGAGGGCAAAATCAAGCCCAACGCGAGCAAAGCGCTGTCGGATATTAGCAGCGATTTAAACCGTTTGCAACAAGAAACCCGACGCAAACTTGACACAATCCTACGCCAAGCTAAAGCCAATGGTTGGGCCGCCGAAACGGGTGCCACCATACGCGATGGTAGATTGGTATTGCCGATTTTAGCGGAGCACAAACGCAAAATCAAAGGTTTCATCCACGACGAATCGGCAACAGGTCAAACAGTTTATCTCGAACCGACCGAATTGTTAGAACACAACAACGATATCCGCAATCTCGAGTTGGCCTACCGACGCGAAATCAGACGTATCCTCATTCAGCTCACCAGCGATTTAAGACCTTATCTCGGTGATTTGGAAGCAAGTCATGCATTGGCCGCCCAATTTGATCTTTTACGTGCAGGCGCCTTGCTTGCCAAACGTTATCCACTGGTATCCAGGCCAAAACTAAGAGACCAAGCTGGATTTAGATATACAGCTGCCTATCATCCGCTGTTGTGGCTTCACCATCAGGCACAAAAGAAAAAAGTAGTTCCACTCGATCTTCGTCTAGATGCCGATAAACACATACTGGTGGTTTCTGGCCCAAATGCGGGAGGGAAATCGGTAAGTTTAAAAACAGTAGGTCTGTTACAGTTGATGGGGCAGTCGGGATTACTATTGCCAGTGGCTGAAGGCAGTGAAATGGGTATTTTTAGGCATATTATGGTCGATTTAGGCGATGAACAAAGCATCGAAAATGACCTATCCACCTATAGCTCTCACCTCACCAATATGCGCTACTTCACCGAAAATGCCGATGAAGCCACGCTTTTTCTCATCGATGAATTTGGTACTGGCACTGATCCAGCTTTAGGAGGTCCGATTGCCGAAGCCATATTGGAGCACTTACATCAGAGCAAGGCCTTCGGCATTGTTAACACCCACTACAGTAATCTCAAATTGTTGGCAGGACGGTTAAATGGCCTCTTAAATGGCGCCATGGGTTTTGATACGAATTCGCTCGAGCCCCGCTACAAATTAGAGATTGGTAAACCCGGCAGCTCATTCGCTTTCGAAATCGCCGGTAAAATTGGTCTTAACCCAAAAATCATCGCTGCGGCGCGCAATAAAATCGGCATCCAACAACAAGATATCGAGCAATTATTAGTGCAACTTGAACAGGAAAAAGCAGAAATAGATCGCTATAAAAGCCTGATGGAAGCCAAAGATTTGATATTAGATGATTTGTTGAATAAAACCGAAAGTCGCGAACAAGATCTCAAACAGCAAAAACGCCATATACTTGAACAGGCACGGGAAGAAGCCACCGCTTTACTGGCAAAAGCCAACAAAGAAATAGAACAAACGATACGTACCATTAAAGAGTCGGCCGCTGATAAAGAGCTAACCAAAATGGCACGTACACAACTCGAAAGCGTTAAAACTGAGTTGAAACAGGCTGCTTTTGCCGACCAACGTGAGGAAAAACGGCAACAAAATACCGAAAGAGAGAACCAAACCATAGCTATAGGTAGTGCTGCACGTATTCGCGACACCCAAACCATTGGTACGGTAGTCGCTCTGGGTAAAAACGACGCCGAGCTTGCCGTGGGTGAACTTCGTATGACCATTAAAAAGAACAGACTGGAGTGGGTGTCGAACGCTGATGCTCGACGTCAGCAACGCGCAGCGAGCAGTAGTGTCACGGTAGTCGCAGAAGCTATAGGGAACTTTAGTCCACGTCTTGATTTACGTGGTTTCAGAGGGCAAGATGCTTTACAGGAGCTCGATCGTTTTCTCGACAAGGCTGTAATGGCCAGTTACAACCGTTTGGAATTACTTCACGGCAAAGGCGACGGTATTTTACGCAAATTACTGCGTGAACACTTACGGAAACAGCGATTTGTCGCTGACTTTGAAAGTGAACATGCCGATCGTGGTGGAGATGGAATCACCTTAGTAAGCTTGAAATAAACGCGAGTAATACTGCATTCCGCGTCGTTCCTATATCTTTGAGTCAAAGACAGACCGATGAATAAAGTTGTTGCAGATGCTACCGAAGCCATAGCTGATATACAGGATGGAGCAACCCTCATGTTAGGTGGTTTTGGATTGTGTGGTATACCCGAAAATTGCATCACTGCCTTGGTCAAAAAAGGAGTGAAAAACCTGACGTGTATCTCCAACAATGCCGGGGTAGATGATTTTGGGATAGGCTTGATGTTGCAGAAAAAGCAGCTAAAAAAGATGATTTCGAGCTACGTTGGTGAAAACGCTGAATTTGAACGTCAACTTTTAAGTGGAGAGCTTGAGGTAGAATTGATTCCACAGGGCACACTTGCCACGCGTTGTATGGCGGCAGGTTATGGTATGCCTGCCATTTTTACACCGGCGGGTGTAGGTACAGAGGTGGCAGAAGGTAAGGAAACACGGGTATTCAACAATAAAGAATACCTAATGGAATACGCATTTGATGCAGACTTTGCCATTGTAAAGGCCTGGAAGGGAGATACCCACGGTAATTTGATCTTTAGAGCTACAAGCCGGAACTTTAATCCTTTGATGGCGATGGCAGGAAAAATAACCATAGCAGAGGTTGAGGAACTGGTAGCAGCGGGCACGCTCGACCCAAATGCAGTTCATACACCGGGTATTTACGTTCACCGTATCTTCCAAGGTAGCCAATACGAAAAGCGAATAGAACAGCGTACCACTAGATAATCGGATTATGGGGCACGCCGAGGTGCAGAAAACGCGGTTTTTTTAGTTAAGCATTTATTAGTTATGCATTTATTAGTTATGCATTGACCTAAAGGTTATTAGCTATTCTTTTTACTCCCTTTGTGGGTACTTCTGCATTGAATTTTATAAGGAGTCCTAATGTCAGTTAGTCTCCGGTAGGTCAGCACTTGTTTGCAATGAATAGGGGCTATTCCTTCCGTATATTTTACCTCTATTAGAACTTCATTATTTACTATCAAATCTGCTCTGAAGCCTATTTCGTTGAATTTGTGGTAATTGCAGACAACTGGAATTGGCACTTGTGTTCTTGTCGATAGCCCTTGTTTGGCTAACTCATCGCTCAACAACTTTTCGCAAACGTACTCAAGTAAGCCAACGCCAATTTCTATATGTACTCTTATAGAAGCACCGATAATCTGTTGGGTTACCGCGTTCAGATTCAAATCCAAAAAAAAGAAAAGAACTATGAACAAACATCAATACTGCGTCTTCGAGCTAAAAATTGCGCAGAAATCAACAATAGTAGGAACAAACCGATTAAAGCACCGCCTAGTAAAACCGTAGTGGCGTTGTTGACTTTACATGAAAATTAACAGAAATAAACCTCCTCGCCTCTGCGTGCAATACTTCAAATTACAGGCCACCACGCTAAATACTTTGCAAAATTTACCGCAAAACGCCTCCTGATTTTATAATAAACGAACAACCCGCAGAAAAAGAATTGCATACAAACGCTAACTATTGAATCTTTGTAATTAATTGCATTCCGACCTTCACGCCTAGGAATGCTATTAAACCAAATTCTATGTTAGACAAACACGGCATCGCCAAACGAATTGCGAAAGAACTTAAAAATGGCTATTACGTCAACCTAGGAATTGGAATACCTACTCTGGTAGCCAATTATATACCTCAAGGAGTTGAAGTAGTACTTCAGTCAGAAAATGGCTTATTGGGTATGGGGCCTTTTCCCGTTGCAGGAGATGAAGACGCCGATTTAATCAATGCTGGCAAACAAACCATCACTACCGTAGCAGGCTCTTCCTTTTTTGATTCTGCTATGAGTTTTGGCATGATTCGCGCTGGGAAAGTAGATTTAACAGTGCTCGGTGCCATGGAGGTCAGTGATTCCGGCGATATCTCCAATTGGAAAATACCAGGTAAAATGGTGAAAGGTATGGGTGGCGCCATGGACTTGGTAGCCTCGGCCAAAAACATCATTGTGGCCATGCAACACGTGAATAAAGCAGGCGAGTCAAAACTTCTGCCGGCTTGTACATTGCCTATTACTGGTCTAAAATGCGTAAAAAAGGTGGTCACCGAATTGGGCTTTTTTGAAATAACCGATCAAGGATTTATCCTCCGAGAATATGCTCCTGGCGTTACTATTGAACAGATTAAAGCCGCTACTGCAGGAAGATTGATTATTGCTGATGATGTTAAAGAAATGACTGTTTAATGGGAAATGTACACATACGTCCAGCCGTGGCCAGCGATATGCTTGCTGTTCATAGTTTGATACATGAGTTGGCTATCTACGAGAGAGCACCTGAAGAGCATAGCTGCACCGTTGATCAACTGGTAATAGATGGTTTCAGTGAAAACCCAGCGTTTGATTGTTGGGTGGCAGAAATCAATGATATTGTGGTAGGTATGATGTTATATTACGTGAAATACAGCACCTGGAAAGGGAAGTGTATCTATCTCGATGATATTATTGTCACGGAATCGGCACGAGGAAAAGGAGTAGGACGTGTTTTATTAAATCAACTCATACGTATTGCTAGGGCGCGAAAAATGCACCGACTCGAATGGCAGGTACTTAACTGGAATGAACCCGCTATCCATTTTTATGAGAAGTTTGGAGTGGATTTAGACCCTGATTGGATCAACTGCCGGTTAACTTTTGCCCAATTGCAGGCATACGCTGATTGAATCTCCTAAATTTGACGCTGAAAAGACTAAGAAGTGAAGGTATTCAAGTTTGGTGGAGCATCGGTTAAAGATCCTACGGGTGTCATTAATCTCCGAAACATACTCGTATCATATCCGGATGAGTCGATACTTATTGTGGTGTCTGCCATGGGCAAATCCACTAACAAGCTGGAATCTGTGGTGCAAAGTTGGTTTACCGATCAACAACCCGATTGTATTGAACACATTGAAGAGCTCCGTTTTTACCACCAGGAACTCATTCGTGGCTTGGATTTAAGTCATTCAGAACAATCTGAAGTGATAAAAAAGGTGGATGTCCATTTCGATAAACTACGTGAACTTACCCAGCTCGCTTGCAGTACCAATTACAACGAAAACTATGACCAAGTCGTGGCTTATGGGGAACTCGCTTCAACCGCCATATTAAGTGAGTACCTTAACCTGAAAGGAGTCTTAAATACTTGGCTGGATGCCCGTGAATATATCGTCACCAACGACACCTTCCGAGATGCACGCGTTCAATGGGCTGAAACCCAAAAGTGTATAGAAAGCCTCAAGAAGGGTGATGAATTGAAGGCAGGGATTAATATCACCCAAGGATTTATTGGACGAGTAAAGGGTAAAACAGTTACAACAACTTTGGGCAGGGAAGGATCTGACTTTACAGCTTCTATTTTTGCATTTTGTTTGGGTGCACATGATTTAACTATCTGGAAAGATGTGCCGGGTGTGTTAAATGCCGATCCAAAGCTATTTCCTTTCGCCGAAAAAATCGATGAGCTATCTTATCAAGAAGCGGTTGAAATGACCTATTATGGAGCTTCCGTTATTCATCCAAAAACCATCAAACCACTCCAGAATAAGGGTATTACCTTGTATGTGAAGTCGTTTTTGAACCCGCAAGCACCAGGTACGGTCATCAAACAACTCGATAAACTCAAATCATCACCCTGTATTATCGTTAAGAAGAACCAGTGTTTGATTTCCTTTGCTTCTCGTGATTTTAGTTTTATTGCAGAAGAGAGCCTGAGCTTTATTTTCGGTGAACTGTACAAACTAGGAATGAAAGCCCACCTGACCCAAAACAGCGCTATTAGTTTTGTGATATGTGTGGATGATGATCCGTTCAAAATTGAACCTTTTTTGAAGGCTGTCGGAGATAATTTTGATATCCACATTGAAAATAATTTGAGTGTCTGGACCATACGCCACCATTCTGAAAGATTGGAAAAAGGTTTAATTCAAGGTAAAACGGTCCTACTCGAGCAGCGTAATCGCCACACCGTGCAGTACGTATTGCGTTAAAATGACATTAGTGCTATAACAAAACAATACTTATCTCTTATTTTGAGGGAAATTATTCCGCATGCGGACTTCTCTTTTACGCGCATTTAGCTTTGTTCTTACGTTTTTCAGTCTAACTGGTGTTCAAGCCCAATCAAGCAAGGATTACCACCATAGTGATAAATGTGGGCATGTTTTATTAGAAGCTTGGCAAGAAAGTCAGGACCCCACCTATCGCCAGCGCAAAGCGTTAGCCCAACAACTTTTCGAAAATCAGCTGCTGGAGTTCGAAAACCAACCGCAGTTCCGCATTCAATCTATTTTAAAAATACCAGTTGTCGTGCACGTTATGCATGCACCGGGCGAGCCAA